>Ga0209343_10001129_pt1 | contig 36760 bp, 25 predicted proteins | sample RifCSPlowO2_02_FD_184026 | JGI IMG/M metagenome (GOLD analysis project Ga0209343, IMG submission 184026) | Groundwater microbial communities from Rifle, Colorado - Rifle CSP2_plank lowO2_0.2 (SPAdes) (version 2) | ecosystem: Environmental > Aquatic > Deep subsurface > Groundwater | place...
TAAATCTACAAAGTAAATCTACAAAGTAAATCTACAAAGTAAATCTACAAAGTAAATTAATAACGTAAATTAACAAAGTACATTAGATACTTAAACAACCCCTATATACTTAATCTATAATATATTAATTAAATAAATAATAAAAAATGAAAATAAAATATTAAATATACAATATATATATTGATAAACATGTTATATATGCGGTGCCATTGTTGTGGTACATTGTTGGGTGATAAACAAATTCCATTTGAAGAAAGAATGGAAACAATATATGCTAATAAAAATTTAACAAAAGAACAATTCGAAAAAGAAACACATGCTGTATTAAGTAAACTTAAAGTTGTTAATTTATGTTGTAAAATGTTACTATTGACTTATATAAATTTGAATGGTTTAATCAAATAAATAATATAAATATTTATATTATTTAGTTGATTAAAAATTGATAAATTTACACATAATTGATAGATAATATAATGTTATATTATGAATAAAGAGGCGAAACAAATAATTAAAAAAAATAAAGTGGACATATCTACATTTAAAATAAATCAAATTAAAATACAAATATATAATTTAATGGACATTGTAAAATCAATTGAACAACATATCGAGAACTATGAAATTTTAGATTATATTGCTTCTCATTTATTTAAATCTGATACAGGTTATTATTTTGATTTTAAAAAGAAAACTAAGAAAAATTATATAGATGAAATAATGAAATCGTATACTTTACCTAAACATCATTGTTCATGTAAGAACTATACATACCCCGTAACTAATATATTAGTTCAAACAAAACAAGAGCCGTTTGGTTCATGTTGGATTCACGATACACAAACAGATGATGACAAAGATGAAATATATAATAAAAGACTGAAACAATTCGAGTTTTTACGTGCAATTGTATTACCAGAACAACGTTCTGATGCATGGTTTAAAATGCGAGAAGGAAGAATAACTGCCAGCGATGGAGGTACTGTATTAGGTTTAAACCATTACGAACCACAATATAAATTTATATTAAAGAAAACTGTTGGTGCTCCATTTACATCTAATCTTCCATGTTATCACGGTAAAAAATATGAAGAGATTGCAACTATGATATATTCGTATCGTATGAACGTATATATTGAAGAATTCGGTTTAATTGCTCATCCAGTATATGACTTTCTAGCAGCTTCTCCAGATGGTATCTGTAGTCCATATAAATATAATAAAAAACATATATCTAAATATGTAGGAAGAATGCTCGAAATTAAATGCCCGTTTGGAATAAAAGGAAGAAAACGTATATTATCAGAAGGTCCAGTTATAGATGAAATCTGTCCTATTTATTATTGGGTACAGGTACAATTACAATTAGAATGTTGCGATTTAAATGAGTGTGATTTTTGGCAATGTGATATATCAGAGTATAAATCTAGAGATGATTTTATTAAAGATACTTGCTCAGATGAACCTTTTAGATCTCGTTATAGTGGTTGTGAAAAAGGTGTTGTTATTCAATTAATCCCTAAAAATAAAGTCGAATTAACTGGTGAAAAATATAAACAAATGATCTATGACGATGCTAAAATCATATATCCACCGTCAATTGAAATGTCCCCCAGCGATTGTGATAAATGGATCGTCGAAACGTTGAGTACGTATACTACTAAAGATGAATATACAAATTATATATTTGAACAAGTATTATATTGGAGATTAAACTATTCACGTAATATAACAATTCAACGAAATAAATTGTGGTTTGAAAATAATTTAAATAAATTCGAAAAAATGTGGAACTATGTAAAATATTTAAGAAATCATCAGGATAAATTAGATAAGTTTGTACGTATTACTAAATCTATTCCGTGGAATAAAGAAATGGAAAACAACGAATATATTATGGATATCGTGGACAAATTATATAATGGAAAAGATATATTAAATTCAGATTTGAAAAAAGAAAAAATAAACGATATAAAACCAGATGATGTTTTCAGTGATTAATTCTAAAAACATCATCTGGTTTTTATGATTAATAAATCTATAAAATTCACATTTTATTTAATTTTATTAAATTAAATAAAACGCATCTCAATATGAACACAATATCATATTGACGTGATTTATTACGATGTTATGTATTAATCTACTTCTTGTATGTTATCTGGCATCCAATATGAAATTTCGTGTCTCATCGTTGCTATCGCTCCTCCTTGATAAGTATTGCTTTGCTCCTCTTGTATATTATCTGGAATCCAATTTCTATATGGAATTATAGTAACACGACGAATTAAAGAATATTCATTTATATTATAACAAGTATTATGTTCTTGGCAACATTGCTTACAAATAGCACATCGAGAATTCATGTTAAAGACAATATATATATAAATATACTAATTATTTATATCATCATTTTTTTACTCAATAATATATAAATATTTATATATTACTCGTCAATATTTAATTCAGTGGTATTCTATAAATATATATTTGAGTTTTCATTTTTTATATGTCTAACTTATATAATGGCTCATTGTGATATATCAACACGAAAACATAATAAGCAAGAAGCATGTGCACCGTCTAGAACATATGCAAATGGTTCGTGTTTAGATTTAGAAGAAATAATAGAAATGGTAAAAGCATATAACCAGGAATATCCCAATAGTCAAATCGAGTTAAGTATAGCTCGTGCTTCGGATAAAGCTACATATAAAGAAACTTTAATAAAACAACTTAATTCTAAACTCTCGAAATGTGATGATCAATTATGTTGGGTTCAACAGAACTTTATAAAAAATATTAAAGATGCGAAAATGAGAAAAAATATAAAAGAAAATGCATTTCGCCCAGTAGGTCCTCAAGGAAAATTTACATGGTTAAATACAATAAATATCGACGAAGTTCTAAAGCAATACGAGCAGAAATATAAAGATTTTAAATTTATAGGTGCAGTCCCCATAGATTTTGATGATCTTAATTATGGAACTAAAAATATAAATATTAAGAAATTAAAAGAGAATGGTATTTCTAAGTTAGGTGTTATATATAATTTAGATGAGCATTGGCAAAGCGGTTCTCATTGGGTTTCGGGATATTTTGATTTAAATAAAGGAAAATTATATTATTTTGATTCTTATGGAATTGCTCCAGAACGTAGAGTTGTAGCGTTTATGCGTCGTATTGGTCGTCAATTAAAAGAACAAGGTATAAATCCTGAACTAAAGTACAATAGAAATCGACATCAATATAAAAACTCTGAATGTGGGGTATATTCAATTAATTTTATAATTCGTTTATTAAACGGTTATGATTTCGATAGCATACATAAGAGTATGACCCCAGATTTGAAAGTAAACGCATGTCGCCAAGAATATTTTAATATAAATTAAATAATAAATTGTTAATCATAACAATTTATTTTATTATCTTATATAGAATCTTATAACTAAAATATGTTTGTCAGTACAATTATATTTTGTTCCATCACATTCTTTTATTTTTATTGCCATTGATGATAAATCTTTTAATGTAAAATCATCAGCTGTTTTTCTTCGTTTTATATTGTTTGTCCCATTAACTAAATCAATAATAAATGGATTATTTTCTATTAAATAATCGATGTATACGTTTATTAAATGCGAGTTGTCAAGTTTAAATTTATCTTCACTTCTGTATACTTTATCACCTGAATATTCGGATTTTGTCATACCCAAATATGCTAACAATGATATGGAATTTTTAGTGAATAATTCAAATGGTTTATCTGACGATATTACGGTTTTCTTATCTTCATTGTCTATCTTTAAAGGACTATTTTGTTCAATAAATAATTTAATCATATTAAACGAGTAATATCCTTGTTTAAACTGCAAAATATTTTCTTTATAATTAATCGAATATATAAATGTACAATCTCCTATATAACTATTTCTGTTATATGGCAATTGATATTGCACTAATTCGATTTCTTTTATTGTTTTATTGGCATGTTTTTGAATATCAACAAAATTATTAATATTAACGGTATATTCATTATAAAAATCAGGCGTTGTGTTTTCAGAACTATCTATACTAATATCAATATATTCATTTTGTAAATCATCGGCTTCTGTACTTGTCTCATTACTATTTATTAATGGTGTAGATATATTGTTTATATCGACGGTCAATATATTTGTTTGTTCGATATCATCATCAGACTCCGATTCAGCGACAGCTATGTTATGCGATTTTTGGTTTATTATCCCTGTGTTTATTTCGTTTTTGTTTGTTTTTGATACTTGTGTATGTATATTTGTAGCTTGTTTAATTAAATCTACAAGCTCATTTTTGTAATTTCTACCTATGGAAATATTATTAGTTGAACGTTCACGATTATTGTTAACCATATCGATTAATTTATCGTCAAATAAATGTCCAAATAATTGTTGTTTTAATTTCATTTTAATAATATCGAGCTGTTCATCGTTCATATATTTTAAAGCAATTGGATTAATATAATTTGGTTTTATTTTTATTTGTTCAAGTTCGCTATTTATTTTCTTTATTTCAGTATTTATTTGAGTCAAGTCAAAAAAAAAATTTGGTTGACTACTTGCCATTTGTTGCTGGTATGCTAACATTTGATCTATATTACCTCCCATATTTGGCATATTAGGTATATTGATAGGTTTAGATGGATCAAACGGTTGTGTTGAATGTCCAGGTCCAATTGTTTGATTTCTTTCTTGTTCTGCTCTTTGCATCAACGAATTTAAATCACCAGTTATATTATAATTTGGTGATATAGATGGAGGTTGTACTGGTTGTGTCGGTTGTATTTGTGGCATTGATTGACCTTGAGTAGGAGGAGACCATCCCTGTTGTTGTAAAATTCGCATCATTAAATTAAATTGTTCGGGTGAAATTTGTCCTTGCGTTTGATGATTATTCGGCAATGCATATTGATTTTGTGTAGGCATCTGCACACCTTGACGCCCATAATCTTGTGGCATTTTTCCACCACCCATAAATAATGGCTGTGTAAAACTCGCATCTAAACTCGAACCTATTAATTCTGGTCCACTAGATAATCCCGTAAAGCTTCCCATACTATTCGAATCATTTCCATTACTTTTATCTGCTCTGCTATCAGTTCCATCTAATCTAAAATTTGGTTCTGGAGGTCTAGTTGGAGCATCTATATATCCTCGTTCTTCTTGTAGTTGTCTCATTCTATCATCTAGAGACATAGACATATCTCGTTTGCGATCATCTGTACTTATATTTCCAAATACCATCTGAGGTTGTACTTCACCAGTTGCAGATATTACTCCAGAAGTTATTGACGGATTAAATTGAGCAAATCCATCATTAAATCCTTCTCTTTGTTTTGTTGTTTGTGATGGTTTCATTATATGTTGTGGACGCTGAGGTGGCATCATTGGTGGTGAGCTAATCGGTCTAGATTTAAGTTTATCCGTATATATCGAAACACAATTGTTAAGGCTTTTCTTATTCATTTTAGATATAAATTCTTTAGAACTAATATTCACTGGTTTTTTACTACCGTATCTATTATATACATCTGCCATTTGTGAACTTACAAATTTTTGATATTTAAAATAATTATCTTGTGTTGGATTAGCATTAACTTTTCTTATAAATTCTCCACATATACTATCAATATTTTTCTTCGACATAAAATGTGCTTCCATTATATTATAAAATACTTATATATATTATTCTTATTAATTAAAACGAAAATTAACACACATATTTTTTTATAAATATAATATGTTTGCTATCAATATAATATAATGCAAAATGTACATTTTGGTGTAAATAGCAATAATTTTGGTAAACCAGTTACATCATCTTTACAATATCCGCCACCTCATTATATGGGTGCTAATCCAAATGGAAATTTTAACGGTATTTCTACTAACACTACAAGAAATGGAAGAATGTCAGATTTTTCTACAGCCTACAATCCTAACAAAACTATAATTCAACCAATGGATTATACTAACAGAGGAGAATTAGTACATAATAATATCAATCCTAACGTTATGCACGAATATATAGAAGAATATCGTATAGATATTGACAGTCGTGATCGCAATATATCTGTATATCCCGATCCTTTCTCTTATCAAGTTAACTTTAATCCAATAGGTGCAGTTTCTCATTTTGATACAAAAACTGGAACATCCACTTATGTAGGTGGAACACCAGCCCCAATTATTGCGAAACAATTTATTAACGTTAAATATATAAAATTGGATAACGCAATATTACCTAGATATTCACAAACTACATTAAAATACGGAGCAACGGCACCGTATACACCAAACGATTATGAAGTTGATACCAGCGAAGCCAGTATGTTATCTGACGATAGATATACTATTTTACATATCAAAGAATTAATGTCTGATAAAATTTTATCAACTGGTTCTAAACAAGGATTTTATTTATATGCAGACAAACTATTAGGGACAAAATTTTATATGGCAACTCCATATTTTACTAGCAGAACATTTAAAAATTCAAACCTTGGTAATATTAATATGCTAACAATAGAATTTTATAATAGCAATGGTACAAAAATCGAAATGAATAATAAAGATATATCAGCTAGTACAACTCAAGTCACCAGCCCATTATATTATGAATTTCAAAATAAACTAACATTTACAATAGGTGTTGTAGAAAGTGAAATTAATAAGGAAACAAATTTTGCAAGATAAAAATCATACAAATTTTATCTTATCGTAAAATATAGTTAACTATATTTTTTGTCTCGTCGATGAATGAAAACTGCTTTGCAGTTTTCATTCAGCGTAAATTATAGTTAGCTTTGCTAACTATAATTTTCGTCGCTATCGCTCCTCCTCGATAAGGGTCGCTTTGCTCCCCTTGTATTTAGAAATATCTAAAGATTTTTTTAATTTAGTTATTTCTATATAATTTTATTCGGAAAGTTTCCCATTCCATTTGCTGGATCAAACCACTTATAATTTTTATTTTTCCATACGTTTTTAGGTAGTTTATCAAGCATTTCATTTATTAATTTAAATAGTGTCCCTACCTCACCATATTTCTTGTTTCGGTTTTAAACATGAATCAATTAATTCTAATAGTTCTTTCGGATTATCTATTAGACTTTGTAACGACAGTTTACAGTTTAAATTTGATATTTAGTAATAAATATATTATTTTGTAAAAAATAATAAGTTTCAAATTTTGCGAGATGATTGTTAAATAATTATTTAGATTTTTATTTGTAATAAACGGTTAGCCGTGTTTATTTTATATAACTAATTATATTTTAATAATAATTTTATACAATAGTTGGAATAGGTATTAACCTATCTATTATATATGTACTATCGTTATATTTTAATGGTTCTCCTTTATCTCCCAACGCTAGCTTACCTATCGGAAAATATAAATCATAATCATATATCGTACCAGTTTTGTCATAATACCAATAATCATCTGGTTCAGAATAACTATATTTGTCTTCTTGTTTAGTTAGTTGTTTAACAGCTTTAATTTTCATAACTTTAATTTTTAACGTAACCGCTTTTACGCTATTACTACCGTTGTCAAATCTGATATTATCGTTTATATCAAATTTAAACGCTGGACTTATATATTTAGAAAATAATGATGGTTCTTCAAACTGAAAACAAGAATATTCATTGTTTATCATATTATATCCCTTAAACAAATGACAATCTACGGCTACTTCTTTCATTGAATCTAAAAAAGTTCTTAACATCATATTTTTAGTTTTAGCTATGTCTTCAATATATTGATCTGTTGTCCAGTTTTCTTTACGTATAGATTTATATCTATATACTTCTACTTTTCTCTCTTCTGGCGGTAACGCACAATGTGAACGATATCGAATAGCTCTAGCTATCATTTGTTCTATTCTATTCTCGTGCCAGTACGGCTCCGTGATATGAACTTGTTTAACGTTAGACAAGTTGATACCCTCTGCTCCAGCCATACTAATAAATATTACTTTAATTTTAGAACCATTATAGTTATCCAAATTATTAAATATTGATAATATACGTTTACGTTCTCGTTTTTCTATCTCTCCTGTAAACTCGGCGTATCTATGTTTAGTTTCTGCTTTATCGTAGATAGATTTAAAACCGATTTGTTCGAGATATATTTTAAATATTTCGATTCCTTCCATTCTTACAAAGTTTGAATAAACCAAACATGTTCCATTTGTCATCGTAATATTTAATAATATCAATGTCATTTTAGCAGATGACTCATATAATATTTTAAGCACTTCTGAGCGATCTTTCTTCATAAATTCTTTTAATTTAACTTTTCCTTCTTTCTTGGCTATCTCATGATATACTTTAATATCGTCATATATAGTATGTTTCTTTTCTTTATCCAGTTCTTTCTTTTTGTAGAGAAACTCATTAAATTCACCAATAAACTTTGAGATTGTATTCAAATAAGCTTTTAATTCTGGTTGAGAAAGTAATAATTTATCCTTATCTTTTCCTTTATCAATATCTTCTAGAATATCATCGCTTAGTTTAAATTTGCTAGCTCGTGGACGATTAATTCCAGTTATATCAGAGTTGATATGTGGAAAAACAAAGTTCGACGCTTGTCTCGTTTTTGTTCTATAATCTCCTCTATGTTTTTTTTCTTGTTCTTCTAATGTTTCGTATATATCCCGTTGATATTTACTCATTTCGACATCTATGTAATTAATAGTTTTCTCTGGATACAAATCTGGAGTTGCACCAATATAATATGATACTAAACCTAATATATTACGTTGAAACATATTTTTACTGGTTAATTCTCTACCGTTTGTATATAATTGCATAAATCGTTCCTCGTTTTTAGGAAATATGCCTGGTCTTAACAAATTAAACAACATACATAATTCGTATGGAAAATTAATTGCGGGAGAACCTGATAAGCATATAATTCGTGTATTTTTCTGATCTTTCTTTTGTTGTTGTATATATTCATATATCGCTTGTGCTCTTCTTCCAACCTTGCTTTTAATATTAGTATATACATTACTAATAAAATTGTGTACCTCATCAATTATATACAAATTATCTTTCGCAGAATCTGTTTTTTTAACAGCTTCAAAGAAATCTTTATCTGCATATGGTGAATCGTAATGTACAAAATAGATATTAGACATAACTTGTTCCGTTGTCCATTTTTCTAAATCTTTAATCCATGGATCATCTCGCAAAGATGCTTTGATTAATAAAAAAAAATTCCACATTGGATGTGCCGTATATAGCACATTCATAATATTAATAGACGATACAGTTTTACCTGCACCAAAGCCATGATATAATAATATTTCTCTATACGGTGAATCATAAGATAAATACTGCCCTAAAAATTTTTGATATGTACGTAATTCTTTCTTTTCGTCAATCTTAGTTTTACACGGATCTTCTCCTTCCGTACGTGAAAAATCAGGTAGCTTATATTTTTTAAAATTTGACATAATCCACGTAGGAAATAATTGTCCATTTATACGTAAGTCTATATATTGATTCAAATTAGTTTTGGACATTTATATTAATTGATTATATTATTTTTAATATTAAAAATAATATTATTTTGATTGCTAATTTATTATTATTATAATTATTAAGTTTTCTTTGTGATAATCGGTTTATTAATCTTTTTTCCTACTTTTGGAATAGATGGTATAATATTGTCATGTTTATCTAACACTTTATATTGAATAAGTGCGTCGTGAGCAGCGTCTTGTTCTGCTTTCTTTTTTGATGTTCCTTCTCCCACACCATATTCTTTGTCGTCTTTACCAGTTACATAAACGACATAATATATCTTTTGTTCTTCTATTTTTATTTCCTGTTTCAATATATATTTAGGATCTTGCCAACATTCTTTGTGATGATATTTTAATAACGTGTCTTTATAGTTGTTATTATCACGTATCATTTCTGCAATATCTACTTCTTTTTCTATAAAGTTGATTATAAACATATAACAATCGCTAAAACTAACTTCCAGGGATAGTGCCCCAATAAAAGATTCAAATACATCTTCTAAAACATGTATCGAGTTTCTACCATCTGTTACTTCCATATATTTTGATATCATAACATATTTATCAAAACCTAAAATTTTAGAATATGATGCTAAAGTTTCCTTCTTTTCTAATTTCGCTCTCAGTCGTGTTAAAAAACCTTCTCTTTGAGTTGGATATCTTTTATATAGATAAATTGCTAAAATGTTGTGTATAATAGCATCACCAATAAATTCTAGTTGTTCATAGCATTTTTTTTGCAAGGGTATTACTTTTTTAATATCTTGTATGGGACATTTAACTTTTTCGAATACTTGCCCTATACGATTACCTTTATATAAAAGCGGATCGTTGATTAAATAAGTATTATGAATAAATGATCGTTGAAACGTCTGCATATCTTGCACTCGATGTTTTAAACCATAATTAATAAGAGTTTTTTCAATAAAATCCCGTGTAATATAAATATTATTTTCGTTTAACAAATAAAGCTTTATATCATGATTATTCATTATATGTATATATGTATATTTATATATACATATACTGTTATATAATCATTTTTTATTTTAACTCAACATAACAAGTTTCTCTATGTTTTCTATTACGAGACAAAGAGAACAACGCGTCCCTTATCGAGGAGGAGCAATGAATAAAAACAGCAAAGCAGTGTTCATTCATCGAGATAATTGTTTTGTAACTTTAAGACAACCAGCATTATTAATTTCGTTACCTGACATATTCGGAAATATATATTTAATATTATTATCTTTTTTAACAACAGATGGTTCATATTTAAATGGATATTTTCCCTTTTCATGTTTTTGTTTAAGTTTTAATATTTTATCTCGCTTAGGGTCCGATGTTAAACCTACGCAATCAATGACAAAGCTTTTAAATAATGTATTGCTTAATATATTCTTTTGTTTATTTTTTCTAAAATAATATTTTTTTAACTCTATTAACTGAGACGCCATTGCGTAATAATCATCGTTTTTAATTTTTGATTTTCTATTTTCAACCTTTTTTCTAAAATGCATAATTAAATTATATTTAATTTGCATATCGTATGATGCAATTCGTAATATTCCATGAGTTGTTTTTGTTTCTACATATGGCATACATAAATTATTATGATCAAACATATGTAATAATATATTCCCATCATATAGTACTTTTATATTATATCCATAAAATTGAAAAAATGGAAAATATTCGACTATTTCGAGTTTGTTTTGATCTTCGATTTTTCCTCTTATTGTTTGTAATATATATTGTGCATCTTCAACATAATTTGTAGACATAATTTCTAAATATGGAACATTAATAGGTTTAATCTTTTCATCTCGAGAATATAATATCATTTGATTATACGCCTCATAACCAACAATCAATAACGACGGTTTATCATGTGCGTCTTTAAATATATATTTTCTTATATCTGGATATTTAGTTTGTGAAAAATATAATTCTTTACTTATTTTATGCAATGTCCAATATTTCTGTATTAATAAGATTCGTTTTACAGCTTTTTCCCATCTAACAGAGCTTATTAATGGATCTGATAACATGCGATAGTAATCAATTAACGCAAATGTTGGATGCACAACTCGATATCCATCAATATCAATAAATGGAATAGTCTTATATATATTTATTGGTACATATGTTATATCACTTATATCTTTGAAATTAACAAAAATTTTATATGTTCCAGGATGTCCAGCTTCCTTAGCTTGTACTTCTTTATATCCATATTCTTTATATAATATATCACATAGGGCTTTCATATGTTTCAATGGTTCATCCGCATAAAAATCTATATCTGGCATATCATATTCATCGTATAAACCAGAATCTTTTTTATATTTAAGAGCCATATCCAAAGAAGTTCCACCGTAAATAATAAGTTTATTATTTTTAACATATTTTAATACAACATCTGCTATTTTATTAATTTCTGATACGGTTGGTTCTAATGTAGTATTTACTTTTTTCTTTATTTCTTTTAATATATTATTCATATTATCTAACATTAATTTAATTTCGTTATCTGTGTATATCTCCATTATATAATATCAATCGAAAAAATTGTTAAATAAACAATAGAATATATAATATAATTATACTTAATGGATATAACAGAACAAACAATATTTATACCATTCGCAATTAGAAATACTAACATGATGGATATAAATAAATTAGTAGATGGAATTAAACTATCAAATATTATAGAAGAGAGTATTCATCGATATACAACTAATTTTGTTATATCAAATAATATCGAAAGCTCATTATTTGAAGCTATATATAACGACAAACTAAACTATATAATCTCTGTATTACAAGACATAAGAATTATTAATAAAATCAAAAAAGAAGAAATATCTGCTCCAAGTATAGCTTTTTTATTACCATATCAACTAAATCCATATAAATGGGATAAATATATTAAGAAATTAAAAGCAACTGATGAAAATAATAAAGTATTTGTTAGCAATATGTTTAAATGTCATAAATGCAAAGCCAGAAAATTTCATGTTACAATGGCACAGACTCGATCTGCCGATGAACCTATGACGATTTTTGCTAAATGTTTAGAATGTGGAAATGCTTTCAGCATTAACCAATAATATAAATTTAGAAATTAATAATCTAAATTATTAATTTTAATACATCGCTTCTATGATCCACTTCTGTAGTTTTTTCACGTTACCTTCTTCATCAATCGTTGTAAATTGAGTTGCATCTAAATACGGATGTGTTGGATATTTTCTATTTAGAGAGATAATATCTTTAATATATTTTACATTTTGATAATTACCTTCATATTTTAAATTTATTCCGTATATTGTGTGATTTAATTCGACACCTCCCTCCAACGGTTTATTGTATCTTTGTTTATTAAACTCATTAATACTATTAAATTTATTTACGTAATTAATCTCGTTACTGTTTAATATTACTCCATAACCACGAGATTTATATTTGTTAAATATATCAACTTTATTTTGTTGTCCATGATGATAGTTATAATCAATATTACATCCAGTCATTAATGCCCCTACACATGATGGTAACATATAAATATTATTTCCATCATAATAACATCGCACAATCGGCAAATGAAACATCGCTACTTTCGAAAATGGATCTTGATAGTTAGTTCTGAAGATCTCTATCGGACGCAATAAATCTAGCGATTGTATATTAAATTTGATCGACTCGAATATCCAGAATATTACTTTATTTCCATCCGTTTCGTTATAAGTAGGACAAAAATCTTTTAACGTCAACGTAATATATCCATTTGAATATTCATGTTTCTTTGAAATGATTTCGTCATTTAGTTCAAACTCAATTTCATCACATGAAACTATCTTATTATACATGTCATATAATTGCGAATTATTTGTATATGTTTTACGATTTTCCTTGTTTAGTTTCTTTTTAATCATATAATACACATCATAGATATCATCTTTAAGATTACTTTGTTTTTTGTTAAATTCTTTCTTGTCAGATAACTGTTTTATATTATATTCATATTCAGGTGATTTTGATAATACTTTCTCTATATATATTTGATTAAATTGTACTAATGTAGTTTTAGTTGCAGTAATAGATGCTAATTGCTTGTTTAAATTTTTTAAATTAGTATTGATAATATTAAATATATGTTCTGCTCGATCCATAAACAAATGGGTGTCTGATTCTGTAATAATAATGTCTACATCCGAATTTTTAATTGTATCTTTCTTTTTACTATCTCCATAATATGTATCGAAATATTCTTTATATTTATTATTAAAAGTACGTTTATCTCCGTATTGATCAGCAATCACACAGCTGTGTATCGAACCAAATTTTAATAAAAGTGGATGTTGTTTTGGTATACATGCCGATATTGAACTTCCGCATATGGCGATATGTTCCCAATTCATATCTTTAAATATATCAACATCCATATCACCAGCAATAAATACATTTAATTTACGTCTTATATTATCAATATTATCAACTCCGTAATATGCATAATCATCTAACATATACAATTGTTCAGTATTATGTGTCATATCCATTAATTTATTTGAATATAATGCACAAGTATATGGATTTTGATGCGGGTCAGTTGCTAAAAATGGAAAAATCGGCAGTTCTTCTACTTGTTGTAATGTAAATACATGTCTATTTGTTTTCTCGGATCTTGTTCTACGAATCGTTTCTTCAATATACATACAAACAAATGCATAACCAAATAAATATTTGTATAGCCCAAGTTTTTGCTTAATATTTTCTTTCATATAATGTAATACATGCTCGTCTAACGCTAAATGACAATATCTTTTGGACACTAATAAATTACAATATAATGTATGCTTTTCTAATTCGGAACACGAGGTTAAATATCCCATTATAACATTTGCATCCAAATCACATGGTTCTTTTAACATGTAATATATTGATTTTATCTGTTTAATATGTTCTTCCACATGTTCGTCTGTTTTTAATACTCCAAAATCAACATATTTCTTTTCAAAATCAAGTTGTCCAATTGCATATCCTTTTTTATCAGCTGCAATTGGTTCAGGTGTTATCGTTTCTTCTATATTAAGTTCAACAATTGGATTTTGATAAAATGTTCTGTGTTTGAATAATTCATTTTTGTTTAAATACAGATTATTTGCCATCGTCCAATACTGTGTAGTGCCACTGCAATTAATAGTGTCAACGATTTGACGTCGTAATAATGAATTCGTACCAATATTAAAACTATCTGCCATCAATGCTAATTTAAAAGCATCATGTAACGTCGGTTTGGAATATACTTCTACAAATTTCGCAACCATTTTAATATCAAATTCTAACATCGGAATAAGATTTACATGTTCTTTTTCTACTTTGGAATAACTATGTTCATCTTCGACGTCATTAAGTTCTTCATTTGTAACATATATGTTCATATTATAATGTTTAAATCCATGAATACTATCTTTTTTTGTCATAGACATTATATTTGCAAAATGTTTAACACGTTGAATATTTTTGGAACACGCAAATAATATAATATTCTTTTGTAAATATGTAAACTCATCATGTGTTAATAGTTTTTTATAATACGGTGTATAATCTGCTTTGTTAAATCCAACAACAAAATACTGGTCTCCCTTCTTTGTTTCTATATGCGTAGGATAAAATGGATTTATAATAAGGGGAGCTCTGCTCTCATCGAGGACAAGCGAATGTGATGACGAGACTATAGACATCATAAACAATATATCATATCATTATTAAATATGAACTTGTTTATTCAATTTTTTAATCATAAATAATTATGATTGATAAAACAATTAATCTGCTTTAACGTTAGGTTCTAATTCATATCGTCTTTTTCGTCTTTCTGTTCGATAATGTTTTTGATCATTTCATCAGATGAATGATCAACAACTGTTTTTGTTAGTTCAACATTCTGTTCGATAATGTTTGTTATCATTTCACCAGATGAATGATCAACAACTGTTTTTGTTAGTTCAACATTCTGTTCGATAATGTTTGTTATCATTTCACCAGATGAATGATCAACAACTGTTTTTGTTAGTTCAACCTTCGTTTCATCAATATTCGTTTTATTATTATTCTCTTCATCATTACTTGATTCATCATCAGATTCATCATAGATATATACTGTTTTTTCGTTAACAATCTCTTTTCTTATCATCGGAAGATTGTCTATTATTTTCTTAATTTCATCTTTATCTACGTTATCCATTAATTTATTAATTTCAGTTAATGAAATAAATTGTTTAGCATCATGAATAATTTTAACCAATTTGTTTCGGATCATTATTTGTTGTTTTTGTTCTAGTTCGTTAGTATACTTCATAAACAGTAATATTTTATTACTTTCGCTCTTAAATTCTGTGTTCATATAAAATGGAACAGACATATCAGTTAGTTTACCTTCTTTGCGACGAATTAATTTAGATTGCAATAAACTTCTAAGAACATTTGTTAACGTAACATTATTGATATTTAACGAATCTTTTATTTGATACGCATTAAATTCGCACTTTTCTAGCATAAACAAAATCGAAAGTTGGAGTAAATTTAATATGATTTCGTATGTTCCTGACTCAAATTTCATTATAATCGTCGCTGCACTTTCTTCTGGATTACATGTTAGTTTTCGGTGTTGGAATATATCTGAATAACAATATTTATACATATTAAAGAACACATCTACTTTTGGATGTAATACAGCTAATGATGGTGAGTATCCCCATTTTGTAGATAACGGTACTACATGAAATAATCCTCTATTTAATTTTTTAGGATCAATCTCTTTATATCGATCACCAGTAAATAAGCATTCCACTTGTGAATATATGCCATACGTAACTTGACCAATATATATATCGTCGATCATTTTAATTAATGTATTTTTAAACTCTACTGACGTAAATATAAACGCAATATTTATTTCCACACCTAGTATTTTTTTCGTTTTAGTTATATCAACTGTATCTCCTCGATAAAATATGTTTAATAAACGTTGTTTTAAATTATATATATATTTAATCTCAAAAATAGATTTAACGTCCATTACATTAATAATACTTATTATATTATGTACTAATTTAAGAATATTGTTATCTAAAGTGTTGTATAAGTGTAATATTGACATATTGATTTTTTCATTTATAATATTTATAACATTTATGTCATTACCAATATCTTTCATAAAATCTGTAAAATAAGACGTATCATACACATCTAATGATTCATCACTTGTTTTTAATAATTTTTCTGTTTGGTTCTTTCGTTCTAGATATTTAGCGAACCTCGTATAAAAATTGCTTATTTTTATAATATCTATAATAGCCGTATATTTTCCAGTACTAATCAAACCACCAAACAAGTTATACAAATATTTTGTATATCCAAATTTGTCTTGATATTGTTGATGAATAACATTTATAAACATATAATAACTAGATAGCGTATCTACTATACAATAGTCATTGTCATTAATAAATTTAATTTGATTGTTCATATAAGTTAGTACTTTGCGTAAATTATTTTTGCCAGTTATGTATTTATTATACTCATCCATAAAATCATGAATTAGATTATTTGTATCTATGTTTTTTAATTTATTGTTAATCGCCTTCGTTTTTTCGTCAAATAACTCGCATAAATATTTAATTATGTCATTCATTGTTTTTATTAAATTATCACTAGTAGTTAGATGCGTATGAAATAAGTAATAATATTGTGAATCCATATATGGTTCATATACATGATTATATACTTCATTTAATAGCAGTGGTAATGGTAGATGACAAACTGTTTTTGATTCCAGATGATTAAATATATCAATATACTTGTTGTTGAAATTAACAATTTTTAGTCGTTGGCATTTGCCATAATTTGGATCAATTAAGTTCTTATAATCGTAGTTTTGATTTATGCAAAACATCTTCAAACATTTATAACTATAAATATTCTAATTATTACATTATCAATTTTTTAATATATATATATACAATAATCATATAGGTAATAGATAAAATAATTACTTTTGTCTCGTCGATGTTGCTCCTCCTCGATAATGGTCGCTTTGCACCCCTTGTATATATTAGTAAATAAAAGAAAAACAATTAATTAATTAATTGTTTTATTGTTTAAACAAAATCTTTTTTCCAATCATAAACGCCACTGCAAATATAACACCGTATATCACTAATCCAATTAACGGAACTTCTCCATTGATCGGTTTTAATTGTGGAACAACATCTACTATTTTAGATTGCACTGAATTTAATGATAGTAATACATATAACACAATAATTAAGAAATAATCTTTATACTTTAATATTTTATCTGTTATCGATATATCCCTCTTATTTTTCATTGGCTCTATTTGATCATCATTTGGCATTGTTAAATCGTGTGATAACATATCGATACTTTGATCATTTTCTATTACAATTTGTTGATCTGAATCAGAAACATCTTCTTGTTGAGGGATTGGTTGTTTCATTCGCTCCATCCTATCTAAATCCTGAATACTTGTCATTATATATATACTATTCGGAATAAATATATTATAAATAAACGATATTATAAATATTTTATTTCACAACTTTCTGTAAACATTGTTCTTTATGTTTACTATAATCATCAATTTGGCATTGTTTTGTATCATACATATTCCTATAGCATCCAGAACACATTAACAAATTTTTTGTTCCAGAACAGTATGCACATTTTATTTTATAATTATTTAATTTATAATTTAATGCGGTAGTTCGACATATGAGTAGTTTATTATCTTCAAAATATTGATAATCCTCATTTGTCATAGCACGATTTGATAATTTGTTGTATGTTAAATCATTTAACCGCATAAATGTATTTTTATACAAAGAAATAATTTCTGTTTCGGTTGTAAATGATATGATAATAACATCACCATAAATTATATTGCTTGCATTTAATCTGGTTGCTGTTTTATTAATTGGTTTAGCCGTATCTTTATTATAATACATACATAAGTTGTAATTTAAGATATGTATATCTTCTTTGTATTTATATTCTGTGTTATTATATGTTAATTTATCATCAGTTAAATACTGATATCGAATATCAATTTCATTTATATCTTTATCAGTAATATTAATTGCATTAAATATATATCTACTCTTAACTAAATTTACAATTTCATCAATATCGTTAATTGAACAATTTTTATAGGGATGACAATTTACATCTATTTTTACAAGTATAGAGTCCCCCATAACTTCCTGTTTTCCTAAATTTAATAAAGTGGATATTAAATTAAAATTTTCTTCTGTTTTTTTATCAAAATTTTTATGAACAAGTTGATATATATGAGTTAAAGTTTCGACTGACATCGTAGTTAATCCTACTTCTTTCGATGTTAAATTAATTTCTTTAACAAAGGTGTCAATTAGGTTTTGTTCTAAATCTTCTAATTGAATTAGTTTAATATATGGAGTTATTAAATTCTTTATCTCGTCTAATGTAGTAAAATCTCGTATATTTGGAATATCTAAGATACCCTTTGAAATAACAGCAATTTGTAACATATAAATATATTTATATTAATATCTTTAATACTTAACTATTATAACGTCCTCATCTTTAATAAATTCATATGCATTAGGTATTTCATCGACTTTTATATATGAGATTGGTTTATCAGATTTACTCTTATATTTATCTTCTTTATTATATTCTCCAATATTTGTAGTATATAAATAAATTGGCATCCGTAGTTTATCGAAAGCTCCTTCATATTTCTCTTTAATATATGGTTTAATTATATCGTCTTCTTTAACAAATCCTTTCTCTATTGCATCGTTAATATTGGGAATAGCCGATACTATAGATAACCATTTGTATGGATAACCAATTATATATTTTGATTTTCCGAACATTGATTTTTTGTTAATTTGTATTTTATCATCATATTTAACACGTGTTCCCACATATGCAAGTTGTCGATCTTTTAATATCGTTGATAATATATCTTCTTTTAACATTGATTTATAACCTAAATTTTCATATATTTTTAAAAACTTTTCTCTTTGCTTCATTAGATGATTATGATCAATATATTGTAATGGAAACGTTCCTTCTATTATTTTATCTCTATGTTTATCGATGTTATGTTTTACTATCATTTTACTGTTATCAATTGCATCAATTTTAACTAGAAATTTATTGTTTGTCATTATATCTGCTTTAATACGATGATTTTTTGGATGTGTATATAATCCAAAAAGAACAATCTTTTTGTCTGAGTTTGTATCGTTTAATTGTTTTATTTCTTTATCTAATTTATCTTTCCATTCTCGTTGCTCCTGGAACTTATGAAGAGCGTCGTCTGTATATTTTTTAACTGAAATACGATCTAGATCCAACGTTAATATTCCAGCACTATCTAATTCTTTTTTCATCCATTCTTTTATTTCCGAATTTGCTCCTGCAATATGGCATACAATTACCATTATATATACATATCACATAAATAATATTGCTATCGAAATATTATAATGTGTATATATAATATATGATTATAAATCCTAATTGTCTCCCAAAATTATTAATAACAATTTTATTAGTTGTTATCGCGGTTACATTAACATTCAATTATAGTAAAACACCAAAAACAACAACCACTACAACAACAATAATTGAACAACCAAAACCCACAAGGGGAGCAAAGCGACCCTTATCGAGAAGGAGCGAAAGCGACGACGAGATAAAAATCATTGTAGATCCTATTCGTAAATATGATGTGAACAAATTAATAAATCCTCTTGAATCTCCAGTTAGACGAGATGAGAGAAGCCAATTAAACTATTTGGGTATGTATGGATTGACATCTATACCTACACGCGGATATATAGATTCATATAGCCAATTTGGTATATTAACGAGGGTTGTTGATAATCCAAACGATAAGGAAAATCGTATATTAAAGTTGTTTGGAAGACAGAGATATTCTAATTCTTATGATTACTACACTGCTATTAATATGGGTTACGATCAAATTAAAGTAAAAATTAGAGAAGGTGATACACGTGAATTATATGACGGTGATGTTGTTACTATATCAGAATTAAACAATGCACAATATACTGTCCAATTATATAAGAAAGATGAATATATATATAATCCATACGTTTTATAAATATTACTTTATAAAATTTATTTTATGAAGTAATAATTTAATTAAAAATTTAACGACATTTTATATTAAACTTGCAATTAGTTAATCTCGATGTCATTATCTAAAAGAAATATGTATGTGTCAAACCGATATTCACTATTGTTCATTAATTCTATATTTACCATATCATCGGTATAATTGACTGTATCGTTAGGTAAACATATAATTTTTGTTTTCTTTGCCAAATAAGATGCTAAACCAATTAATATATCAGATTGTATTGATGAACCAATAATTATACGAGAGTTAATTAAATCTGATTTTAATTGTAAATAGTTCTGTTGTTCTTCTTTAGTATGCACTATTAAACTTAATCCATAGTTTAATATATTTTTTGATATACCTATTAAATTATTATTAATAACAGGTATCGCCCATGACCATATCCATAAATTAAATGTGGGTATCATAATAGATACTATCTCGAATTTTGATTCTGCAATTAATTTTTTATTTTTATCATAAAATTGTATGCTACAATGTGCAAGATCATTTTTATTATCTATCATTTTATAATATTTAAATTTATTAAATAATATTTTGTTAATTTCATAATTTTTATCTTTATATCTTAATGAATCTCTAACAATCGATGCAATATTACTCATTATATAATAATAATAATAGATATTTCTTATTTTATTCTATTTAACAAATATGTGATGGATATCATAGATGATGGTGTATTAGTTCGATTTTTAAATTCGTTGTTTGATTCATCGCTGTTCGTTTCCTTTATTTCATTTGCATAGCTAACATCACCCGTTTTAGATATATCACTTTTTTTTGTAACATAAATAGGTGGAAATCCTCCGTTTGGTTTATATACTGTTGCACCACCATATTGAATAGATTTTTCACTTAATTCAGATGAATCTGAATTAGTATTAATATTAGTATTTCTAAATATAAAACCAGCCATATATAATAAATATTTATAAATAAATATTTATTTTGGATAAATTACATTGATTACATTAGGAATATCGGATTCAGTGTAAAAGTTAAATTCTATATATATGTTGTTTTTATCATATGATACTTTTTTTGGTTTGTTTCTAATGTTATTTATCTCACCATCAAATATATAAATAACATCGTTATTATTATTGAGAACATAAATAGGTATTTCGTTGATTTTATATAATATATATAATTCGACTATACAGTTATCTAATGTCACCACATTTTTGCTAATTCGTAATATCCATTCTTTTAACGATTTTGTTCCTAATTTAATATATGGTTTTAATACGGTATTTATTTCGTTCGAATTTCGTTCATCCAGTAACCAATCCACTACTAAACTTTTAAGATAGCTCGCCAATTTTGTTTGCAATGTACTATAAAATTTAAGATTTCGATTATCTATATCATAGAATTTATGCATTAACCAATAATGTGAGTTCGAATATGCACGATATAATGATATATTATTGTCATATACACGTTGTGTATAATACATATTCATTTCTTTCATATTATATTCAAGATTTTTTGTAATAAAATCTCCTTCATCTTGGAATATTTTCTTTTTTCCTATTTGTGGAATGTTATGCTTACCAAATAAATTTTGCATTACTAAAGCCAAATTCGCTCTAGATGAACGTACTATTTTTTGGTTTGGTTTTTGTGTATAGCTAGATATATCTATTATATCCGAAACGTTATATTCACCAATATTTAATATTTCCCATGCATTTAAATTATTTTCAGTTAGATCGTTTGAAACTCGATTAACAAACTCAATTATCATATCTTCTGTTATCGCAAATGAACATTCTTCGTTTATCCAACGACAATGTGTATTAGTATTGCAACTTTCTTTTTGATGATGTTCATGACAATAATATCTATTATTCAATAACTTATAATCTGATGTGTCTGGAATATTAGATATTTTTTTAATAAATTTACCACCTTCTTGATTTTTATATAATTCTATATATTTAGTATATATGTCATTATCTATTATTTTATATAATAACTTTTTATATTCATGGTTAATTTGAGTTTTGCTAAGTTTCTCGTTGTTGTTAGATAACTTTAACATTTTATTACGAAGACTTGCGTTTTCTTGTTTATTAACAAAATAGCATAATTCAAATCTAAATAATTGATATGATTCGTTATAATATTTATCATAGTTAATTTGTAGGTGTCGTTCATCTGGTTTAGGAGTTATATTTTCAAGTATATCTTTGTTAATAACGCTATATAATGGTAAATGCTCATATAATAAGTTCATCTTTTTAAGTTCGCTTGTTGTTATATCACTCTCAATGACTGGAACAGTATCATACGCTTCTGTCATAACTGAATTGATTAATAAATTCTGATTTTTTCTTGATGTGTAATATATACCGATCGGTTTTATATCCAAGAAGCCAACTATTTTATGCAATTCTGTTAGTTTATTGATAGTATCTTTTAATGATAACATTTGAGAATTTATATTTTTTAATATTTGAATTGAATGCACTACTCCTGATGGAACAATTGGTATAATAGTTGAATTATTTGTTATGACATATCTAACTTTGAATTTTGAATCAACTACTTGATATCTAGCTCGATAATCTCTTTGTTTAGTAGATAGATAATTAACTACATATTTAGCAGTATATTTAGTATCTTTTTGTACATAATCCACTTTCTCTAAGTTCACATTTTTTCGTTTTATTATCGTATATGGATCTCCACAATTTTTGTGATAGAAATCTAATATGTGATATATTATATTATTTGTATTTTTATTATATTCAAATGTTTTAGTTATAATGGGTTCATCGTTTTTATTATCTTTTTTAACGTGAACAATTGAATAATATAGTTCTTCATCTTTGTACATAATTATATTAGTTCGTGTTTCATCCTCAAGTTGGTATAAATTTTCGCAATTTACACATGCAATATAAAAATCATCACGATATATATTTTTTTCTAAGGTCCTCTTAATTATGATATTTTCTTTCTCAAATATAATTAAATTAATCCCATTCTTAGTTAATACACCCTCCAACGTTAGCAAATCGCCCATATAATCATAATCTAAATACGGGCTGGTAGTTATATATTCGATATAGTTTTCTATCGTGCGAAATCTTAGTTTAATATCCCCGTTATTCAACGCAATAAATATATTTTCGTTATGTTTAGAATGCAACGCATCTATAGCCTTTTTAATTATATTATCAATTGATATATCTAACACTTGACTAATGACGTTTAAAAAAGCATTTCCGTCTTTTCGAATACCAAGTTTAAAATAATAATTTGATTGCGTTAAATAATGATGTTTAATTTCTTTTGTAGATGATAAACCAATATTTATATATGTGTCTAAAATACTGGGTAACATACCAAATCGTCCCTCATTAATTTTGTTTGTGTCTTGTAATACATAAGATGTTTCTAAGGATTTTTTATCACCTTCATTTGATGTTATTTCTTCAGATTTTTTCTCCTCCCCTATACATTTTAAATAATAATCTCGTTTCTTCTTGTTATCGCTAAATAATTGTTCTTTCTTGAAACAACATGGCATACATTGCCCAAACGGGTTTCTACTTTTCTGTAAGAAACCTACATACATATGTTCACCATTTTCTTTTGGATTACAAGTGTAATAAATATCAGTGTTCGTTTTATCTCCGTAATCATCAAATGTATGCAAATGTATAGCTCGTAATTCTACTTTTTTATTGTCTTGTATAATATTCTTTATATATGTTCCAGATGCTTTATCATATTTATAACCGTGGTTTAATAAATAACTCAAATTTGTCGATAAAGTTTGTTTCGGCTGGCGTTTTGTTGAATCACCACTATTTTGACAAGCTCGTGTCCATTGATTTTGTCCCTTTTCGGGCTTAAACCCTAAACGTTGTTTATCTATTAATCCCATCTTTTTAACTTCTGTTATTTCCCTTTCGTAGTTGACTACTTGTTCCACTTTATTACGGCGATATGCAATATTCGTTAATTTTTTAAGTTTCTCTCTAATCATTTGTCTATCAGGTTTTTTCAAAATATAAGTTTCATAATACAAATAAATAAACTTATTTATAAAGTTCGTAATATTATCAAATTGTATTTTATTTCTTGCTCCAGATATACGTATTTTATAACTGTCTATACTTTTACCTTGTATCGATAAATCAATACCAGGTGGTTTGTATCTAGGTATATTTTCTAGTTTCTTTAATATCTTTCTTGATTTCTTAATATTGGGATATTTCTTTTTAACTTTATTTATATAACTTTCAGCATCTTCTTCTGTTATATTAAATTGTTTCGAAATTTCTAATATAAGTTGTTTCTCTGTAAACTCATAGTTGCGATAGAAATAAATAATTCTTTGTTCAATTCTAGTAATATTTTCATATTTGGATACTCTTCGATATCTTAGATATGTTCCAAATTTGCCTTTAGTTTCATCATGTTCTTTGCCCTCTCTTTTACGAGGTTCAACTACGAGAGTAACATATGGATAGAAATATTTAGCAAACTCAGATATATCATTGTGATCTATTATACTATTTTTACCTAAGTTAAATTTTTGTATTGTATTAATAAAAGCGAATCTAAATTCGTTATCGTCAGGCTCGTAGATAGTTAATCTATTTCTTTCATTGTTTAGTTTTTTAATTAATTTTCTTACGTATTTATAAGTTTTACTAATATCATGTATTGATGCCGCAGATTCTGCTTTCCAGTGCATTTTATATTCCATTCTTCCTACATCGTTTAATGTAACTGTCATAAATCTTATATCAGATTTTTCAGAGTCGCTTTCGATTAATTTATCATCAACTCTAATTTTAAAACTTATTCCATTTGGTGCATATTCAAACCATTTAGAATACATTTCTTGAGTTATTTTATTTTGATAATATTTATAAATATCGGCTTCGTTAAATTTAAACGTTGTAGTTCCGTCTGGTGTTTGATATTGTACAAAGGGATAATCTTCAGTTAATTCAAACTCATTAAATATTCTAAATAAATCGATTTTTGTCGTTGTTTGTTCATGTAAACGAAGATACAAGTGAATAATTGATTGTATAACATAAATTTGATCATATAAATTTTTATACGATGACGGATTAACATGATTAATTGTGGTCATAATTTCGTTTTCCATAACGAGATCGTTATTAATAGTATTAAAAATCTGTTCTATTTTCGTTGTTTCAACTTTTGATTTATTGTTAAGATAATCAATTATTTCTTTAAAATCAGTTTGTGTAATTTTCGGATAATATAATTTAATATATAACTCGTATACATTTTGAAGATGTTCATCAGAAACGCTGTAATTCAACCCAAAATCGTTATAAATATCAATCATATATATATCGTTATTTAAATAATATCCCTCATAATCATTTATAATATTATAATCATCATCCTCACGTTTTACTTTGTTCCCAATCCGTTTTAATATATCTCTCAATAATCTAAAGTTTCCGTGTAATTCTTCATATAATTTCATATTTGTATCTGGTTCAATATCAATTTGTAATAATTCGGTACGTTTAATCCATTTATGTCCTATCATAATTTTATCAAGTTTATTGTTAAAAAAATATTCACTCCACAAATATTGTCTAGATGGAATAATATATGAATCATAACCAAACTTTCGATTATTTAATATAGATGCTGTTATTTTCTCTTTCATGATTTTAACTGTATCATCTTTATATATATATTGAGTTGTTATATAGATTTTACTATATACATTTTTTAATTTTTCGTCCGTTGATATATTATCTTTAGTTTCGTCAAATTCTACAAGATTTTTCTCTAATTTATTAAATATTTTATCATCTTTTAACGCCTTCTGTATTAATGTAATTGTTTGTTTTGAATTTTCATCTATATCTACATCTTCTTTATAAATATCTTCTACTTCAGCATCTTCTAGATCTATATCTTGATCTATCGTATCATCCATAAAAGAGGTTAATTCCTCCCCTTCTTCATCTTCATTAAATCCACCTTTTTGTTTTACATAACTATATAATAATCTTTCATTATCTTTATTTGATGATTCTACACGATAATCTATATCATCTGTGTCATGACCGTGAATTGCTTTTCTATCTCCGTAATCTATAGTAGAATCATATGAATAAAAAATCTTTACATCCGATAATTCATTACCGTGAATATTGGTTTCATACCATTCTTTGCCAAATTTGTTCATTACACTTTGTTTCTTTTTATCATCCGTTTTAATATGTTTTAGTTGATTAGATATATGATATGTATTATAAAATTTTTTAAACCATGCATATCCATATGTATAGTTTAATAGATTAATGTCGTTTATATTGGTCTGCATAAATGCATCATACAATGATAAATCTTTAATAAAATTCAATATTTTTAATACATCTTTTGAAACGAAACCAACATATATATAAATATGATATTGGATATTTCGATTATTATTTTTAAATTTATGAATAATCTTGATGGGGTCGTTCATAATATATTATCTATAGATATTATCTATTCTCAAAATTATATTTGTTAAATAAATGACTTAAATAAATAAATATTTTATGTTATATTATTTAATATAATGAATCATATTTTTTTTACAAATGGTGATCTTTCTTTAGTTATTATTGGTAGTACAATATGTATTGGTTCTACCATATATATTTATAAAGTAATTAATTCTAAATTTAATAATATAACAAATTATGTTGATCAATATATGAATCGTGTAAATTCTAATTTAGAGAGAATAACAGATGAAATGAATTCTGTTAACTTAACAATTAATTCAGTTAAACGTTATATTCCTCAGCAATCATCGAATTTTCAACAAATATCACTTAAATTATTTACACACTATATTACTCGAATAATGGATATATATATTGATAAAATAGATGACACAGATAAACAAAAACCAAAATGCCCATTTGAACTATATCACAATTGCCAAGATTGTTCTAAATTAAATAAAGATTTGCCAAGTACACCAGTTAATACTCCACGTGATCCTAATGAATTAAATTTTACCGTTCACAACGATATTCCTCATACTAACGATATTGTAAAGAATTTCACAAAAAAAAATAAAAAGAGAAAATATAACAACAATACAATGACAGATATATTAAATTCAACGTTTGAAGTATGTAGTGATAAAAAAAAAGAACAACCAACTCCAATGGAGATAAATGATGATGATATTACGAAAAAGAAAACTACGGATGGATATATATCATCACATGATTCAGACGATGAAGTTGTAAAGGTATAGAATTCAATAAATTGATTATGTTAAATTATTAATTATTACAAATTAATAATTATTTTGTTTTCTTTTAAACGATTGAATCAGAAACCATCATACCACAATATTCTTGTGGATTGTGATTAAAATCAATTTTGTGATATATTCCTAGTTTGATAGCTTCAATCGTTAGAAAAGAAAATATTTTTTTAAATAGTTCTCCATGACCGTCATATATCGGGCAGGCAACATGTGCCATTTCATGTAATACAACGTACATTAATAAGTTATGTTCGTGAAATCTATCATTATTTACTCTTGATCTTAAACAAAACACTAATTGTTCACCTTTATTTACACTGTAACTAGTATTCACACTATTAATATCACTTTCGTTGATTATAGAATTATCTATACGCAAATGCAATCTATTTATATATGTTGCATATTCTTGATATTTATCTTTATTTTTATATAAATAACTTGTTAAGTATAACATATCTTTTCTTAATTTTGCCAACATATTAGCAGCTCTTTGTTTATCCATTCTATCTTGTACTAAATATTGTTCATTATCGATATCAGATTGAATATATACAGATTTAGATGAATATTGAGTTTTTAATATATATAGGCAAAATATTATTATTGCAATTATAATATTTATAACCATTATATATTTTGTTTAGATATATTATTAAAAAACGATTTAATATTATTGAAATATTTTCAATAATTAATTTCTAATAAGATATATATAATATGGGTTCTACTCAAACAAAAGCAGAACATGTAATCGAGGTAAATCCAGCACAAATACAAAATTCTCTTTTAAAACTATTAGAAAACACTGGAACTAAATATGAGTATTCAGACGCTAATACTCTTGATTATATTAAAACTGAAACAATAAAAGGTGGAAATATAAATCAAAATCCAAACAAAGCATTAGTTGATATAATTAGAAATTCAGAATTTTCAGAATTAGACAAGTTAAAAGAAGGAATGATTGGAGGGGCTGCTTCAACTGAAATTAATAGCATATTTAATCGCCAAATGACAGATACTCCTGCAACTATAAAAGAAGATAAAAACGTGGTATTACAATATTTAGAGCAAATTGGAGCTCTAAAAGGAGGTGCTAAAAAATCTAAAAATGAAAAAGACGATGATGATTTAGAAGACAAAGAAGATGAAGACGAAGATCTCGAAGACGAAAAACGAGTAGAAGATAAAGAGGATGATTTAGATGAAGATGAAGACGAAGATGAGGAAGAGGAAGATGTAGAAGAAGCTGGACTCAAAAAGAATGCTTCTAATGCAGAAGCAAATAAATCTGAATCCAGTTCTTTATCCCCAGATGTTGCTCACAGTTACACAAACGTATCGTCTAATAAATATTCTCCTTTTGTTTCTGATTCAGTATCTGACTATAAAATAGGCACCAGAAATAACTGGTTTAATTAAGCAATTAAATAAATCGTTTTTATAAACAATTTATTATTCAATCATTAAAATCAAAAGCTATATTTCCAGTAGTTTCAGTGCTTATTTCATTCATGAAAAATCCAATTGGTTTAATGCCTTTTAATCGATTGTTTTCCATCGTAATATAGTTATTAAACACATCTAACGGATTATCACATATTAATTCCAAAAACTGTAACGCTGGTTTCATTATTTGATTAGTTATATAATATAAATAGTTAATAGTCAAGTTATTTTCTAATATATATTTCGGATCTTCTGCTATATCTCCCTGTAATGTTCTCTTTTTCTTTTTAATGTTATCTTCTTCTTGATATATAAATGCAAACGGAATCCTATCATTGCTTTGTGGTTGATTACCTAGATCTCGTTTAGCTATTTTATCGGCTAATACAACATGAGCTTGTTGTTTCCAATTTTTATAAGATGCTTTATCTTTTAATGTTTTAGTTGTAATGAATTTTTCAATTGGATATTTTTTATTAATTATATCTTCTAATATAGATTGTATTGTTTTAATCGTTGTAGCATAATTTTCTCTATTCATCATCGATCTTACAATGCTACCTATAGCTATTTTTACAATTGGAGCATTATCTCGTCTCTTTAATACAATTCCCATAGATGTTTGTTTATAGTCATGTATATTTTCATCATATTTATTCCCTACATATCTTTTTTTTGATATAATAATATAAGGCCAAAATGTTTTTTCATATTCTAAATTGTGAGGAAACGGCATCGTAAGATTAACAAAATGTCCAATTAACATACACAATTTTATAGTTTTATCTAATGCATTTATATCTGTTTGTAGTTGTTTATCTTTTGTTCTAATATTCATATTTATAAACACCGAATCTGTATCTCCGTATATAATCTGAGGTTTAATCGTAAAGCCATTTAATAATAACTTGATTTTGCTTATAAAATATTCAATAAACACTTTTAAATTATACGGTTTATCACCTAGTTCTTTTGGTTTAAACTTTGCATATTGTTCGAGTTTTATATCTTTTAATATATCTGTTATATATTCCACACATTTGCTTTCATTTTTCTTTGCTAATTTAACTGCCTTCGCAAAATTCATTTCTACGAAATCTCTGGCTTTTTCTAACATTTCTCGTCCAGTCGCCGTAGTTGCAGCAGCTATATCTCTAAGATATAGTGCACTTACAGTTGCACCAGTAAACCCATATAACGAGTTGGCAGTCACTTTAAGGGCTAATTGGTAACCTTCCAAAATATTATATAGAAATAAGTCAGTTACACCTTTTTGTCTAGCACGTATCATTTTTCTTTCTTTTAATAAAGTTTGTTCGATTAACGGAATAATGCCTAAAGATCCATCCTTTTGTTGAGCAAAATATCTAGTTGTAGTAGAACCATCTGGATTATTAAAAGTTGTTTTATGATAAATGTAACCATCTATACCCATATATTCTGAATCCATAACTAATGTCTCATGTGATAAATTTTTTTGTATCATGGAACTCGGATATAGAGATGCATAATCAAGTACTCCAATCGGTGATACATATGAACCAGCAATCGGATCAAATACAATAGCACCATCATATCCCATATCATTGGGAACTTCATCACCATCTGAATCATATGATTTGTTTTTATCCTCATCATATTTTTTCTTTTTACGTGTTGGTACAAGATATCCATGTAATCTCGTTGTTTTCATTATTAGACTAAAACTTTTAATTCCCTGACCTCGCATAAAAATATAAGATAATGGAACTGAACATACACTTGCCATAGCAATATTTTTAGATACTACTTGTAGCTTATTTATAAGTTTATTACATAATTCACAATCTTGAATACAATATTTAGCTATTAAAGCCCTATCATCGGCTGAACCATCTTGTAATTTAAACATTTGTTTTGGAGATACGTCATCTTTCGCTTGACACCAGTATATCATATATTTATTTGGTTGAGTAGCCTCGTCAGTTAATTTGTCGTTTATTGTTATTTGGTCTTTAATTAAATCTACAATTTTAAACTTATAACCATATCTATTATCTGTTAAGCCATCGTTATAATAAATAGATATATACTGATTAACGTTTAAACCATACGTGTTATTTGTATATAAGATCGTTTTATCATCTTTTCTCTCGATTTTTATAATTTTTCCACGAATATAAACAGACGATACAAAATCTAGTTTATATGATTCTAAACTCTTGTCGTCTCGTTGAATTACTTTCATTAAATCAAACACAACTCGTCCTGGCATATCGATATATTTTAGTATGTTCTCACCTAACCCAGCAGATTTCAACTCTTTTTTTACATATTTTGCAGATTTTTCTTTTAATCTGCTTAAATCGAGAAATTTATTAAGACACTTCTTTTTTTTGGCTCTCCTATACATATAATAAAAATCAAAACCAAATATATTATAACCAGAAATAATATCTGGATCCTCATCTTTTACAAATTTAGCCCAATTAATTAAAATATCTTCTTCTTGCTTACATGGTTCTACTATTACATTTTGAATCGGAGAACATGTTCCTAGAGTTAGAATATGTCTTTTATAACATTCATCTTGTCCATAATAATTTAAAGTTGAACCTATTTGAGTTATTGTATCTTCATCTCTATCTGGTTGTGGAAAACTTCCATCTTTACTTGTACACTCTATATCAAAACATAATACTTTAAACGGAACAATAATTTCATTTGGGCAATATGTCAAATTTGTATATTCTACCTCAATATTAATATCACACGTAGAACTTGAAATTTTTTTATATTTATGAATTTCAACCCATCCACATGCTCTTAGCTCTTGTATATGCATACATCTTAAGAACGGTTCTAAGTTTGATTCGTATATACGTGGTTTTTCCTGCACTTTTTTATTGTAATAAATTTTATGATTATGTTTAATGTTGTTTATAATTCTGTGAAATCCGTCATCTTCGCTGTATCGCTCAAACGTTAGTTTCATAAACTTAAACAGTGTGTTGTTTGTAAATCCCCAATATTTCATAGATTCTACGATTTCATATTTTTGAAACGAATTATACATTTTTAGATAATGACATGATTCTTTCTTTTTACATTTTTTACAATTTTTATAATGCATATTTTCTAAAATTTCATCATAATATTGGGCTTGCTTATTGTAACTCCAATATGATGGAATCTCTATATAAAAATACGGATAATATTTAGTTACTCTGGCACTAATAGATTTGCCATCTTCAGTTTTACCAAATATATTTATTGTGTATTTTCCAAAATCAGTGTTAATGTTTATACCAGTCGTATCTTCGTATGCAATCCAATTTAATATTTGAAACTTAACCATAATACAATATATTAGATTTGATATTTATGTTTATTAATATCAATTTTTATATTTATGAAAATTTTACGTTTATTATTAATAACTAATTATATATATATTATATAATTATGAATATTATAACAGAAGATGATTTAAAACATATGAAAAATTTAAAACCGTTTGATATTGAAGGAAACGATGAACCTATGAATATTCCAAAATTAACCGACGATATAGTAAAAATATTAAATTTAATAGCATCGGATAAAATGATAGAATTAAAGAATGAAAACTATAAACAATACGAATTATCGTCTAACGAGTTGATACACGATTTAATGCCAGAATTTTATGATAAATATCCATGGATTTTAGATAAGCTAATTAAAGACAATGATATTACAGAATTAATAGATATGTTAGAAAAACTTCATAAGGTTGAATTAGGAGAATTAACATTACAAGAAGCAGAACGAAAAATGACAGTTCAACTCGGTAGAAAATATTTAGACAAACCAGATATGAATATTAACACTCGTAAAAAATTACGCAAAATATTAAACGGTATTGAGTCTGGAACTCGTGATATGGAAGGTTATAAACTAAATGAAAAATCTCAAGCTAAAAAGAAAAAACATCAACAGAAAAAATAAATTATTAATTATAATAATTTATTTATTATTTTGTAATATTCTTGGATATTATATTTTGACGTATTTGCATTAGTTGTTTACGCATATCGCTTAATTTGTTTTTATCTATCAAATATAAGTCTAACCATGCTTTAGATGTTTCTTTTTGTTTATTTTCATAATTCTTTGTTTCTATTCCATAAAAATCTCCTTTTTCAACATATTCAATCATTTTGTTGATCCAATACATTTGTTTATTTGATATCTCTAAATTTGATTTGATTATTATATTGGTAAATTCTTGAGGAGGAGAATATTTAGAATACATGTTTGCTAAATAATGTTTCTCTTTAATAGATGTCAATATCTCTTCTAAATCTTGAATTGTTTGTTTAGATGTACCAATATATTCAATACAAACTATATATCTCTCGGAGTTAGATAATCTACTTGTGAGAGGTTTAACTATATAAACGTCCTCATAAATGTGCGATAACAAACATAACAATTTTAACGTTGGAGATGTCATTATTTCGAAAATTTTTAACACAAATGAGCCCCCTTTTTTCTGTGCTTTTAACGCTGTTAACATTTGTCCTAAAATTAAATGAAATGCTTCTTGTTCTTGCATATTTTCGTTTTTCCAATCGAAACCACCATCAGCTGTAATAAAATCACATTTTCCAGTTATCTCTTTTAGAAAGTCATTTATAGTATCTAGCTTCGTTAAATCTCCATCTCCATCTTTATGAGTTTTGTATATTTCTAATTTATTTTTGTGAGCTTTAATATATTCTTCATCAACTGGTTTAACTGACTTTTTAGGTGAATGTAAAGTTATCGCATAATGTTTATCGTTTTTATTATTGCAATACATCTCTCGATAATTTATAGTCGCCTGAACAAACGATCCTGGTCCTTCTGCTAAATGTGCAGTTATTATTGGATGACTAGATGGAAACAAATCAAACATCATAAAAATCTCCCATAATTTATGATGTGCTCTACTTAATAATTTTTCGTTTACGAATTTTTCAACATCACGTTCTATACTATGTTCGTCGTCTATTACAGTTTCATATGGATTTACTACTAAATAAGAACGTCTATGTTTACTTATGTCATTCATTTTATTTTTTGTTTTATGTATATGTTGATTAAATCCTAACGAAGATTTCGGAGGAGATAAATATTCAAAATATCTTGTTGTTATATTATAATCTTTTAAATCAAGTAACTTCGGCAACTTATAAATTATAGGTTCATCCATAACTATATACGATAATAATATATATTATTCTTTTTTATTCAATTTTTAATTTATATTTTAATAATAATATATAAAAAGATATTAGGCTAAAAAAATGATACAAGATGTATTAAGATAATAAATATATATAATGATATATACTAGTATGTTTATCTTTACAGATGATGAAATAAAAAAAATAAATTCGTTATATTCCAAAAAACAAAATGGTGATGAATTCGAAGCATCATGGAAAGGTGATAGATTAACACAAGAAACATTCACTAATATAATTAAATATATATCTGGAAAAGCAACTGGTGAAAATATATTAGAAAAATCAACAACTTTAGATGTTAATTTAAACAAAGATATAACAGAGGGAAACTATCGTTTGTCGATTAACGGGATCGAAACAATAAATTCACACTATAAAACATTAGTATCAAAAACTAACAATGTTATATATAAAATTTTATTGTCTCTAAAAGAAGGCGTTTCAATAATGAACAAAGTTAGACGAGAAAAACCAGTTGATATTGCAGACTATAATCTACGATTTAAATTATCTGGAGAAAATAGTATTAAAAAAGATTCAGATAAATATAACAAATTACTTAAATTTAAAATTGATAACAGTTTAACTTTTAGGTATAAACAACGTGCCTCATTAATTATAGTTAACAATAAAATAAATAAACTACGCATAGACGTCACAGATGTTAAACAGTCTAATATAATGAAATATCTACCAAATGAACCATCTGAATATGAACTGGAATTTGAATTATTAAATGGAACATTAGATGATATATACAAGGAAATCGAATATATATTAAAAATAATTCAACAGAGCAATTATATTTTACGTAAAAGTGAGATAGAGAATGTTGTTACTAACTATATGGGCGTAATGTCACCGTTAAGCAAAAAATTTAACAAATTAATCGGTAGAAAACCAATTACAGTTAATATATCTAATTTTATTAACCATCTACCAACAAATTATGCAGTTACTGACAAAGCAGATGGAGAAAGATATCAAATGATTATATACAAAAAAAACGTATATATGATATCAACTGGTTTATTGGTTCATTATACTGGTATTACATTAGACAACGACAAATATAACAATACTATAATGGACGGAGAACTAATATTTATTAAAAAGTTTAATCGATTTTTATATATGGTTTTCGATGTTATATTTAGCGGAAACGAACATGTGCATACAAACAACAATTTTTTAGAACGATTAGCTAAAGCAGATGAAATTATTAATAACTGTTTTGTAAACAAAAAACACAAATATGAAGGACATCATAAATTTACAGATAAATTTAATGTACAATCATATTGTAAGTTCTATGAAACAGAAATTAGCACATTTTTATTTAATTTAAACCATGATATGAGTATCGAAAAAAATATTCCATTAATCAGAAGAAAGTTATTTATTCCAGTTATTGGTGTCGATGTTAAAGAAATATACATATATTCAGTCATGTTATGGGAAAAATATGTTGTTGATAAAAATTCACGTTGTCCATATAATTTAGATGGATTGATATATCATCCATTAATACAATCTTATGAAGTAGACCCAAAATTGTCCAAAAGAAGCGAATTTAAATGGAAACCTGGAGATAAAAATTCTATTGATTTTTATATTACTTTTGAACGATATAAAGGAAATGAATTGATCGTGTATGACAAAACAGTAAAAGGAACTGATGATGATGAGACAGATGCAAAACCTTATAAAATTTGTAATCTTCATGTGGGAAATACGTTTAGGGGAGAAGAAAAGCCAGTATTATTTAGACAAGAAGAAGAAGGATATCATGCACATATATATCTAAGAGATGGAGATGTAAGAGATATAGAAGGTAATATTATACAAGATAAAACAGTTGTAGAATTTTATTATAATAATGATCCAGATGTTCCACCTAAATTTAGATGGGTTCCTCTTAAAAC
>Ga0209343_10001130_pt1 | contig 36738 bp, 25 predicted proteins | sample RifCSPlowO2_02_FD_184026 | JGI IMG/M metagenome (GOLD analysis project Ga0209343, IMG submission 184026) | Groundwater microbial communities from Rifle, Colorado - Rifle CSP2_plank lowO2_0.2 (SPAdes) (version 2) | ecosystem: Environmental > Aquatic > Deep subsurface > Groundwater | place...
CCCGCCGCCCGTAAAGCCATAGCTAAACCGCCGCGACCCGTTCTCGAGATAGGCCCACTCGAACTCGACCGTGATCCGGGACTGATCGAGCAAATCATCGAGGCGGTCCGAGAGCAGATCGTCGAGGCCGTCGAGGCGGGCTTGCTGCCCGCGCATGAGGCGCGCCAGGCGCGGGTCTATCTCGGACTGAATGCGCGCCACATAGAGCAGGCTGTATTTTCCCTGGCTCTCGACGGCATAGAGGCGCCCGGCTTCGAGCCAGCCCCGTGCCGCGTAGCCGGTCTCCGGCGCCGTCAGCGAGCCCGTCACCGGCCGCGGCCCCAAATCCACGATCCCTCCATTAAGAGACAGAACCTGGACCCGGAGTTGCCCGTCGGCGGTAATGGTCGGACTGAGTTCGATATCCGAACTGCCGCCGCAGAAGCTCTGGGTCTCCTGCACAAAGCGGAAACCGGCGCAATTTCCGTTCGTAACCTCGAGGGAAGAACGGCCTTGACGCACCGCCGCCATCCCCGCCGGCTCGACGAATAGGTTTCGCACCCCAACAGGTTTCGGAGATTCTCCGGCCTGCGCGAAACGCCCTTCCGGATCAATGGACAGCTCTGCGCTCAGGCGCGAATCGTAGGCCGCTTCCCATTGAAATTCGATCACCTGAGAACCGCCGGCGGGAACGGACACGGCCTGGCTCGCCACCGTGGCTTTGTTGACCACCAGCGCGACCGCCACAGCTTCGGCATCTTCCGCCCCTCGGTTCTCGAGGCGGGCACGGATACTCACCGTGTCGCCTTCCTTGGGGAGCAGCGGAGAGACTTGGATGCTCTCCGGGGAAATCACCAGGCCCGTCGCCGCGGAGGCGGCTGCCGCGTTCGCCACGGCCTCGCCATCGGAATCCGCGCGACCCTGAGTCCGGGTGCGGGAAACTTGGTTGCGTCGCACCTCGCCACCGGCCCCCAGCGGGACACTGCCTCCCCCGCCAGGACCGAATGTGACGAAGACCACGAGATTGCCGGATGAATTGAAGGAAGTACTGGTGCTGCTATTCGTCACCGTGCACGTAGTCGAACCCCCGGGTGAAATCGTCTTGCCGGAAGTGGCCGGGCCGCAATCGGCGCTGCCGATACTTGCCGGCAGCGGATCCAAGAACGGGCCCTGGCCGGTCACAAAGCTGTTGGGGCCGGTGATGAACACTGTGACCGGAAGGCTGAAGACATTCGTTGGGGAACTGGCGGCCAGCGCAATGTTCAGAACCTGACTGCTCGGAGCAGTCGCAGCCGCAGGGAGCGTGAACGTGCTGGGCGTCACCGTCAAACCCGGCACGCCGATTTGGAACGCGGGAGTAATACTGGCCGGCGAACCGCCGACCGGAGTCCCTGTTATCAACACCGTACTGTCAGAGGCAGGTTGTGTGGGCGTGCCTGCCGCCATACAGAAACTCACAGGCACGTTCGGGGAAGCCGTGAACGTCAGCACGCCACCCGAATAAACGCCGCCTTGCGGGGTGCCACAGCCGGGATAAAATTTCATGACGCCCCCGTCCTGGACGGTAACCGCAATATTCGTCGGCACTCCCTGAGCAACTTTCGCCTGGAGAGCGACTGGGATGCTGGCATTCACATTCACCGGCGAACCCGTGGACAAACAAGTCTGGCTCGTAGATACAGAGACACAGAGCGAGAACGTCGGCGCGGGCGGGGGTGGTGGTGGCGGCGGCGGCGGGGGCGTGGTGCCATCGACGTTAAAGAAGGTCACAATCGAAAAGCCGCCTGCCTGCGCGGTCACCGTCACCGTGTACCCTCCCGCGAGAAACGGAGACGCAGTGAAGGAGACGCTCCCATCGGCGGTCAACTGGCCGGAGCCGCCCGACACACTTACCCCGGTCGGCGATCCCGCCGTAGTCACAGCCACGGTTCCGATGAAGCCTCCCGCAAACGCCACCGTAACCGTGCCACTCGCGCTCTTGCCGATATCCACTGACCCGAGACTTCCACCGCCGGTAACCGAGAAGGGGGCCTGGAGCGTTCCGGTCGCATTGAACGTGACCAACTGGGCCACCGGCTCGGAAATCGCCCGGCCCGCGTCCGCCGCGAATATTGCCGGGATCACGGAACCCGTAATGGGAATGGCGACGGACTGTCCCGACAGGGTCGCATTGCTCGACGCGAGGACTTGGAACGTCACCGAAGTGGCGCCTGCGGAGACGGATGTGGGGTTCGGGGTGATGCTGACAATTCCCGCGGGCAAGGTCCCGACCTGGAGCGAAACACCGCCCGTGAAATTTGCTTGGCGCTCGATGCGGACCACCAAGGGGCTGGTGTTCCCCAGGAAGAACGTGGCGGGATCGGCGCTGAGAGAAAATCCCTCCGACAACTCCACCGCTTGCTCCAGCTTGGCGGTGAGCCCTCCCGGGGCCGTGCCGGTAACCGTGACCGTTCCCAAACCGGCCTGCGCCGCGCTCGTGGTGCTTAACGTAAACGTAACTGTCCCGTTCCCTCCCGGAACCGAAGCAATGTCCGGAGTCACCGTGATGCCGCTGCTCGCCACGACGGACAATTGAACATTGTCTGTAAAGCCGGGCGCAGGGGTTACCGTTACGGGCAAGCTGGCCGTCCCGCCAAGGAACAGGGGAAGCGGAATGGGGGCGGTCGAGGACAACGAAAACGCCCCGGCCGTTACCGTGAAGCTGACCGCGCTCGAGGCCGTGCCCGAGACTCCCCGCACGGTACAGGTCGCCGGACCAGTCGCCGTAGAAGTCGCCGCAATCGCAACCGGGAAGCTCGTCTGGCCCGGAGTGAGACTCGCCGGGCCGCTCGCCGTGATGTCGGGCAGATTGCACGAGTGGGTCAATTCGATGGGCGCGTTGAACCCGTTCTGACGCGCGACTGCGATGGGCACGTTCACTGTCTGATTCTGCAACGCACTGACCGTGGAAGGGCCGCTGAGGCTGAAGCTCCCCAGGATGGTAGCGGCAATCTGTACTTCCGGAGCCGGAGCGCCGACTTGCGGGCCGCTCGCGCAGGAGGGAGCGGTCACACGGAAGGTGGTCGGGCCGGGAGGCGCATTGGGCTGCGCCGCCACCGTAAACGTAACAGCGCCGGAGGCATTCGGGACCGTGCCCCCTCCCGACACCGCCAGCAGGCTTCCCGTTACGCTGCCCGGCGCCACGATCACGTCCACGTCCCGGGGCGTTCCGGCTACAAACGCCACATCCACTCGAACCTGCCCGTTCTGGGCCGGCGCGAGCGACAGCGATGCGGGCGTGGCCGTGAGAGTACACTGCAACGGAGGCAGGATTGTTACCTCCACCGTAACTTGTTCGAGCGTTACGCCGGCGGCTCGGGTCAGGATTCGGAAGCTGGTGGAAAGCCCCGGCGTCGCATTCGGCTGCACCGTCACCGTGAAGGGAACCGACCCGGCCGCTTCCGGCAGAGTATCCCCCCCGGAAACGCTCAGGAGGTTCGAGTCCACGCTGCCCGCGTCTACCACGACCTCGACCGGCTGCGGCGTCCCCGACACGAATGTAACCTGCGCCACGACCGAGCCGGACAATCCCGGCGAGAGCGAGAGCGACGACGGGGTTGCGCTCAAGCGAATCTGGAGCGGCAGCGCCACGTTGATCGTTACAGCCTGAGCCTGACTGAAACCGCCCGCGCTCGCCGTGAATGTGAAGGCAGTCGGCGGCAAGGACGTCGCGCCCGGTGTAGCCGTGAATGACACCGGACCAGAATTGTTCACGGTCACCGACGGCGGCGAAAACGTCAGCCCGCCGGCTCCCGCCGGGGCGGTGATCTGCACGGGACCGCTAAACGGGGCGTTGAAGTTCACGTTGAACGTAATGGTCCCCGTCTGCGGCGGAATCTGATTGGCAAGCAAGGTCAGGGACGCGGGACTGGTCCGGGTGAATGTGAACGGGGCAATTCGGTTAATGAACAGCGGCGCGCTGAAGACGGTCGAATCGGCCCGCGCCTCCACCGTAACCTGGTCGGGTCCCGCAACGGCATTGGCGGCGGGGGTCAGCGTGACAGCGGAATTGCCCGAACTGGAGCCGGGGCCAATCGTCAACGGGTTGGGCGCGAAGGCCGCGGTCACCTGCTGTCCCCCGGTCCCCGAAAGGGCTACCGTGTGGCCCGTGGAGACGGTGCTCGTGACCTGGACCGGGGCGCTGCCTGTCAGCCCTAACAACACCGGAACCGGATTCGCCGCGCTGGCGCCGCCACCCGGAAAATTGAGTGAAAGGCGGAAAACCGTCAAAGGGATCGTGGGTCCGGGCAAGGTGCTCGAGCCGCTGATGAGAGTGGTCGGAACCGTCACGGTACCCGCCGGCTGGCCGGGCGCGGCCGAAAAAGTCAGGTTGAGGGTCTCCCCACCGGGGATCGTAAAGGTCGTTCCCGTAACCCCTCCGCCGGTGAGCGTGATGCCCGGCGGGAGATCGAAATTGATCGTGATCTGGGTCGAGGACGTATTTTGAATGACAAACCCACTGGAACCGCCCGCGAGCACCACCACGCGTTCGCCCTGGGGCTGGACGTGGGGCACTCCCCCGGGAGCGCCCTCCACGGGAGGCGTGTTGACCTGGTTGGGATTGCCCACGCCGGGCACCGCCAGCAAGCCTCCTCCCCCGACCCTTCCTTGCGGCACATCGCTGATCAGCCAGCCTGAACCGGATTCCATGCGCAAGGTGGCTTGCTCCCGCACGACAAACAGCCTGTCCGGCTCGGCCTTGGTGCTGAAGTGGATTTCAAAATCCACCTGATAGATAGCCACTTTCCCCTGTTCAAAAATTTGGCCGCTGGCTTTCCGCACGAAGACGCGGGCTTGGGAAAGGTTTCGGAACGAGGCCTCGACGGACTGCTCTAAGGCCGCGTATCCGCTGTACTTGAGTGGGTCAAACAGCTTCATGAACTCGGTCGGTTGCAACGTCTCATAGGCGAGTTGCATTTGCTGGATGACCTGCTCGGGGTTGGTATTGGCGATGGCGGCGGGGAGAACCACGAACCCGAAGTTCACCGTTGCCGTCTGGTTGCTGGAGCTTGTGATCGTCAGCGTGCCGTTGTAGTTGCCCGGCTGCCAGACGGTGGTGTCGAGCCGCAAGACCGGATCGCTGCTGCTCTGATTGTAAGTGGCGACGTTATCGGCCGCGCGGGTCAGGATCCACTGATAGGCGGTGATCGTTCCGGTGGCGAAGGAATCGGCCCCGCTCAGCACCAGTTCCTCGCCGGCCGTCACGAACCCGGTGCCGATATCGGCGACGGCTTGCGGAGCGGCCCCGCTCGATCCTTCCAGAGCATTCTGGATCTCCGCCGGAGTGGCCGCGCGCGCAGGAGTCGGCGCCAACCCCTGCTGCACGATGGTGATTTGTCCCGCCGTCAGCACTACCGTGCCCGGAACGTTGGGATCGGCGTTGCGGACTTCGATCACGCCCTCGATGCAAATCACCAGGGTGGCCACGGGGCTGAAGGCGTCCACGATCTCATCGGTTCCCAGAACGCCGGCCACGGCGGTGTTGGTGCGTATCTCGAACCGGGAGCCGGGCCGCGTCAGCCGAACCACCTGGGCGCGCACTTTCCCGTATTCCAGTTGGAGAGTGGATTGCTGGGTCTGCGCATTGTGCTCGACCACGCGCACGCGGGACTGGGAGCCTAATGCCAGGATGGAACCGTCATCCAAACGGGCCCGGAGCCGGCCGCCCACACCGGTCTCCAGCACGTCCTGATAATAGACGGGCATGCCGCGCGCGGCTGTGGTTCGGACAACCTGTGTCCCCCTCTGCCGGTTCACATCGCCCGGCGGCAGAACCACCCGCACCGCGCCCGCCCGCGACAGCCGCTGGGCAAGGCTTGCCTGCCCGAAGCTCAGAAGCAAGAGCGCAAGAAGACCGAGAAAAAGCAAATGGTTTCTGTTCCCGCCCCGCTGGCGTACTGGTTCGTTGTAACCCATTCGCATTGTGCCCAGCCCTCTACTCATCCATCCAACTGACTCGGGGGGAGACCCGTTTGATCTGAAGACAAAAAGCTCTCTTCGCTCCTTCCGGGACCTCCTACGACAGATACCGCATTCCCGTCCGCCCTGCAATAGCCCGACGGTCCTGTTGTCGCGGGACCATCGCGTACTGACGCAGTAGCGGATTTCCAAGCGGCGATCTCGCAGAGCGGGAGAGCGGGCCCCCTCGCTTCCGCTCGCGGCTCGGACTTACTTGTGCGCCATGGTGTAAACCCCATCCCATGCTCCCACCGGGGCTTCCTCCAGGAACTGCCGGCAGCGCTCCAGGAAGAGTTTGGTCGGCCCGTCGGCGGGGTGTTGGTCGGCAACCCTGCGAAAGGCTTCCACGGCAGCGGCCCAGCGGCCCTCCTTGTAGGCGGCGAGACCCCGTTGAAAGCCCTCCAGGAGGTCCTGATAGCGGTCCCGCTCGCTGGCCGGCCCCAGCAGTTGGTAAATCGCCACGGGCTTTTGCTTGCCCTTCACGCGGATCAGGTCCAGCTCCCGGAGGACGAACTGCCCTTCGACCTGCGCCTTGGTGAACTCGCTGAGAATAATCTGCCCGCCATACTCTTTGGTGAGGCTTTCCAGCCGCGAACCGAGGTTGACGTGGTCCCCCATGACCGTGTAGTTGAAGCGCCGGGCCGAACCCATGTTCCCGACCATCATGGGGCCCGTGTTGAGGCCGATCCCAATCGCCAGCGGCGGCTTGCCCTTCTCCATCCAGGCTTGGTTCATCTGCCGCAACTGGCTGCTCATCTCCAAGGCCGCCCGACAGGCCAGGGCAGCGTGATTGTGCAGGTCCAGGAACGGGCGGCCCCAGAAGGCCATCACGGCGTCCCCGATGTACTTGTCGAGCGTGCCCCGGTTTTGGAAGACAATCTCGGTCATCGCCGTCAGGTATTCGTTGAGCAGATCGGTCAGCTCGGTAGGGCTGAGTTTTTCCGAGATCGAAGTGAAGCTGCGGATGTCGCTGAACATGACCGTCAGCTCGGCCACTTCGCCGCCCAGCTTCAGCCGCCCGGGGTCTTTCAGGAGCTGATTGATAAAGCCGGGCGCGACGTACTGGCTGAACGCGCCCCGCACCTTGCGCTTCTCTTTTTCCTCAAACAGGACGCGATAGCTGGTGACGCCCAGATAGTTCAGCGACAGCGTGACCGCCGGCAGAACCAGCGAGAGCCAGCGCCCTGCGGAAGCAAAGTTGTAATAGACGAAGCTCAACACGCCCAGCAAGGCCGCCGCATAGAGCACGGTCGAAAGCACCGGGCGGACCACCACGAACAGCAGTCCCATGACCAGTCCGCAGAACAGCAGCAGCGCCAAGTCCATCATTTCCTCATTGGATCCCCGGCGCAGGAACTTGCCGTGCAAGAGGTTGTCCACGACGTTGGCGTGGATTTCAACCCCCGGATAGATTCCCTTCGTGAAGGGGGTGGGCCGGATGTCGCCGATTCCGATGGCCGTCGCTCCGACCAGGACAATCTTGTCGCGGAATGTGTCTTGGGGGGGTACTCCATCCGCCACGTCGGAAAAGGAGTAATAGGGATAGGTGTTCACGGGACCGGCATAATTGATCAGGACCTTTCCGGCGATGTCGGGGGTGACCGCTTTCGATCCCATCTCGATGGATTCCAGGCCGACCTCGTTGAACCAGACCTTAGTCTCATCGGGACCGGCGCCCAAATAGATGCGCGCCACCTGCACGTCCAGCGAGGGATAAAAGTTCTCTTCGATGGAAGGGCGTTTGGGATCATTGTAATGGAAGATCAGAGAAGCCTGCCGGTAGGTTCCATCGCTGTCGGCCTCGAAATTAAACGATCCATAGCTGCGGGCGGCTTCCGCGAAGAGGCGGATGTTCGGTTCGACGGCCAGGACGTCGGGGGCGTCCAGAAAGAACCGATACCGCTGCTCCGCGGAGCGTTTGAGCACCTGCGGATAAGCTTGAAAGACCAGCACCTCGTCGTAGGCCTTGATCTGTTCCGGGTCCATGTGCTTGATTTCCGTGGGACTGGTGAAAAACACGTGGCCGAGCACCACGTTGCCCGCCTCCCGGATGGCTCTGGCAAACTGCCCGTCGCTGTCGGCCTGCTCGCGCAGCGTCTGGAGGCGCTGCCAGAACGGATCGTTCGGAGCCGCGCCGCGATTTTTCCGGTATTCCTCCTCCAGAGTGGAAAAGATACTCGCGCTGGAGCGATCGGGGAACGGGAAGGCTATGTCAAACCCCACTACCTTCGCCTTGTCTCGGGTCAGCGTCTGGAGCATCCGTCCGTAGTGGGAACGGGGGAACGGCCATCCGAGCCGGTCAATGGTTTTCTGGTCAATCGCGACGATCACGATTTCCGGCGCGGGCTGCACGGGACCGCGAATCTGAAAGCGAGCATCGAGCGAGCGCGCCTCCACGTTATCGAGGAAGACCAGCGCCGAGCGGCCGCTCCGGGAATACGTAATCAGGATAAAAGTCAGCAGGCCCGCCAGCGTGACGGTCAGGCTGATGGCCAAACTGCTGCGGTGCGCCCGGAGAAAGTTCACTGCCTCCTGCCGCCCGGCTGCGGTAAAGAGCCGCGTGATGGATTGAATCCGTCTGTCCATCTATTCCATCTCTCACTGACGGCGGAAGCGCCACACCACAGTCACCTGCATGACGCGCTCCAGGAAATCCTGTCCCGCGAGCGCAAACAGGTTGTTGTTGCGCTCATAGCTGAACGTGACAAAGCGATTCTCGTCGTTGCGCAGCTTATAGGTCACGGCGAGGCGCAGGGCGGGACGGCGAAAGCCGCTCGGCCCGGCGACTTCAAACCCAGTCGGCCGCAACGTCACCGGGTCGAGGACCGGCCGGTCCCGGAACAGCGTGGCGCCCATCTGCCGGAACATGGCCTCGAAGGTGAAATACCGGGGAGCGTCCAGAACCAAGGCGGTCTGCAGGGTTCGTGTATTGTTGCTCGTCACCACGCGGTCAAACACCTCGCGGTTGTGCTCATAGCGCAGCATCGGATTCACGGACCAATCGCCCACGTTGAAAATCCCGCGGTAGCTGATGGAAGCATCGTTGGTCGAGGTCTGGTTCGACGGGTTGAGCCGGTCCACGTTGGAGCGATGCTCAAACCCCAGCGTCAGGACCGTGGACGAAATCGGGATGGCGATCTCGAAAAAAGGCGTGCGGGTGAGCCGGTCGGCGAGCCGTCCCTGACCCTGCCGCCGCTCCCGATATCCCGCATCAATCAGGGTGCTGCCCATGCCGGGCAGGTCCCGGAAGCTGATGCGGAACTCCGGCATCTGAAACACGGTTGCGGGGTTCACTCTCTGCTCGCGCAGGTCATCGTTGGTGCGGCGGTAGGCGAACTGCGCCGCCACCTTCGACGACAGCGCGACGTTCGCCCGGAACAGCACATCTTGCAGGTCGGCCACCTGCCGGGCGTTCACCGCCAGGAACGAAGGCATGATCCGGGTGTAGTAAACACTAGCGGTCCACGCCCCCTGGCGAACCGTATTGTCAATCCGCAGGGCATAATCCTTCCGCTGCGCGGAGCTGAAGCGCGTATCCGGATTCGTGATGCTGTAAGCGAGTTCGCCCTCGAGATTCCAAATCCGGGCAAACAACATGCGGGTATCCAGGCTGACCACGTTGTTGGCGACCGGGACAAACGGCTCCCGCCCCGTCGCCGGGTCCACCGGGATGGATCGGACGATGTCGTTCCCGTAGGCCCAGTTGAAGGCAAAGAGTTTATCGGCAGTGATCCTCTGCTCCGCCCGGACCCCGCTGACTACCCGGGTAAACGGCTTGCCGGGAAGCTCGTCCTTAAACAAGGAGCCGTAGCGATCCGTAAACGTCCCCGCATTGCCCAGAAGCCGGAAGCCCGCCCCCCAGGGCGCGGAGCGGATAAAATGCAAGCCTTTCAAGTTCTGGTTGTAGGAAAAGCGGGAATAGCTCACCAGGTAGTCGCCGAAATTATATTCCGACCGGGGTCCGTTGATGCGGAAATAGGCGCGTTGGACGCTCGAGTGCTCCGGGTCCACCCGGGGGTCATCGGCATAGCGCAGCACCGACACGGCCTCGAAGCGCCGCATCCCCACCCCGAAGTTTTCGAGGTAGCTTAGGTCCACGGCGCTATTGCGCCCGGCCGTCAGGAAGGAGCGGTTCCGCGCCACCCCGGTCACCCGCGACAGATTGGTAAAGGAGCGCAATTCCAGGAACCGCTGATTGCCGGCCCCGGGCTGCGCCGCGGCCGGGGGAGTCGTCCCGGCCTGGCCCGGAACACTGGAAGGGGTTTGCTCCTGCGGCGAAGCCCCGGCCAGCCGGGGCGCGCTGGCGAGCAGTTGGGGAGCCGCAGCGCCGGAAGGATCTGACTGCGGGACCGCCGCGGGCAGCAGGCGGGTGCTGGCGATGATTCGCCGCCCCGAAAAATCTGCTGTCGCCTGGTCCTGTGCTGCTCCCAGTTCAACGGAGCAACTCAGGCAAACGAGGACGACCAGCATCAGGTCTGGCCGGTTCCTGGGAGGCGTGCCGCGACCGATGCAACTTTTCTTCAACATGCGCTGCTTCTACCTGTAAAAGGCATTCCCGCCCAATCTTGCAAATCCTACCATGCCAGTTCCCTTCTTTGACAGTGGAAATTTCGCAAACCCTTGCCGGGATTCGTTCCCCGTTCTGGCTCCCGACGAGTCCTTTGCGATGGATTCGTGGGGCGGTTTGGCAGGGCTCCTACAGCAGCAGGACTTGACAGGCGGGGCGCAAAGGGCACAATCTGCCTCTTGTTTGACTTGGTTCGAAGAGCGTCTGTTCGCAACTGCTTAGACCGCCGTGCTGCGCCAATACTGGAAAACCTTGGTGTCCGTGCTGGGAGGCAACTTCCTCTACTTCGTCATCTTGTACCCGATTCTGCCGCCCAGCGCGCGCCATCGGCCCTCACAGCTTGACTGGGGCCTGCTGATTGACTTCTGGATTTGCCTCGCCATTTACGGGCTACTGGCCATCCCGTCCCGCCGCCGCTAGTCCGAGCCGCGCGCACCGGGGCCCCCAACGCGCCGTAGTCAGCGCGTTGGGGTGGGCGCAAGCAGGCGGGCTATTCCTCTGCATGATTCCCCACTCTCTCGCGGACAATCCTTCGCTTGACCCGACATGGCGGCTGACGTATGATTCTTGGCGAAGGCGTACTTGAAAACAACAATTCTGCCGAAGGAGGAGTAATGGTGTCCCGAATTATCTTGGCTATTCCCGTAGCGATGGTGCTTTGGGGGTGTTCGCAGCAACCGTCCCCACAGCCGCCGCCAGAGACGGCGGCCCCGGCAGCCGCTCCTGCCCAGCCCTCGGCGGGCCCGGTGACGCCGCCGGCCACCGACGAAGCGATGATCCAGAGTGCCCTGTCCGCCGCTCCGGAGTCGGTGGCCAAAGATGCCACGATCATTGCCCTGGACGAGAAGGCCCAGGCGAGGACGTTGCGCCAAGGCACGAACCTTTGGACCTGCATTCCCGATGGCCCGTCACCCGGCGTGGACCCGATGTGTGTGGACAAGAACGGGCTGGAATGGGTGCAGGCGTGGCTGGCCCGCAAGAATCCTCCCACAAACAAAATGGGATTCGGTTACATGCTGATGGGAGGATCGGACGCCTCCAATGAGGACCCGTTTGCGACCGCGCCCGCCGAGGGCCATTCGTGGGTGGACACCGGTCCGCACGTCATGATCTTCAATGTCGGGACCCGCTTTGAGGGCTATCCGACCTCGCACGAGGATCCGACCAAGCCGTTTGTCATGTTCCCCAATACGCCCTATGCGCACCTGATGATTCCGGTGAAATAGGCGCGATGGAAAATAGGGGCACGGCCATAGGCGCAAAGGCTACTGCGGAACCTACCGAGAATCCGCGCGACATTACTTCCACTAATTTCCGTCTGGCAGCCGACCGGCTGGGGCTGGACGCGGAGACGCGCACGCTGCTGACCACGCCGTTTCGGGAGCTGCGCGTGGAAGTTCCCGTGCGGCTCGATGACGGATCGCTCAAGGTCTTTCTGGGCTACCGCATCCAGCACAACGGCGCGCGCGGTCCCGCCAAGGGGGGCATCCGCTATCACCCGGCGGTGACCGTGGACGAGGTGCGCGCTCTGGCCGAGGCCATGACCTGGAAGACGTCCCTGGTCAACATCCCCTTCGGGGGCGCCAAAGGGGGCATCGCTTGCGATCCCCACGCCATGAGCCAGCGCGAGCTGGAGCGCCTGACCCGCAAGTACACTTCACGGATTCAGGTGATTTTGGGTCCCTACCGCGACGTCCCCGCCCCCGACGTCAACACGAACGCCCAGGTGATGACCTGGCTGTTCGATGAATACAGCTTGCACCACGGCTACACCCCGGCTTGTGTCACCGGCAAGCCCGTGGAACTCGGCGGCTCTCTGGGGCGCGAGCAGGCCACCGGCTACGGCGCGGCCATCCTGGTCCGCGAACTCATGCGCGAGTTGGGCCGGCCGTTGGCCGGGGCCACCGTGGCTCTCCAGGGCATCGGCAACGTGGGCAGCTACGCGGCGCGCGCCCTGGCGCGGGAGGGCTGCCGAATCCTCGCCGTGGCCGATTCCAAGGGAGCCGTTTTTTCGAGCAAAGGAATTGACCTCGCCGCCCTGTTCCCCCACAAGGCCGCCACCGGCAAAGTGCAAGGTCTTGCCGGGACCGAAGCGATCTCGAACGGTGACCTGCTCGAACTCGAATGCGACATCCTGATCCCGGCGGCGCTCGAGTGCGTGATCCATCGCGGCAACGCCGAGCGCATCCGGGCAAAAGTGATCGCCGAAGCCGCCAATTTGCCGACCACGCCGGACGCCGATCAAATCCTCGAACGGCGCGGGATCGCCGTTCTGCCCGACATCCTCACCAGCGCCGGAGGCGTCACCGTTTCCTACTTCGAGTGGACGCAAAACCTGCAGCAGCATTTCTGGGAAGAAAGCCAGGTTTTTGCCGAGATGGAAAAAATTCTGGTGAAGGCGTTTCGCAATGTCGTCGAGCGGGCGCGCTCCGAGAAGATTTCGTATCGCACGGCGGCGTACACGATCGCGGTCGAACGGGTCGCCCGGGCCGAGAAACTGCGCGGGACTTAAGACGAATCCGAGCCGCGACCGCAAGGGAGCGGTGGTTTGCATCCGAACCGCGACCGCGCCCCCGGTCGAGACGCCACCGCGAACGAGGCAATGATATTGGGTTGTGATTGCTTTTGGGCTTTGCTATATTGATAGGTTGCGGATAGGATCGGGTGGTACCAGGCATCCTTGGCCCAGGACGTGGCCCGGACGCAAAGTAGACCAGAAGAAAATGATTCGTCAAACCCAGACGCGCAAAGGCGGTTTGTGGGCGCGGCCTTATGTCTCAAGCCTTGTTGCCGCCGCAGTGTGCGCCGTATGGATCACGGCCGGCTCCCCGCCCGCGCAAGCGCAATTCGGCCCGGACACGGCGCGGGTTGTTACATTAACGGGACGGGTCTCGCTCGAGCGGTTAGGAGAACTCTGGGTTCTCGCAGCGGGCCAAACGGTCAGCGCCGGCCAGGTGGTGGTCACCGGTCCCGACGGATTCGCCCAACTGGAACTCGCCGACCACTCTACGATTGAGGTGTTCCCGAACGCCCGCCTGCTCTTCCGCGCCAACCGCTTCAACTGGCGGGAACTGCTCGAGCTATACATCGGGAAAGTCCGCCTGCAAATTCAGCACCTGACCGACGGCGACTCCCCGTATCGCGTCACGACTCCGACCGCGGTCATCTCCATCCGAGGAACGGTCCTCGACGTGGTCGTCGGCCCGACGCAAGAGACTCTGGTCCAGGTCGAGACGGGCTCGGTGGGCGTGCGCCACCGGCTCATGCCGGGCCGAGAGGTCATCGTCGAGTCCGGCCAAAGCTTGCAGGTCCTGCCGAATGTTCCGCTGGCGGCGGCGGCAAAGGCGACGGGCGCTCTCGTGGCGGTCGGCAAGATCGTTAAGGCCGCGGGGGAGACGCTGGCGCGCGTGCAACAGACCACCGGCACAGGCAGGTCGGGCGGCGGCAGCAGCCCCAAAGGCGCTCCGCCCTCCTCCGGCGGCGGCTCTGCTTCCGGCGGAGCTTCTTCTCCCCCAGTTTCCGGCAGCGATTCCGGCTCGAACGAAACGGCCCCGCCTCCCGGCGAGGACAAATCGGGCGCTCCTCCGGGCGACGCCATACCCTAAGGCGTTAGTGGTCAGTTCCTGGTTGTTAGTTGCTAGCCTTCCGGTCGCTGACCCGAACACCGAATCCCTATCACCCGCCAGGATGTTCCAAATTCGCCAACACCGGAAACTTTCTTTTCCCTCCAACGCCATCGTTCTCCCCTCTTAGAATGTGTAAATGTGAGTCTTCCTCGGAAAGGCATCCGGGCCGGACCAGGAAGCATCCAACGGAGTACGGAGGTAAATGGGCCATGGCGGCGGAGCCAATTCATCATCCCGAGAACGAATCCTTCATAGAGACCACCCAAACCTTGCGGGGCCTGTTCGAGGAATTGGTCGCGCGACATTTTGAGGAAAGCCTGCACCTCTCGGACCGCGAGATCATCCTCTACGTCGCCAATCTGCTCAGCGAGTTCAGCCGCGTCGAAAAGCTCTACCCCCTCCGAAACGCGCAGGGCCAGCCGCTTGAAGACGTGGGCGAAATGCTGCTCGCCTCGAACCCGCTGCTCGAAGCCTCCTCGTTCGACCGCGAGCGCGAGGTCCGCAAGCACATCGGAGACTTCACGCTGTTCTTCGTGGGGTTGTTCCCCGAAGCCGTCAACCGCTGGCGCTTGCGCCGGCAGCGGCTCGATTCCCTCGTTGACTACGTGCGGACCGGGAAAGAGTCCTACTTCATCGTCTCGGAATTCAACCTGTACGAATACAAAGATAGCGCCCCGTTCTTTAAGAAGATGTCGGAGCAGTTTGAATCCTGCGTCTTCGGCCTGAACCTTGTGAAGCGCAACCTGATCGAGATGCAGCAGGAATCCTACGTGCGGGCGCGGAAGTTCCTGGTTTGATCCGAGCCGCGCGCGGCCAGCAAGCGGTTTCATATGTTCACCGCAGAGGACGCAGAGGAACAGGATTTGATTTATCCGCAAATTACGCGGAGGAACAACGAAAAGCAGGTCCCTCGTCGCTTCACTTCTCGGGATGACAGCGAAGGGCTTAGGATGACATCTGTGTAATCTGTGGATAAGGATTCTGGCGTCTTTAGAAGATGCTGCGGACTTCGATCTGCAAGCCCGGAAGCAAGGGGCTTTGGAAGGTTTCCTGGGCGGCAAACCGCCGGGCCAGTTCTAGTTTTTCTCCGACGCGCTGGTAGAGTTCCATGGTCTGTTCTTCCGGGTCCACAATCCAATATTCCCGAACGCCAAACTGGGAATAGACGTGCATTTTTCGGCGGAGGTCCTTATGAAAGGTGCTCGGCGAGAGGACTTCGACGACAATGTCCGGAGCCCCTTCAATCCGCTCTTTCACGACTTCGGGCACGCGCTCCCGGCTCACAAATAGGATGTCCGGCTGCATTACCGTATATTGATCGAAGATGGTATCGAGCGGCGCGACAAAGATTTCCCCGGACGAATGTTCCCGTACGTATGCCAAGAGTTCTGCATGTAACTGTCCCACAATGCGCTGGTGTCGGGTAGAAGGCGAAGGAGTCATTACCAATTCTCCGTCAAACAGCTCGTACTGGTTGCGGTCTTCCGGCAGGAGGCAATATTGGTCGTAGTTCATCTTGGTGGCTACCGGCTTCATGATCTCGATTGTAGCACGAACCATCGCCTCCGAGCCGCGCCTGAATCCAAGCCGCGCGGATGGTTTTATTCTGACTTCTGACTTCTGACTTCTGCTCCTCACTCGTCACTGCGGTTTACAATGGTTCCATGCCGACGCCGGCCCGACGGGCTGCTTTTCAGATCTTGCTGCGCGTGGAAACGCAAGCGAGCTACGCCAGCGAACTGCTCCACAGTCCGCTGACGGCGGGACTTTCTGCGCCGGATGCCGCGCTCGCAACCGAACTGGTTCTGGGAACGCTGCGCCGGCAGAACACGCTCGACTTCATTGCGCAACAACTGACGCGGCAGAAATGGGCGTCGCTCGACGCGGAGGTGCGCGTGGCCTTGCGGTTGGGGCTATATCAACTGCGCCACCTGACGCGCATCCCGGCGCGCGCCGCCGTCAACGAAACGGTCGAGTTGGTCAAGACGGCGGGCAAACGCTCGGCGGCCGGCATGGTGAATGCGGTTCTCCGCAAGGGCGCGGAAGTTGAATTGGCATCGCTCCGTCCTGCTTCCATGTCCGACTCGGAGTGGCTGGCCGTCGAGAATTCGCATCCCGAATGGCTGCTGGCGCGCTGGGAGCGGCGCTATGGACGCGACGCCGCGCTCTCGCTCGCCCGCGCCAACAACCAACCCTCCACTACATTTATTCGGCTGAACTCACCGACTCGAAGCCTCGCCGAGATCGAACTGCAACTCCACGCTCAGGGCGTCGAGCTTCGCTACGGCAATTTCCTGAAAGACTGCCGGGCGGTCGCGCAGGGGAACATCACCCGGACGGAATTCTATCGCCGGGGAGAAATCGTGGCGCAGGATGAGGCGTCGCAGATGGTTCCTCTGTTGCTCAACGTTCTGGAAGGACAATCGGCGCTCGACCTTTGCGCCGCGCCCGGCAACAAGACGGCGCAACTGGCGCGATGGGTCGGCGCATCGGGCCGCGTGGTTTGCGGCGATTTGCACTGGCATCGCTTACGGGAAATGACCCCGCTGCCCCCGCTCGCTCGCGTCTGGAAGGTCGCGCTCGACGGCTGTCAGCCGCTTCCCTTCCGAAACCGTTTCGACCGAATCCTGGTGGACGCGCCGTGCAGCGGAACCGGAACGCTGCGGCGTCATCCGGAGATCAAGTGGCGGCTCCAGCCGGCGGACCTTCAGGACCTGTCGCAAAAGCAACTCCGTCTGCTCGACAGCGCCGCCGCCGCGCTCGAGACCGGAGGCCGGATGCTGTACTCCACTTGCTCGCTCGAACAGGAAGAAAACCGGGCCGTGGTCGAGCGGTTCTTGAACCAACATCCCGAATTCCGGCTGCTGCCCCTGCGCGATGACGCGGCGAGGCTCGAACCCTTCATCCTCCCCGCCGCGGCCGCGATTCTCGAAAACGATTTTCTCGAAACTCTCCCCGACCGCGACGGAACCGACGGATTTTTCGCCGCCATCTTCGTTAAGACGGCGTCAAGATGGAAAGAGGAACCGAACGATCCCTAAAAACGCAAGTAGAAAATTCCGAGAAAACAGAGAAAACTGAGGAAACCGAGCATTCCGCGGAAACCGGATAATCTGAGTCAACCGAGAGAAGCGAGAAATCCGGGGACCATCGGAGCTACTTACTTTTGGTCCAGCGCAGGGCAGACGCAGACTCCGCTGTGGTAAAATGTGGGGCGAAGGAATTGTTGGATCATGGCGAGAATCATCGAGATTCTTCCGTCCATTTTGTCGGCGGACATGGCGCGGCTGGCAGATGAGGTGGAGTCCGTCAAGGCGGGCGGCGCGAAGGTCCTCCACGTGGACGTGATGGACGGGCACTTCGTCCCGAACATCACCATTGGGCCGCCGGTGGTCAGCTCGCTGCGGAAGGCCACGGACCTTTTGCTGGACGTGCACTTGATGATCGAAAACCCCGACCGCTACATCCGGGAGTTCATCCGCGCGGGCGCTGATTTTGTTTCGGTGCACCAGGAGGCGGTAACGCATCTCGACCGCACCTTGAACCTGATCAAGTCGGGCGGCGCGGAGGCGGGAGTGGCGTTGAATCCGGCCACGTCCATTGAAACTCTGGCGACGGTGATCGAACTGGTGGACTTCGTCCTCATCATGACCGTCAATCCGGGCTTTGGCGGACAGAGCTTTATCCCGTATACTCTGAATAAGGTCCGGCAACTGGCTCAGGCGCGCCGCGAGCGGGGGTTGGATTTCCGGATCGAGGTGGACGGCGGACTGACGCCCGACAATGTCGCCGAGGCCGTCCGGGCGGGCGCCGATTGGATCGTGGCCGGCTCGAGCGTTTTCCATTCGAGCGACCCCGGGCGGACGGTCGAGCAGATGCGCCGGTTGGCCAACGAAGCAACCTTGAGCCGGATTTGATGATCCAACTGGGCGAACCGAAGCAGCCGAGGGTCTTACAGCAGGAGGATTTCTTGAGAAGAGCAACGTGGGCAGTTCTGGTGATCCTGAGCCTGGTGGCCGTGGAGGGCTGCACGCTGCGCCGCCGTCCCCTGGAGACTCCCATCATCAGTGACTCCCAACAGCCGGATCAGGACCTCTTTGACCGGGCCATGAGCGACCTCGAGCACTCCCGGTACACGATCGCCCGCCTGACCCTGCAAACGCTGATCAACACCTACCCGGACAGCGAATATGTCGCCAAGTCCAAGCTCATGATCGCGGATTCCTGGTATCGGGAGGGCGGCTCCAGCGGGCTGCTGCAAGCGGAGGCGGAATACAGGGATTTCATCACGTTTTTCCCCACCATGCCGGAAGCCGCCGAAGCGCAAATGCGCGTGGCGATGATCCACTACCGGGAAATGGAAAAGCCGGACCGGGATCCCACTCATGCTCGCCGGGCGGAGCAGGAATTCCAGAAATTGTTTCTCAATTATCCGGATACTCCCTTCGCTCCCCTGGCTCTCCAACGATTGCGAGAGGTCCAGGAGGTTTTGGCCGACGGCCTGTTTGAAGTGGGCCGATTTTACTTCATTCAAGGGGCAGACGGCGCCGCGCAGCCGCGCCTGAAGGAACTCACGGAACGCTACCCGAATTTCAGTCAGGCGGATACGAGTCTGTTCCTGATGGGCCGGTCCCTGGAACGGACGGGCGAAAAGACCGCCGGCGAGGCCGCTCCGTATTACGCGCGGATTGTCCAGGACTATCCGCTGAGCGAGCACGCGGAGGAAGCCAAGAAGCGGCTTACCGCCTTGGGAGCGCCCATCCCCAGTCCCGATCCCGTCGCCGTTGCGCGCATGACCTATGAAAATACCCACGGCCAGCGGCCCGGAGTACTCGACAAAGTAAGAGGGGCGTTCCACCGGCGACCGAATGTCGCTGCGGCCCAAGGGAAAGTCGGCCTGCCCACCATGACTGCGCAGGGACCGGCGCAAGCGGGAGTGCTGGCGGGCGCACCTGCTTCTGGGTCGGCGTCGCCCGGTACCGGTTCCACGCAAACTCTCGTCTTTGACCCCGTAACCACGCCTGCCTCCGCCGATCCGCGTTCCTCCGGCTCTCCGCCGCAGTAGCAGATCGAGCGATCCCTATTCTGCGGAAGTTGGCTCCCCATTCGAACCCAGGAAATACGGCCCGACCGTTTCGTGGAAAAATCTGTTTTCCATTTTTCCGTTTCCGTTGGGACCGCGAGCATGGCTGTCAGCACAGGTTCGCTGAATGGAACACCTTGCGAACGGGCGGCGGACTTCTATTGACTTCCCCCAACGCCGGTGGTAAACAGAGAGCATCACGTCCATAGAAGGAATAGGAATTGCCGTGGCCAAAATACTGTTAGCCGACGACAGCGGGCACGCCCAGCGAATGGGAGCCAAGATTCTGACTGCGGAAGGGCACGAAGTGGCCACGGTCAGCAATGGGCAGGCCGCCATCAAGACGCTGAAAGACTCTATCCCGGACCTCATCGTAGCGGACGTTTTTATGCCGGGGAAAACCGGCTATGAGGTTTGCCAGTTCATTAAGTCCGATCCCAAGCTGAGCTCGATTCCCGTCGTGCTGATCGTGGGGGCGATGGAGCCCTATGATCCCATGGAGGGAGAGCGGGTCCATGCTGACGGGGTGATCACCAAACCCCTGGAATCGTCCGATCTGGTCGCCACAGTCCAAAAACTGCTGGCCGCGGTCAAGAAGCGCGTTCCTCCGCCCCCGCCGGAACCCGCAGCTCCGGAGCCGGTCGTCGTCGAAGCATCGAAATCGGGGGCAGAGATGCCTGCTTTTAGGAGCTTCATCACCTCAGCCGAACTGGAAATTCCCGAAGAGATGCGCCAACAGCCCGTCAGCATGATGGGGGACTTGCTCGAACCTTCCGTCGCCCCGGCAGATCAGCCTGGCATGGCGGCTGAATTGACTCCAGTCGAAACGCCTGCGGTGGAAGCAGTTCCTCTGGAGCAATTGGGTGAAGTCCCGTGGCAGCCTGTCACGCCGGATACGGAACCGGAGAAAACCGAGACCGAGCCACTGCTCGCTGCGCCGGAAAGTTACCTGGAACCCGAACTCCCGGCTGCCGTGAGCCTGCCCGAACCGGAACCATCCGCCGAGCCCGAGATGCTCCCTGCAACACTCCCGGTTCAGGAGTTATCTCCGGCGCCGTCTCCCTGGACCGCGCAATCCGTCGAGGTAACCGAAGAAGACAAGAAACTGTTTGAACCGCCGCCCCCGGATTGGCAGGGCCTGGTGAGTATGGTGCAAGAGGAGGAAGGCGCTGTACCGTTTCCGGCAGCGTTCACCGCTGTTGGGCGGCCGGGACCGGTCCCGGAGGTTCCGCCAACAACGGAACCCCCTGCCGTTACGGTCCTGCCGGTCACTCCGGGACCTATTCCCGAAGAACACTCGATCCAGGAATCGGAGCGATTGACTCCCGAGGCGGCGGTGGAAAAAGCGGTTCCGGCTCCGCCCACACAAGCGCCCAGTGCACCCTTCTCCGACACCATCGCAATGCTGGTTCCTAAAATCGCGCCGCTCGACTACTCCACCATCGAGCAGGTTGTTCGCGAGACAGTGGAAGAGATGATGCCGCAGATCATGGACCGGATTGCGCAGGCTACGGGGCTGAAATTCGCGAAAGAAAAGTGATTTCCGCAGCCGCCCCGGAGTTCATCCCGCTCCCGTGCGCACAGACCAGCCGTTCGCGGTTCCCTCACTTTTTGAAGAGCGAGTCCCACTTCTTTCGCGCATCGTCGGCGGAAGCGCCCGACTTGCGCACCAGGTCCACGCGGGTGGCGGCCTCAAAATAATCACAGTAGTTGGCCTTGTCCTTGTAGCGCACCCACTCGGCCTGTGTCTCCCGGCACTCATTGTGGACCGAGGGATCGAAGAGCCGGCAGTTCCGGCAGCAGTGCAGGTCCGTGTTGCACTGGGGGCAGGTTTCATTCTTCAAGACCTTCTGCGCGGTGATCAACTGGATCGAGTGCCCGCACTGAAAGCAGGAAAAGGCGACATTCGGCATGGGAGGATTCTACCACGAAGGCTATCGCTTGCGGACAATGCCCGCTGGCTCCGCAAACCTGCTATGCTGCTGCCTTAGCGAACTCTGGTTGCCCTGCCATTCCGCCCGATGATTACGCTCGGCACCGCCGTACAATTCGTCAAAGGCGTGGGAGAACAACGAGCCGCAATCCTCCACAACAAGGGGATCGCAACCGTGGAGGACTTGCTGTATTACCTGCCCTTCCGCTACGAAGACCGCACGCGGCTGCGCGGCCCCTCCGAGGTGCGCGCGGGAGAAATGGCCACAGTGATTGCCAAGGTCCGCTCGGCGGGAATGCTGCCGGTTCGCCGGGGTTCTGTAAGCATTTTCTGCGCCGATGTCGGCGAGCGCGGCTCCTACCTGCGCTGCAAGTGGTTCCATGCCGCCTACCTCGAACGCATCATCAAGCCCGGCCAATACCTCGCCCTCCACGGCAAAGTGGAAACGGACCCGTACGAGGCCGGGCTGGTGATGCTCCAGCCGCAGTATGAGATTCTCCCGGAACTCGACGGTGGCCTGACTCCGCCCCTCGACAGCGCTCGGGACAAGCTAACCGCAGGCGGGATCACAGCGGCCGGGCACTCGCTCGAAGTCGGGCGCATCGTCCCGATCTATGAGGCAATGGGCAAAGGCCGCTTGACCTCGCGCTTCTTTCGCCGGGTGATTCATACTGCGCTGGAGTCTCTGGCCGGCGTGGAAGACCCTTTACCTCCGTCTGTAACCGGGCCGCTCGGACTCCTCCCCCGCTGGGAAGCGATCCGCAACGCACACTTCCCCGCCCCCGGATCTCGCTTGACGGAGTTGGATTCGTTTCGTAGTCCCGCCCAGGTTCGCCTGATCTTTGAAGAGTTTTTTTTGCTCGAAACTGGGCTGGCGCTCAAGCGGAAGCGCGCCCGCGAACGCCCCGGCATCGCCTTCCGCGCCGATGCGCATATCCGCGAATGCCTGAAGCGAATCCTTCCCTTCCATCCCACGGCGGCGCAGAAACGCGCGCTCGGTGAAATTGTGGAGGACATGCGCGCTCCCCGACCGATGCATCGCCTGCTCCAGGGCGACGTCGGCAGCGGCAAGACGATTGTGGCGCTGCAAGCCGCCGTCATCGCCATCGAGAACGGCTTTCAGGTTGCGATGATGGCTCCGACGGAAATCCTTGCGGCGCAGCACTTCCTCTGTTTCCGGCACTTTCTCGCGCGTTCCGGCTACACGCCGGTTCTGTTGAGCGGCAGCGCCACTCCCCGCGAAAAGAAAGCGGTCAAGAAGCTGTTGCGGGAAGGCGCGGCGCAGATCGCCGTCGGCACCCATGCCCTGGTCGAAGGGGATGTCGAGTTCAAAGCCTTGGGGCTGGTCGTCATTGATGAGCAGCATCGCTTCGGCGTGATGCAGCGGCTGCGCCTGATGCAAAAATCCCAGTCCTCTTCGTCTCGCGGTGCGGGAACAGGGCAGGCAGGGCTGCCCCCCGATACGCTGGTCATGACGGCCACGCCCATCCCCCGCACCCTGGCGCTGACGATCTACGGGGACCTGGACGTTTCCGTGATAGACGAGCTGCCTGCGGGCCGCCGGCCGGTTCTGACGCGCCAACTCCCCGAAGAGGCCTCCTCCCAGGCTTACAAATTCGTGCGTTCGCAGGTTGCCTCCGGCGCGCAAGCGTTCATCGTCTGCCCCGTCATCGAAGACGGTTCTTCGTTGGAAGGGGAGGAAACCAAGCCAACGCCCCGCGCCGGAAGCGGGGAGTTGAAGTCCGCGCTGAAGATGTTTGAGTTTCTTTCCAAAGAGGTATTTCCGGAATTCCGGGTCGGCCTCCTGCACGGGCGGATGCCTACGGAAGATAAAGAAAAAACGATGGGGGCGTTTCAATCCGGAGCGATTTCGATCCTGGTCGGGACGACGGTGATTGAAGTCGGGGTGGACATGCCGAACGCCACCGTGATGGTGGTCCAGCAAGCGGAGCGGTTCGGGCTGGCGCAGCTTCACCAGTTGCGCGGGCGTGTCGGCCGGGGCCGCCGCCAATCCCATTGCCTGCTGCTGACCTCGCGACAACAAACCGAGGCGGCCCGGCAGCGCCTTTCGACTCTGGAACGCACGCACAACGGCTTTGAGATCGCGGAACTCGACCTGCGCCTGCGCGGTCCGGGCGAGTTCATGGGCACGCGCCAGTCCGGACTCCCGGCGCTGCGCGTGGCGAACTTGCTGCGCGACCGGGAAATTCTGGAAAAGGCTCGCCGCCTCGCCATGGATTTCGTCGAGCAGGGCGACCGCCGGGAACTCGCCCATTTGGTCAGTTACATCAAGGAAAGCTGGAACCGGCGCTACGGCCTGGTGACGGTCGGCTAGCCCGTGCCCAGTTTGTGTCCAGCCCGGCCTAGCGAATCCATTCCACGCGAATAACGCCCGGACCCCGTCTCGATGGATTTGCTACCACATCCTGCGGATATTTTCTAGCCCTCTGCGATAGTCTTCCTTTTCCAGGTTGCTCTGGATCCCGTACTCTCCAAGGATTGTTATCATCTGTCCGATGGAAACCCCGGCCAGCTTTGCGGCCTTTCCCAGAGAGGCCTCCCCTTTCTTATATCTCTCCACTGCCAGCATGAGCCGGCCTCGATGCACCAGGTCCCGCACCGCCTTCGAAAGGTCCCCTTTCTCTCCCTTGGAGAGATCACTCAGAAATTCGTAATTCTCTTTGTCCATCCGTATGCTCATGGTTTTGGTCATTTACCTTACCTCCAGCTTCCCACGCGCATCTTTTACGATTTCCGCTTTGTAGCGCCCGTGTCTTTCCAGCGCTTCAAGATTGAACAACGCTTCCTCCTTTTCGATCAGCCCCTTTTCGTGCATTCTGAGCAAGATGTTGATTGCGGTTGTAAAGGAAATTCCGAGCAGCTTGCAAGCGTTGATGCCATGCTTGTCATCTATTGCTACCAAATCGGCGTTCAGGGAAAGCGCCAGAGCAATCGCTTCCGCTTCACCCGTCCCAACCGGAAAATCGTCTTCGATCCGGTCCCGCAACTTTCTGTTCTTCAACTCGTTCACGCGGATGCGCTTTTCGTTTATGGCCTTCCGAATCAGCAGAGCGTCCAGCGACTTCGTGGCCCCACAGCATTCCCTCTCCACTTCTTTCGGTATCGTGATCTGCCCCGGGAAGTCTTGCAGAAACCTCTCGAGCAGTTCGGCCTTCGCCAGCAAGATCAGCGTAGATGCGTCAAAGACGATCATTATTACAGGATATTACATTTGTAATCATACAAACCTTCTGGCCCTGCTGTCAATGGGGCTGTACCCGCCGGCACCTCCGAGCCAACCGTTGGCTCATCTGTTTACCTAACATCAAGGAACGCTGGAACCGGCGGTATGGCCTTGTTACGGTCGGATAGCAGGCAACCGCCACGCGGGTGTTTCACCTCTAAGTGGATGAGACCTTGCGGCCGAGAGGTTTCAGAGCAGGTACTCCGTGAGGACTTGATTTGACGAGACGGCCGATGCTGACGGAGCACTCGGGGGTATAGTGGATGTGCGTGGCGCCGGGTTCTTCGTTAGTCAAGCTCCCAGGCGCCGTCCCAGGCGACGAGTCAGATCGAAAGACCCGTACCGGCTTTGCAACGGAGAAACGTCTGGACGATTTGGCGGAATGGAGGCAGCATGACAAATCATCTTCCCAGATTGGCCGCGACATTGGCTCTGCTCGCGCTGGTGTCCTGGCCCGCCCTGGCGGACACGCAGTTCCGGGCCAGACGAATGACCCGCGGCGACGTGCCGCTCGGCAAAGGGCAATGCGACATCCGGCTGCGAATTGACGGCGAGGCCGAGGTCAGCGTCCGCGGCGACACTGTATATCTGCGGACGGTCAACGGGCGCGACGGCCGCGACGAAGGTTCCGAATGCAATGAGCCGCTGCCGGATCGCCTCGTCGAAGGGTTCGGCTTTGAAGTCCGGGACCGCCGGGGCGACATTGCGCTGTTGTCGGAGCCATCGCGCCGCAACGGCTTCCGCGCCGTCGTTCGGATCCGCGATAGCGAAGGCGGCGAAGGCCGGTATCACTTCCGGCTGAGCTGGCAAATGGACGGCGGAAGAGATCCGTTTGGCTCCGGTTCCGGTCCCGGCTACGGGTCTGACCCCGGCGATTCCCGGCGAAGAGGCGGCGCTTCGGGCCTGTCTTACGCCATTGACGCCTGCCGCGATGCGGTCGAAGAGAGGATCGCCGCGGAATATCGCTATGACGACGTGGACATCCGGAATGCCCGCGCCGACAACGGTCCTGGCCGGAATGACTACATTCTCGGGGAGGCAACCGGACGGCGCGGACGCGCCATTGCCGATTTCAGCTTCGTCTGTCGCGTGGATTTCAACTCCGGGCGCGTGAGAACTGTGGACGTGCGCAGGCGTTAGCACCGGCTCTGCCGGACGCAACTTCCCCTAAAACGAGAACCGCAAGGCGAACTGGAGCTGCCGCGCCGTCGTCACCGTCTGCGACAGTCTCCCCGCGCTGGAACCGCGGCGGCCGGAGTTTCCCGAAAAGACCACGGGGGTTCCGCCCGTATTCCGGCCGAAGCTGGGGTGATTGCCGAGATTGAAGAATTCGGCGCGAAACTGGAGCCGCCTTCGCGCGTCGAGAGAGAATTCTTTCTGCAAGGAAACATCCGCATTGAACACGCTGGGCGAGATGACCGTGTTACGTCCCAGATTGCCGAGCGTACCCGAACCAGGAAGGGAAAACGCGCAGGGATCATAGTACAGCTCCGGGGTCCCGAGTTTCTGTCCCGCCGCCACACCCGGACAGCCCGCCGTGACGCCCTGCGTAGGGTTATTGCTCTGGCCGGCGATGAGATCGGGCCGGCTCGGCGAAGCCAAATATCCTGTGGTCCGCACACTGACGAATATAGTGGAAGGGACGCCCCTGCGATAGGAGACGATGCCTCCCAGCCGCCAGCCTCCCATCACCGCGCCGAGCAGCTTCCCCTTCCATCCGCGCTGCCCTTGCCCAAAGGGCAGAGTCCAGAAGTAGCTCACCGCCACCCGGTGGCGGATGTCGAAGTCCGAGAGGCCACGATCGATCGTGCGGCGCAATCCGTACTGGGTAGGCCCGAAACCGAGGTGGTCCGAGTCATCGTCCACCGACTTGCTGTACGTGTAGCGCGCCTGTACGGAGAACGCCCGTCCGGGGCGGCCATTGAGGGAAAGCTGCATGGTGTTGTAAAACGATTGCGCATCGGAGCCGATTTTCCAAATCCGCCCAAACGCCGGATTCAACGGCCCGGCGCCCGGACGGCAGCGCGCGGAGGGCGTGAGGTTCGCCCGTTCTCGTTCCAGGCAGTCATCCGGAAAGAACAGCGAGCCGTCGGGCATCGTAATCGGCGCCGGAAACAGGTTGGATTCGTAGCGGCGAAGCAGATGGTTTCCCCGGGCGCCCACATACGCGGCCTCCGCATCCCACTGGCCGGGGAGCGGTTGCTGGACGGAGAAGTTGTACCGCAAGACCGTCGGCGTTCTCATGCGAAGGTAATCCATGACTTGCACGTCCGGGGGAAGCGCGCCGGGAGCCGAGGCCCCCGCCAGCGCGTCCGGAAACTTATCACTGGCGTCAAAATTCGGATTGTTAATCAAATTATAGAACGGCGCCGTGTTCTTCCGCTGGATCACCGTATAGCCGATGATCTGATCGTAGTAAATGCCCCCGCCGCCTTGGAGCACCGTACTCCGGCCCGAGAAGGGAGCCCACCGCCAGCCGAGACGAGGCGCGAAGCTCCGCAGCGAAGGATTGTGCCGAAAGATCGGCCCCACCTGGATGGTGGTGTCCCGAAGCGGATCGGGCAGGAATACTTCTTCGCCGTTTTTCTCCTTGAGGACGGTTACAAACTCGTAGCGAAGTCCCAGATTCAGTTGGAATCGCGCGCCGACCCGAACCTGGTCTTGGAGATACATCCCGACCAGGGTCTGGCGAAAGTTGCGGCCGTTATCCCCGCCGGGCAACGTCACCTGGAGGTTGGTTCCTTGGGGTCCGCCCTGTAGAAAGCCTTCCAGACTATTGAAGGACCACTGGCCCGACTCGAAATAGGAGGTCTCCGAATCCCACCGGTAGCGATGGACTTCCATCCCCACCCGGAAAGCATGGGAGCCTTTCTGCATGACCGTGTCGGTTGAAAATTGAAACGTGTTCGCCACCTTCCGGTCCGGCTGGCCCGGAAAGGCGCCCAGGGGAGTCATGGAGGAAATCATGACCGACCCCAAATGGGGAGCGGTGGGCGAAAAGAATAAGCTGCGGGGAATCTCCGGCCCGAGACTGTCCGATCGCTCCACCGGCCGGGTGTAACCCAAGCGGAACGAGATCAACCGCCGCGGATTAAAGATATGCGTGCCGACCAGGGTACCGTATTGCTGCCGGCTTTCGCTGGACCGGCTCCACAGATAGTTCTGTTCAGGACTCCGGCTGACCGCATCGTCAAACGTATAGCGGACAAATAAGCTGTCCCGGTCCGCAAGCTTATGGTCCACACGGACCGTAAAGAAATTTTCGTTGGTGGGCAAGAACCGCGGCGCCGCATTCTGGCCGATCCCTCCCCCTAAGTAGGTTGAATTGGGCAAGGGGTAAAGCTCCAGGTAGGGCTTGACGCGCGGGTTCACTGCGAGGACCTGGATTACTTCCCCGCTCTGGACCGTGAGGATTCCCTGTCGCGACAGCGCGTCGGGAAAGAAATTAACTACAGTCTCCGTCAGGCGGTCCCGCAGGCCTTCATAGCTGGCCATAAAGAAGGTTCGGTCCTTCCACAGCGGACCCGTCACCGTGGCGCCAAACTGGTTCCGCTTGAAGGGAGTCGGGTCGGGCCCGGGATCAAAAAAGTTGCGGGCATCCAACTTGCTGTTCCGAAAATATTCAAAAAATGTGCCGTGCAGCTCGGGAGTTCCGGAACGGGTGATGGAATTGAGCACCCCGCCGCTGCCACGCCCGTATTCAGGCCCGTACTGGGAGCTTAAGACCTGGACTTCAAAGACGGCGTCGGAACCCAGTTGCACGCCGGCGGCGCTCCGGGGAACCTCGTTGTCGGAATCCATGACATTGGTCCCGTCGAGCAAGAAGTTGTTGGAGGTCCCCCGCCCTCCCACGACCGTCAAATTGCCGCTCCCTCCACCGCGGGAGGAGGAACCTCCGGAGGGATCGCTCACCCCGGCTTGCAGGGTCGCCAGTTGATTGTAACTGCGGCCGTTGAGCGGCAACCCCGCAAGCTGGATTGCGCTGATCTGTTCGGATGCCGCCGGGCTGGGCGGACTGGCCTGCGGAGGCGGTTCCGCCTCTGGATCGGGGCGCTTCACGTCTTCCTCCGGATCACGGTCGCTCGCAGCAGCCGCAGGCGCTCCCGAAGGACCTGGCCGGTCCGGTGTCCCTTGGCCCCACAGCGAGCCTGGTCCCCACCCCAGCAGAAACAGCAGGGCTATGGCGGAGACTTCGCCGGCGGTCCGACCTCTCCGTCTTCGTAAGCTACGGGGTGATCTACCGGAAAGCAATAACGTCACATCCATCATTCTCGATCCATCTCCCGGAGACTGCCTCGCCGAGCAAAGACCCTCGGCATCCCGCCAAGCGGGACCGAGGCTACGACTGACTGACGGTCGCCGAATCCGCGCTGCTTCTCGTGAGAATCTCCCGGCTCCCCAATGAAGCGGGCAGCAACCCACGCGTTGCTAGAAGGGGAGCGGCTTGCCACACTGTCCGCAAAAGCGTTGGCCAGGAGCGTTCACGGCTTGGCAGGAAGGGCAGCGGCCGGCGTCCGCGGGAGTTCCGCCTCTTTGCTTTGGCTTCCCTCGGCCTGCGGCCACGTCCTCTTTCTGCGGCACGCCGCTGGCCTGTTCCAATCGCTCCACTGCGTCCATCACGCCTGCCAGATCGCCCAAAAAGCCCGCCTTCAGGGATTGATAATCCTCATCGGAAAGCTTGCCCTGGTGGTACTCAAACTGCAAGTCCTTCAAATTGTCATAGAGGACCTGCCGCCGCCGCTCCAGGTGTTTCAACTCTGGATTCTCCACCGGAGCCGCCGGTATATCGCGCTCCCGAACGAACAGGGTGAACCCGATCGTCCCTACAGCCAACAGCGCGCACACCAACCAAACCACTCCTTCTTCTCCTACTGAAATTCTTGCGACCTGCCCCTTGCGCCCCGGCGCGCGTGTATTCACTTCCGGCCCGGATTTCCAGGGAGTAGCCAAAGGCAGGAAAACAACCCTGTCAATTTAGTAGTGTACACGTTCTTGATTTGATTCCTTACTGGAAAAATCTTTCTCCAGCCTGGGGTACGGTCGTCGCAATCCAGTAAGCGGCCCATCCGTATCCTTTCAGTGACCCGATTTCTTGCGCAAAAGCGCCGCTCCATCATTGCCAGAGTCTTTCGGACGTGAGTAGTATGTGCGTATCTCGGCTCCGGAGCCAGCCGGCGGCGCGAGAAGGAGGTAAGCGAGCAGCAACCCCATGTCCGAACAACTCATCCAATTGACTGAGGACCGCGAAAGGAGTGAGGAAACAGGCGGGGAAACACATTCTCCCCTTTTTTTCGACGACGGCATGGCCCGAATATGGATTGATCTGCTCACCAGAGCCACCCTCTACGCCGGTGCAATCGGCTTGATTGTCGGAATCGCGGCAGCGCTGTTTTTCCGCGGGTAGTAAGATCTTCTGTCCCTCTCCGCCGTTCGACAACGGCGTTCCCCCTTTTGCTTCCGAACCGGATTCTGCCGATAATGAATTGCGCAGGGATGCAACCGCCTATGCTCGAACAGGTGCGACGAACGATTCAGCGGTTCCACTTGATTGCGCCCGGACAGCGAATTGCCGTGGCCTGTTCCGGAGGGCCGGATTCGACCGCGTTGCTGCTGAGCTTAGTACAACTCTCCCCGGACCTCGGCTGCACGCTCTCCCTCGCTCACTTCAATCATCGGCTGCGGGGAGAGGAATCCGACCAGGATGAGCAGTTCGTCCGGAATCTGGCCGAGCGCCTCGAGTTCCCTGTTCATGTGACGACTGCCGATGTGCGAGGCTGCGCGCAACGGGTCCGGGCGAACCTGGAGGAAACCGCCCGCCGGCTCCGCTACGAGTTTTTCTTTTCGTTGGTGGAATCCGGCCAGGCGGACCGGGTCGCCGTCGGACACACTGCCGACGACCAGGCGGAGACGGTCTTGCACCGCTTGGTGCGAGGCACGGGAACCCGCGGCCTGGCTGGAATCTATCCCGTCGTGGAAAACCGAGTGATCCGTCCGCTCCTCGAAATCCGGCGGCACGAGCTTCTGGATTGGCTCCAGGGCCAGAAACAGCCCTGGCGGGAAGACCCGAGCAACCAGGACTTGCGCCATATGCGAAACCGAATCCGGCATCAGCTCTTGCCGCTGCTGACGGAATACAATCCGCGCATTGTAGAAATTCTGGCGGGCACAGCCGAGATTGCCCGGGACGAAGAAGCATTCTGGGAGGACTACCTCCAACCTGCCCTCGCCCAGAGCGTCCGCTGGGAGGAGGACCGGGTCCGAATCGAGATCGCTCTGCTGCGGCAGATGCCTCCGGCCGTAGCCCGCCGGGTTCTCCGAAACGCCCTGCGCGAAGCGCGTAAACATTACTCCGCCCGGCAACAAACCGAACAAGCTCGCAGCGCGGCTGTCTCGGTTGGTTCGGCTGATTTCGAGCAGATTCAACGGCTGCTCGACCTCGCGCTTCACGGGCAGAGCGGAAGTTCCCTTTCCCTGCCTCGCCGCGTCGTGGCCAGGAAGGAGTTTTCTTCCCTTTGGCTGGAAGCGGGTGGCCGGCCCCAAACCACCTTCCCGGGCTATTTCTACCAGGTAGAAGTTCCCTCGGTGGTTCCGATTCCGGAAACTGGCAGTTCATTTACTTTTGAATTAATCTCGTTGGCCTCCGACCAGCCGCGTTATAATATAAGGGAGGAGGATTTGCTGGATCGCCGGGTGGCCCAGGACCCGCTGATCCTTCGCAACTGGCGGCCCGGAGATGCTTACCAGCCGAAGGGACATTGGAAAGTGAGAAAACTTAAGGAACTTTTCCAGCGCCGGCGCGTCTCTAGTAGTGAGCGGGAGCGATGGCCCGTGGTCGTCGCGGGCGGACAGATCGTGTGGAGTCGAGGGTGGGGAATCGCCGAAGGAATCGCGCCCCCTCCGGATAGCGAGGAGGCACTCCGCATCCAGGAGTCGAAATCGTGATGGGGGACCCAGATTGAAGGTAGCCTTCTCCGAGGAGCAAATTCAGGCGCGAGTCCGGGCATTGGCCGAACAAATTTCCCGGGACTACGGGAATGAAGTCGTCCACGCGATTGGCATCCTGGAAGACGGATTCATCTTCCTGGCCGATCTCGCCCGCAGGCTGAGTTGTCCGGTGGTCTGTCACTTTCTGAAGATGGAAGCCGCGGACAGCGTGGAAACGGGCCACCAGCCGCGACGGAATATCCTGTACGGACCCGTGGGCGACATCAGCGGCCAGAACATTCTCCTGGTGGACGCCCTGGTGGATAGCGGAATAACGCTGGATCACCTGGTTCAACAGATGTTGTTGCGAGAGCCGAAGACGCTGCGGACCGTCGCCTTGGTGGATCGGCAAGACCGCCGGAAAGTTGATTTCCGCCTGGACTACGCGGGCTTCCAGTGGACAGGCAACCTTCTGGTCGGATACGGGTTAGGAAAAGATGGGCGTTATCGGAATCTGCCCTATGTGGCGGAACTCTCGCCGGAGGGAACGGAATAGAAAAGCAAGGGCTGGAGAAAGTAACTCAGGGGGCTCAGGAGTAGAGTGAACTCGACCGTCAAAACCGTCGTATTTTGGGTAGTCATGCTGGCTACCGCATTGCTGCTCTGGCAGGTGGTGAAAACCGGAACCCCTTCCAGGGAGCGGGAGCTCTCGTTTACCGATTTCATCACGAATATCGAGCAGGGAAACATTTCCGAGGTAACCATCTTTGGCAACAATGAAGTCCGCGGCCAGTTCAAGAAGGACAATATGCGCCTGAAGACCGTGGTCCCCAACGATTACCCGGACCTGATCCGAATCCTGCGCGAAAAAGGCGTCATCATCACCGTCAAGGAAAGCTCGACCAGTACCTGGGTGAGTATCCTGGTGAACGCTTCTCCCTTCCTGCTGCTGATCGGTTTCTGGATTTTCATGATGCGGCAGATGCAGACCGGCGGCAACAAAGCCCTCTCGTTCGGCAAGAGCCGCGCCCGCCTGCTCACCTCGCAACAGAAAAAGATCACCTTCAAAGACGTGGCCGGGGTGGACGAGGCCAAGGAAGAGCTTCAGGAGATTATCGAGTTTCTGCGCGACCCTCAGAAGTTTCAGAAACTCGGCGGCCGCATCCCGAAAGGAGTCCTGTTGGTCGGGCCGCCCGGAACGGGCAAGACCTTGCTGGCGCGCGCCGTCGCGGGCGAAGCCAATGTGCCGTTTTTCTCGATCAGCGGCTCCGACTTCGTGGAAATGTTCGTCGGCGTGGGCGCCAGCCGCGTCCGCGACCTGTTTGAGCAGGGCAAGAAAAACGCGCCGTGCATCATCTTCATTGACGAAATTGACGCCGTGGGCCGCCATCGCGGCGCGGGCCTCGGCGGCGGGCACGACGAGCGCGAGCAGACACTCAACCAGTTGCTGGTCGAGATGGACGGCTTTGAGTCGAACGAAGGCGTCATCCTGATGGCCGCCACGAACCGCCCCGACGTGCTCGATCCGGCGCTGCTCCGCCCGGGGCGCTTTGACCGGCGCGTGGTGGTCCCTCGGCCCGACGTCAACGGGCGCACCGGCATCTTGCAGGTGCATATCCGCAAAGTTCCAGTCGCCGAAGACGTGGACCTGACCGTGATCGCCCGCGGCACGCCGGGATTCTCCGGGGCCGACCTCGCCAACGTCGTGAACGAAGCCGCCTTGATCGCCGCGCGCCAGGGCCGCAAGGCCGTCATCATGGCCGATTTTGAGATGGCGAAGGACAAGGTCTTGATGGGCGTCGAGCGCCGCTCGCTGATCCTGAGCGAGGAAGAAAAGAAAACGACGGCCTACCATGAAGCCGGTCACGCGATCCTGGCAACGCTGCTGCCGCACGCCGATCCGGTGCACAAAGTGACCATTATCCCGCGCGGCCTGGCGTTGGGCGTAACGATGCAGTTGCCGGTAGACGACAAGCACAACTACTCGAAGGATTATCTGGATAGCCAGCTCACCGTGATGATGGGCGGGCGCGTGGCCGAGGAATTGTTCCTCAAACAAAAGACCACCGGCGCCGGCAACGACATCGAGCAGGCTACCGAAATCGCGCGGAAAATGGTCTGCGAGTGGGGCATGAGCGAACTTGGGCCTATCACTTACGGCAAGAAAGAAGAACAGATTTTCCTCGGCCGCGAGATCGCCCAGCACCGCGACTACAGCGAGAATACGGCGGTCCAGATTGACCAGGAAGTCCGGCGCATCCTGGATGCCGCCTACCAACAAGCGACGGCCGTTATCACGGAAAGCCGCGAATGCCTCGTCCGCATCGCCGAAGCCTTGCTCGAGCGCGAGGTGCTCGACGCGCGCGATGTGAAGCTCCTGATCGAGGGACAGCCGCTGCCGCAGCTTGCCGTGAAGAAGCCGGTGGAAGCGCCGGCCGAAACGCAGCGCGTCTTGAAACCCGGCATTGTGCGCAGTCCCGACAAGCCACTGGCCGAGGGCGAAAAGCCCGCCCACGCCTAGAAGCAGAAGTCAGAAGTCAGGAGTCAGAAGCCAGACGCCTGGCCCAGACTGCTCCTCTCCACGGAACCATTGCCTCCCATTCGCCGCCGGCATTTTCAACTTCAGCTACGAACCCGCGTTCTGACTCTCGGGGAGCAGACTCGGGTGATGGGCATTCTGAACGTCACGCCGGATTCTTTCTCCGAGCGCGGGCGGTACTTTGACCGCAAAGCTGCCATTGCTCGCGGACTGGAAATCGAGCGCGAAGGGGCGGACATCCTCGACATCGGCGGCGAGTCCACGCGACCCGGCGCTCTCCCTGTGGACGAGGAGGAAGAACTCGACCGCACCATCCCCGTGATCGAAGCCCTGCGAAAGAAAGGGCTGCGTATCCCCATTTCGATTGACACGTACAAAGCGCGGGTCGCCGAACGCGCCCTCGCCGCCGGCGCGGAGATCGTCAACGACATCAGCGGTCTCCGCTACGATGATTCCCTCGCCGCAGTGATTCGCCGTTACCGGGCCGGTGTGGTGCTGATGCACCTGCGCGGAACGCCTCGCACGATGCAGCAAATGCCTCCCGTCCGGGACATCGTTTCCGCTGTGCGACGCGGCCTCGCCGCTTCCCTTCGCCGGGCTTTGCAGGCGGGGATTCGCAGGCAGCAAATCGTGTTAGACCCCGGAATTGGTTTTGGGAAAAAAAGCGAACAGAATTTTGAACTCCTGGCGAAGCTCTCCCGCTTCGCCCGCTTGGGCTACCCGATTCTGGTGGGGCCTTCGCGCAAGTCGTTTCTCCGAGCCGCGACTATCGGAGCCGCAACCGTAAGGGAGCGGGCACTCCCCGCCGCCAAACGAAAATATCTATTGGTGAGAACCCAAGGGGTCAACCCCGTGCCCGAAGAACTGCTTTTCGGAACCGCCGCCGCCGTTACCGCCGCGATTCTAAACGGCGCCCACATCGTGCGCGTCCACGACGTCCGGCAGATGCTTCTGGCCGTACGAATCGCCGATCACCTGCGGGAACTTTGAAAGACAGCATAGCCCCTCAAACTTGGCGGAAATTCCCGCTTATCATTTCACCACGCCCTAAGTCTAAGCATGTTTGGTGGTTAGCTAAGAAGCTGACAAAGCCCTCTGGATGGAAGCTGAATCTTCTCTCTTGAAACAGAGGATCTAGCAGGCTCCTGTACCTCTCCTCAACGGGGGATCGGTTCCGGGTCGTCGCAAGGACTTCCATAGCGTCAGGTCCATAATCAACAACAATGAGCTTATATAGTCGGTGATTTTCTGAAAGAGCGAGGGTTAGAAGGTATTTGAAAAATGCATCAACTTCTGGCAATGAATAGCCAATTATGCAAATTCTCGTAGCGGCGCTTAGCTCTTCAATCGCCTTTGCCCAGACACGCTTCAAGAGCTCGCGATATTCGCTCTTGTCCCAAGATGGAGGAATTAAGAGAATGTGGACGGGGTCATCCCCACACGCGCCACAGCGCAGAGATCGAAAATCCGCTGGATGTTCGGTAATTTTCCCAGGGACGATAAATGCTGTTCCACAGCCCGTACATGTAGCCCAATTAGCCGATCCATGCAGTTTCAGCAGGGAGCAGGTTTGTCTATCATCAGGTTGGGTGGGAGAGGCAACGTTCAGATGATAGTTGGCCTGGATTCCCATCCGACTAAGCGCATGGTCAAGCACTAAATCATAATTGAAGGTGATGATCGTGTCGCTTCTAGTGCTTCGGCGTTGCTCATCATCAAATTGACCGGTAACCAAACCCGCAAAGTAGTCAAATACATCCGCCTGCAAATGGTTCTGACCGATCTATGTCATTTCGTTAATAAGCAGCGCTCTTTCCCACTGTTCTGGCTTCACATTGAATGCGAGGGAAGGCCGGCGACCGGGTGAGACTGTCGAAAGCTGTAAAGTTTTAGCAATTAGATAAACGGTACTGAGCCATATTTCCCTCTTTGTCTTGCCGAGTTGCTGGGAAATTTCGACAAGTCCAAACAACTGTTCGATATTGTCAAGATCAATACGGATTTTCTCGCGGGCCTGTGCGACTGTACGTCTAAACTCAAACACATCCTCAAAGTGTTGGCGTTCCACATCATCGAGCCCTGAGAAAGGATTATCCAGATACTCGCGAGATCGATCCAGAAAATTGTTAATTAGTGGTGCGCCAGCAGAAGCCGAGAAGCCCGCTCCGAGAATATAGACATTCCGATCGGTTGCTTTTGGCATCCCCAGACCAATTCTCCACTAGCGGCGAAGCTACAGAAACAGCGGGGCCATGACCAGCGTGATGGTCGAGAGCAGCTTGATCAGGACGTGCAGCGACGGCCCGGCCGTGTCCTTGAAGGGATCACCGACCGTGTCGCCGACCACGGCAGCCTTGTGCGGGTCTGATTTCTTGCCGCCGTACGCGCCCGTCTCGATGTATTTCTTGGCGTTGTCCCACGCCCCGCCGCCGTTGTTCAGGAACAGGGCCATCAGGATGCCTGTGATCGTTCCGACCATCAGGAAACCTCCTACGACCTCAGCGCCGGTGGCTCCCGTGGCGGGCTGGCCCATGGCATAGTACAGCCAGCGGAAAACGAGTCCCACTCCAATGGACATCCCCACCACTAATACTCCCGGCAGGACCATCTTACGGAGCGCCGCCTGGGTGGCAATGTCCACGCATTGCCCGTAATCGGGCTTGGAAGTTCCCTTCATGATGCCGGGATTGTTTTTGAACTGTTGGCGGACGTTATTGATGATGGCGTAGGCGGCTTCCCCCACCGCCTTGATCGCCAGCGACGAGAACTGGAACACCAGCACCGCCCCCAGCATGGCCCCGACGAAGACTTCCGGCTTGTTGAGATTGATCGTCCCCTCAAAGCTC
>Ga0209343_10001131_pt1 | contig 36719 bp, 41 predicted proteins | sample RifCSPlowO2_02_FD_184026 | JGI IMG/M metagenome (GOLD analysis project Ga0209343, IMG submission 184026) | Groundwater microbial communities from Rifle, Colorado - Rifle CSP2_plank lowO2_0.2 (SPAdes) (version 2) | ecosystem: Environmental > Aquatic > Deep subsurface > Groundwater | place...
TTATCTGGGGGGATCAGGGGATCACCAACTTATTTCTTTATAATCTTAATAGAAACAATATCTCGCATAACAGATGGCGCACTCTGAAAGCCTTGAGAAATAGGCTTGCCTTTTTCATATGGCTCGACTACTAAATCTTGATCTTCTATAACGTATCCTGTGACTTCCACGAGTTTTCCTACGTATTTATCTGCATCAGGTAGAGAAACTAAAAAAACTCCGCCAACTTCTAAGCCAACCTTCACCCTATTGGCAATTCCTTTAATAGTAGTTTTCTTACCTTCTGGTTCTTCACCTTTTTTCTCAACCATATCAGTCACCTCTAATCGCTTTAATAGAATATATCCGTTCTCATCTCCTTTTGAGATTTTTTCTACGTTATAAGCACATTCACCAACCCAAATAGTATCGTTTTCAAATGCGACATAGTTTACCCCACTAAAAGACATCTGCACTGATATTTTTCCATCAGTATCCCATATGCCCGCGATACCAATACGAGTGCCACCAACGTTTCCTACAGTAGTCTCTTCTATGCTTACCTCTTCTTGACATATTTTTGATTCTTCTGTTGGTTTTTCAGTAGAGATAACAACATATCCTGGATTATCCTTTCCGAATTTTTTAATTTCTTTCAAATAATAATCTCTACCATGACCTACTATTACCTCATCACTTCTTTCATGACCAATGTAAAGAGGCATGCTAGGCGTATCCTTTAGCAATTCATCAAAACCACCAGAAACGTCTAGTTCTGCCTTAATTTTTCCAGAATGCATAAATATGCCATTAACCTTAACAGTCCAATTTTCAAAGATGCTAGCGCTTTCGTATTCTCTAATCATAACTTCTATAATTTCTTCATTTTCTGTTTTGGCCATTGAATCACCGGTTTTATTTTCTATTGTTTCATTTGTTTTATTTGTCATCGTTTCATTCTTTATATCCTTTGGGCTAGCGGTACAGCCGAAAAAAATAATAAAAATCATAAGAAAAAGAATGGATTTCATTCTTCTTACCTGTGTTTGCCAAGCTTCCTACGCTTGGCAAGTTGTTTTTTCATTTTTGCCTTTGTGACTTCTAACTGTTTCTTTGCATCTACAAAATCTGGTTTAAGCTTTATTACTTTATTAAAGTCCTTAATTGCTTTTTCATATTCCTCAATATAGGCATACGATAATCCTCTATTATAATATGCTTTCATATATCCTGGATCTAATTCAATTGCTCTATTATAATCTTTTATTGCTTCCTGGAATTTATCTTTTAGATAATAAATGGCCCCTCTATTATGATAAATAGATGGATTATTCGGATCTAGTTCTGCAGCTTTTGAATAATCAAGTATAGACATATCAAAGTTTTTTAGTCGAGAATAGCATAATGCCCGATTAAAATAAGCGTCTGCATAATCATCTTTGAGTTGGATTGACTTGCTAAAACCTTCTATTGCCTTTTTGTAATCCCCTTTCTCAAAGAGTTCACTGCCAAGATTAAAATAGTAATCTGGGTTTTTGGAAGACTTACTTTCTTTCGATTTCTTTTCAGGATAATCAAATTTTATAAGTCCATGCTCCTCTAGAGAGTTTAATATCTCCACTAGTCTTTTTTCTGTTACCCTCGTTTCTTTCATTATTTCCTCTGCTGGTTTTACCCCATCAATTAAGTTATACACCTTAAGACCAGCACTACCAAATTTGTCTTTTATGAGTTTTTCTAGTGAACTTAGATCTTCCCTAATTACTTTCTCTACAGCCTTATCTTCTGGAGGACCCAATTTTATAAACCCCTGCTCCTCTAGAAATTTAAGTATCTTCATTAGTCTTTTTTCTGTCACTCCAGTTTCTTTCATTATTTGATCTATTGTTGTTACTCCATCAATTAAATCATAAACCTTGGGACCCACACTACCAAATTTGTCTTTGAGTCTTTTGAACATGCTAAAATTTTCCTTCTTTTTTGCCATGATTAATATAAAACATTGAGGTTTAAATAGCTATTTTGACCTGCTGTCATATAAAAGACTCTAAATCAGCATCAACCATTAAGGTTATTTAAAAAGCTTTCCAATTAATTAATTATTATGTCTTCTTATTCAATCAAAGATATTGATCTAGCAGAACAAGGCAAGCTAAATATAGAGCTAGCTGAGCAAAGAATGCAAGCGCTAGCGAAAATTAAAGCGCGGTTTGCAAAAGAACAACCGTTTAAGGGCTTAACTATTGGCTTGGCATTACATGTAACAAAAGAAACTGCAGTGCTAGTTAGAACGCTTATTGCAGGCGGTGCAAAGGTTGCAATTGCCAGTTGCAATCCATTAAGTACGCAGGATGATGTTGCAGCTGCGCTCGCGAGCGATGGTGTAAATGTTTTTGGTTATAAGGGCGAAGGTAAAGAGGATTATTACAAATTTATCGAATCTGTTATATCATTTAAACCAGATATTACTATTGATGATGGATGCGATTTGATCTCTAGTATTCATACCAAGCATAAGGATCTGTTACCCAAGTTAATAGGTGGTTGCGAGGAAACAACTACTGGCGTAATACGCTTACATGCAATGCAAAATGATGGTGCGCTTAAATACCCAGTAATTGCAGTTAATGATAATGCAACGAAACATTTATTTGATAATTTTTATGGCACAGGACAAAGCACAATAGATGGCATATTACGCGCTACAAATATTCTATTCGCTGGAAAAAATGTTGTTGTTTGCGGATATGGGGATTGCGGTAAAGGTGTTGCATTAAAAGCAAAAGGCATGGGTTCTAATGTTATTGTTACTGAAGTTAGCGCATTACGCGCTTTACAGGCAGTAATGGATGGATTCAGAGTTTTACCAATTATTGAAGCTGCAAAGATTGGCGATGTTTTTATTACAGTTACAGGAAACAAAAATGTACTTCGTCTAGAGCACATAAAGGAAATGAAAAATGGAGTAGTGCTTGCAAATTCTGGGCATTTTGATAATGAGATTGATGTTGCAGGATTAAATAAAAATTATAAAAAACGAAAAATGCGTCCATTTTTAGATGAATACACTGTAGGAAATAAGAAAATCTATTTATGCGCAGAAGGCAGACTTGTAAACTTGGGAGCAGCTGAAGGCCATCCATCTGAGGTTATGAGCACTTCGTTTTGTGGGCAGGCGCTCGCATGTGAATATTTAGTGAAAAATAAAGGGAAGCTGAAGGCTAGTGTTATTACCTTGCCAAAAGAAATCGATGATGAGATTGCAAGCCTGCAGCTTGATGCAATGGAAATTAAGATCGATTCGCTTACAGAAGAGCAGAAGAAATATTTAAGTAGTTGGGAAGAGGGGACGTAACGTTCTTAATACTTCACAATAATATCTAATTATGAAACTCGACGAAGTAAATAAAAAATATGCGGGCGAATGGGTAGTTGCTAAAGTCTTAAAAATGGAGAAAGGCCAACCTGAAGAATTAGAAGTAGTTTTTCATAGTAAAAAGCGCGCAGAAGCGTATAAGAAGCAGATGGAATTTAATGAAATTATTGCGGTTTTCTACGCTGGTGAAGTAGAAGAAGAGGGCTACGCGGTTGCATTTTTATGGCTCGATATGATTTTGGAAAAAATAAAGGGATAATTCCTATAATTGCTTTCTTGGATGAAAAAAGATTAATAAAAATGGCACTGGATACTGGTGCAACTTTTTGTCTTATACCTTTAGAATTTGCTCAATATTTAAAAATTGACATTGAAAAACCAGAAAAGAGAATAAAAATGATGACAGCAGAGGGGAGATGTGAGGTTCCATTAGTAACATTAAGATCAATTTCTATTTCTGATAAAACTGCAACAAATGTGAAAACCGTTGTTCATGATCTACCCGAAAACAGTCACGTAGATGGACTTCTAGGTTTAAGTTTTTTGAATAATTTCAAACTTACTATAGATTTTAGAAACGGATATCTGGAGATTGAATAGCTGGGAAGAAGGAACTTGAAGTTCTTATAGACCAAACAAAAACTTAGTTACTAGTTTAATATACTTTCTTCCATATTTTAATAGATCTACAATTGTATTCTGAGATATTCAAAGTGGCTTTTGTTACATTGATTTCTTTCCCGTTTAGGGCATCTGTTTTATATTCATCGATTAGATTCCCACCCTCATCATAATAATAGCCAACTAATGAAGTAGTGTAGTACGTAACATTATCTATCTCCACAGGGTAACTTCTTTTGTTGTGTAAATGATATATTAATTGATCGCCTTTAGTACAGTTGAATAATATTAAACCTACGCCAGAAGGCAGCCCATAAGTATTATTTGCAAGTTGATCATATTTTTGCATAACATTTAATGGTACTCCATTCTCCTGCTCTTTTTGCTGTTCATTTTTTTCTCCTGATACAAAAACATAATGGACATACTTAGAGTTACGTCCTTGTAGTTGCACTTTCACTTCCACTGTTATTTCATCTCCTTCTTTTAATGATTTACGGAATGGATACGAATCGATATGCGTCGCAGAATCGAAAAATATTACAGCTATTTTCGTTTGTCCATCTGAAATTTCTATGCCAATTGGTGGGCAAGGACTACATATAGCGCCCTGCGGGCATGAGCACTCTGGAGAGAAACGGGTTACTGTTCCACTAACCTTTACTGTCTGATTAATTAAATTAGCAGAATTTTCTTTTAGCTGTGTGGTCGTATAAACACCTGTTTGGTTTGTTTCATTTTTAGTTGTATTTTCTAGACTTTCAATCTCTGTTTTTACTTTTGTTTCATAAGTGTATCCTTCTAAATAATCAACAGCTATCCATACGTCTTCAAATTTAATATATAAAAGACAATTCGTACCTGGCGGGGCGCTATTTATAACAAATGTGACAATTACTTTTTTGTTTTCATTATCTTTTTTTATTTCTACTTTATCAGAAAAACTAACGCAACCACCTAATTGAAGTGTTTTTCCAATTATTACCTTCTTTTTATAGTCTTTAGAAATATCCTGGCAATCTTTACTATCCTTAATCTTTAAGTCTTTAGGGTAAATTATCTGATCGACTTGTGGTGGATACGTTTCAATAGGTAGTATACCTTTTATACAAGAGATAGCTTTATCATCTAATTTAATATAGGATATTTCCTTAGGTGGCTGCGGTTGTTGGCCAGTACATCCTGCAATAAACATTATCAATCCGATTACCAACAAACCAATTATCATTTTCATATTTATCATTATGGTACTCGATAAATAAGTTTATATCCTTTTTCTTAGGTTTTCGCCTAATGTTTATAAACTTACCAATTGAATAGAAAGCATGAGATGGGTAATTACATTTTTCTTAGTCGCTCTAATTTTTCTAAATGGTTGCGCCTCAAAAGAGGTAGAAGCTCTATCCTCACAGATAATACCTCAGTCAAATAAAACAATTGAACAAGGAGAACAGAATGTAACTTCACCAGAACAGCTACAACCAAACGAAACAAAGGAAATTGTAGAAAATGAAGCTCAAAAAATAGAGAAACTTATTCCGATAACATTTCGCGTTAAGGCGCTAGAAGCAGATAACGTAGCTATGTCATTTCCTGTTTTTTGGGCAGAATATCAAAGGGACAACGTTAAGATGGAAAAGCAAGGCAATTTTTTCGAAGCTACTGTAGAATTTCCAAAAAATTCACTAATTAGATATCAATACATATTGGAAGGAAAATCTTGGGATGAACGAGAGCAATTTGAAAAGGATATCGAACCAAACCGTATGGTTCTTGTTTCTGAACCGATGATTGTTTCTGATAAAATATATTCATGGGGTGCAAAAAAGGTTGAAATGCCAATAAAAATATATGGCAAAGTAATTGATAAACAAGGCAGTGAACCTGTGCTAGATGCAGTAATTGTAGCAGATGGCGTTATTACTTTTCCAAGTGGGGATGGTTCGTATGAATTAAACATTCGATCTGGGAAACACCAAATTATTGCTTATCTGCTAGATGGCAGCTATAAAACACAATCCAAGATCATAGAAATATCAGAAAGTATCAAAGAAAAAGAAATAAATTTTGAAATGGAAAAGGCGAATACAGCTAAAGTTACTATAAATATAAATGCCAATCCACCAGCAGATCACAAGGTTAGAATTTATTCTTCTGCTGAGCAAACTGGCGCCAGGTTTTTATATAAAAATAGATTTTTAACTGAAAACTTCAAAACATTAGAGAATGACACATTGACATTTAAGCTATACGAAGGGCAATATGTAGATTATTTGTATACTGTAGGTAGTCCATATATAGCTTTTGAGAATAAAAATGGCCAGCATATAACTAGGCATTTTATTGCAACAGATGGACTAATTATTAATGATACTCTTGGAAACTTTACACAAAAAAATACGGTTGATCTGACTGTTAAGGTTCCTGCATATACTGATCCTAATGATGTAATTGGTTTAGAATATATACATCCTACCCCACTTTTCATGCATCCAAAGGGAAACAATGAGTGGACATTAAAATTAAGTGGGTATGTAAATCAGGGGACTGAATATCGCTATTATAAAGGATTTGCGGGGCAGGGAAATGAAAAGGTTCAAAGGAGAAGATTAAACAAGGATAAAATATATGATATAATTGATGAGTGGAAACTACAGGATGATTATATTAAACCATATAATTATTCGCCACCAATCATTAAGAATAAATTCGATATTTTCATTTACCCTTACGACTATTATGGGCCAGGTCATGCTAGATTAATGGAATCATTAGTAGATAGAATATCTGAGAAGGGTTTTCATGGTATTGCTCTTTCTCAAATATGGGGGTATGAGACATTAGAACCATTGCCTAAAATTTCCAGAGATAAACCAATGACTTTGTATATGCCTTTTTATGATGTACAAAGGGTTTCTGATTATGCACACGAAAAAGGCTTGAGTGTTACAATGTTCCCACAATTAGTTGGGGCAGAAAGCGTTTTGAATGAGCCGAAAGAATTTGATGAGGGGTGGTGGAACGCTTGGCTTAATGAAATGGAAAAATTCAATCTTTATAATGCCAGAACAGCGCAAGCTGCAGGAATAGAATATCTTGTTTTTCAATCAAGGCAGCCAGGTATGAACCTGCCAGAAAATTATAAAGAAACTTATAATAAAAGGCAAGGGGAAATACTTCAAAAAGTTCGTACAATCTTCAAAGGTAAAGTAATTGCTGCTGCAGATTTGGAAGAAGGAATAGACTATTGGAAAGATGCGGATATTGTATCAGAAAAAATATGGGATGGGTTAGAATTAGATAAAGATGCTTCTCAGGAAGAAATGGACACAGCAGTTGAAAATCTTTTAGATGCTAAATATAAACCAATATACGAAAAAGCTGGAACCCCATTTTTAATAGACCAACTTGCATACAGTGCTATAGATGGCGCTGCTAATGCAGTGCATGCCCCAGAATCAGAAGGGCCTAATACAGATGAACACCTCAAATATCCTTTAGATACCAAAGAACAAAGAATGATTCATGAATCCTTCTATAAAGCGATTAATGAGCGCGATTGGATAATTGGGGTTAATCTTTTCGGTTATGGATTTACAGACACACCCGAAAGTAGAGATGTTGATATAAGGGGCAAACCTGCAGAAGATGTTGCTAGTGCCTGGGCAAAGAAAATTGGAAAAAACAATTAGTGTTACTCTTTAAAAACCTCTCGATACTAATTTATCTCTATAAAACTGATTTTATGAGCACAAGTTATGAACAGCTATTAGACGAGGCGTATGCCGCATTACCAGAGAAGGCTACACATAGCGGTGAGCGTTTCGAGATTCCAAAGTTTGATTATTTTACTGAAGGTATGAAAACGATCATAAAAAACTTTGCTGCTGTCTGCGAGAAGATAAGAAGAGATAAACCATTAGTATCTAAATTTCTTGCAAAAGAGCTTGCAGTGCCATTGGAAGAACAAGGCGAGCGCTTAATTCTGCAGAGGAAAATTACTAGTGATGTTATAAATAGAAAACTTGAAGACTTTGTCGTACGCTTTGTAATTTGCAAGGAGTGCAAGAAACCAGATACGCATATTCAAGAGCTAGGCCATGGAGTAAAACAATTAATATGTGAAGCATGTGGAGCGAGGAATGCAATAAGGCAGTAATTGGAGGAAATCAATATGGTAGAACAAAATCCAGAAGAACCGCAAAGGCGCGTACGCTTTCCAAGAGAAGGAGAAGTATTAGGTATTGTAATAGGTATGATGGGCGGGTCGCGCATGCGCGTAACCTGCAAAGATGGCAAAGATAGAATGTGCCGCATACCTGGTAGAATGAAGAATACTATTTGGGTAAAGGAAGGAGATGTTGTATGCATCAAGCCTTATGATATTCAAGGAGATAAAAAGGCAGATATTGTATATAGATATAACCCAATTCAAGCTCGAATTCTAAAGGAGAAGGGTTTAATCTAATGAATCCTTTCTATTCCGGGAATTAAATCGAAATCAGAATCAAAAGATATAATTTTTTTAACCTCATGCCGTTTCATAAACACGACAGACAATGCATCGCATAAACTTAATTCCTTATATTTATTAAAAAGTTCTAAACCTATTTCTAGTTCTTCTCTAGCTGGAAATGCTATTTCCACATTATCACTATTAAGTAATCTTTTACCAACTTCATAAGCTGTCTCTGTTTCTTTATATTTACCCAAGAAGGTTACTACCTCATCTATAATATGATCTGAAAGAAAAAATGTACTATAGATTCTATTACTTATTTCTTTAGCCCTTAAATGATTTTCATCACTGGGCCTAATTAGTGCAATAATGAAGCCGGTATCTAAAAATATTTTTTCCATATTAAACTCCGTACACTACTCTATCTATATCTTGTTCTCGGCTTTTTAATTTGCTTTTTGATAGACCTATAATATCAGAAAGCTTGTACTTTTTAGTTATTTTTTGTTTATATTCATATTTCTCTTCAGCAATATGTCCAAGCGCCATTTCAAGGACTTCACTCTCGGTTGCTTTCTCACCTTTTTCAAGCTGATAGTGCGCTTGCACATATTTTAGTATTTTATCTCCTTCCCTACTAATCTTTTTTGATATATACTCAGTCATATCCTCACCTATATACTTTTTATACTTTGTAGAAAAAGTATTTAAACTTATCTTCTAGTTAAATAGTATGACAAAAAAACCATCTCGCGATCACTTCATGCTAAAAGAACAGTATAAGGTAGAAAGCGAGGTATTTGATAGAGAAACCCTAAAGAGTTTAGCGAAGCTTATAAAAAAAGGAATTATTAGTAGTGTGGATTTTCCTATTTCAACTGGCAAAGAAGCAAATGTTTTTCGCGCAACTAGCCAAAACGGCGAACACGTTGTGATAAAGATCTATAAAATAGAAACAACGCCATTCTTCCGTAGAGAGGAATATCTAGAAGGAGATCCAAGATTTGAGAAAATAAAAAATAACAGTAAAGACGTTATTATCGCGTTCGCTCGCAAGGAGTATAAAAATTTACAGATTTGCGAATCAGCTGGTGTGCATGCTCCAAAACCATTCTATGTTGAGAAAAATGTTCTTGTTATGAGTTTAATAGGAGATAAAGACTTACCGTATCCCACAATGAATACACAAGGGCCAAGAAATGCAGATGATCTTGAGATATTACTACAAGATATAAAAAAAATGTACAAAGCTGGCCTAGTACATGCGGACTTAAGCGAGTATAATATAATATTAGGAGAAATCTTATACCTGATAGATTTTGGGCAAGGCGTTGTTACAAAACATCCGAATGCTGAAAAATTTCTTGAGCGCGATGTGAGAAATATCTTGAATTATTTTGCTAAGTTTGGTTATAAGAAAGATTTTGATGAAACGATTAAATGGATAAGATTAAAATAGATAACACATGATATAACTTCCGGTGATTATTTATATGCCCACAACAATTGAGATGCATCCATTAGATAGGAAAAAAATAACAAAAAGATTTATAGGAAATATGATCGGGTGGTTAGTCGTCAGTTTGATAATGTCTCTAGCGCTATTGTTTGTGATGAGATTTGACTTAATCGCTTCCTTGCTTCTATTAATTGGGCTACTTCTCATATTTGCAGCATGGCAATGGTTTTACGAACATAAATATTTTGATGCTTATTTTTACGATTTAGACAAAGATTTCTTAAAAATAAAAAAGGATTGGATAACACCTCGCGAAACTATTCTTCCATACGAAAAGCTACAAGACGTTTATGTGGATCAGGATCTGTTTGACAGGATATTTGGATTATGGGATGTGCACGTATCAACAGCAACAATGGCATCTGGAATGGAAGCACATATCGATGGGGTAAACCAAGAGAATGCAAATAAAATACGTGAGTTATTACTTGATAAAATAAGGGGCAAAGAGAAAAAAGCAACAGGGTATGACTGATTATGGCTGAAGTGTTCCGACCGTCATCCAAATATATTTTTGCGCAAGGTGCAGCGATATTTGTATTTCTTCTTATCTTCTCTTTTGAGGTTCTTGTGGAAACGCCGCTTTTATTCTTAGTCATAATTATTATCCCTATAATAAGTGCATTAATAACATACTACTTCACTTATTATGAGATTCGTGATAACGGTGTATTTATAAGAAAAGGATTAATATTCCGTAGTCAGTCGCTCTTTCTTTATACTCAGATTCAAGATGTAGAAGAATTCAAAGGAGTGCTGGATAGAGTTTTTGCGATTGGAAATCTTAGAATAGTTACTATGAGTGGTGCATCCACCATCCAAGGTGTTGTTTCTGGTTTAGAAAGAGAAGAAGCGATAAAATTCAAAGAGTTGGTTGTTGCTAACATAAATAAAACTGCCAAAAAAGAGGTTTTGCCTACTGTTGCTGGGCCAGCAGTGCAGGTCTCGCAAGCTGACTTTAAGGCCAATCCTTATGCAATACAGATTAACAGGGGCACAATATATTCAACCTTAGGAATATTTTTAATATCATTATTTGTTTTTATTATGATTATATTGTTTACTGGTTTTCATCCAGTTTATTTATTATTTTTCTTAATAATTAATTTAGGATTTGTATTTTTTTCTTATTTGATGATCATGCCATATAAATATTCAATAAGCAAAGATTGGCTACAACTGCGCTATAAATTTCTAGTAGAACAAGTTTCTAATTACCGCTTTGATCGAATTCAGAATGTTATCATAAAAGAACCATGGACATACCGGTTAGGTGGACTTGCCTCAGTGCTTATAGAAACAGGTGAGAAACCAGTATACTCTTCTAGGGATAATAGCAGTACTGGCAGATTTGCAACCATGATTCCTGCCTTAAATGTAGAAGATGCACATAAGCTAAAGAATGAGATACTGGAAAAAATGGGCTTACCAAAGGATGAAAAATATACTAATCTAAGATCGCAGTTTCCACTTGACAGACAAAAACCTCTGAAAAAAACAGTTTCATTTACTTTTTACTTTGTATTAGTTGCTGCTGGTTTAGCATTTGCGTTATTCAATTTTATTCCTGGTATAAAGGTATTGGGACTACAAACAGTTCTATTTGCTGCGCTTGGCGTAATAGTGGTATCTATAATTCTAAAATACATATACGAAGTTTATTATTTTGATAATTATTCCTACAAAACAACACAAAGGCTATTGAGTATTAAAAAAGGTGTTCTTGAACATACAGAGGTATTTTTGCCGTATTCGCGTGTGCAGAATATCTTTGTTGATATGGATATTTTTGATAGAATATTTGATTTGAGAGATACCCATCTATCTACTATTGGTTATAGCACTGTCGCACATGCACATATAGATGGTGTTGATCCTGAAAATGCTGAAAAGCTGAAGAATGCATTGCTAGAGATGATGAAGAAGAATAAGAAATAATTACATTCTCTCAGGACATTCAATTCCAAGTAGACCAAGCCCACTCTTTAGTAAAATATTGGAAGCGCTTACTATTGCAAGCCTTGACCTACGCTCGTTTTCTTTTTCAGCAGTTAAAACAGGCGACACAGTATAAAACTTATTGAAATCTGTTGCTACATCAAGCAGATAATCTGTAAGATAGTTTGGTGCAAGGTCATGCGCTGCTTTTTCAACAAGCTGTGAAAATTCGCATAATTTTTTTATAAGGCGTTTCTCATCTAGGTTGAATGCGTAAGATTTTTCTGCTGTTGCTTTTTCTTTTGTTTTGCTCAAGATCCCAAGCGTCCTCACAAATGCATATTGAAGATATGGTCCACTGTCTCCTTCAGTACTAAGTGCTTGATCCCAATCAAAGACTAGTACTTTGTTGTTCTCTCTACGTAGCATGGAAAACCTTATTGCTGCCAATGTTATCTGCATTGCTATTTTCTCTATTTCTTTTTCACTCCAGGTTTCATGACGCTTTTTTATTTCACTTCTTGTTATCTCTAGCAATTTCTGTTTTAAATCTTCATAAAGCACCATTGTACCTTCACGCGAGGACATTTTACCCTCAGGCAGCATAACCAATTCATAAATTAAATGATGAGATATCTTAGCAGCTTTTTCCATCCCAATTTTCTCGAATGTTTTGAACAGCTGCTTGAAATGATGCTCCTGCTCCTTGCCAACAACATGTATGCTTCTATCTAAATCATATTTATCAAATTTTAATTTTGCTAAACCAAGATCTTTTGTAGAATAGAGTGGATAGCCTTCTTTTGTCAGCAGTACGTAAACGCCCAGGTTATCATCACGCAAATCCATAATTATTGCGCCTTGATCTTCTTTTGCAATACCTCTTTTCAATGCGTTCTTTACAACTTCTGTACCAACCTTCTCTGTCTGGCTTTCAAAATATAACTCATCAAATTTTACATTAAATTCTTTGTAGAATTCTTTAAAATCATCAAGGCACCATTGCCTTGTTTTTTTCCAAAGTTCATTCATTTTTTTATCTTTTGCATATAGTTTTAGATTAATCTCCTGAACTTGCTTTTCTAGCTCGTCATTACCTTTCTCTTTTTCTTCTTTGATTTTTTTAGATGCTTCTGAATATACTTTTCCGAGCCATATGCCGCGATTGCTGGTTGGTGCCTTACCATTGTATAAATTAAGAAAACCCCAAAGGCATTTCGCAACATGCGGACCAATATCACCTTGAAAATTTGCCCGAATAATCTTGTTGCCGGTTATTTCTAGCAGTTTGCAAAGTGCTTCACCAGTTGATACATTTCTTATGTGGCCAATATGTACGCCTTTATGTGTATTAGCATGGAAAAATTCAACCATTATTTGTTTTCCGGTTTTCTTTTTAGCTGTTCCGAACTTTTGTTTTTCCTTTAAAATTTTCTTAAGTGCCTCAGCATAAAATCCATTATTAAAATAAAAATTCAAGTATGGACCTTTTGTTTCAATGCGCTGGATAAATTTTAGTTTTTTATTATTTAACTGGTTCGCTATTTCGTTTGCAATTTGAACTGGATTTGTTTTCTTTTCCGCTGCAAGTATAAACGCTACCTTGCTTGCCAAATCTCCAAATTCTCCTTTTGGCAGTTCTAAACTAGCTAATGCTTGTTCTTCATTAACTTGCGCAGCGCTTGCAATAGCCTTGGCTAATTCTAGTTTTAGTTCTTTTAACATGCAAGAATCAACTAGCATAACTTATTTAAAGGTTATTTTTGAATCATTAACATGAACTCTACAATTAAGTTATTATTTATTTTAGGATTAGTGACTGCTGTTTTTATTGCTGGCTGTAGTTTACCTGGGCAAAGCCCGCCACCAAGTGCTCCTTCTGACGGAAAGAAAACTCCAGATGGTGTAGCCCCATCACCTACTCCAACACCTGCCCCAAGCGGCAAAATAAAACGCGAGCCTATTGATGTTGAAGGTAGACTAGGTGAAAAATTATCTAATGGGCATTTAGAACTAACTGTTAATTCATTTGAATATGCAAGTACATTAGATAAAAATGAACGTATTACACCTCCAGATGGCAGTAAATTCTTAATATTAAATATAAAAATAAAAAACCTAGACACACAGGCAGTAGATTGGTTCAACTCCGTTTCTATTATTAACAAAAAAACAGATAAATATGGATTTAACTGTAAATCTGACGCAGTTGACTATGTGCCAAATGCAATAGATATTAATAAACTTGCAGCTGGTGAGGAGAGAACTGGCAGAATTGTATGCGCTATCCCACTTGAAAGTGATACTATTATACTTTATCTAAATGATAAAATCTCATATAACATAAAAAATAAATATACTGCTGATTCAGACTATGGTGTAATAAAAGTTAATATAGCTGAATATGGAAACAAAGAACTTGCAGCAAGAGGAAACGTAGGAGAATTTGTAGGAAATGAATTCACCGTATTGGACATAAAAGTTAACTCGTTTAAATATGCAGATTCCTTGCCAGGGCTCAATGTACCAGAGAGATGTTATTATCCTAAAGGTAGTGCCGGTAGTAAACATGATTGTGGTTTACTTATTCTTGATGTTACAGTAAAAAGTAAATCTGCATATGAAAATCCACAAACATTCTCTTTGCAAAGATTCGCAGTATTATTAGGAAAAGATCCTGCAGATATCCAAGACCCAGAGATGGGCAGATATGATGGTGAAAAAGATAGTGCGATATTTTTTAGTGATGATGTATCTGTACCACCTAAGTATTACGCGGATGGTTATTCAAAAACAATTGATCTAAAAAAGATAAAACCGGGCGAAACTAGAACAGGCGAAATTGTGTATATTATTCCTAAGACAGATACACTACTTAAGGATGGTACAAACCAGGAATTTTACAGGTATTTCCCATTTGAACGCGGCGAAATAAGAATACCATTAAAATCTGGTTAGTGGATTGGTTCAATGATCAAAAATTATTTACCAATTTTTTTAATTTTGCTTTTGTTTATATATGGTTGCTCTCAACCTACTCCTGGCCCAGAACCTGTTCCAACACCTACTCCCGGTCCAACACCACAACCAAACCCAGAGCCAGAACCCACACCTATCCCACCAGAAGATCTCGCAGCCTCTGATGAAAAAGCAGATGCAGTTGACAAGTCATTCACAGCTTCAAACAGCGAATTTGCATTTAACGTCTTTAAGGAACTCATTGAAGAAGATAAAGATCAGAATATTTTTATTTCACCATTCAGTATTTCAACTGCCTTGACAATGACGTATAATGGCGCTGAAGGCACGACCAAAGATGCAATGGAAAAAACCCTTAAGTTTGGCAGCGATATAGAAAACACAAATAAAGAATATAAAAATTTGATTGAAAGCTTAGACAAAGTTGACAGCAAGATAAAACTAACGGTCTCAAACTCAATATGGGTAAATAAAAGTTTTGAACCATCAGTTAAACAGGATTTTAAAGATAGGCTAAATGGAAATTACAATAGCGATATCTTAGCGCGAGATTTTACTGATTCTAAAACCGCTGATGAAATAAATAGTTGGATAGACAAATCAACAAATGGAAAAATAACAAAAATGATTGATAAGATAGGACCAGAACTAGTAATGTTCTTGATTAATGCAATTTATTTTAAGGGTGAATGGACTGAGAAATTTGATGAGAAGTATACAAAAAAAGAGGACTTCTTCTTATCTGATGGTAATCCAATAAAAGTAGACATGATGTCCAATAATGGCGAATTCGATTATCTAGAAGAAAAACATTTCCAGGCAGTAAGACTACCTTATGGACGAGGAAAGATTGCAATGTACATCTTTTTACCAAATAAAGGTGTTGAAGTGGATACACTAATTAAAAATCTGGATCCCAACTCATTTGAAAAATTCAGATCAGAAGATCTTGAAGAATTAAAAGTCCCGAAATTCAAAATAGAGTATGGCAAAAAAAGACTGAATGATATACTGAAAAAACAAGGTATGGAAGTAGCTTTTGATAAAGGCGATGCTAATCTCAGAGGGATTGCAACCCTTACCCCACAACAAAATCTTTATATTTCATTTGTTGATCATAAAGCAGTTATAGAGGTTAATGAAGAAGGAAGCGAGGCTGCTGCAGCAACTGTAATTGGAATTGGAATGGTGGCATCAGCAGCTCCAGGCATCCCTCTTAAATTTATAGCAGATCGTCCTTTCTTCTTTGTAATTAGGGATGATCGGTCTGGAACGATACTATTTATGGGAAAACTAGTAGATCCGTCTAAAAGCAGCTAACTTTCTTTTACCATTGCAATAGTTGATCTAGCTAGTTCGTCTATTTCTGGCTCAGCCATCTCTCTAAATCTTGCCATATTCTTTCTAGTTAATATAAACGCGCTTACAATTAGATTTGCTACAGCCCAAACCTTTATTGTATCTAAAAATAATTCTGGTATAACCCCATATACACAAATAGAAAGTGTTGCTGCCAATGCATTTACTCCAGTTAATAATGCTATTGCAGATTTAGAAATAGTTTCATTATCTGTTTTTGTTATTAAGAACCTAAGCGGCTTTCTTACTAGCATACCTAGATTTTGAGATAACACTGTTTTTGTTGTTTTAACCCCTATACTACAAACAGAATCTTCAAAATTTCGAACCCTGTGCACTGCGCGCGCTGGCAATTCGCGCACTGCTACTCGATCAAAAAGTGGATCCTTGCCACCTAATAGAACTGTTCGTGCTGCGCGCTTAAATGGACTTTTTACTACAAGGGATTCTCTCGCCAATATCGCCATTATACTATTGTGTTAACAGATATATTTAAATGTGTGCTTTACTGGGTTGCTGGTGCTTGTGTTGCATCGCCTTTACCTTCTTCTCCTTGTCTATTTACAGTTACGCTTCCATCACCGTTATTATTAGTAATAACTGGGCTAACTGTCACGTTGACAGGCTGACAGGTTGCACATGGCTTGCATGCCTGTGGAACTGATCTTGGTAGCTGTGGCTTTGGTTTTGGTGGTTCAGGCTTTGGATCGGTCTTTGGTGGCTCTGGTTCAGGTGGTTTTGGCTCTTCTAATGGTCTAACACATACTGAAACTATGTGCCCAACCATCTCGTCAAAAGCAAGAGTTCTTTCAACCATTACTACCCCATCTAAAGAAAACGTAAATACATATTTTCCATAAGTAATCGGTACGCTTTGGTTCTGCTCATTCAATAGCACGCGTCTTGTATCATTACCATCGAATGTCACTTGTAAATCAGCAGCTTGTTTGTCATAACCTGGTAGATCGCTCATTCTTATGGAGGATATTGTAACTGAAACCGGTAAAGGTGCTGCCAATGTTGCACTTGTCTTATCTCTAACAAGAACAGGCCCATTAAATACACTGTTACAATCATTTGGTTTCTCATTTGGTTTGCCAGTGCCTGCAATAGTATCTGCCTGAGGTGTTTTTGTCTTAAACCCTGGCTGCGCTTTATAAGTACGATCTGAACATGCAACTGTTGCGAGCATTGTCGCACCAAGTATAGCTGATTTCAATTTCATTTTTATCACCCAATTATAACTAGTCAAAGGTGCTTTTTAAATGTTAGCTTTACAGACATAAAATCAGCGACAAAAACGACAAAAAATGTTATTAATTATGACTATTCTGGTTCTACCCATCCTTCAGAATGGATTACCAGTCCTTTATGATATATGGTAGCTTTTCCGCTTCGATCTATTGAAATATAATTTCCGTGAAGGTATATCTCTCCTCCTTTAGCTCCAGTACCAACAATTGGCCCTCTATCAACATCTCTTCCTGTAACATCACCAAAAATCTCTATTATCCCGCCTTCCATTTTTTCTCCAACTACTCCATGTACATCTCCTCTTATTACTACTTTACCACCAGTCATATTATTACCGACACCATCAACTGCAGAGGAAGAGCCATTCACTATAATTAGTCCACTCTTCATTGAATCTCCAACACCATCCATACTATCTCCTTCTACAATTATACTACCTCCATCCATTCTAATGCCAAGCGATACATCGACATTTCCTTCGATAATTATATTTTTCGTATTCTCCATACCAAGAAAATGTAATGGGTTTGGAAGATATTTTAATGGCAATCTAAAATTATCATCGCTGCAATTATTTACCAGTGCACTAATGAAAAACCCTGCACGCCTTTCAAATTCTGTCTGCTCTGTAAACTCCGCAAGCGCAATAACAAATCTTTCAACATCTCTAACAGTATAATTAATACCTTTAACCAGCACATCTGCTCCTTTGTATTCAGGATTCTTGCCAACCACCCATCTTGCCTTATATTGGTATCTTTCAAAAGCGTCTTTCAATTTGGCTAACACCTGATCTTCTTTAACATCAGCTTTTCGAACTTTTTGTTTTTCTTCTGTCTTATACCTATCAAAACCTCTAGCCATTTCAGTACGTGTTCTTCCTAATTGCGCTCTAACCATCATTTTAATCAACTTTTGGATAAATTAATTCTCCTTTATGAAAAATTCTTCCGCCCCTTATATCCCCACAAAGACTTCTATAAGATCCATTTAGATGTATCTCACCATCTCTCATAAATGCACCAACTTCCATACCAGCATTTCCCCTAATTATGATAGTTCCGCCTTGCATTGCCATTCCGAGTTGAAAACCAGCGTTTCCTTCTATTGCAATTGTTCCGCTAACCATTTGCATTCCAACCCACATACCAGCATCTCCTGTTATCCTAATATTCTTAGTATTTTGATAACCTAAAAAGCAAATATCTTCTTCAAGATGCTCTGTATGAATAATATAATCTGTTTCATTTCCAGCATTTATCAAAGCGCTTAAAAAGAAGCCAGCCTTACCTGAAAAGAGCGGATCGCTTTGAAATTCTGCTATTGCGATGCTGAATAACTCCACATCTTTCGCGGAATATGCTATCTGTCTTACCAAGCCCAATATTTCAGGATAATTGCTATCATCTATTACAGCGCCGCTCCATTTATAATTTCTAAAAAGGTCCTTAAGCTGTTGAACTGTTTTATTTTCTTCAACTTCTAATTTTCTTACAGGTTGCTTGCGCTCTTTTTTATATCTCCTAAATGGATCGCTAGCCCTGATAGTATCAGTATGTAAATTGCCCCCTCTACCTCTAGTACGCATAGTGTTATTTATGTTAGAATGTGTTTATAAGGGTAACAGGTGTTAACTTACCTTTCCTTCCCAACTCTGCTTTAAATTATAAATATCCTCATTAATTATGAATTCCTCTACCCTGCGGATAACATATCTTTTATCCCCACGCACACGACCAACCTTAGCAAATGCATTACCAGCAAATGCCTTTTCAAATTTTTCAGCATTCTCAACCTTAACAGTTACAATAAACCTACCTGCACTTTCAGAAAATAATAAAACATCCTCGCGTTCGCTATCACTCGGTAGTAAGGATATATCTAGATCTGCACCATATCCAGCACCAAATGCACATTCTACTAAAGCAACTGCGATTCCGCCATCGCTTACATCATGACAACTTGCAATTAACCCTTCTTCAATTGCATGCGACAAGCTGTGATAAAGCGGAATAGTTTCGTCTTTGCGCACTACTGGATTCTTGTTTCCAACTCCACCAAATAATTTGAAATACTCACTTCCGCCCATCTCATCGCGCGTTTTGCCAAGCACATAAATATAATCTCCTGGTTGTTTAAAATCAGAAGTCAGGGCTTTTTGTACATTATCCATTTTACCAACTACAGTTACCAAGAGCGTTGGAAGTATTGAATATTTTCTATCAACTATATGATAATCATTTTTCATTGAATCCTTGCCAGATATTAATGGAATGCCATAAGCAGTAGTATAATCATATAAAGAAATACATGCTCGAACAAGCTGCGCTAATTTATATTCGCCATCAAGATTGCGCTCGCTTACAACTGGGTCAGGCCAACAGAAATTATCCAATGCAGCTAAATATCCATACTTTGCACCAACTGCTAGTGCATTGCGTACTGCCTCATCTAATGCGAGCGCGGCCATATCATAAGCATCATGCACAATCTTTGGACATATTCCATGCGCAATTACTAATCCTTCGCTGCTATTTGATAGTGGTTTAATTACTGCTGCATCATTAGGGCCTCGCATAATCGGCTTAACAACAGTCATTGCCTTGACTTCGTGATCATATCTACGGATAACGTTTTCTTTGCTTGCTATGTTAGGCAAGGAAAGTAATTTTTTCAGTACTTCACCTAAATTCGTCTCGCTTATATTTGGTTCTGGAAATATTTTTCTGTTCCATGCTGCTGATAATTTCATTTGTGGCAATCCTTCATGCAAGAATTTCATATCTAGGTAAGCAACAGCAACGTCACGAAATAGTACATGGAATTTACTGCTATGCGTAAATTCGCCAACTACGCTTAGCTCAACATCATGCTTTTTTGCTAATTTCTTTAGTTCTTCTAATTTTTCAGGTGTAATGGCAAGCGTCATGCGCTCTTGTGATTCGCTAATTAATATTTCCCATGGATCTAAACCAGCATATTTTAGCGGGCAACGCTCCAGATAAATCTTACACCCATTGCTAAAGCGAGCAAGTTCGCCAATGCTTGAAGAAAGCCCGCCTGCGCCATTATCAGTTATTGCTTCGTATAAGCGTGCATCTCTTGCTTCTAAAATAAAATCAAGCATTTTCTTTTGTGTTATTGGATCGCCTATTTGCACAACACTTTGTGGTACTCCTTCGCTTATTTGTTGCGAGCTAAATGTTGCGCCATGAATACCATCCTTGCCAATTCTTCCACCAACCATTATTGCTAGATAACCTGGCTTAATTATTTTTTCATTTGTTCTTCTATCTCCAATACGCGAAGGCATTATACCAACTGTTCCACAATAAACCAATGGCCGTGCAACAAACTCGCGTTCAAATGTAATACTACCATTAACAGTAGGAATGCCCATCTTATTCCCACCATCTTGGATGCCACGAATCACGCCTTCGTATATGCGCTTAGGGTGAAGCACACCTTTTGGAATTTCTTTTTCATTTAAATAGCCAAAGCATAAAACATCCAAATTAGCAATTGGCTCTGCACCTAATCCAGTGCCTAGCACATCACGTTGTACACCTAAAACGCCAGTAAGCGCACCGCCATATGGATCCAAGGCAGAAGGCGCATTATGTGTTTCTACTTTTACTGCAATATCATACTCGTGATTGAATTTTATTATGCCTCCATTATCCTTGAATACGCTTACAACAAATGGCTTGTTTATTGCATCTGTGGCGCCAACAATAAATGTTTTAAATATTGAATTAATTGCATGTGCTTCATTTCCATCATCATATTTTATCTTTGCATTGAATATTTTATGCTTGCAATGCTCGCTCCATGTTTGTGCAATTGCCTCTAATTCAACATCTGTAATTTTATTATCCAAGCCAACGTCTTTTCTTTGCTTTAGCACGCGCTCGTCACGTAAATACTCGCGTACTACTTCCATTTCATCTACGCTTAATGCGAGTAAGCGATCTTTAGCAAGTAATTCTAGCTTTGCCTTGCTTATGCTTAGGCTTATTTTTTCTACGCGTGGTTCATGCTCGAGTGCAACCTTTGGTAAGTATATATTAGCAGGTTTCAATGGTACATGAACAAAATATTTTTCAATCAATGGATTATGTAGCAAGCCAGCAATCTTAATGCATGCATCTTCGCTTATCGAACTAATAGAGTACATTCGTGAATAATAAACAAAAACCTCTCTACCAAGCGCATCTCTAACAGCTTCTTGCGCGGTTTTTCCAACATTATCTGTTACACCAGGCAATAAACCAATCTCAATACGCCACATATCTACATTTGCGGGATTATTATGATGGCACTCTTGAATAATAGAATCAGTAAAGCTTTTTTTGAGTGTTTCAATTTCTTGCTCTGATAATTCTGCATCTATATTATAACATTCAACAAAATGTGCAAATTGCAAGTTCAAACCAAGTTCGTCCTTTACCCTAACCCTAAGCTGCTCTGCAACAACATCTCGAACATTTGGTTTTATTGTGATTTCTAAACGAGCGGGCATAAACTATCTAACTCCAATCAATTGCGCAATAGGTGGTGCGAGTATATAAATTATTATTAAAATAATTGTTATTACCCAACCATATTTCGCGATTTTTTTGGCGGATTTGTTATCTTTTTTTACAAAAACTATTATTGAGGCTAAAGCGCTAATTATGATTAATACAAAGACTAGCATACTTAGCCATGAGTTTGATGCTGCTGGAAGCGACCCATGAGGAACTGGTATGATTGTTTCGTTAGGCATCTTTCTCACGTTCTAATATCGAGGATAAGAAATTAAAGATTATCTATTTTATCTCAAAACCTTTATAATCCCGTCAAAACCAGAATCGAATGTTGCCAAGTAATCGATATTATAATGTTTCATTAATGCAATGTTAGAGCAGTCTGTAAAACTTAATCGTTCAAATTTTTTAGAAAGAGACCAAGAAGCAGCAAAAACTTGTTGGTCGACTCTGTAAAAAGAAGAAGAATTAAGAAAATAATCTCCTATTTCATTTGCCCTTTTATGGCCGACATGCTTTTTTAAAAGGGTAATCGCCTCATCAAAAATATAATCAGATATACTTGAAGTTCCGAATGTGCCTTCCGTTATTTCTTTTGCAAGTTCAGTTGCACTATTATTGTTATCATCGTCTAAACTGTAAAATGCAAGAAGATAAGAGGTATCTAAAAGAACGGATATAAAATCACCTTTTGTAAACCAACTCATCAACACGTTTGCTTAAATCACGTATGCCTGAGTGGAAACCGAGGCGTCTGGACTCTAAAAGAGTCATCTTCTTTTTCTTTATCGGCCATTTATGCTCAAGCCACATCCTCAAAGCATCCGCTAATGCCTCTCCAAATGTTTTATTTTCTCTAACTGCCTCTGCCTTGAACTCCCTTAGAACCTCTTCATCCACATTCCTGAATGTTATATCTATGCTTGTCATATTACGCACCAATGTATGCTTTGTATGCGTATATTTAAAATGTTACTGCTTTATCTTACTTCTCCCATTAGGTAGTATTTGTAATAGCTCGTCAGGATGTACACCAAAACGTTTAGCCAATTGCTTTGCAAGCTCGCCTTTTTCCTTTCCAGTTTTGCTTGGAATTAACAGAACTTCGTTTTCGAGCTTTTTCTTGGAAACTGCTGGTAGGATAGTTAGTATTGGCTCACTGCCCATTGCTGACGGCCCAATGCCAATCTTCAGTTCCAACTTAGTACTTCTAAACCATCTTCTTTCCCCTGCAATAGCAAATCCGCCAGCAGCAATAAAACCACCATGACTATGTTTTGCAAGCTGTTCTTTGCGAACAGCATAAACATCAACTGCTGCATTTGCATTCTTCCATGCATTGCTAAAGCATGCTGCAAACTGTGCTACTTCAAGCATTTCCTGTTCTTCTGCATTCGTTCCATCTTTTAGAAATACTGCACTAGCACCTTGGATGTCAGCATGAAAAAAGATATCACTACTTTCCATGTGCTTTGCAAAGAGTAGATCGTTCTGCTGTGCATTCTTGCCACCTATTGCTAGTTTGTTGCTGCTAGTAAAAAACCAATGAAATTTCTCATGCCATTTTTTCTCTTTCTTAACTTTAACTTGCTTTTTCTTTTCAGCTGCATCTTTCTCTGCAGCAACAAGCTCTTTTTTTGTTTCTTCTATTGCCTTTTCTACACCTTTTATCTTCTCTCTGGTTTCCTTTGCCTCTTCGTAGTATATGGCAGCATTTTCATGGACTGATTTGGTAATTTTTAGGTGGAGTTTCATTTTTGACGCCTCGAAAATGAAAAGATTTGGGCTATGCTCAAACAGAGTTTCATGCTATTAACTCAATAACATGATTTTAAAAGGTTTATTGAGAAGAAAATTTATGAAAGAAGACGTTTCACTTTGGTTAAAACAATCAGAAGCAGATTTGGATAGTGCAGAATCACTACTTGAAATCAAAAAATATTACGCCTCTGCATTCTTTTCCCAACAGTCAACAGAGAAAATTCTAAAGGCAGCATGTATAAAAAAATTTAATGAATTGATAAAAATTCACGATTTGGTATTTCTTGCCAGAAAGCTAAATGCACCCGAGGATATAGTTAATAATTGTAGATACTTAAATAATGTTTATATAGAATCAAGATACCCTAGGGAGATCTATGCACCTGCAGAAATTTTTTCTGATGAAGATGCCAAAAAAGCAATAAAGTTAGCAAAGGAGGTAATCAAGTGGGCCAAAAAAAATCTATAATTAATATCCTTAAGAAGTTTGGGGACAAGATTTCATCATCAATATATTTAAATAAAATGGTCCTATTCGGCAGTTTTGCAACTGGCAAAACAAGAAAATGGAGTGATATCGACCTCCTGATTGTTTCTAAATCATTTAAAGGATTGAGGCCGTTAGATAGGGGTTTAGACCTTTATGATATGTGGGATGCAAAATACCCGGTTGATTTTCTTTGCTATACTCCAGAAGAGTTCGAAAAAGCAAAAAAAAGAATAGGCATTATACGTCAAATATTAAAAGAAGGGAAAGTGATTTACTCTTCGTAATACATAGCAGCATTTTCGTGAACTGATTTGTTGATCTTGATGACTTTCATCAAGAGGTAGTGGCCAAAGGTCACTAGATTTTTAGGCGGAGTTTCATGTTGATCATATTACGGAAGTTTAAGGAAATTATTAATATTTCCGATATTATCTGAGTTTATAAAAAATTTTTCTTCCTGCTCTTTGTTTATCCAAGAATCCCTGATCTTTAAGTCGGTTTAGATCAATTCTAGCCCGGTTTTTTAAATATTGCGGAAATCCTTAGAAATTCCTATAATTTCCTGGTTAGGACTAAGTAGTCATTGAATGGTTAACTGGCAAATCCTCAATCCTTAGATTAGCGAAATATGTCAAAAAACGCTACTCGTACTAGCATTTTTCTAAGAAAAACGCTAATTCAGTATAAAATGATAGCGAGAATTAGATTTAGTAGTAATATTAAATTCTAATTACTTAATATTCTCATGGCTTACGAAAGAAACAAAACCTTAGACTTGCTACGTGGTTTTGCCATAATCGGAATGGTGTTTTTTAGCATTATAGTTCGTTTAGCTGACAATCTACCTGATTTATTAGAGCATAATGTTGCTGGCGAAGTACATACGGGAGACTTTGTCCTCTCTTTATTTATTTTTGCAAGTGGAATATCAACTGCTTATTTTATTAATAAAAGAAAGGATAAGAAAAAGAGCGAATTTCTTCTGGATATTATTGAGCGATTAGGAAAACTCATTGGTATTTCTATTCTTTTATCGCCTTTTTCAAGTGGTGCTGCTTTTGGAATGGATGAAGTGATGCTTATAGCAATTATGTTTGGTTTTTCTATTATATTCTTTCCATTAGCCAACCAATATTACGTTATTGTATCTATTTTATTACTTGTTTTCTATTCATTTTTGGTTTCGCAATTCGGTTTTAGTATTTTTGATAACGCTTATCTTGGAGGTTACAAAGCAGCGATCTTTTATTTGCCAATAGCGCTAGGTGGATTGGCTATAGGGAAGAATGGAGGAATTGTGAAGAGTGTTTTATTTGCGAGCGCAATATTATTTATCCTCTCGCTTTTCTTTTTTCCAATAGATAAACTAAGGGCAACACCTTCTTTCATGTTTGCTTCCGTGGTCATTGGAACTGCTACTTATGCTCTTCTAAATTCATTTAACAAAAAAATACCCTTACAATCAATTGAATATTTGGGTCAAAAATCGCTTCGCTATTGGATTCTGATGTTTGTTTTGTTTATTATACCGTTTAGTTATTATTCGCTTGCAACTGAGGTAACGATTACATGGACTAATGCAGTAATTGTTAGTGTGACATTATTGTTTGTGTTGTTTGGGGTTTCTAAGGGGATTGATAATTTTATCATCTTTTTCTTAACAAAAATGATGCCAAATAGGAAACCAAAGTCAGTATAGTTAGAGCCTTTATACCAAAAATCATTACACTATACTCAGCCATACCACCAACAACTGCACCAATTAGATTATAGCTTAGATTATGTGAAAGATTGTTTTTTGAAATTGTAATAGAATTAGCAAAAATAATTCCGGAAAATAAAATTGGTAATGCAGAAATTAGTAAACCAAATACGGCCCCTTCAAACAAACCAAAACTCAAGAGATCATTGGGGGTTATAAAATATTGAATCCCTAAAGATAAAATAAGCAAAATATAAACAATATTCAAGTTAATATTTTTATATTTTGAAACTAGTAAGTTAGAGAACAAGATCATAATAAGAATTGCGCTTATTGTTAATGAACTAATTATCCAAGTTGAATTTATAAGAAGAGAGAGGAAAGTAATTGTTTTTGTTTCAATAAGCATAAATGAAAACCCTAGTAAAAAGAAAAACATACCTTCCTTTGAAATAGCAACTATTGGGCAATATTTTTTCACTAATACTACCGCTATAATGATAACGATTAAAATAGAGAATAAATAGTTTTCAGGTACAGATTTTTCTTTTAAATATAAAAACGGCCAATCATCAGTTGGGACTAAATTGCTTGTAAATTCTTTTGAATCTATAAAACCGGAGATGTTCTGTTGAGGTACCCAAGTTGGACTTATCGGTGAAATAAAATAATGAATTGGAAGAGTTTCATTAATTACAATATCTTTTAAGCCTGGCCCAGCTAAAAACAAGGTTCCAAACCCATAGCGGCTACTTTGATATATAATTATTGGTTCTCCAAAATTTTCTCTAAGTATAGCAACAATACGATCTGCAATCCACTTCTCGTTAACTGCAAAGGTTACTGCTACAATGCCCCTATTAGAAAGACGATGTCTTACAATCTTAAAGTTTTCAGTTGTATAAACATGACTTTCTAACCTAACACTTGACATTTGGGACAAAATACGGTGAGAATCTAGATAACCAAAAGTGATAAGATCGAATTTTTCTTGCGTATTTTTAATATAAGATCTTGCATCAGTAACCTCTAACCCCACCTTTTCGCTAGAGTAGGGTTTTTCTGGATGAAGCTCCTTCCCTATTTCGGCTATTTTTGGATCTATTTCAACTGCTACTACTCTTTCAGCACCTTGCCTTAACGCAGCTGCAACATCATTGCCAGTACCTGCTCCAAACACTAGAACACTCTTTGGTTTGCTAAATTGATAAGGCAGTTCGTATACCTTTTTTTTCTCTGAATTTACTTTATTACTTTTATCATCAAATGAGAGGTCTCTAATTGCTTGGTGGTGTAATTTGTCTACTATTACTAAATAGCTATCAGTAGTATTACCTTTTGTTGAAAATGGTGTTATAATTATTTCATAATAAGGTGACCAAGTAACATTTTTTTCGACTGTATGCCAAAAAACAACTAGAAAAATAAAGAAAATAAAAATTCCGGACAAAATCAAAAAATTACGTTGTTTTCTTATTAAAAATAATAATGGTACAAGCGAAAGCAATAACCAAATATAAGGTGGTGAGTTAAAATTAGCTAAAAAAATTGTAAAAATAGTGCCAGTTAAACTTCCTATAATGTTTATGGTATAACCTGCAAGGTGGCGGACCATTTTTAGCTCTAAACCAAGAAAATTTCCAATATAAATAAAGATTACTGTGTTTGTTATAAAAAACAAAAACATAAATAAATACGCAAAGGCACCGGTTCCTAGTTCTATAGCCCAAACAAATTCGTTTGGTGAGTGTGGCGTAGATGCTAAATTAGAAAACATTATAACAAAAAATACAAATAATGACACACTACCAAAAAAATCAAAAACTAAAAACTTTCGATTTGTGAGAAGGCCAATGCTCATTCCCAAAAAACTAGATATTAAAGCAAAATTTGTAAAATAAGCAAAGAATACTATATTTGAAGACAACCAACGTATCAAAAAGAGTTCAAATGTTAATATGGTAAAACTAATTAGGAAAATTTTTACTTCACATTCTCTATCTTGTAATTTTTTTATTATTTGATTAAGTATCCAATCACCAGACTAAATTTCCATTATCATTATCAATAAACAATTTTAAATACTTTACGAGCAAAAATGATTTATGAATAAAGAGTTACTAAAGGCACCTATTTATGGGGTTTTGTTTCTTTTCACTACCTTTTATATAGTACTATTTGTCGGTATGCTACTAATGAATGGCTCTTTATTTATCTTCTATGATCAGATGTTTTTAATATTGCTAACCGCTTCTGTATTTTTGGGGCAGGTAAGAAATACTATTCTATATTGGAGTCCATTCATGATTCTTTTTTTAGCCTATGAGGCCATGCGGGGGATAGTGGATGAACTTAGCGCTAATGTCATTTACATGCTCCCAATAGATTTTGAACAAAAATTATTTGGGAATGTCCTTACTATATCTTTTCAGAACTTTGTTAATGCCAATTTTAGCCTAGCGAGTATTAATATTATTAATTTAATAGCTGCATTTCTTTATTCATTACATTTTATAGCTCCCATGGTATTTGCGTATATCCTTTTTCTAAAACATAAAAAAGAATTTCTTGATTTTTCTATAGCTATGATAATACTTAGTTATGCTGCTTTATTCACGTTTTTGCTATTCCCTACTGCCCCACCTTGGATGGCATCAGAAAATGGGTATATAGACGACTTAGAGCATGTTACAGTTAATATTGCTAATCTACCCATCGCCACCTTATATGTTTGGATAAACCCAAACCCAATAGCAGCAATACCATCTCTTCATGCAGCATATCCTCTGCTAATCACACTTTTTTGTATAAAGCTATATGGGAAAAAGGCATTTATATTATTCACCTTCCCGTTTCTTATGCTTCTTGCGCTCATATATCTTGGAGAACATTATCTCCTAGATGCATTAATTGGTTATCTATATGTTGTTGGAATTCATTTCATAGTCCCAAGATTTGATCTTTTTTATAATAGCGCAATGCTTATTAAAATCTCCAACCGACTTGCAAGATGAGAACCTTTTTAAACCTTATTTAATAAGAATAATCAAACATATTCACAACCAACAAGTAATTATAATGTTGTTGTGAATAGATTGATCCAAACAACATGGATCAGGATATTCAAAAAACACTTAGGTTTCATATAAGAAAATTAAGTGGATATAAAAAGGTGACTAAAAATGGATATATACAAGACAACATTACGTATATCTAGATATATTGGATTATTAACCCTAACATTATTGCTATTGAACATTTCTATCACATCTGCCAATGGAGCTAATGGAATAGGTGATGCTTTAAAAGGACTTTGTAAGCAAGTTAAGACTTTCTTAGGCGCTGCAATGGTGTTAATGATATTACTCGCAGCTATTACTTATGCTGTTGGCCAGGTTATGGGTGCTGAAACTAGAGCGCGCGCAACAGTATGGGCTACTGCTATGCTTACTGGTGCGGTTATCGGTGCGATTATATACATAATTACCCCATATGTCATAAAGACAATTATAGGTACTGGTAGTGGTAACGTAGATGTTGGTGCTACTGCATGTGATTAGAGTATTTTTCCTTATTTTTTAACTTTTGGAAGAAAGATAAATATGTTGAATATCACAAGTCTCCCATGGAAACTATTTTCTTTGCGAAAATGGTTATTCCATATTTTATTTTTACTAAGCATCACTAGCTTATTCTATGCCACTGACCCAGGGCAAAACTTTCGTAATGCTTTTGGCAGCCTATGCAAATCATCTCTAAGTATCCTGGCAATAGGCGCGATTGTTCTAATTGTTTTAGCAGCTATTGTTTATGCTGTTGGCCAGATGCTTGGTGCTGAAACTAGAGCGCGCGCAACAGTATGGGCTACTGCTATGTTTACTGGAGCTATAATTGCGGCTATAATTTTTGTAGTTGTCCCCTGGCTAATCTCTATTATAATGACTGGCCAGGCAAGCGGGGATTGGGTAAAGAACTGCTGTGTTGATAATCCAGAACCTGATTGTGCTGGCCTAGGGAATGTTGAATCAAGTGAGTAAGCGGCTATTTGCTCAGAAACCCCTTTATTTTCTTAATCATTTCTGCCGTTGTATATGTTACTATTTTATTTTGTTGCTTAAGATGAGGATCATTGCTCCATATACAGACATCTTTAAAATAAAAGGCAGCAGCTAGCAACAGATGGTCTGCTGAGTCAATGTCCTTCATCATCCGTTTAGCTTCGTTTTTATGTTTTATTATTTCTTCATCAGGAATTATCTTAATATATTTGAAAAGTTTTTGATACGCCCCATAAAATTCGTGTTCAGTTATGTTCGCTTTTTCCCTTATTGTACCTTTATATTTCTCTATTTCACTTGCCATTGCTTCTGGATAGTAAGCGTGGGGATACAAATCAACTATTATTTTTCTTGTTATTGAATCTTTTATAAGTGCAGCTATAGTTACATTTGAATCTATGATTATTATCATATTTTCACTGCAAAAACCCTAATTTCTTAGCAGCACTTCTTTTTATTAGTTCACCTATTTCAAAGGCATCTTTTTCTGTTAATTGGCTCTTTTCCGTTAATTTATTTAATAGCTCTAAATCCGTTATCTTATGCTCTATGGTGTGCCTTATAATAGCACTCCAACTTATTTCATCATGTTCCTTCATTTTTTTATGTAGCTCTTTTGGAATTGCTAAGGTAATATTTACAGTTTCCATCTCATCACCTAAAAATATGTGAAATCACATGTTTTTAATACTATCGTTTACTACTAAATGGGAACTACTAGAAAGCTTCTATCTCTTAATCTTCCATATCCTATACCCACTTTCAACATCCGCCAGTTCTAAACAGTTAGGAATTTCTTTTAGTTTATCTTCAACTAGATAATCATATGGATATTTTTTGAAAAACTCGCAATCTAAAGTACCATTATTAAATATATTTTTCATCTGTAGCTGCACCTCTCTTTCTGTTAAACCTAGTTCCATACTTGGACTAATTGTTATGTTTTCAGATTCGTACACTGTATTGAACATACACTGCATCGTATCGCACATTACTGTTGCATTCTGGATATTTATATTTTTCATAATATGAAATGGCATAATCTGATTCAAATATGCTATTAATATAAAAAGCAAAAACAAACTTTCTAATGGTTTGAATCTTATTTTATCTATTCCTATGTTTTTTTCTCTAAGGGAAATCACCAAGAGCGGAGCAAGAATTTCAACATATCTTATTTGATTAAAGAGTAAGAAATAAACTATGATAGGAAGATAAATAAAATTCTTGCTCCTAATAAACAGAAATATGAGTAAAAGAACCTCTGGGTAGAATAGGCCCTGAAGTATGGACTGGTTTTCTAGTATAATCATTTCTCTGTTATTTACAATACTAAATATGAAATAATAAATATCAGAAAAATAATCCGCTCCAGCATAATTTAACCACAAAATAAGAGATATAACTAAGCTTATTGCATACTCTTTTCTCACAAATACTAGGGGTATTAAAAAAATTGGAAAAAGATAATAAAAAGAACCCATAAATACTCCGAATAGGACTGCCGGTAACCCGCTTAGCGTAAGACCGATTATGAATAAAAATGCCTCAAAAACTGTTGGTCTTGCCAATACAATTCTCTGGATTACAATACTAAGCACTAATACAAAAACAAGTGCCCTAAACTTATCATCCCAGTCTTTTGTATGCAGGAAAAAGCCAATGGAAAATACTGTAAAGCAAAGCAGTTGTATTATCTTCAGTCCAAACTCACCAAAATTCTGATCTATAAGACCTGCAAATTGGTCAAACAATAGATAAGGATTAAAAGAAAAATTCCAGGAATAGGCAAACATCTTGCTATAATCATAATCATACTTATACGCTTTAGTGTGCCTTAATAGATCATCAACAGGATGAGAAAACGACACTAACAAAATCAAAAATGCAGCGACCCAGATAGCTGCTGTAAATTCATACCTATTGAATTTAGTTTCTTTAAAACCAAAAAAATGCGCATTCCATAAGCCATAGAAGAAGCTGTTTATTTTACCATTATTTTTTTCTGTTATTTGCTCATTGAATGGCTCTGCTGATACTTTCTTATTGAGAAATTTTGGGAGTTTCTTTATCTCTTCTGATGGCGCAATTACTGCGATAGATTTATACTGTTTTTTGTACTTTATCAGGGCTTTTTCATCCAGCTTCTGATCTATGAAAATCGCTAAATCTGCCTTTTCTTTGCTTATTTTATGTTCGCGCTTGGCAATCCAATCATAAATCCATTTATCAACCTGACCATAAATGGCTATGCCTAGCTTGGGTTTCTCTTTTTCTGCATTCTTAATAACGTCTAATATTGCTAATTCTTTCTCATGTTTAGATAGATAGGGGATTAGATTAGAGAGCATATTTTATGTAGGATGATGCATAATTAAATTGTTTTCTATTAACTAAACAACCACTAACCCAGTAGCATATAAAATCAGTATTCCTATGATAAATCCTGCGCTATTTGTCGCATTGAATAATGAGTCCAGCGAATCTTTAGATATATACTTAATCAGTTCATAAACTACCTGGAATATCGCGCCAATGCCTATTGCTAAGAATAAAAGCGCCAATGTAGCAGAATATGCAAACCCACCAATCCATGCGCCAATAATTGTTGGTCCACCTGCTAAAAGACCAAGCAATATCAAATGTTTAATATATGTTTTCCAATTAGTGAATAGCCTTGCAACAGGCGCAACTATTGCCAAACCTTCAGTTACATTGTGAATCATAAAACCAACTACTAAAAGCGTGCCAAGCGAAAGTTCGCCAATTGCATATGCGCTTCCTATTGCTAATCCTTCCCCTAAATTATGTAAACCTATACCAAGCGCAATCAAATAAGATAATGTAATTGCTTTATTCGCCCTATTCGTGCGTTGTGAACGCTCGCTTATCGCGATTAATACGAAAAGAGATATGAAAAATCCTGCAATGAGCAATCCCGAACCATTAAATACAGAAGGGACTTTGCCAATAAGCTCTATTGCCTCTGAAAATGCCTCTAGTCCTAAGAATACCAATAAACCAATAGTAAGCGATAGCAAGAAGTTATGCCATTTAGCGCTTATTGTGCGCAAAAACGGAAGCCAGAGCAATCCTAAGAATACTGGTATCAAACCAACGTATACACCAAGCAACGCAAAGGTAGTAATATACTGCTCGTTTACCTTAGGTGTTTCTACTGCAACTGCAATTTCTTTTTCAAATGTTATTCCACTACTGGTTAAAAGTGTAACGCGCTCTGTGTTTCCTCTTATCCATGGATAATTAATAGTTATTTTAGCAGTTTGAAATGGTTTTAGCGTTTGTGAAGGTTCCATCTCAAATTTGTAATATACATTGTTAACTAGCACTTGCGCTATTGTTGTTTCATCTGGACCATCATTTATTACATCTAGAATAATTATATTTGGCTCGAGCGTTACTCGATCTATAAAAACCTTTTCCACTGGGGGGAAAAAACCCTTTAGCACGCCAACTGGCCCTTGTGATAAAAAGAATGCTAATAACGCTACAAGCAGTATTAGTGGTAACGCGGCGTTGATTATTCTATTCATTCCTCCACCTCAAACATCCCAGACCATCCCTTTTCTGCAAATTCTGTTTTATGCGCATGAAACATGAATTTCCCTGGGAATTTGAATTTTAATTCTAATATCGAGCGCTCGCCCTGGCCCATTGTAATAATATCAGTAAATGCATCTGGTGTATCACGCGTGCCTGTGCGATATTCGTTAAAGAAATTACCATGCAAATGGAATGAATTTATCTGATCAAGTTCTAGAATATTCACTAAATAAATGCGAACTGTTTCGTTTAATTTAACTTTTATTGGGTTATCCATGTAATAAAACGCCACAGTATTAACTCCATATATTTCGTTTTCTTCATCAAAATTTGTATCAAATCCGTTCATTACCATGATTAATTCTTTAGCTGGTTCGCGATCTATTTTTGGATCAACAATATAAGTACCATAAAGACCTTTTGATATGTGCTGATAAAGCGGAACTGTATGGCAATGATATAAGTGCAGGCCAGCTGGTTCTGCCTTAAACTCATACGTAAAACTTTCATCTGGTTTTACTTGTTGATCTGCAGTTGCACCATCCATTTCTGCAGGATGAAAACCATGAAAATGCATAGAATGCGGATGATCCCCTTTGTTAGTAAAATGAATTCTTACAGTATCGCCTTCTGTGGCGCGGATTGTTGGCCCAGGTACCTGACCATTAAATGTCCACGCTGGAAATATTACACCTGGTGCTATTTCTATATCTTTATTCTCTGCAGTTATCCAGTATTCTCTTAAAAGCGATCCATCTGACAAAGCAGTTTCTTTGTAATATTTTCCTCGTTCTTCTTGCAGATTATTAAAATTCCACGTGGTTAAGAATTCAGTTGGATCGAATTCGTTTGTATCTACTTCACCTACCGTGCCTGCGTTTCCATGGGCAGCAAAGTGAATTTGGTCTTGTGTCCCGTGTCCTGTGTCCTGTTTTTTATGATTCATATTCTCCGTATAACTAGGCTTTGCTAGAAAAACAAAAATCATAACAGCGAGTATTAACACTAAAAATATATGTTTTTTATCCATAAAATCTCCTAATTATAATTTTACTATTGGAATATTTTCCCCGTGTGCACCTATAGTAGGCCTGCCAATAAGCGTATAAATTCTTTTTATCGATTCATCGCTAAATGCGTGCTCCAGCTTATGCGCTTCTTCATGCACACTTTTCCTGTTTTGTTTGAGCATCTTAACCAAGAACATTTCAATTACGCGATGCTTGAATACTATTTTTTTCGCAATCAACTCGCCTTTTTTTGTTAATTTAACTAAAGAATAGCGAGAATGTGTTACCAGCTTTAAATTACTTAGTTTATTCAACATTTCAGATACAGAAGATTTACTAACCTGGAGATATTCCACTAACTGCTTTGATCTTACCTCTCCGCTATTTTGCATTCTGTATATTGTTGTTAAGTAATCTTCTAAACTCTCATTAGCTAAGAATCTCATAAAAGTTAGGTATACCGAACATTTTAAAAGGTTATGAGTTTTGAGTCTTGGGTCTAGAGTTTTAAAAAAATAGAAATAAAAAAAGAAAAAATTACCCTAGGTTAGACCATTGGGTTTGTTTCTGGAAAATTACATCATGCATTTGTTCCCATTTTCCTTGCTCTTTAGCGCATTCTGAAGCTACTGCTGCCTTTTCAGCATTCGGGTGGAAACTAAGTGGAAAATCGCGGTATATCAATTGTACCTTACCTGTATCTACATAATCTTTCTTGATTTTCCCGAAGCTTTCACTATAAAACTTTCCACAGAATGGGCATTGAAAGTCTGAAAATTCTACTATCACTATTGGTGCGCTATCGCTTCCAAGTTTTGGATCATCATCAAATAAGCCCTTCATTTCGATTGTACCATCAGCACTACTTGGGTCTTGTATTAACCCATCTATAGCCTCTTTAAATTTAGAGAATGGTTGCGCACCTACTAATGATATGGCCTTTCCGTCTCTTGTTCCAATAAAGAACGTGGGTGTGCCTCCGACGCCTGCAGCCTGACCATCATTAAGGTCTTTGTTTACCTCATCCACATACTTATTAGAGTCTAAGCATCCTTGAAATGTGGCTTTATTCATTCCCAGTGATTCTGCGTATTGTGTAAATGCTTCTGAAGCTGTTTGCGCATTTATAGCAGATGGAACTGAAGAAGGAGAAGGTGCTGTGCCCCCAGTACCTGTTCCACCGCTCGTTCCAGTAGTGTTATTCAATAGCTTTAATCCGAATCCGCCTGTAAAAACAGACGCGACTAATAAAACAACTAGTACTCCAATAATTACATGATAAAATGTTGATTTATTTATTGTAATTGTTTCTTCCTCTTTTTTTTCTGTCAATACATCACCTTGAGTTTCCTACCGCTAAGCGGTAAAGGCATTTAGAATTATAATTTATCTTTATGGGCATATATTTAAATGCATTCCCAAATTGTTAGGAAACGCATATATCAAAATCTGATATATTTAAAAATGATATAGTGCCAATAACTATGATGAATAAAATAAATGTCACCTCTTTTTCTAGATTATACGCACTAATGCTGTTATCACAATCACCAAAGCATGGTTACGAGCTAATCAAAGAGGTTGGCAATGCATTTGGCAAAAAAGTTAGCGCAGGTGAGATTTATCCTTTTCTAAAATCGCTTCGCGATTTTAATTATATAAAGATTGATGAACGTGGCGAGCGCGAGATGAAAAAGTACGTGCTAACGAAAGAAGGCAAAATATTTGTTGCTAATTTATTGGATCGCATGTCTCTTGTTATTGAGAATTTAATGAAACCGAACTTAAGTAGTTGTGCACATTGCGGCTGCAAGGTTTATGGGAAATCTTTTGAAAAGAAGATAAATAATAAAAAATTTGCATTTTGCTGTAAATATTGTGCACAGAATATGTGATAATATGGAATTGAAAAAAACAACTTTAAATATAACTGGAATGCATTGCGCAAGCTGCGCTCAAAATATTGAGAAGGCGCTTTCCAAAATTAAAGGAGTAAAAAAAGCGAGCGTAAATTATGCAACAGAAAAAGCTTATGTTGATTATGATGAAGTTACAGTTTCGCAGTTGGAAGAAGCAGTTACTAAACTAGGTTATAAGGCTAAGGCAATGCAGGAAGCTGTA
>Ga0209343_10001132_pt1 | contig 36713 bp, 25 predicted proteins | sample RifCSPlowO2_02_FD_184026 | JGI IMG/M metagenome (GOLD analysis project Ga0209343, IMG submission 184026) | Groundwater microbial communities from Rifle, Colorado - Rifle CSP2_plank lowO2_0.2 (SPAdes) (version 2) | ecosystem: Environmental > Aquatic > Deep subsurface > Groundwater | place...
AATGGGGGGGGGGTGATCAAATTATTAGTAAGTTGGAAAAGTATTACACCTACGGACCCTACAAACCCAAAGTATCAATCAATAATGATTGTGTAACCATAGAAATTGACACACCTACTATTCTTTCCCAAGAAACGGATTACAGAAAGACTGTAGCTCTTTGCGAAAAAGGGAAGTATTCAGAAGCAAAGAAACTTTTAGACGATTTAATAAAGAAGAATCCGACTAATTCCGAATATCACAGAATTTACGGTCAAATCCTATCTGATGAAGGCGCCCAAGGCGAAGCCATTAATTCATTAATTGATGCCTTGCGTTGGGATTCTAAAAATGGATGGGCTTTAATAATGATGGGGAACATTTTTGCAAAGTACAAACATGATGTCCCCACTGCAATGAAATATTATAATCAAGCACTAAAAGCAAATCCTAACGACAATATTGCTATAAATAACATCGGAGCTAATCTGATGCAGCAAGGGAAAATTGAAGAAGCAAAAAAATACTTTTATGAAGCGATAAAAATAAATAGAGATTATCCGAATACGCATTTTGCTTTGGGCATGATTGCGGAAATGGAGAATGATTTGCGATCGGCTTTTTCCAGCACCATAGAAGCGATTAAATTAAACAAAAACAAAGATGTACTTTATCAAAATTCAGTCAGACAAGCTTTTGAAATTGCCAAAAGGATTGTTCAAAAAGGAGATGGAGAGAAAATTGTAAAAGAATACCTTCATAAATTGGAATTTGAAGGGGGTGCTGAAATCACGTTAATTGAGGATACTGAAATTCTAACTGCAGCTAAGTTTGAGTTAGATGAGAACTATAATAGAAAAAAACATGTAATTCGCTATAATCCCAATTATCCTGCAGGTGAACATCTAATGATGCATGAACTGGTGCATTTAGAATTAATCATTGAAGCAAGGAAAGATAATTTAAACTTACTTTTTATATCTACACAAGAGCACAAAGCAACATTTGTTAAAGGGTTAGAATCAACCATAAATAAGTTAAAAAAAATGGGCATTTCAGAAGATGCTATTGCTAATTATTGCTCAAGTCTTTTCGAAGGAATGAACAGGCAAATCTATAACACCCCTATTGACCTTTTTATTGAAAACTTAATTTACAATGAATACGCCGAGTTAAGACCGTATCAATTTTTATCGCTGTTCACTTTGATTCAGGAAGGTTTAAAAGCAGTCACCGACAAAAAGATTGTAGATCATTCACCTAAAGACATACTTTCAAAAAGTAAGGTTTACAACATTATAAATGCAATTCAATTTAAAGAATTGTACGGTGTTGATTTAATCAAAGATTTTTATGCTTCACCTACGGAATTAAAGCAGGCGCTAGGCTTTTATGATGAGTATGTACAATACAAAACAGACAGAATTCCTGCAAAAGAATATAAATTGGTATTGCGTTGGGCTAAAGAGTTAAAGTTGGACAAATATTTTGGGTTGGTTAACGAAAAAGGAATATCGCACCAAGCGAACAGATATTGACAACCTTTTAGAATCCATCGAAAAAGACTCGTATGATTTGGAGTCCAAAGACTTCCAAAAACAAAGGGAAATGGACAAGTTCCAAAAGACTCAGGAAGCGATGGGTACGAACATGGCTGTGGTGATGTTTATGGTTGACGCTTTGCAATATTTTGATGGAATACCCAAAGAAGAAATTAACAAAATTGCCTTAGAAATTGCTACACAAGGTGCACAAGGCTACAGACCCGATAAAAAAGATTATGAAATTGATTCCATTCCCGGGAAAATATTTTCAGGCTATCAAATACTTGCCTATTACTATGTGAGTTGGTCTTTGGCAATACCGGAAATGGTTGCACAGCTTCAATTACCTTATGAAGAAGAGTATAAATTGGCTCTAACCATGAGTAAAACAACTGATAAATGAAAGATACACAAGAAATAATTGAAGCATTTCGATAGTTCCGAAGCGAAAGAAATTGGGTGTAATTTCACCATCCTAAAGATTTAACTATGGCAAAAATTAAAGACTTGCCAAAACATAAGAGGCCCAGAGAAAAACTGTCTGAAAAGGGAGCCGAGAATGTAAGCGATGCTGAACTTTTGGCAATCCTTATTCGTACCGGTCGGGCCGGTAAGAGCGCTTTGGATATTGCCAGGGAAACTTTAAAAAAATATCCCCTATCAAAACTTTTGGCCGTCACGAAAGATGAACTGACCGGTATTAAGGGATTGGAAGATGCCAAAGCCATTACTATCAAGGCGGCTTTGGAGCTTGGCAGCCGCGCGGTTGGTTCATTTAACGATTCTCTTCCCATCCTTGATTCCGTGAGAGGCACTGTTGCCCAGCTTGCCGATTTGCGAGGCAAACAAAAAGAATATTTTGTGGTGCTGTATCTCAACGCCCGCAAGCAACTCATTCATAAAGAAACGATTTCTATCGGCACATTGACGGAAACGCTGGTGCATCCGCGCGAAGTATTTGAACCTGCCATACGACACATTACTTCTTCAATCATATTGGCGCACAATCATCCATCAAAAAACACGGAAGTGTCTGATGAGGACATCAGGCTCACTGAAAAATTAATCCAATCGGGCGCGATTCTCGACATTGAAGTGCTTGACCATATCATTATCACCGATGATGGTTATATAAGTTTTAAGGAGAAAGGATTACTTTTTAAGTAAATCCCGTTAGAGAACTTCGTCCTTTTGCCCCGTTATATCGTAAACATCTAACGGGGCGAGCGGTTTTCGCTGACGGTGGCTTTCTCTAACGGGGTAATAAAAACTATGTCACAACTAGAAAATATTGAAGCAATAGAAAAAAGATTGTGGAGCGCGGCGGATACGCTTCGGGCAAACTCCAATTATGCCAGCAATGAATATTTTATGCCGGTTATGGGCTTGGTATTTTTACGCCATGCATACAGCCGGTATTTGGCGGTAAAAGATGAAATCATTACCAGCCTGCCGACACGCGGGGGCAAAACCCCGGAATTGACGAAAAAAGATTTCAGCAAAAAATCTTCTATTTTCTTACAACCCAAAGCGCAATTTGATTATCTGGTAGCTCTGAAAGACAGCGATGATCGAGCCAAAGCAGTTATTGATGCGATGGAGTCTATAGAAGGAGATTATGAAACGCTCCACGGTGTGCTCCCCAAAAAAGAATATCGCGAGCTGGATAATGAAATTTTAGGGCAACTCCTTCGGGCGCTTAATCCTGAAGAACTCAAAAAAGTATCTGGCGATGTATTTGGCAGGATTTATGAGTATTTCCTCACCCAGTTTGCCGATCAAAAAGCACACGATGGCGGCGAGTTTTTTACGCCGGTTTCTTTGGTTTCCCTTATTGCCAATGTGCTTGAGCCGAAAAAAGGCACAATGCTTGATCCTGCCACTGGCAGTGCTGGCATGTTTGTGCAAAGCGCGCATTTTGTAGAAAAACTGCACCAAAACCCTAACGACAAACTAAATTTTTACGGAATGGAAAAAAACGCCACCACCATCAATCTAGCTAAAATGAACTTGGCAGTGCACGGGCTTGTGGGAGATATTAAAAAAGCTATCTCTTACTATGAAGACCCGCATAATTTGTTAGGCAAAACCGACTTTGTAATGGCTAATCCGCCGTTTAATGTGGATGAAATTGATGCCGATAAAATAAAAAACGATCCGCGCTTGCCCTTTGGCCTTCCCGGAGTGAATAAAAAAGGGAAAGTCTCCAACGGAAACTATATCTGGATCAGCTATTTTTATAGTTACCTGAACAATAGAGGGCGTGCTGGTTTTGTAATGTCTTCGCAAGCCTCAAGCGCCGGTCAGAGTGAAGCCAAGGTGCGCCAGAAACTGATCGAAACCGGCGATGTGGATATCATGATCGCCATCCGCTCTAACTTTTTCTATACCCGAACCGTGCCGTGTGAATTATGGTTTATTGACCGGGCTAAGCCCGATCAACCCTCATCCCCGACCCTTCTCCCAGAGGGCGAAGAGGGTAGGTCAAGGCATTACCATGGGGGATATGATTTTAGTGGCCTTGTGCAGCGCGCAAGAGAACTGCGCAAACAGCAAACACCGGCAGAAGCTCTGTTCTGGGAGATAGTACGGGACAGGCAGTTCCTCGGACTCAAATTTCGCAGGCAGCATCAGGCAGGCGATTACATCCTTGATTTCTATTGTCATGAAGCACTCATCGCTGTTGAGCTGGATGGTCCCGTTCATGACAAACGTAAGACAAAAGACGCTAATCGAGACGCTTATTTGAAATCACAAGGTATTAAGGTTATTCGCATAACGAACCATGACCTGCTGAACAATCCCGAACAAACACTTCAAAGGATATTAGAGCAACTCCCCTCTTCAGGTGGGAGAGGGGACGGGGGTGAGGGTAGATTTTCCGGGCCGCTAAACAGAAAAGGGCACGTTCTGATGATAGATGCAAGGAACATCTATAGAAAGGTAACACGGAAAATCTATGACTTTAGCCCCGAGCAACTGCAAAATATTTTATCTATTATTTGGCTGTATAGGAGCGAACCAAAGCGTTTTCATGATTTGGTAGCGGGTTATCTTTCTCAATCGCTTGATGAATCGCGTAAGTGTTTTGTGATGAAAGATAGCGAAGGCAAGGAGATTAAACCGATTGGTGATTATGCAGAAACATTTGCCAAGTTGAGAAAAGAAATTGAGCCGTTTATTGTCAGCTTGCCTGAAGACGGAGAGCAGGCAGAAACGCTCGAACAGACGGATGAAAGCATGAAAAACTTTTCAAACGGCATAAAAGAATTTGAAAATAAATCAAAGCAGGAAAATAAATGGTGGAACGAACAAGACCGCGACAGTGTTAATCTCCAAAAAACAGTTGAACGCTTAGTGCCGTTTGCCGAGAAGAGCCACAATTTACTCAAAGAAGCCGAGTTGATGTATCGGTTGATGAACCGGTTGATTGATCTATGCCTCAATTCACTACAGGCAAAAGAAAGCGAAAAGTGGGACACACGACTGATAACTAATCTTAAAAAACAAACCGAAGAAGCGCGTGACAAGGCAATCGAGCAGCTCAAAAAGGTGCGATATTTCTATCACCAAGCTGAGTGGTTGACGGTGCGTTTCCCAGAAGAAAAACTGCGTGATGTGGAAGGGTTGGTAAAACTGGTTGATAGAAAAGAACTAAAAGAAAACGACTGGAGTCTAACGCCCGGGCGGTATGTGGGCGTGGCGCCGGAAGAGATAGATGAGGACTTTGACTTTGGCGAAGCCATGCGGACTATTCATTCTGAACTGGAAGACTTGAACGCCCAGGCCGCTGATTTGGCGGAAAGGATTAGCGGGAATTTTAGGAAGTTGGGGATATGAAGAAGGGTGGAAAAGATATGCGTTCTTTTGCGGAGACATGGCCGAACATAGTATTTATGCAGCAGGGTGCTGCACAAATACCATGGAAGAATTTGTTACAATGATAACAAAAATGAGGAAGGGGGATAAATCGTGAATAAGGAAATTGACATTTATATCGTTATGATGATAAGATTCTCAAAAAGGGGGTATTTATTATGAAGATAATAACCTTAAAAAGTGACTCTCCAGAGACTGTGGTTCCTCTTTTAAAAAACGCAGTGGAGAGGGAAAAGAAAATCATTATCGATACTATCAGGAAGACTAAGGAGAAGATTAACTCTCTCACAGAAATGCTCGGAGTTGATACTGATAAGCTAATGAAGGGAGATGTGGAACATACAGAGGCCAACGACATGCAGCTTATTGAACTCGAAGGGGAGATGGAAATTTTAGAGCATCTTGAAACTGAACTTAAGGCGCTTGAAACAGTAGAGATATGCAAATAAGAGATTATCTGGAGAGTATCCTGGATATAATTTCAGCAAGTCCCTATGTCGAATCCAAAAGCATCTCTTTTGAAGAACGTCCACCCAATGCAGCCTATATAACGGGCATCCTCGCCTTCATAAATGGTTCAAAGCTGCACTTTAAAGAATTCATTGTTTGTAAATCAGAAGATATTATTTTTTTAAAATACGCTTATCACTACTTAACACAAGATGGCGCCTTCATTTTTCGGTATGACAATGCACTTGACCCGAAAGCTAAAGCAATGGCAACATATCCCGCACACAAGCACTTGCCTGGCCATCTTTTGCCTGCCGAAAGGCCTTCAATGAAAGATATTCTAAAGGAAATCGCAAATTTGATGGAGGCACAGAAATAAGAAGGGCTGCCGGCGTGAACAAATTAAAACCACCTATTGCACCGGTAAGCGGAGAATTGCCCAAAAGTTATGCGTCTGACCTGCGCGTAATCTGCTTTTATGCGCTCTTTTGCGGAGGCATATCCTAAACAGCAAATTGTGAAACAGGTTGTTTCACAATTGCCTTGAAGAGATAGAAGCTGAACTGATGCGGAAGGGTGATAAATCATGAATAAGAGTTCAATTTACCCCGTTAGATATGATAAATTATCTAATGGGGTTGAGGTTTCAAACGCCCAAGCCGATGATTTGGCGGAAAAGATTAGCACTAATTTTAGTAAGCTGGGGATATGAAAAGTTTACAAACACTATCAATAGAAGAAATTTCAAAATCGATTCGATATGGTTACACTGCCTCAGCATCAGACGATGAAGTTGGTCCAAAATTCTTGAGAATTACCGACATTGTGCCCTCACAAATTAATTGGGAAACCGTTCCTTATTGTATGATTGATGAAAAGAACTTATCGAGATATTGCCTTAAGCCGGGTGATATTGTGATTGCACGTACTGGTGCTACAGTTGGATATGCGAAATTGATCCGTGATGGTGTCCCGTTATCTATTTTTGCATCTTATCTCATACGAGTCAGAATTGATCCTAAGAAAGCATATCCTGAGTATATTGGAAGAATTGTTGAGTCTGATATTTATAAACGATTTGTTATGTCACGCATTGGTGGTGCAGCTCAACCAAATGCTAATGCTAAGGTTTTATCTTCATTTCGATTGCCTATCCCAAAAGAAACAACCCAGCGCTATATCGCCTCCATCCTCTCCGCCTACGACAACCTTATCGACAACAATCGCAAAAGAATCCAGCTTCTTGAAGAGTCGGCGCGATTGCTTTTTAGAGAGTGGTTTGTGTATTTCCGCTTTCCCTTCGACTCCGCTCAGGGCAGGCCGGGGCATGACCCCGTTAGAAAATCCGATTCTAACGGGGTAAAGATTGTTGACGGCGAGCCAGAGGGGTGGAAGAAAATGCATTTATCAAAATTGGTATCTACGCAGTATGGTTATACAGAAACTGCTTCGCAAGAAGAAATAGGTCCAAAGTTTCTTCGTGGAAAAGATATTAACAAAACATCATATATTGATTGGGCTTCTGTTCCATATTGTTCTGAAAATAAATTGGATTTTAGAAAATTTTCGCTATCAAATGGAGATATCATAATTATTAGAATGGCAGATCCCGGTAAGGTTGGAATTGTTGAGAGAGAAATAAAAGCAATTTTTGCATCATATCTTGTTAGATTGAGGATTGTTGATGATAGAATTTCATCCTATTACCTATTTTATTCATTGAATGATGATAAATATCAGGGCTTTATAACTGGGGCTAGCACAGGTTCAACTAGAAAAAGTGCTAGTGCAAAATTACTTGTGGATTATAATTTATTAATTCCACGTAAGGAAATAATTGACTCTTTTGATAAACAAATTGTTCCCCTTAGAAATAAAATTAATATTCTTTTACAGCAAAACCAAAAACTTGCCCAAGCGCGGGATTTGCTTTTGCCGCGGCTAATGAGCGGCAAGATTGACCCCGTTAGATAAAGAAATACATACAGTGGTAAAAAAATAAAGAGAGGCGAAGTTGACCATGTTTTATGTTTATATTTTACAAAGCAAAAAAGATAAACAGCTTTATACTGGATATACAAATGACCTTAAAAAACGATTGTGCGAACACAATGTGGGTAAAGTTTTCTCAACAAAAAATCGTATTCCCTTTGAAATAGTTTATTATGAAGCATGCTTAAATCAACAAGATGCAACGCATCGGGAAAAATATCTTAAAACTGCTTGGGGTAAGCGATACATAAAACAAAGATTAAAAAATTACTTAACAGGACATCTTGTTAGGTAAAATAATAACTAAATATATGATTCAAAATTATCTAACGGGGTTAAACGAAGACACATTAGTCCAACAAACAACCGCCGATTACCTGCGAGATAAACTTGGCTGGGATTCGGTGTATGCATACAACCAGGAAACCTTTGGGGCGGATGGTCTATTGGGGAGAAATTCCGACCGCGAAGTGGTGCTCACACGCTATCTCAAGAAAGTTCTTAAAAAGTTCAATCCCCATCTTCCTGAAACCGCCTATGATGAAGCCATACGGCAAGTGGTGGATTATTCCCAGAGCCAATCTTTGTTGTCTTCTAATTTTGATAAATATAAACTGTTCAAAGACGGTGTGCTGGTTTCTTTTAAGGGAGAACATGGCGAGATCAAAAAAGAGCGGCTGAGAATTTTTGATTTTAATGAAGCGATCAATAATGACTTTTTGGCAGTACGCGAATTATGGGTGCAGGGCGATCTATACCGCCGTCGTATCGATATTGCCGGGTTTGTAAACGGTATTCCACTTTTGTTTATTGAGTGCAAAAACATTCATAAAGACCTAAAAAACGCCTACGAAAGAAACTTTGGCGATTATAAAGACACTGTCCCGCACTTTTTCCATCACAATGCGATCGTCATGCTCGCCAATGGTGACAAGGCAAAGATCGGCTCTATCACCAGCGGATTTGATCATTTTCATGAATGGAAACGATTGTCCGAATCTGATCCGGGTGTGGTGAGTATGGAAACTTTGCTCAAAGGTGTGTGTAATAAACATAACTTTATTGATATTTTTGAAAACTTCATTATCTATGACAATTCCACCGGTAAACAGATAAAAGTGTTGGCAAAAAATCGTCAGTATCTCGGCGTGAATCAGGTAATAACCGCGCTGACCTATCCACAAAGGCAAAAAGGCAAGCTTGGCGTTTTTTGGCACACGCAAAGTTCGGGCAAAAGTTATTCTATGGTGTTTTTCACCAGCAAAGTACACCGTAAGATCGGCGGAAACTATACTTTTTTGATTTGCACCGACCGCGAAGATTTGGACACCCAGATTTATAAAACATTCGCCGGCTGCGGTGTGGCTGATAACGATAAAAATCCATGCCGTCCAACAAGCGGAAAACACCTGGCTGAACTGATGACGCATCATAAGGCGTATGTCTTCACTACCATTCAAAAATTCAATCAAGAAGTTGATCCAAGTGAGGGCTATACCAAACGGGATGACATTATCGTAATTACCGATGAAGCGCACCGTACTCAATACGGGACCCTGGCTTTGAACATGCGCAATGCCCTGCCAAACGCCAACTTTATCGGGTTCACGGGTACCCCATTATTTAAAGATGATGAGATTACTTCAAAGGTTTTTGGTGACTATGTTTCTACCTATGACTTTCAGCGAGCTGTAGAGGATAAGTCAACAGTACCTCTCTATTATGACTCGCGGGGTGAGACTCTGGGTGTGGCAACCAATGATATTAATGAGAGGATTGCTGAAAAACTGGAACAAATTGAAATAAATGACATTGATGTAAGCCAGCGACTGGAAAGAGAGCTAAAGCGGGACTACCACATCATTACAGCGGAAAAGAGGCTCAATCAGATCGCCAGAGATTTTGTTGAGCATTACACAACCTCATGGGAAGCCGGCAAGGCGATGTTTGTGTGCATCGATAAATTAACCTGTGTGCGGATGCATGAATTGATCGGGCAATACTGGGATCAGAAAGCAGAGGAAATAGAAGAATCCTGGAAAATGGCCACAGGAGAAGAAAAGGATTATCTTTCCAATCAGCTCATCTGGATGAAAGAGATAAAGATGGCGGTAATTGTGAGTGAAGAGCAAGGCGAGGTAGAGAAGTTTAGAAAATGGGGTTTCGATATCACGCCCCATCGGCGACTTATTAAAAATGGCTTTGAACTCTCCGAGGGAACGCGAATTAATGTGGATTCTGCTTTTAAAAAAGAAGAACACCCATTTAGAATTGCAATAGTCTGCGCGATGTGGCTGACCGGGTTTGATGTGCCGAGTCTGGCGAACCTCTATTTAGACAAACCGCTCAAGGCCCATACGCTAATGCAGGCGATTGCCCGCGCCAACCGAGTCAACGGGGATAAAAACAATGGCCTTATTATTGATTATTGCGGTATCCTCAGGAATTTACGCAAAGCACTCGCTACCTTTACCGGTACAGGTGATACCGGCAGGACTGGCGGACTGGGGCCGGATGAATTGGATCCAACCAGAACAAAAGAAGAATTGCTTGCTGCCTTAAAACAAACGATTGATTTGGTGAGTACATTTCTCAATGAAAGCAAAGCTTCGCTTGATGCGATAGTCAATTCTACGGGTTTTGAAAGAAACAAGGTGATTGTCGCGGCTAAAGAAGCGGTGAACGAAAACGATGAAACCAGAAAGAAATTTGAGGTCATGTGCCGCGAGGTATTTATTAAATTTAAAGCGTGTTTGACTATTCCCGGAGTAAATAATTATCGCAACCACTATAACGCTATAAATATCATCTACAAAAGCCTGCAAAAAGACCGCGATCAAGCGGATATCAGCGATATTATTAAACAACTGCATGAAGTTATTGATAAGTCAATTACTGTTAAACGTAATGGATATAAAGAACCCAACAAACCGTATGATATTAGTAAAATTGACTTTAACCGATTGCGGGCAGAATTTGAACATGCTAAAACCAAAAATACCACTGTGCAAAGCCTTAAAAGCGTAATTGAGAAAAAGCTGGAACGGCTCATCCAAAGAAATCCGCTCCGGACAGATTTTCAAGAACATTATGAAAAGATAATTGATGAGTATAATAAAGAAAAAGACCGCCAAAATATTGAGGCAACTTTTGAGGCATTATTGAAATTTGTGCAAGAGTTGGACGAGGAAGAAAGCCGGGCAGTGCGGGAAGGGCTGGATGAGGAGACTTTGGCTATTTATGATCTTTTGGTAAAACCAGATTTGAAACCCCAAGAAATCCAAAAGATAAAAAAGGTAGCCAAAGAGCTACTGGAAACACTGAAAGAAAAATTGAAGGATTTGTATAAGTGGCAAGACAGAGAGCCTACAAGAGATGATGTGAAAGTATTAATACGAAATTTCTTGTGGGATGAAGCAAGCGGCTTGCCCATAGAGTATTACACTCAAAACGATGTAGATAAAAAAACCGAGGCTGTTTTTTGTCATGTCTATCGGGCATATCCGACCGTGCCATCACCGTATTATGCCACTGCCGGGTAGGGTTTTCTATGCCATTTTGCCATTTAGGGACACATCCCTTCTTTGGTCTACCTTTAGATCTAAAGCTCTAAGGTCTTCAACATTTCTCTAATATTGCCTGCTTTTACTTACGGTAATGCTTAGTGACTGCAATTACTTCTACTTTATCCTCAGGCAAGCAGATGAATAGCACTCTATGCTTTTTATCTATTCTAAATGAATAAATTAAACGATGCTTGGGTTTTAATAACTCGGTATTCAGGGATGGATGAAAAGGATTATTTTCAAAAAGTCTTTTTGCCTTTTACCACTTTTTTGAGATGCCATGCCTCTGTATGTATTCTTTGATGTCATCCCTTAAGTCAACAATGATGGACATAATGTCCTATTTATATACTGAGGATCTTTTTAAACCATCTTCTAAGTCTTTTAAAAAGGTATCTTCGTATAAATCTGTTGCTTTAAAGTCAGACAGGATAGAATCAATTTTACCTTTTTTAAAAGGACTCAATTTAACACGCTTTGTTCTGAGTCTTTCTAATAACCTTGTCCTCTCTTTTTCTGTTAACCTATCAATGAGATTATAAAGAGTATACATATGTATTTCTACTTCTTTAGTTACAGTCTCTTTAAAAGTTATTCTTGGCATATAACCCTCCTTCTTTAAAGCAATTTATCACCAGCAAATTTGAAATAATAGGAAATCGCTTTTTACGAAGCAGATTGTAAGCTTCCCCAAAATGGTTGTCAACTGGTTTATTTCAGTATCAATGTGATATGAGACCCTAAAATAAATTCAGGAGGGGTTTTTTATTTAGGAACAAATCCCTTTTTCGGTCTACCTTTAGACCTAAAGTTTGGCTTGTACCTAATTTCTTAGAAAGCATCTCTAAAAATCATCTATCCCTAAGAGGCTTGCCTAATCTTGTCTGCTTTCTGATAACATCTAAATTCTGCAATCGGCCACGAATGAACACGAATAAATACGAATAATATTAAGGGGTTATCAGCTTTTGTCTTTTCACCAAATTTGTGAAGCTTCATCTTGCTGTAAGCTATGGAATTTTCATGATAATTCGTGAATATTCGTGGCTAAATGCAATTTTTAGGTAACATTTAAATCCACTTTATCATCATCTTGAAATATTGGGTATAACAAAGTGTAATACCCTGCATCATCTTGAATAGACTGTCTTCACCTAAAGGCTTTGCTAGCATTTGTACGTGCTTTGACATAAGACAAAAAGCACAGGATTCACAGATTTTTATCTGTGCTTATCAGCAAAAATCTGTGACCTATTGCAAGTCATATGTTTAATGGGCTCTCGTTTGTTCTTATTAATATTTACTGCTTCCCATTTGTGACTTTAGAATAATGCTTATGCCATGTAACCCTTTTTTTTCGTAAATATCCGCAAGCTGGATGTACGCCTCAGTGGATTCGGGGTTGAGCTTCAATGCCTCACTGAAACAGTCTATTGCATCTTCATTGTTTCCTTCGTTGAGAAGAGTCAGTCCTTCTGTAATTTTGTCCTTACTATTTTTTGAGAGGATTATTAGTACTTTATTATACTCATTTAATGCATATTTAATGTCTCCCTTTTGTACATACGCATTTCCCAGAAACAGATGGGCATCATACGAATCTGAATTTAATTCAATAGCCCTCTTGTACTCGTTTATTGCCTTTTCATTCTCTCCATTTTTTGAATAAAGCCACCCTGAACACAGATGACCTTCCTGATAATAGGGTTTTATTTCTAACACATCGTTTACTTCCAAAATCTTTTGTTCGATTAATGGTACATTTCCCTTAACCCAGCCGTAATCTTCAACCTTTTTTGAAGGTGTTTTATTTAGAATCGTATTACACATTGTTACTGCTTCGTCTATTTGTTTTCCGGATGTATAAATAAAAGCCATTAACGCAATTAGCTCAGGATTTTCAGGTTCTATAAGAGATGCCTGCTCTGCTATGTTTATTGCTTCGTCAAACGAATCTGATTGTGCATAAATCCATCCGAGCAATACATGTGCTTTGATAAAATCAGGAAACAGTTGAATAATGTTTTTACATATGCAGATTGCTTCATTTGTCTTGCCTGATTTGACAGATGATGTTGCAAGTGACAGATAGGCTTTTCTGTTATTTGGATTTATCGTAATAACTTCCTTAGTTACGGTGATTGCTTTATCAAACAGGCGTTCTCTAACACATTGTTCGGCATCTGCAAGCAGTTTCTCTGAAATACAATCCCTTAATCTCTTTGCTTCTTTTAATTCTATAAGAGCCTCGTTAAATGCCCACTTTTTTGCATAAAAACAGGCAAGGTAGATATACGGTTCAATCCAATCGGGCTTGATAGATATTGCACTTTTTAACTCTTTAATTGATATGTCAAGCATCCCTTTCCTTGCATAAGCGCGGGCTAACCTGGTATGGAACTCAGTAGAATCAGGCAGTAACTTTAAAATATCTTCGTATTCACTAATGGCTTGTTCAATCATGACGGGATTGTTTTTATCATAGTCTGGTTCCAGTTTTAATATTTTTTTATATGCGTGTATGGCATCGGTTAGTCTCCCCTGATAAAGATTGCACATTGCTAATATTTCAAATCCATCAGGAAAAGCATCTATATAATTAATTAAATCTTCCAAGCAGGCAGTAAATTCATCAATTAGAGGAGAAATATTTTCATCTTTTGGGAAATCGAAGGATACTTTCTGGAACTCAGGATTTATTTCCAGCACTTTCTGAAATTCTTTTAATGCACCAGAGATAAATCCCTTTTGACTGTATGACCATCCAAGATAGGCATGAGCCTTAGCATCGTCAGGAAATACTTCTATGATTTTCTTTAACTCCGGGATGGCGGTATCCACAAGTCCTGTCCTGGCGTACTGTATTGCTAAATCAAGCTGTGTCTTTTTAACCGTGCCGATTGTCTTGGTGGAGCGTTCTGCGGCGTTTAGAGAAAAAAATAGCCCTTGCATAACAAGGGCTAGTGTTACAGTAAAGGACATTAATTTTATAAAATGGCTCATTACAATATTCTTCTGCCTGCTACAAATTCGGGATAAGTTGGCGTCATGTGTTCCGAAATATCGAGTCCGATGGTCTCCTCTTCTTCGCTAACTCGCCCGAGTCCTACAGCCTTTAGACCGCCAAATATAATAATAGCGCACAGGCACGAATAGCCAATGCAAATGATAAAACCCAGCGCCTGTATGCCAATATCACAACTGACACCGTGATAAGTAGGACGTATAAGTCCCATTATCCCTGTTGCAAGTCCACCAATTGCACCTGCCGTACAGTGCACGCCGCAGGTGCCGACTGTATCGTCAATACCAATTTTATCAAGCGCCCTGACGATTAATGGTATAATACCTCCACTTATTACACCCACGATGATCGCAAAACCAGGGTGGGCAAAACCGACGCCTGCGCAGATTGATACCATACCGGCGATAGCGCCGCTACCTGTGGTAAGCGGGTCTGGTTTTTTGTTAACCAGCCATCCGCCAAACATTGCGCCAAGTACTCCTCCTGCCATACTCATTGTGACGTTAATTGTGGTTGTCGGTAAATCTGCAATGAGTGTATTGATCATTACACGCGCTGTAGCATTATCTGTTACTTCACACAACGAACCCACGAGCACAGAGCCGACATTGAAGCCATAGAAACATACGCATAGTATGAACACACCCAGCATCATTTGTGATACATTGTGTCCAGGAATGGTGTAACACTCTCCACGTCCAAACTCAAACAGCCATGTCTTTTTACTTGTGCGTGCATATTTTTCCAATCGAGGCCCTACAATCATGGCGGCAATAAGCGCGGTTAGTCCTCCCTGAAAATGTACCACGACTGAACCTGCGTAGTCCACGTAACCCCACCTTGCCAATGGACCCGCAGACCATGCGAGCCATCCAAAGAACGGATACATGAAACCGCAGTACAAAACAACATAAATCAGGTATGCCTTAAAACTGAACCTTTCTGATATGGAACCTGAGGCAATTGCGCATGAGACAAGACAGAATCCCCACATGGTGAACCAGTGCCCATAAACATTTAATTTATCTACATTTCCCGGGTCAACAACTCCAAGCAGACAATTGTTCCAGTCGCCTGAGAAGATAGCGAATCCAAATAACCACCATACAAGTGTGCCCAAACCAATATTTGCACAAATCTTCATGTATACATGGGTGGAATTTTTTGACCTGACCTGACCGCTTTCGAGGAAGGCAAAACCTGCCTGCATGAAAAAGACGAGTGTTCCTGTAATAATTAGCCAAATGATGTAAATGATGAGAATGATGTCTCTTGCCAATATGTCTACCACTGGCATACCTCCTTTGCGAAAAGGGAAATATTGAAAGTCTAAAATCCAATAATCTCTGAATGATTTAACATACTACCAGTATTAAAAAAATAATCAAGATAATAGATGCGTTTCTTTTAAAGCTATATTCAATGTATTTATATTGCTTAAAGACTTAAAAAGATTTGTCAACAAATCTGTAATAGTTCAATTAACGTAGTATTTTCTGAATGCATTCTTCAGTGATTTGTAAGTTTATATCTCCTGCGCTAAGATAAAATGTTTGTTTGGAAAGGAGTTCCTTTAATATTGTGGCTATAAGATTGTTTAATTAGTTATTCTGTGATAAAGGAGTCGAAGATGGGAAAGCGTTTTGTTCTGAGTAATTTAGTTAATATATTAATCAGGGAAGTATAATAATCTTTATTTGTAAGTATTTATTTCTTATTAATATATCTTTACTGCCTTCTTACAGATGCGGTGTTATTATTTCAGATATGTCTCTGGGTTTACCAATGTAGTATCCCTGAGCATAATCAACATCGTATTTCTGTAATAGTTGAACCGTTTCTTCGCATTCCACAGATTCAGCGATAGTTTGTTTACCTAAACCATGCGCCACTTCCACAATTGCCTTGACTAGGTGCTGATTTGTTTTGTCGTAGGGAAGATTCTTTATAAAGCTGCCGTCAATTTTTAGATAATCAACCTGTAATTCCCTAAGACAACTGAATGATGAATAGCCTACGCCAAAATCATCAATGGCAAAACGGCATCCTAGATTCTTAAGTCTATTGATAAAACCAATAATCTCAATCATGTCTGAAACAATACTGTTTTCAGTAATTTCAAAGACGATATCTTCTGGATTAATACCATGCGTATCTAATTCTTTTTTGATGGTGGCAAACAATACATCGTCAGAAAATACTTTACCAGATAAATTAATTCCAATAAACAGTCGCTTTTTGTAACTGCGTTGAATTTCACCAATGATTTTCAATGCCTTTTGCACAACCAATTGATTTATTTCGGTGATGAATTTTGAATGCTCAGCAATTTTCAAAAATTCTGAAGGATAGATTAAGTCCTTATCTTCACCTTTCATGCGTAATAAAGCTTCAAAACCTACAATGCATTTGTGTTGCAAATCTACAATAGGTTGTAAGTGTAACACAAAAAGGTCATGGTCAAGGGCTTCGTGAATACGCATTTCCCAGTGATGCCTTAAGTTAATTTTTGTTTTTTGGTCAGTTGCATAGATACATATACGGTTGCGTCCTTCCTCTTTAGCCTGGTACATTGCAAGGTCTGCATATGTGAGCAATGTTTCTATTGAATTGCTATGATGGGGAAATAGGGCAATACCAATACTGATTGTTATATAAAAAGACTGCCTCTCACCTAGCATCGTATGCTGATGTACAGATTCTTTAATTTGTTTAGAAATTGATTCTGCATTGCTGGCATTAATACCAAATAGTGCGATGGCGAATTCATCGCCGCCCAGTCTTGCAATTACGTCGGTTTCACGTATTAGTTTTCGTAATAAAGCCGCCAATTTTATGAGAATTTCATCACCCGCCAGGTGACCTAGGGTATCATTGATATCCTTGAAGTTGTCTATATCGAGAAGCAATAATGCGCCTTCCATACCATGTCGTTTTAATAGTGCAAGTCTGCCTTCCAATTCTTCATAAAAGCGACGGCGGTTAAAAAGGTTGGTAAGTGAATCATGGTTTGCCAGGTATATGAGTTGAGAATCAAGCTTTTTGCGTTCGGTAATATCTTCCATAACTGCAACGAAATGAGTAATTACTCCTTTCGGGTTCTTAATGGGCGAAATGAATATACGCTCCCAATAAAGGCTCCCGTCCTTTTTTACGTTTTGTATTTCTCCATGCCAGTCATTGCCGGATATAATAGTAGTCCATAATCTTTTATGCAATTCTCTTGGTGTCTCACTAGATTTTAGAATACGTGGATTTTGCCCAATAACTTCTTTATTGGTATAACCTGTTAATTGAGAAAATTTGGGATTTACATATTCAATATTCCCCTTTATATCGGTAATCATTACTGTAATTGGGCTTTGTTCTACAGCACGAGATAGATTGATGAGTCGACCTTCTATCTTTCTTTGATTAGTGATATCACGATTTGTTCCAACGATTCGTGATGGCTTACCATTACTATCCCATTCTACAACTTTGCCTCGTGATTGCACCCACATCCATTCGCCCGATTTGCTCAACAATCGTTGTTCAACTTTATAGAACGGCGTGTGCTTTTTTAAATGGTTTCGTAAATTCTTTATAGCTTCTCGTATGTCTTCAGGGTGAATCAGTTTTCCCCATGAATGTATATTAGGCTCAATTTCATTGGGAGTATAACCAAGCATCTCAATCCACCTTTGAGAAAAGAATATCTCCCCTGTCTTAACATTCCAATCCCACAGCCCCAAATCTGTTCCCCAGATTGCAAGTTCGAGTCGCTGTTCGCTTTTTTGCAGCTTTTCTATAAACTCATTACGTTCAACCGCAACCGCCAATACATTTGCTACTTCTTGTAAGAAACGAATATCGTTTATGGTAAATTTCCGCCGCTTAGTTGTATGTGCACCCAGAACACCAAAAGGCTTATTAGTGCCTTGAATAATAACACTTATACCACAAACTATCCCGTGGTCACGTAACAGATTTGAACCATGGAACCGCGTTTCTGTGTTCAGATCATCAACGACCACAGGTTCTTTTGAAAGTAAGGTATAATCAGCTTGTAAGTCTTTCCCGGCATCAACAGTTGCCTGTCCAACCAACCCCTTTTCCCAACCAATTCCTGCTCTTAGTATTAATTTTTTACCGTCAGGAAGCAACTCCAATACCTTACTAAATTCAACTTCAAGTGTTCGGGCGACCAAGATAACTGTTTTGTTAAATAAAGTGGAAAGCTCAATACTAGCCAATGCGTGATGGCCTATTTTTAATATAGCTTTCTGCTGTGTTAGAAGATTTCTTATTTCTTCATCAGCTTTCTTACGCTCAGTGATATCTCTGAAAATACCAAGAATGATTCTTTTATTTTCGAAAGAAGTAACACTGGCGCTTATTTCGACAGGTATTTTGCTGCCATTTTTATGACGAACATATAAATCTCTTGAAAACCCATTTCCTGTTTGTACGTGCTCTTTAAATATTTTTGAATAATGTGTAACTTCTTCTTTAGGATGAAGCTGTGTTTGGTGCATACCAATTATTTCTTCTCGGGAATATCCAAGCATATCTACCGCTTTTTTGTTTGCGTTGATAATTATTCCAGATTCTACGTCTGCAATAAAAATAGCGTCATGAGAAGTTTCAAAGAGTAAGTATTCTTGTTTCGACTTCATGAAGGTTCTCCTCCAAATACTTGCGTTCAGTGAATATCAACACAAGAACCTATGTAACCTGCAAAGTTGTCGTCTGCTAAATAGTATGAAGTTCCCGCGTTTAGAATCCAGCGATACTTTCCATCGGCGCGTTTTATGAGATACTCCATACTGAAATCTTTTCGTGCATCAAAGGCAGATGAATAAATATCAAAACAGTGTTGGAAGTTCTATGGTATTCTAAGAATTGGTATACAGCGTGTGCAATGCTAAGTTTACGAATAAAAGATTCTATTGCTAAATGCTTCTTTATAAATTGAAGTTATTTTTGTATTCTACAAATTTATAAATAGAATTTAATTACTGAGGTTATTAAAATCCGATTTGACCTATGCGGGAACCCCATATTATTTTATTATTAATCTTTTCATTGACTATCCATGCAGTTTGCGAATCTTCAGGATCAATCGTTACTGCGGAATAATCTCCCCACCGTTCTACATTATCGCTTGAAGGATTATATAATGCAGAACTTGTAAATATACTGTCACCGCTTGAAATTATGCCAGTAAAGTCCGTACCCTTTCTGCCGGAAAATCTGACCTGTGCATTTGTTCCATTTGCAGGGTCGGTTGATGACCACGTTACAAATGCATCTCCGACTGTGTTAGCGGTTACTGATGCATTCCAGTCATGCGATGTTGAAGAAGCATAAAAGAATCCGCTTTGTACCACTGAATCATTTGCAGTGTTGAATTCATAAAATTTGGGAGAAGGACGACCGCTATTATTTACCGTATGTACCTGCCAGAGTGAATCACCATACTGTGTGCTGGCATTCACAAACCTACTGTCTGATGAATCCAGTTTTGTATCTGTGTCAGGTTGTTCCGCATCTGGTGGGATGCTGTATGATGATACCGTTATTGTTGAAGAAGTCAATGTAGGGATTCTATTTGTATAGGTTAATGTGTATTTCGTTATTGTTGTGCCCCTTGTTTGCGGCGCAATTAGAAATGTCTTTTCGCTGCTATCCAGTACAATTGGGGGGGATACATTCATTTTTAGACCACTAAAAAACTTGACTTTCAAACTCAGACCGCTGTATAGCCTTGATTTATTTACTACAAGAAGCGCTGCATTTCTTGGAATGACTTCGGCAAAAAAGATGTTGCCTGTTATGAGGATTGCATTCTGATCAAAGCCAAGCTGAGGAAAATCCCAGAAGTCCCTCCTGTCTTTGTAGTTCACATCCATACTATAGATATAAAACGATCCTAAAGGGTCTGAGGTTTTTGAGACTGCAATAAATTGATATTGTACCGTAGGAGTTTCTGGGAAGGCTTCTGCTGTAATTATCCAGCGGTCTCGCATGTGGTCATATACACATCTAGGGTCGAATAAGTCTTTTTCGGTATAACCAAAAAAACTTGCAAGGGAGATGCTCTCGACCCTGTTACCATTGTTCTTCTCGTAGATATCTATGTTCTGATTGGTTACCTCAACAAAGTGATCAATGCCCACAGCACCATGAGTGTCAGGCGGGTGAGACCCTCCTGCCTCGGTTTGGTTAACGCCTTCAATATTTATTTCTTTTAATGAGGGCGCTGTTGTATTTTTAGTTTCTTTTTCGACATGACTAGGCTCGCGAATTGATGTCGCAGCATCTTTTTCTGTTTTATACTCAAATTTATTCAGCGCTGGACGAAATGGTATTTTTATCGATTTTGGTATTTTACCTTCCGCCCGTAACATAGCCTCGGACGCATCCACTTCTTCAGGCGTTCTCAGGTGTGCTCTTTTGACTTTGATAATGCCTTCTTTGATTAACTCTTTTGCGTTTAAAGGCTGGAGGGAGAAAATCAGAGTTGCTAAAGCAAACTGCAATAATAAAAATAATTTAAATGATTTAACCACCAATTTCTCCTTTGACTATAAATTTAAAGCTTTATTAGCAATATAATTACATATAATTTCGCAAACGTCAATATTTTTTTGTTTTTGAGTTCTTATTTAAAAGTAGTTACAATTTGACATTTATATAACAAAAATCACGATATTTAAGATGAATTTAACAAAATAGTTGACAATGTTTTTTCCCTCAGTTATATATAAATACTTATTGCTTTGTTCGTTGTATTCTTAAACTGGTTGTGAATAATTCGCAAGGACGGCAGTTTGTGGGTTTGGAATGTCAATCTCTTTTTTGTAAGCTTTTATATATTTTGAAATTGTTGTTTTCGGTTCCGTTTTTTATTATTGCATTTAATACCCCGCTGTCCGCTGTTCCTGTAATACCAAACGAGATGATTATAAGTGGACAGGTTACTGAGTGCAATTTAAATGCAACAGAACATCCAGACACTGAATCGGGTGAGTTAATTTATAAACTGATTATAGTTGTGGAGAAGGTGGCGGTTGTTAGAGGCGCTAATTTTTTAAAGAACAAAGAAAATAAACCGGTAACATTATTTTATAAAGAAAAATTACATGAAGAATTTGCAAATAAGAAAGTGAAAGCTAATGTGCAGTACAAGGGGGATGAAAGAGGCGGTTTGTTCTGGATTAAAAAAATCGAAATTATAAATTAAAATAAGAGGAGGCAATATGTTAATTAGTAAAATGAGTGTGTCTTTTTATTTCTTTACTTTAGTGATGATTTTTACAGGCTGTATTTTCCCTGTTAAGGGATACGCTGTACCGGCTGCGCCTGTGATACATCCGTTAACTCAATCGGACGGGACGATAATCAGCGCGAAACAATGGGGCGATGAATCATATCACGGCTGGGAGACTGAGGATGGTTACGCTATTATATTTGATAAAGGTTTAGAAAGCTGGGTATATGCAATTCAGAATACAGACGGAGAACTCGTAAGTTCATCAAGAGTCGTTGACAGAGACGACCTGCCTGATAATTGTGTTCCACATCTTAGGCCTGCAGGGAAGGCGCAGTTGAGGATAATTAAAAAGATGACAACAAGAGAATCCAGATTGAGGAAAGCCGAAATTCCACAAAATGTAGTGCCAACCACAGGAACAGCTAATGTGCCTGTTATTATGATTAATTTTAATGATACAGATACCAGTTTTACAGTAAACAACTTTAATTTACTCCTCTTTGGTACAAATACAAATAGCATGAGGGACTATTATGAAGAGGTTTCCTACGGGAAATTCAGTGTTTCACCAGGACCTACTGGAGTGCTTGGTTGGTATATAGCCTCTGATGAACATGACTATTATGGAAAAAACGATGATGATGGTTATGATAAATGGCCCAGCGACCTTGTTTATGAGGCGGTACAGGCGGCGGATGATGACGTTGATTTTTCAATTTATGATATGGATAATGATGGCTATGTGGACGTTGTAAATATAATTCATCAAGGCACAGGTGAAGAATTCAGCGGAGACGATGAGGATATATGGTCTCATCGCTGGGATTTAAATAGCGCTGAATATTTTGGGTACAGTCATTACGGCGAATATAGAACGAACGATAGAAACGCAAATGGCAATTATGTTAGGGTGAATGATTATGTAATACAGCCTGAACAGTTGGATGAAGGGACGCAGGAAACGGTTGGTGTTTTTGCTCATGAATATGGACACTCTTTTGGTTTGCCAGACCTTTATGATACCGATTATAGTTCAAATGGTATAGGCGATTGGAGTTTGATGGCATCGGGCTCGTGGAACTATGTATCAGAAATCGGGGACCGTCCTGCCCATATGGATGCTTGGAGCAAGTATTTTTTGGGGTGGGTGAATCCAAAAAAGGTTACAAGTACGCTAACAAACGAGCCTATAACACAGGCCGCTACTACGTCAGATGTGTATCAATTGTTGAGCGGGAACCCGCTTTCCGGGGAGTACTTCCTTGTTGAGAACAGGCAAAAAGCAAGTTTTGATGCTGGACTTCCGGGTGATGGTTTACTCATATGGCACGTTGATGGTAATCTTATTTCAAAGAAGATTAACTTGAACACCGTAAATAACAAGGAATGCTATCCATCGAAGAAGTGTTCAAAAAAGCATTATGGCGTTGCCCTTGTACAGGCTGACGATAATTGGGATTTGGAACTAGATAATAATTTAGGGGATGCTGGCGACCCATATCCTGGCAATACCAATAACACTTCGTTTAATAAAGAAACCGCTCCTAATAGCAAGCTATACAATGGGAAGAAAAGCGGTGTTAGTATTACAAATATAAGCATGTCGGATGCTACAATGACCGCAACACTTTCGGTAGAGAGTAAGTAGGTTCATGTTAGAAATTTCAATCTTGTAGAGACGCATTGCAATACGTCTCTACATTGATGTTGGGGAAATTCAATTCCCCTTTTAAATCCCCAGGTGAACGGGAAAATTAGTGGTGAAACCATCATAAGTCGCCGTCATTGGCAGCCTAATTTAAAGTTTAGGAATTTAAAATAGGAGTGAAGAGTCTTTGTTGGATTTTGGATTTGTCAAACGAGACGTTTGACCTGCCATTAATTGTTCATTTTTCAAGTTCACTTGGCCATGCCATGATGCTGCCATCCATATATTTTACATTTTTAAGACCTGCATTTTTCAAAATACGATAGGCTTGTGCAGCGCGTAATCCAGCGCGGCAATAAGTGATTATTTCCGTTGTGTTGTCAAGTTCATTTATTCTTGAGGACAGTTTGTCTAATGGAATATGTATGCAGCCTTTGATGCGACCGCTCATATATTCCATTTCGGTTCTTACATCTAACAAAATAAAGTTTTCTCCTTTATCCAGCTTATCAATAACTTTCTGAGGCAGGATACCATCGGTTTTTCCTGATAGTTTATTGGTCAGAACATTGGCAGCGACAATTATTGCATCCATAGCCATTGCGTATGGCGGGGCATAAGCAAGGTCTAGCTTGGAGACCTGATCAACAGTAGCTCCAAAGGTTAAAGCCGTTGCAATAATATCAATACGTTTGTCAACGTTGCCTTCTCCAATTATTTGTGCGCCTAAGACCTTTTTTGTGGCTGTGTCTGCGATTAGCTTGATAATAATATCTCTTGCGCCTGGATAATAATGTGAAATATCGCCTGCCGGCACAATGGTGGATTCTGTTTTGAATCCTTCTTTAAGTGCCTCGCGTTCTGATAATCCAACTTTTCCGACGTTCAAGTCAAATACCTTTACAATCATTGTGCCTGTAACACCCTTGAATGTATCATAGCCGCCTGTTGCATTAATTGCGGCAATGCGTCCCATCTTTGCTGCTGTTGAACCAAGTGCAATCCATACGGGTCTTCCAGTTACAAGATGAATACTTTCGGCGCAGTCACCAATCGCATAGATATCAGGAATATTTGTTTCCATCCGCTCGTTAACCTTGATTGCGTGCATTGTGCCAATTTCTATTCCAGCGTCCTGTGCCAGTTTTGTGTTCGGTCTGACGCCAATTGACAGGATGACCATATCGGCTTGTAATTGCCGTTTACCTGTAATCACTTTTGAAACGGTATTATTCACGTTTCCTTCAAAGGATTTTACACCATCTGATGTAATAACTTCTACGCCTTTTGCAATTAAGTGTTTCTGTACGAGCAGAGCCATATCTCTGTCAAGTGGAGGTAGTATCTGGTCAAGCAATTCCACAACTGTTACCTTTATACTTCTTTGTACAAGATTCTCCGCAATTTCAAGACCTATGAGACCACCACCGACGATTACTGCATTCTTAACCTTCCCGCTGTCCACTAACGTTTTTATCCTTATTGCGTTACCAATAGTTCTTAAGGTAAAAACGTTTTCCAGGGAAATGCCCGGGAGTGGAAGTATGATGGGTTGAGCGCCAGTGGCGATAATTAGTTTGTCATATCTAAAGGCAAGATCCTGTCCATTCTCTAAATTTTTGACGCTGACCTGTCTGTCTTTAGTATCAATGGTTGTTGCCTGATGTCTTATAAGGACGTCAATATTATGCATGTTCTTGAAATATGAAGGTTCTCTTAAGATTAGTTTTTTTGAATCTTTAATAACATCGCCAATGAAATAGGGCATTCCACAGCTTGCATAAGAAATATATTGTTCTTCTGTTATAACAGTAATATTTATTGTGGGCGACTCACGTCGTGCCTTTGCCGCTGCCTTCATTCCGGCTGCAACACCACCTATTATTATTAATTGTTTGTTTTCGTTAGCCATGTGAATAATACCCCCAAAGAATATTGGTATTTTTATATATTCTAAAATAAAGTATAGTAAGTATTGGCAGGCATGGTATATTAGTTTTTTATAGTATATATTTTGGTATTTATCATATCAAGTGTACAAATAAAAAGCGCGGTAATGCATATATATATTTTTCTTGACAATTCTTACTGTAATAATAAAATGCTCATTGTTTTTAAATGTTCTAAGATATTAGAGGATAAGAAGATGAAAAATTCGAAACTGTTAAAGGTTTTATGTTCGTTAAATTCAGTATGTATTGGTTTAGTTATTTCATGTGTTATCTTGACTCTCTTTTGTGGATGTGGCAAGAAAGAGGAGGGAGCCGATAAGACTGTTGATTTTAAAGAATTGATTCAAGCTGAAAAAGAAGATTTAGCAAAGGGTGAGACCACCGAAGAATCCGTATCGCTTAGCGCTTCCCAATCAGCAAATGAACAGCCTGTCAGGGTCGAAGAAACCACGCAACCTAAGCAATCTGAAGGAACCGAACAACCATCTCAGCCTATGATTATCAAACCTGTAAATGCGCAGGACCTTTATAATGAGGGTATGGGTTATTTCAGTAACGGTAGGTTTAATGAGGCTATTGATGCCTTTGTTAAGGCAACTGACATGGATGCTACAATGGTTGATGCCCATAAAAAAAAGGCAATTGCATACGGCAAGATTGGTATGATGACTGAGGCGATCGCTTCATTTAAAAAGGTTATTGAACTTAATCCGAATGATGCTGAGGCATATTTTAATCTTGGAGTTTTTTATGCTAAAAGAAAATATACAGATGATGCCATTGTGTCATTCGAAAAATATGTTTCATTAAATACAAATAATGCTAAAGCCTTCTATAACTTAGGCTGTCTTTACGGAGAAAAGAAGTTATATGATAAGGCAATTGCCAGTTATCAACAGGCAGTAAAGGTTAATCCCGATTATGCCGATGCTTACTATAATCTTGGCGTTACCTATAATGATAAGGGGACGTTTGATGAATCAATAGAGGTGTTTAAGAAGGGTTTATCTTTAAGTCCTGAAAATAGCGAAGCCCAATATAACCTTGCTTTTGCATATAATATGAAGGGTTTATATGACGAGGCTGCAGCAACATGCCTGAAACTGCTGGAGAGAAATCCTGGGAATGCGCAGTTACATCTTCTTTTGGGCGATACTTATAGTAAATTGGGTAAAACAAAAGAAGCAAAAGAAGAATACGATGCTTATAAAAAAATAGTATTTACAAAGTAAAGAGAGCAGTGATGAAAAGAACGTTAATATTTTCTTATTTATTGTTTACTTTAAGTGTTACAAGCTATACAAGTATTGTATGTGCCCAGCCTCAATCAGCCTTTGCGACTCCAACGACACAAATGCAAACAATTCAACCACCCCAGCAGGTGCAAATTAATCAGGGGACTCAACCAGCACAACCTTCCCTGCCTGAACTTCCTCAAACGCCGCGCTCCAAGCTCGAAATAATTCAATACATTTTACTTCCATTTGCCATAGGCGCAGCCATCTGGTTGATAATACGTTTAGAAAAGGTGGAGCAAGAAGAGAAAAAGGAAAATAAACAAGAATAACGCTTACATAATACGTTTATTTAGATCGCTTGCGAAAAGTCGTAGTGGTGTGAATTCCAATTTTGTAGAGACGCACAGCCGTGCGTCTCTCCATTAATTTCGGTTAGTGTGACAATATATTGTATTGAATAGAGGACTAGAAAATCTTTTTTATACCTCTTTTGCGTTAATCCATTTCATCATCTTTCTCAGTTCACTGCCCACCTTTTCAACGAGATGGTCCCTGTCCTTTTTCTCAAGGGCATTAAATACAGGGCGTCCTGCCTGGTTTTCCAGTATCCATTCTTTTGCAAACTGACCAGACTGTATCTCTGTGAGTATTTTCTTCATCTCTTTCTTGGTTTCTTCGGTTACGATTCTAGGACCTCGCGTCAGGTCTCCATATTCAGCGGTATTACTGATAGAATACCTCATATAGCTCAGACCACCCTGATAAAAGAGGTCTACAATTAGTTTCAGCTCGTGCATGCACTCAAAATATGCAAGTTCAGGCTGATAGCCTGCCTCTACAAGTGTTTCAAATCCTGCCTTTACAAGTGCCGCTGCACCGCCGCATAATACCGCCTGTTCTCCAAAGAGGTCTGTTTCGGTTTCTTCAGAAAATGTTGTTTCAATTACGCCTGCGCGTGTGCCGCCAATTCCATGGGCATAAGCCAGAGCTTTTTTCTTTGCAGTTCCCGTGGCATCCTGATGTATTGCCAGCAGGCATGGTACGGCACCGCCTTTTTCAAATTCACTGCGGACAAGGTGACCAGGCCCCTTTGGCGCTACCATAATAACGTCAACGTTGTTTGGAGGTACAACCTGTCCGAAGTGTATATTGAATCCGTGTGAAAAGCACAACGTCTTTCCTTCTTTAAGATGCGGTTTAATATGTGCCTCATAAACTACTTTTTGTGTCTCATCTGGAATGAGTATCTGAATAAAATCACCCAGTTTTGCAGCCTCGTCCACAGAAACAGGTTTAAAGCCATGTTTAACGGCTAATTGATAATTTGGCGTGCCAACTCTTGTAGATACAATTACATCCAATCCTGAATCCCTGAGGTTCTGAGCCTGCGCATGTCCCTGACTGCCGTATCCAATCACGGCAATTTTTTTTCCTTTTAAAATACTTATATCGGCGTCTTTTTCGTAATAAATTTTCAGCATATAATTTTGTTTCCTTTCAAAATAAAGGATAATTGTTTTCAAGTAGTTATTTACTTGTTTTTGTCAATTTCTTCTACTACTATTATTATGTTCATGCATTCTATCATTATTTTAAAGATTTTCAATGCAGTTTTATTTTATACCATGAAATTTTGATTTTGCGAACATCATTTTCCGTGTCAATGTGATATTTGCGATTAATAAATTTGGAGATATAATGTTATAAGAATATTGAATCTCCTTAACATTAAAGGTATGTAATATTATGCATGGGTTACTAGAAAAAAAGATTATCAGAGGTTTTAGCTTTGCCCTGCTGCCCATTTTAATTATTACTAGCGTGATATCGTATTATAGTTTAACCCAGTTAATAAGCAATGCCAGATGGCATGCGCAGATACTTGATGTCCTCAAACATACTGAGACGGTCTTTTCACTTATGGATGATGCAGAGACTGGCGGGCGTGGTTATTTTTTAACAGGTGATGATAAATTTCTAGCACCATATAATGAATCACTTGCTTCCATTGAAAAGGAACTAAACAGCCTTAAATATTTGACTGCAAACAATCCTCATCAGAAGTCAAGGTTTGACATCCTTCAGCATTTGATTGAAGAGAAATACAAAGACCTCGGTAATAAGATTAACCTGCGTAAAGATAAAGGATATGATGCCGTATTACAATCAATATTAACAGGTGAAGGTAAGAAGATTATGGATAAAATCCGAGGGGTAATCAATGAAATGAAGACGGAGGAAATGGGTTTACTTGCAAAGCAAAACAAGATGGATAAAAGATATTCCCGAAACGCATTTGTCGTAATGTTTTCCAGTGGTGTGTTTATTTTTGCGATTACGCTTGTTTCAGTGTTTTTTATTATACGCGAACTGAGAAGACGAGAAAAGGCGGAAGAACTATTAAGAGAGCGGGCGCAACTGTCAAATCTGGTGGCTGAGATAAGTGTTGTCCTTATTCAAAAAGGCGCATTGCGCGATATATTACAGCGGTGTTGTGGGGTCTTTGTGCGAAACCTGAATGTCGCTTTTGCGCGTATCTGGTCGCTCAACAAGGCTGAGAATATGCTGGAATTACAGTCCAGTGCGGGCATATATACCCACATTGACGGCGCCCATGCACGCGTACCGGTTGGCAAATACAAGATTGGCCTTATTGCGGAAGAACGCAAACCCCACCTCACAAATGTGGTTGTTGGTGATACACGGATACATAATCAAGCATGGGCAAAGCAAATGGGGATGGTTGCTTTTGCCGGATATCCACTGATTATAGAAGACCGTGTTGTGGGTGTTATGGCAATGTTTGCGCAAAGGCCTATTTCTGAATTTGTTTTAAAGGCGCTGGGGTCTGTGTCCGAATCAATTGCCTTGTTTGTTGAACATAAACTAGCGGAGGATGAACTATTCAAGAGTAGGGAACAATATCGTTTGCTAGTTGAGAACATACCGGATGTTGTTTGGACATCAGATATTTCAGGTAACAACATATTCATTGGCTCAAATGTTGAAAAAATGACCGGATACAAGCAAGAAGAATTTTACAGAAAGGGCGCAGACATCCGGTTTGGGAAAATACACCCTGACGATGTTGAAAAAGTCAAAAAGGCATATAAATCATTAATTGCATCAGAAACGCCTTACGATGTTGAATACAGATACAAGAAAAAGGATGAAAATTGGATATGGATTCATGACAAGGCTATCACATGTTATAAAAGAGGCGATGCGACATATGTGGACGGCATATTTTCTGATATTACCGCCAGAAGGCAGTCTGAAATAGCTCTGCAAAAGGCGCTTGGGGAGCTTAAAGAACGATCGAAACAAATAGAATGCCGTAATAAAGAAATGGCACTCCTTGCCGAGATGGCTGAACGGCTTCAAATTGTTTCAAGTAATGAGGAGGCATATGGTGTAATTTCAATTTATATTCAAAAATTGTTTCCTGAACATGCAGGCGTGATGTTTACATTCGATAACCAGAGAAGGTTATTGGAATCAGCTGTAACATGGGGTAGACCTAAGAATGGCGAATCGGTGCTTGTATCTGATAATTGCTGGGCATTACGGCTGGGACGATTACATAAAGTTGACGACCCAAAATCAGGGTTGACATGTGCACACTTTAAGCAAGTGCCATCTTTTGGCTATATGTGTATTCCCATGGTAGCACACGGAGAGACAATGGGTATTCTACATTTACAGGATAAGCGTTCTGATAGAGACAGAGAAGAAACAGCACGGTTAGAGTTTGCTGAGTCAAAAGGACAATTAGTTGTGACTGTTGCCGAACACATGGCGCAGGCGCTGGCAAATATACAACTTCGCAAGACCTTACGTGAACAATCCATTCGAGACCCGCTTACCGATCTTTTCAACAGACGTTATATGAATGAAACGCTTGAATTAGAGTTACGCAGGGTTAAACGCAGCAAGAAGAGTATTGGCATTGTTATGCTTGACATAGACCGCTTCAAGTTATTTAACGACAGATATGGACACGAGGCAGGCGATGTCCTTCTCCATGCATTAGGGGATTTTTTGAGGACATATATGCGAGAGGGCGATATTGTATGCCGCTATGGCGGCGAGGAATTTGCACTCGTACTTATTGAAGCATCATTAGAAGATACCATGAAACGGGCTGAAGAATTGCGAGCAGAAATTAAAAAACTTAGGATACTGTACCGGGGCAAGCCTCTGGAAAATATTACAATCTCACTTGGTGTATCAGTTTTTCCTGAACATGGAACTACTGTTGAAGACCTCTTGCGTGCGGCTGATCAAGCGCTGTATAAGGCAAAGACAGACGGTCGGGACCGCCTTGAGGTATTTGCAATTAAGGAGGCAGGTTAAGTTTATTTTACACCACGCGCAATAGCAATACTTCCTGTCTGGACTAATTCTTTAATTCCATACGGCCGCAATAAGCCGAGCATTGCTTCAAGCTTATCTTCAGTACCTGCAATTTCAATAACAAGGTCTTTCTGTCCCACATCAACAATCTTTCCCCTGAAGATGTCAACAATTTCGATAATTTCTCCACGTTTTCCAGCGGGGACGTTGACTTTTATAAGCATCAGGTCCCGTTCAACAAATTCCTCGTTTGTAAAATCAGTTACCTTGATTACGTTGATAACCTTGCTTATTTGTTTTCTGACTTGTTCAAGAATGGCATCATCGCCTTTGACAACAATAGTTATACATGAAAGCCCAGGATTTTCTGTTTCTCCCACGGCGAGGCTGTCAATATTAAATCCCCTTCCGCTGATAAGACAGGTGATACGTGCAAGGACGCCAACTTTATTTTCTACAAGAACCGAAATAACGTGTCGCATGATTTAATTTAAACGAGATGCTTTAATGAATTCAGCATGACAACGTGTCATCTATGAAAAAGCAAAGAATCTAATTTTAATACCTATGAAATTTCAACGTAGAGACAGGTTTTAAACCTGTCTCTACATTATAATATGTAATTTATTGAACCATCCCTGAAAACCCGAAGAAGGCAAGCGCCATCAGTCCTGTGCAGATAAATGCAATAGGCACGCCTCGTAACGGCTGTGGAATATTAACCAATGCTAAACGTTCACGAATACCTGACATCAACAGCATGGCAATGGTAAAACCTATCCCTGCGCCGAAGCCCTGCACTGTAGCCTGCAAGAATCCAAGTTGGGTTGGCGAGTCTGTTGTATTTAAAAGAGCCACACCCAGTACGGCGCAATTGGTTGTGATTAACGGTAAATAAATACCAAGACTTTCATAAAGTGTGGGCACCATCTTCCTGAGCATCATCTCTACAAATTGCACCAATGTTGCAATGACAAGGATATAACTGATGGTTTTCAGGACATCTATAAGTCCAAGCTCCCTTATTGAAGGGAAAACTTTTGCAATGATGTTAACATCTCCTGGCAACAAAACGTAATTGTATACAATCCACGTAATCGCCGAAGAAAGGGTCATTACAAATGTAACCGCAGCGCCCATACCTACCGCAGAAGACGTCTTTTGTGAAACCCCAAGGAACGGGCAGAGTCCCAGAAACTTCGACAGAACAAAATTGTTAACGAATACTACGCTTACAATAATTAATGCGATTTCCTTAATCATGTTTCATGAACTCCTTCATGGACTTTTCGCTCTTTCTGAGTTTCCTCCAGTTGAAAAAGCCGAGCAATAGTCCCAGTACTATGAATGCTCCAGGCGCCATAATCATAACTGAAGCCGGTTGATACGTCTCTGATATTTTTAGACCAAAAAGTGTTCCTTCTCCAAGTAGCTCACGTATAGAGGAAATAAGACAGAGTGAAAGCGTCCAACCCAGTCCCAATCCTGCTCCGTCTAGTACCGAGGCAAGCGGTTTATTTTTATAGGCAAAAGACTCTGCTCGATACATGATAATGCAATTAACTACAATAAGCGGTATGAATATTCCAAGTGACGCATTTAGCTCTGGAGGAAGATATGCCTTCATGAGTAATTCCACCATAGTCACAAATGCGGCGATAACAACAATGAAACAAGGGATACGGATTTCGCGGGGTATATATGCCCGCAGTATGGAAATAATAAGATTAGAACAAACGAGTACAAAGGTCGCAGCGCCGCCCATTGCCAGTCCGTTTTTAACCGAGGTAGTAACGGCAAGGCTTGGGCATATTCCCAGCACCAGAACAAACATGGGGTTATATTCAAATATACCCTTTGTAAATTCTCTTAGTTTGGTTTGTTCTGTCATAATTACTGTGTCTTAATTTAGCGTTAAGGAATTTCAATATTGTAGAGACAGGTTTAAAACCTGTCTCTGCGAAATACATTTCTTTGAAAAAAGTCGCTGCTGAAGGCAGCCTAATTTATTTATAATTTATAGGTATTGTTTATTTAATGTATTTATCAATTTCTTTCTTATCAAAGCCGTACAGTACCTTGTCGTCAATTACTACAATAGGAAGTTTGTCGAGAGATTCAATATCATCGCTTCCAACAATTTTCACTGCGTCTTTTCTGGCGGTTTCATCTTTGTCAATATCGTAAGAAATGTAGTTTACCTTGTTGGCATTAAGATAGGCTAGTAGCTGGTTGCACTTTGGGCAAAATGGTGTACAAAAAACCTTTATTTTATTAGGAGTCATATTTATACCGTCTTATGAATTAGAGATTTATTAGCAGAAAGATTCAAACAAAAAAGGGGTATATAGTCAATTAAAAAACTATTTTATGAATTAGGGTACCTTATAGTTTGTCAGAAATTACTGGATTTTTTAATTTTGGATTTTTAAGATATTCTTAATGTATCGTTGCGAGGGGCTTAAGCGACGAAGCAATCTATAGCAAACGACAAAAGCAAGGCATCATTATGGTAGTATTCAAGGAAATGAAAGAGAAATTCAGGAGAGAGATAACTGTAAATGCAGTGGAGACTGCGAAGATGTCATTAAAGTGACAGTTGTAGAATTGATATGCTGAACGGAAAAGTAGGATAGGTTAAGCCAAGGCAAAAAATATTATTTGTGTTTAAGTTTACATTATGGTTAAATTTAATGCAATAAATTAGTAGATAACTCAAATAATGTAAACTACATGTAACAATAGGTTAAAGAGGAAATGGGCATGTATATATGTAGCGCTAAGGTTCTTTTTATTTATACAGTACAACTTAAAAGCGCTTTTGCTATATTAATCAATCATACGATAAGGGCAAACCCAGAGTGATCAGGGGACGCAAAGTAAAGGGTCTTACATAGTTTTAAATTCAGAGTTTTGAGACATGATTCATAAGACAGCCTTATTGCCGAAGATTTAGATGAAGTCTTTGACAGTAAGGCTTTTTTATTTTAATGTTCAGCAATTTCAAACAATTAATTCCTCCCCCTTAGATGGGGGAGGTAAGGTGGGGGTGAAGGGAAAAGGCTGACCACCCTCCCCTAACCCCTCCCATCAAGGGAGGGATTATCTTTAATTCATGTAGTCGCCGAAGGCTTAATTTAATGATATAGAATTTTCGTTTTATTTAAGCGGTTTTCGTGTCCATAACCAATATGGTAAATATTCTATAAAAAAAAAATAAATGAAAGAAAATATAACAAAGGTTCGGTGGCTAAACATCCTTTTTCTTCCCTTTAGCGTTTGCTTAATACTCTATCTGGGTCAAACAGTTCAGGCACAAACAGCCATTCTTGAATATAAATTTAACGAGACCGGCACCACCGCGCCGAGCACGGGTTCCAATACTACCGCCGTACTGACACTTCGGAATAATGCGGGAGCGGAAACAGATCTTCATTCTGCCGATGGTCTGGGTGCTTCCTCCGGGTTAACTGGAGACCGCGCCTTTGATAATACCGCTTCGGATTCTATGGGAGGCGATGGCGGCAGGGCGGATCAGGCAGACTCGGCAGCAAATGATATTGATACACTCACATCCTTCACCCTGCAGGGTTGGTTTAAAACAGCTGGGAGTACTGCCATAGATGGCGTAACCGGAAGCAAGCGAGCAGTGTTACTTCAGAATGGCACGGGATTCAGTGGAAATACAGATGGATTTCAACTCTTTGGGCATCAAGAACATTTGAAACTTAGAGTTGATAATGGCGATGCCGAGGCACCAAAACTAGCATATGGAGGTACGCAATCTTGGATTTTTTTTGCCGTGACGTATGATGGTACCCTTAATTTAGATAACGTTAAGTTTTATAAAGGCTCGGCAAGTTCGGAAGTCACTCTGGTTACGACACAGACGATAGAAGACAAGGGGCAAGTGAATACAGAGACAATTGGACTTGGCATCGGCAATGAGAGCGGCAGCAATGGTTCCGCCTTTGATGGGTATTTGGATAATGTCAGGGTTTACGGAACGCAGAGTAACAACAATTCAGGCGTCCTGACCCTTGCCCAGCTAGAGAGCATTCGTACAGGAGATGTGCCTGTCAGTTCCACAAGTCCCACCAACGGCGCTATAGGAGTGCCTGTCAACACCACGATTACGGCGATATTTAGCAAGGCGATGGACTCCTCCACCATAACCACCTCCACATTTACGGTAAGCACAGGAGGGATTAACATCAGTGGAACGGTGTCTTATAATAGTACGACTAAGACGGCAACATTTACCCCGTCAAGTAACCTGACCTTTCCCACCACGTATACCGCAACAATAACAACGGGCGTAAAGGATTCGGCAGGCACTGCAATGGTTTCGAACTATACCTGGAGCTTTACTACTAGTTCAGTAACAGAGATCACTCCCCCCCCAATGACGGGTTTTGACCGTAATAATTATTTGCCGTCTCTGGGTGACGGAAACGACTACGATCGCGCATGGATTACCGTAATTGATACCGCTCCCTCAGCAAACACGACCGGAAGCCAGGATACCATCATCGTAACCATAAAAGCAGGCTTTAATTCGATAGCCTTCATATTAAAAGAAACAGGTGGAGCAACCGCGGTATTTACAACCACCGGTAGCGACCAAAACATTTTGTATCCGGTAGGCACTTCCGCTGGTTATGTAGAAGATTTTAATTCAGGCAGCCACAATTATCCTGCACTTGGTGCAAGTATAGTCGGCTTAAATTTAAAGCAGTTCACCGTCAATACAGATGGAAATGCGGATTTAAGGACAAACGGAGACCTCACCGTAACGGCTGGTGATACCATAGAACTCCTTTACAATGGAGATACTTTAGATAGCGCCCGTATCGGTTTTAACAGCGGTTCCTTTCGTTTTGATCCCAGTGTGGTAAGTCCGGTAACAACATCGTCTCTCAGTGCCATAAATCTTGTTATAAGTATCACAGACCCGGATGAAAATTTGAACCCGGTTGCGAAGGATGTGATCGGGTTCGCAGATAATTCAGCGTTATTGGCGCGCTCTCCGGGGACTGGCACGTCAAGGGTACAGATCGAGGCTATTGACCAGATTACCGGGTCAACCTTATCAATTAGTGGCGCCGATATAATAGCGCGGCATATTATGATGATCGAAACCGGCAATAACACAGGAGTATTCACCGCAAGTGGCAAGGTATTTGGTTCAACCACCGTAACTTCTTCTAGCCTGAAGGGTAATTTATTGGTTGGCTCTCAGACGACATCCGCTTACGCGGGTCAAGATATTACCCTGGGAAAAACGACAGGTAATAATGCTGTAGGTTGTATATTCAGGATAATCGAGGCAAACGCATCGGGCAGGATAGGGCTATATGAAGCAAAAGGAACCACCATAGACAGTGGCAACGTTGTTGGATTATTACCAGTGCTCGGATTCACCACAGGAAGCGACTTTATAGGGAAAGGGACGTCCACCTTCGGCATTGTTGGTGTAACAAGCGGAATCACAACAACACGGGTGGTGGCAATAAGTAAGACAACGTCTGCCTTTGGCAGTCAGACAGATAAGGCGGTAAATCAAGGGACTAGCACATCGGGCTTGATCAAATTAATCGAGGGGGACAAATACTGCCTGGTTGCGATAAGCGAGTTTGAGGCATCGGCGGGTCAAAGGGTGGTAGCTACGTTCAGTACTTATGAAACGGCACAAGCATTCCTAAGCGCGGGCGGGTCTGTAACCGTTACCATTGATACCTTTCAATTAGCCGGTCCGCGCAGCGGTGATACCCTAAAGGTATCGTACCTCGATGAGTTGGATAGCGGAGGCGTCTCGGGTACGGT
>Ga0209343_10001135_pt1 | contig 36684 bp, 34 predicted proteins | sample RifCSPlowO2_02_FD_184026 | JGI IMG/M metagenome (GOLD analysis project Ga0209343, IMG submission 184026) | Groundwater microbial communities from Rifle, Colorado - Rifle CSP2_plank lowO2_0.2 (SPAdes) (version 2) | ecosystem: Environmental > Aquatic > Deep subsurface > Groundwater | place...
CCCAGAACCGATAAACCTTATTCCGGAACCAAATCCAGTGTCAAATTTACCTTTGATGCCTGCACCACGCCGACCACGCCGACGCCGACCAACTTCAAGGTCCACCCCCTGCGGCCGTTTCCGGATAAAGGTCAAACCACAGATAAATTAACCGCCTACTGCGCCATGCGCCCGACTCCGGTCGAGCAAAACCGCTTTGACAAAAGGTTGCCGACAATTGACATCAAAACCGTCGGCACCCTGACCCAGGATTTTACCAAGTTCATTACCCCGCTTCTCTCCATCACTGATCCCAAAAAAGCCGATTACTCTTTGCCTTACAACGACAAAGCCCAACGCTACATGGCTGACTTTTTGGAAGGCCGGGCATATTATGAACCATTTGTCGAGTCACCCGATGATGATAATTTTTTTAATATGATACAACAATCTAATCAGTTCACATCTGAAGAATTAAGCTTAATCCAAACCTATGGTTTGGAAGATATTCCAGATGAAGCTAAAAAAAATACCATAAAAGCTAAAATAAATTCCGGTTTCATGTTTAACCGCCTGGGTGTGTTTCGCAAGCTGGCGCCCAAAACCTATCAAGATGAACTAAAGCGGGCGTTGATCCAGCGTGGAAGCGGTAGTTTTGGCGGTTCCGGCAACCCCTATGGCTTTGATCCCGCCAGTCCCACCGTTCATAACTACGTCGTCGGTTCCTGGCAAGGCCAACAGGTCACCTTAAAAGATTTTGTTGATAATTGGGCGCCTCTGCCCAAAGAGTACGAAAATAATCCTGATGAGAGTTATGCCCAAGCCTATTATGCCTGGAAAAATCAAGACGGCGGCAAGTGGTACGTTCTCTGGCCCTACGTCCCCATGTTTACCCGGGAAGACACTACCGGCATAATTGAAATTGTCGACTCCAACCCGCCGCCCGACCCTTACTACCCCGGCGGCGGTTACAAAGAACAAAACAAAAGCAATACCACAACCGTTGAGGTCAGCCATCCCCATTTGGCCCGAACCTACGAAGTGGCCACTTCGCTTTCCTACTTGCTCACCCCGCAGGCCGTCCACGAAGGGGCGACGCCGCCGGAACTCGGCGAAGAATGGATTCCCAAACTCTGGGAGGGAACAATCTGGTGGCTCGACCCGTCTTACAAAAAACCGAATCTTAACCTCACTCCGCCATTGGAATTCGGCCCACTCTGCGACGTCGACCCGGGTTATATCAGCTTAATCACTTCTTCCGGCGACCAGGCTTATGACAGCAAAATCACCACCAGCGTCAACCGCCAGGATCTGCAAGTTCGCAATCCTGAATATCAGGGTCCGCCTTCACAGCAAACCCCTTGCGGCTTGCTTTATCCCTGCGAAAAATGCGATGAAGAGACATCCTACGACAAAATTACAAAAACATATAATACCACCTATACCATCGATGAATCGGCTTGCTTTTACTACAAACAGGTCCGCTCTAATCCCAATTATTTAATCACCTACACGCCGTTTTTGACGGAAATTTTAACTTCCCTGACCGGCAGCCAGCGGGCAATATTTGACTTATTCAAACCGGCCGGTTTGGAAAAACAACCCTACGAGGAATTCGACTGGCCGGGCGTCGGCAACGCCGGCGAAGAATCGCCGGAGTATGATTTTTCTGCCGGCCGCGCCGAAGCCGGTGCCAAAAAACCAGGCGATTCACAAAGCTATTATTACCGCTACTTAGGCTCGCTCCAGTGCGCCAAAGAACGGGTAATGCAGGTCTTGCAGCCGTTTATATCCGGTTCGCCTTACACGCCCTATGCCTACGACTGCTTCCCGGAATTGACGCCGCCAACAGCCGGCGGCCCAGCCGGCTCGCTGCCTACCGGCCCCAAGTGGCTCCAGTGGCCGACTCATAACATTAAGGCGGTTTTTCAATGCTTTAAAGACACTCGCAACACCGGAACCCATGCCGGCATTGACATTGATGAAATTCCTGAAAGCGCGCCGATTTACCCCGCGGCAGTAGGAACGGTTGCCGACGTTGGCAATGACTCCACCGTCTTTGGTCACTATGTGATTATTAAACACGCCAATGGCTACAGCACGATTTATGCCCACCTGCAGCCAAATATTAAAGTCAGCGAGGGACAAACGATTGCCGATTTAAACCAACCGCTAGGTATCCAGGACGACAGCGGCGGCGCCTCGCGCGGCACCCATTTACACTTCGGGCTGGCTAAAGGGTCGGCCGTCTCCGATTTTTATGTCAGTGGCCCAATCGAAGATCCCTGCGGCCAAATGGAGGGCTGTTCCTGCAGTTATACCGGAAAATAAAATGTTAAACTTTAATTTAACCACCATGCTTAATCAATTGAAAACCAGAAAAAAACTGCTGATTGCATTAACCCTAGGTACTTTAATTATTATCTTGTTGCTTTTGCCATCTAAAAAATCAAAAACGACTACCGGGACGCTACCGCCCCAAATCAACATCCCCGCTTTTAACTCGGACGTTAATCCCCAACCTAAGGCGGATCTACCAAAAGAGCTAGAGACAAGAACCGTGGCCGTTTTTGAGCCGATCAAATATGAGTCAAAACAAATTCAGAATTTTTTTGAGCCGGTGGCCACAGAATTTAGATTTACTGATTTCCCGGAAAATATCAAGATCAACAAAATACCTCATCTTTTTTGGACCCAGGCGCCTAATTTTCTAACCGTTAACCTTAATAACGGCAATTTTACCCTAGACCTACACGAACATTTAACTTCAAGTTCGACCAAAATTCCTGAAAACGATGCTCTGCTTTTTGTTCAAAATTGGCTAAAGAAATATTCTTTGATTTCCGATGGTGCTCAACACCAAGTCAAGTATTTTAAAAACGTCAATGACGAAATGACGGCCATCACCGATTCCAACCAAGCCGAGGTCTATCTTTTTTCGTTCGCGCCCACACTAAATAACTTGCCAATCTTTACCACTGACTCTTTAGATGAACCTGTCTCTGTAACCATTAATCAATCCGGCAATATCATGACCCTTTACTACCGCCTGCCGGCGCTGTTTTTCACCCAAGACCCACGGCCGGCTTCCAGTCAAAAACCGGTCTTGAGCTTAAAGCAAATCAACCAGCAAATTGCCGACAAGAAACCGGTAATTACCCAGGTTAACTTCAGCGACGGCCGGTTTGCTCCCAGCACGGCCAACCTCAATAACCTCACCTATCAAAAAATCACCCTGGGTTATTCCAACGACTTTTCCCTGGGATATTTTCTGCCGGTATTCCAACTCAAGGGCGCGGCCAAGCTGGACGGCGGCGAGAATGTTGAAGTAACCAGCTATCTTCCCGCTTTGGCCGAGTAGGATATTTTCTGTTATCATTGACTCATGAGCTTCGAGCCTGCCAGTCCGATTAGTGTCGTCGTTTGCGACCAGTGCCATGGCGCCGGCTGTGACCAATGCGACCGCTTGGGCGTTTATGCCTTAAAAGACGACCAGCCGATCGGCTTTAATTTGCCGGATTTTATTGACTTGAAAGCCAGAAGGTTTTTGCGGCGGCTATTTTTAATCAAACGCGCCGTTCTGATAATTACAGTTTTATTAATTTTAACCCTGCTCTACTATGCTTTCAGCCGCTGACATTTCCCAATATTTTTCTCCGGCTGCCTTACAGCTCTTGGCCGACGCGTTATTGTCGGCGGCCAAACAAGGACAACCTCAGGCCCAACCGGCGCATTTAATAAAACTGCTAATGAATTTGCCGGAAATAAAAAAACTATATGAAAACCGTCGATAAAATCTCTTTTTCCGTAGACTTAAAAAAGGTCATTTACCAGGCATATGCCGAATCATTAATGACTAATTCCCCTATGGTCGAACCGGGCCATTTCTTATTGGCCGTCAACGATTACTTACCTACCCCGTTAAATCTGTCCAAACTCCGGCAAATAATCGGCAACTCCCTGCCGTCCGGGCCAGCCAAAACCAGCGGCGCCTCCGTCCTCGACCAATTCTCCCAAAATTTAACTAAGGCCGCCAGGGCCGGCAAGCTCGACGCGGTCATCGGCCGGGCCAAAGAGATTGAGCAAGTGATTCGGATTTTGGCCCGGCGGACCAAGTCCAACGCGATTTTAATCGGCGATCCGGGCGTGGGCAAAACCGCGATTGTTGAGGGCTTAGCTTTAAAAATCAGCCAAGGCCAGGTACCGGAGCTGTTAAAAAACGTCCAAATTTATAATTTGAATCTGACTAACTTACTGGCCGGCGCTTCTTACCAGGGCGAACTGGAAGAGCGCTTGAACCAAATTGTCAAAGAAGTGAAAAGACTGGGCCAAACGATTGTGTTTATCGACGAAATTCACATGATCGTCGGTGCCGGGGCCGGGGCCGGGGCCATGACCGCCGCCAACATTCTAAAACCGGCCCTGGCCCGCGGCGACCTGAATGTCATCGGCGCCACCACCCTGGACGAATTCCGCCAGTACATTGAAAAAGACCCGGCGTTGGAGCGCCGCTTTGAGCCGGTGTTTGTGGAAGAACCGTCACCCGAAGCGACTTTGAAAATTTTAGAAGCGGTCAGTATTAAACTCAAAAAACACCATCAGGTAGCCATCGAGCCGGCGGCCCTCCAGGCGGCAATTGATTTATCCAGCCGCTACGTTCAGGACCGGTTTTTGCCGGACAAAGCCATCGATCTTTTAGACGAAGCCACCAGTGGCGCCAAAATTGCCGGAAAATTGAGCGTCTCAGTCGAAGACATTAAACAGATTTTAGCCCAACGAACCGGGATTCCCATCACCGCTTTGACCCAGGAAGAATCGCTCCAGCTTTTAGACCTGGACAAGCAGTTGAAACAACAACTCATCGGCCAGGACCAGGCGGTGGACGCCGTTTGCGACGTGATCAAAAGGTCGCGTGCCGGCTTGAAAGATCCCAACCGCCCCATTGGGTCCTTTTTGCTTTTAGGACCAACGGGGGTCGGTAAAACCGAACTGGCCAAAGCCCTGGCCCGCACGGTTTACAAATCCGAAAAAGCCATGGTGCGCTTGGATATGTCCGAGTTTACCGAAGCCCACACCGCCGATAAATTAATCGGCGCGCCGCCGGGCTACGTCGGCTACGAAGAGGGCGGCCAGCTGACCAACCCGATCCGCCGCCGACCGTATTCTTTAATCCTTATGGACGAGCTGGAAAAAGCCCACCCCAAGGTTTTTGACGTCTTTTTACAGGTACTCGAAGACGGCCGCCTGACCGATTCCCAGGGCCATCTGGCCGACTTTAAAAACACGATTATTATCATGACTTCCAATATCGACGTCGCTGTCCTACAGGGTCCGTCCTTGAAGGTTGACCGGACGGCCTTGATGAAAACCCTCTCCAGTTACTTGCGCCCGGAGTTTTTAAACCGGATCGATGAAATTATCATTATGAATAAACTCGGCCTGAAAGAAATCAAAGCCATTGCCAAAATCCAGTTAAACCAGGTGGTTAACCGTCTCAAAGTTAAGGGAATTATTCTAACAGTGCCCGAAGCGGCTTTGGATAAATTGGCCCAGGGCGGCGACGTGGCCGAGTTCGGCGCCCGACCCTTAAAGCGCCTGATCCAGGACAAAATCGAAGAACCTTTGGCCGAAATGATTATCAGCGGCAAATTAAAACCAGGAGATACTTATGACTTATCAAATCTTAACCTGTCCTAACTGCGGCGGCCGCGGCTGCCCCACCTGCCAAAATACCGGCAAGGTCCGGGTCAGCTCGGAACAGCTGCAAAAAATTAAAACTCTGGCCAAGCAGCTGGGCCAGTCACCCCTTGCCTCTTCTCCCCATTCCGGGAGTGACCGAATGGACTCTCCCGGAATGAAAACTCCTGCCTGGACCGCCAACCTTTCCGGCGTCATCGCCTGGTCGATTCTGGCAATTTTATCCGGCGCGGCCGCCGCTTCCTGGTACTGGTTGAAAAGCTTCAAGCCGTTTTTACTGGGGCTGGGAGCACTGCTCACTCTAATCGGCACCCGCTTTGCCTGGAAACAGCCGTTCTTCCAGCTCCAAGAGCCCGACGATTTTATAACGGCAATCAAGCGCTTGACATAGATACTTTATTTGGTATAAATTAATACTAAATATGACATCTATATCCGCATTGGCCATTCAGCAGAAAATCAAGGCCTTAAACTTAAGGTTTATCACCCCGCCACTACTGGCGTCTTTGTTAAACAGGACCAACAGGAACACTGTTTACAAAACCCTCCAGCGTCTGGAAAAATATCAAGTCCTCACCCGCCTTAAAAAAGGTCAGTATTTAGTTACTGGTGCCGATGTTCCCGAGTTTGTTATCGCAAATTTTATCGTTAAACCCTCATATATCAGTCTGGAATCTGCCTTGGCTCACTACGGCGTTATTGCCCAGTTTACCTATACGATTACCTCGGCCACAACGCAAAGGGCGCAAAAAATTATTTACGAAAAGCGTGAGTTCGAATACTCAAAAATCAATCCGCGTTTTTTCTGGGGCTATGAAAAACAGAAAAGCGTCATGATCGCCCGGCCGGAAAAAGCCTGCCTAGACTACCTATATTTAGCGGCCAAGGGCTTAAGGAATTCAGATATCAATGAGTGGGATCTAACCTCGCTTAATAAAAACCAGTTTAAAAGTTACGCTGCCAAAATTAACTTTGCGCCTTTGCAAAAATTATTAATAAACAAAAAACTCTTATGATCGATACCACCTCTTTAAACAATTTAGCTAGGGCGGCAGCGATCGACCGCTACACCATTTTACGGGAATACATCCAAATCTTGTTTCTGGACAATTTTTATCATGCAGGAGCCAGCCGGAAGATTATTTTTAAAGGCGGCACCGCTCTAAAAATACTGTTCGGCTCTCCCAGGTTTTCCGAAGATTTGGATTTCACCACTAAACTGCCCCAATCCGCCATTTCCCGCTTAGTCAACCAAACTATCACCAATCTTCAAGCCGAAGCCCCGGGAATCCGTGTCAAAACCATCAAATCCGTCGCCGGTTTTTCCCAAAAAATCTCTTTTCCGACCGATTTTACCCCCATACCTTTAACTATCAAGTTGGATTTTTCCGCTCGCGAGCCGGCTTTAACCAATTATCAAAATACCATTACCACCAATTTGCCGGTTTTCTCCTCTTCTCTAATTACGGCTCTGTCTCCCGAAGAAATTATGGCTGAAAAAATCCGGGCGATCACCTCCAGAAACAAAGGCCGGGATATTTTTGATCTTTGGTTTTTGTTAAAAAAGAGCGTCAGGCTTGACAAAAAACTAATCACCGCCAAATTCCGGCTTTACCGGGAAAAATTCTCTTTAGCGATCTTAATCGGAAAAATCAAACAGTTTGATCAAAAACAATTAACCCGGGACATTACTAAATTCCTGCCGTTAAACCACCGCCAAGTAATTCCTCAACTGAAAAAATTAACGGTGGAGGTCATCCAAACCAATGCCGCCTAAATCGGAAACCTATATCAGTGTCGACGTTGAAGCCTCGGGTCCAATCCCCGGCGAATACAGCCTGCTGTCGATCGGCGCCTGCGTCGTTACCAACACCGGCCAAAATTTTTACTGCGAGCTTAAACCTTTAAACGATAATTTTATTGCCAGGGCGATGGCAGTTAATGGTTTATCGCTAGTAAAACTCAAACTTGAAGGTGAAAGCCCGGCCGCGGCGATGGCCCGGTTCCGAAATTGGCTGCAGAAAGTCCACCTTGGCACCCGACCGATCTTCGTCGGTTTCAACGCCACTTTTGACTGGTCGTTTATTCATTGGTACTTTATCAAATTTATGGGCGCCGACCCGTTCGGCATTTCCGGCTTGGACATTAAAGCTTATTTTATGGGCCGGCACCGGGTTTTATGGCAGGAAACCAACAAAAAAAGCGTCCGGACGCTTTACCCGTCTCAAACCCACCACACCCACAACGCTCTTGACGACGCTAAGGAACAGGCGGAAATTTTTGCCGGAATGCTTAAATAATAAAGGCGATCAAAAATTAGTCTTGACATCTTTAGTTTAGTTTAGTATAGTTTAACCATGTTACAAGCCCAAGTTTACACACCGGATCAAGTCGCTCAAATTCTCCAGCTCAATAAAAACACGGTTTATGAGTTAATTAAAAAAGGCGAAATCATTGCCAAAAAAATCGGTAGGGTGTTTCGTATTCCAGCCATGTCCCTTTCTTTTGCTTTAACCGGCCTGGATGAAGATCTCTACCGTGCCGAAAAAGAAGATTTAAAACTTCAGTCTAAAATCAGACAGGAACTGACCCGATCCCGTCAAGTTTTATGAGGCTGATTAAGGCATTTTTAGATTCAGATGTAATCATCTCTTCGCTTTTATCCTCGACCGGCGCCGCTTATCTGCTAACTCGCCAAAAATCAGCCGTTAAATACATCAGCAATCTTTCGGTCAAAGAAATTCACATTGTTGCCAGAAGATTGGCAATAAATTCCTCCATTGTGGATAAATTACTGAGGCGTTTTAAACTTGTCCGACTCAAAAAAGATTTTGGCAAAGATTATGTCAACGATCCCCATGACCAACATGTTATTTCCGGGGCAGTAACTGCCAAAGCTAGATTTTTATTAACTTACAACTTAAAACACTTCAAGGTAGAAAAAATTAAACGGGATTTTAATATTCTGGTTTACCAGCCAGCCCAGTTTTTGCAGTATTTAAGAAGTTTATAATAGATTTATGCTCTTATCCCTGCTCGTTTTTACTTTAGCCGCCCTGGCCCTCTTCCTCTCTTCCCAGGCGCTTTTGTCCCGTTTGTTTAGGTTGCTGCCGCTCAATTTATTATTTTTTCTGCTGCTTCCGGGAATTTTTTTACACGAGTTTTCCCATATTTTGATGGCCGAGCTGCTGCGGGTTAAAACCGGAGAATTAAAGTTAAGGCCTGAGTTTAGCGACGGCCAACTGCGTTTGGGCTCGGCCCAAATTGCCTCGACCGATCCCCTGCGCCTGACCCTGATCGGCGTGGCGCCGTTTATCAGCGGCACGTTGGCACTGTGGCTGCTGTTTAATTTTGGGCTGGGAGACTTTCTTTGGTATTGGAAATTGGGGCTGGGTTATTTAGTTTTTGCCATTGCCAATACGCTCTTCTCCTCACCCTCCGACCTCCAGGCCGCGGCCATGCCGCTGGTACTGGTGGTGATTTTGTTTGGTTTGTTTTCCCTGACTAACCTGGATCTGCCGCCTAACCTGATTCCGGCTCTGCAAACTTTTTTCTTCCAGCTGACGCGCTTGTTTACTTACACCTTGGGCATCAACTTAGTCTTACTCCTGCCCGCCTGGCTGATTTCTGCCAGGATTAAAGCGTAACTCTGCCGCTTGACATAATGTATTTACTTGGTATATACTAATAAACAATCATGAGATTGCTACCTTACCTCATCCTGTTTGACTGGGACAAAGGCAATATCAATAAAAATATTGCCGGGCATAAAATTAAAAACGAGGAGGCAGAAGAAGTTTTTATCAACCAGCCGATTATTTTGTTAAAAGACAAAAAACACTCACAAAGTGAGTCCCGGCTGATGATTTTGGGCAAAACCGACAAAAAAAGACGATTAAGCGTCATTTTTACCCAAAGAGGCAAGAAAGTAAGAATTATTTCCGCCCGGCCGATGAGCCGAAGAGAAAGGAGACTGTATGAGCAAAAAACTAAAAAACATTCCTCTCTTTAAAAACGAGGACGAGGAAATAAAATTCTGGGACAAAGCCGATTCCAGCCAGTATTTTGATTTTGACTCGGCAGAGCTGGCCGCTTTTCCCAATTTAAAACTTACCCGTCAACCAATCTCTTTGCGCTTGACTAATAGTCTATTAACTAAGCTTAAACTTTTAGCCAACAAAAAAGACGTTCCCTACCAATCTTTAATTAAACTCTATCTGGAGAAAGCCGTGGCCGACGATTATTACCGTTTGGCGGTATAAAGATTTATGGGTGTAGATATTTATCTCAAGTCAGGCAAAATGGATTTTTCCTGCCGGCTGTATTGGCTTAGTGATCTAATCGAGCAGTACGGGCAATATCAAGACCGTCTGCCCGAACTCGGGCTGGATAAGAAGCTAAGTTTAAAAGAAATAAAACAGTTGTTGGATTTCTTAAAGCCTTGTCTCCAAGAATTAAAAAAGGATAAAAAGAAACAAATTGCCAAATATGATTCGGTGTATTTTAAAAAAATTGAGGGGGTAAGTTCTTCACTTAAACATCTGATAGCGTTGATTAAATCAAAGCCGATTGATAAATCGGTTTCTTTTAAATTGCAGGGGTTGGTAAAAAAACTTGGTCACTTTATTAATACTTATTCAACCGATCCCAATCAGGAAAAAGCGGAAATTAAAGAAAGTTTTAACGAAAAAATATCATTGGTACAAAAAATAATCCCCTTTTTAACCAAAATCGCTTCCGGCCGCGGTTCGGTGACAATTAGTTAACCAAGATTATATAAAAATTCCCCAAATTTCTGCTATACTAGGTTATGACTAAAAAACGCCAATTGTCTCAAGAGCTGGAACGGATCGTTTCCGTTCTCAAAGCCGGATACCATCCGGAAAAAATCGTCATTTACGGTTCGCTGGCCGGCGGAGAAGTCAACCGCTGGAGCGATCTTGATCTGATGGTAATTAAAAAAACCAGCAAGCGGTTTTATGACCGAATCGGCGAGGTATTACAGTTAATTAAGCCGCGCCGGCCGGTTGATGTTTTGGTTTACACACCTAAAGAATATCAACAAATGAAACGGGACAGCTGGTTTGTGAATGAGGAAATAGTTAAAAAGGGCCGAATCGTTTATGCCGTATAAAGATAAAAGCGCTGATTGGTTATTTTTTGCCGAGTCCGACCTCAAAACCGCCAAGGCCGCTTTCAAAGAAAAAATCTATCACATCGTCTGTTTTCACTGTCATCAAACTATGGAAAAAAGTTTTAAGGCCGTGCTTGCCCGTCATCAGCGCCAAATTCCCAAAATTCACTTTTTGGCAGTATTGTTCGCCTCGATCGTTCCGTTGGAAAAACCAAAACTGCCAGAAGAAGAAGTTTTATTTATGGACCGGTTTTATTTTCCTACCCGTTATCCGGATACCCTACCCGGCAGTTTACCGGAAGGTTTGCCGGATAAAGCCGACGCGGCCAAGGCTTTGGAAATTGCCGAAAAAACACTAGCTTTAATTAAAAATTTGCTTGCAAAAAAGAAGCTTTAATAATCCGTCGTCCTTGCCAACCGCGTATCTCTGAAATTTTCCCCAAATTTCTGCTAGGATTAAAGCATGGCCCTGCCCGATGAATCAAAAAATTCTGCTTCAATCCCGCCGGCGGCTTTAAGTAATCTTTCCGACGGCCAGTTGCTGGATAATTTTAAACAAAACCCAACCGCCGTCGCCAGCGATTTAATCAGGCAACCGAACCAGCTCAATCGTTTTTGGACCTTACTGGAGCGTCATTCATCCCAAGACCAGGCCCTAATTAAGGCCTATGACAAAGCCCAGAACATTTTGGGTAAAGTTCCACCCGTTCCCCAGTCTCAACCCACCGCGGTACCAATACCCGGCGCCCCGCCAACTGTAACCGCCGAACAGATAATCCAACCGGAAGCCGAAACGGTCAAGAAAAACAACATCGGCCCACAAAACGCTAAGCCTCTCGAAAAATTTTTAAACGACTTCAGACCCAGGTTTGATGCTTACATGGCTGAAAAGAAAATTGACGCGGCTACCTCATCTCATGAATTTACGCAAAATCTCATGGCCATGCTGGCAATGTACCGGGGAGACTTAGCCCATTTTTATCTGTCTGAAGGGGCAATGGAAATGTTCTTTTCTTCTTTGGGGCCAATTGGTGATTTGTGGCGAGCCGGTTACGAGAAAAACTACAGATTAAAGATGAAGTGGATGATGAACCCACTCAACCCTAATTCCGTTTATTACTACCTTAACTCTTTACCCGCAAAACAAGCTTTTAAAATACTCTATCTCCCCGCCAAAGCCACTTGGGCAATTTTGACTCACGGCGGCGCTCCGTTTACCGCCAGGGCAACCTATATGGAAAGAAAGTATGATCCGGAAAAAGGCCCTTATCAGGTTGTTAAACAAGGAAACTTCTTTTCTCCGAAACTAAAAATGTCTCAAGTCGCCGATGTTTTGGCCGACGGCTTAGGCACTTTTATTGGTCCTTCTCCCTCCCATGACGATTTTGCCGATGTTTTGGATGTTTTAAAAACTGCTAAATTGTCCGGGGATAAAAAGGCGATTAAAAACGCCAAAAACAACGTTCGATTATTGCTTGACCGTCACAATAGTTTTTCCGGTTTGGCCAATTTTCCTAAAGCAATTTTAAGGAAAGGTCTAATTAACTCATACCGCCGCCTAAAACGCCATGAGCGGGACCCGATCTCTTATATTTTATCTCTCCTTGGCGGATCGTTCTTTGATTTGATAATGACGGCAACACTCAGACCACTGGCGGTAATCGCCAATAAATTAATTAATTTAATCCCCGGTGTCAACATTCTTAGAACTCAATTGGCGGAATTCCTGAGTTCCAACCGCGTCTTAACGACTGCCCGGATCGGAGGAACTTCAATTTCTTCATTTGTCCGAGGCGTGCTTAGCCCGACCACTTTTTCTTTTGGCTACGTTGGCTATAATCTTGTTCCCGGCTCCCCTCTTGCCCAAGCAATCCTGACTCCGACCTTTGCCGGCATCGGCGCTTTTTACAAAACTGCCGTCAACTTAGCCAATCTTGGGATTTATGACCGTTATGGCGAATTAAATCCCGTTGGTTGGGTGAGAAGATATGACGCTCTGGTGGCCCAAAGAGATCTTCAAACTTTAGAAAAAGGCTATCTTAAGGGTTTTAAGCCAGGGCCGGTTACGAGATTTGCCGATTTTCTCCATCACAACTGGCTGGTTAGAATTCCCATCAACGGCTGGGTGGCGGCTGACTTTTTATCGCCCTTAATGCAACGGTTGTACGGCTGGAATTCAGTTACCACTCACGCCGTTTTTACCGCAGTTGATTATTTCTGGCAAATTAAGGGGCCATTGTTCAGAACCATTGGTGATTTTATTAGTCAAATACCGGCAGTCCAAAGGCTTGTTGCCTCGATTCAATTTGGCATTACTTTCCCCCTGCAAAACTGGTGGTTCAACATGGTTTACAAGGCCACTTCTTTCCAACAAAGCCTAGTCGGAGCTATCCCGACTCAATGGAAAATGCGTACCTGGGCTAATTTCGCCCAAAACTTCTTCAACCCCGGCTTTTTTATGGGTTTTGGCTTAATCCCCTTATTAACTCCAGCCATGGGTGGTTGGGCTTATCTAGCCGGCCCGGTTGCCGGCAGCTTAACCTGGAACGCCGCCGCTTTTGCCTTGGAAAAAACTTTCGGCGTCCGCATCGCTTCAATGGTCAAAATTAACGCCTGGGGGTGGACTGGTTATATTGTCGGTTCAGTGCTGCAACTCATCTTCCCGGCCCTGCCAGCCTGGTTCGGCATGGCTACGGCTCTGGCGTTTCCGGCCATCGGCATGCTTTTTTCGGCATTTGGCATTAGCTTTGGTTCTATCCTGGGTTGGATTGGTTCGCTCAGCCCGGTAATGGGAGAATTTTTAGCCGCCATTGCGTCTGGCATCGGACCAACGGCTATTGCAATTTGGGGAACGGTTATGGCCATCGGTTCAGTAACATTACTCACCGTGTTTTTCGCTTATACAATTTACGCCGGTTTTTGGGTGCCGATGATTGAAGAGGGTAAGGCCCAACCCCAATCCTCCAATTTTTCCATTAGCTCTGCCTGCACCCTCACTGCTCCAAATCAATATCAATGCTGCTCCAATTTTTCCGTTACTGAAAATGTCTTTAATAGCCGAAATTTCCTTGACCATAATACCGATTTTATTCGATCAGATCTAACTGTAAACCTTAATAGTCCGGCTTCCACAACTCATGCTTTTCGCGGTAAAGAATTAATTTACACTACCTATGTTACTGAATGGACCAATGGAGATAACTACAGTTTAGTTATCCCTCCTGGCAACATGATCGACGACGCCCATCCCTATTTAGATGCTTTTTTACCTACCCCCTTTGATCAACCCCAAAACCTTTTTGAATTAATGCAAACCAACTCCTCTGTGGTTTTTTCCATGCAGCCTTTTTTCGACATTCTCACCCAGCTGGCTAAAGAATTTAAACCTTGTACGCCAAACCCCAGAGCTCCTTGTTCTCAGGATGGTCAGCTGGTCGCCGAATACAAAACCCAGGTTATCCTCATGGAACACAAAAAATCTCTCTTAGAAAAATTAATTTCTCAACTTAAGTTGGCCGTTAACAGTAATAATTTAGTTTTTTCTTTAACTCAAATCAAAGCTGATCTGGCTACCGCCGCAACCCCTGCCAACAACCCCTTAACCGACCCTTGCCCAGATGCCGCCGCTCCCTGCGCCCCCGAGCAACAGGGCCTAAAAGACCTTTTCAATTCCTGGCCCGCCTTGGTCCAACAATATTCCTACTCTATTGGCAACTTTCTTATTCAGGCCCAATCACCTACCGCCGACCCGATTGTCATCAAGGCCTCTCTGCAGGCCTATCTCGATACCTTGACTGACCTGCCCGATCAAATCGACTCCCAAATTACTAACCTCAATGCCATTATTGATCAAATCGAAAAAGCCCAGGGAAAAATGGACGCCGCCGACGCTCAAGCAATTATTAATACCAACTTCTCCGGCTTTGCCAATATGGCTCCCGATGGCCCCGAACAACTTGCCGCCTGGGCCCTATTAGAAAAATATTTCCCGGGCATCTTTAAAAAAAGCCATACTTTTTACTTTATCCCCCAGGGCACCAATTATCAGGTGTGTTTAGACATGGATTACTCCGGCCCAACTGGGGTGGAGCAAACGGTTTGCTCCACCATCAGCTACACTCCCAGCGTCTGGGGACCGAACACGAGTTTTGCCCGCTCCTGCACTACCTTTACGCCGGAGTAATATTTATCAATTTGAAGCTTGACAAACTACAAATTAACAGTAAAATGTAGCTTAGGATATGTTTAAACGGCTGATTGAATCAGACATCAACCGCTATTTAAAAAACGGCGGCCATAAAATCCTATTTATCTGGGGGCCGCGCCGCTCGGGAAAAACAGTGCTGCTTAACAAGCTGGCAAAACAATTGAAAGTCAAGCGCTACAACTTTGACTGGCAGTCGGACCGGGAAAAATTCGTTCCCCGGAGAGAAACTCTATCGGCTTTGGTTAAAACCAACTCTGTAATTCTGATCGACGAAGTGCAAAACTATCCGGAGGCCACCGTCGCCATCAAACTGCTTCACGACGAATTTAAGGTCAAAGTTATTGCCACCGGCAGCAGCGAACTGCGGCAGAAATCCAAACAGTTTGACTCTTTGGCCGGCAGATACGACGAAATTTACTGCCTGCCGCTGTCGCTTAAAGAAATTTGGCTCAACCAAAAACCGGCGGCCGATGAGACCGATAATTTTAAAAATAATTTGGCGGAAAAAATGCAAATTTTTGGCGCCTATCCGGAAATTTATACCCAAACCAATTTGCCGGAAGCAGAAAAAATCGACCGGCTGCAGCAGATTTTTGACGCTTATGTCTTAAAAGACGTAGTCGATATTTACGCCCTGAAAAATCAAAAACTGGCTAAAGACATATTAACCAAGATTGCCTTGCAGTTAGGCAGTGAGGTTTCCGTCCGGGAAATCGCCGGCTCTTTGGGCGCCAGCCCTTCGACCGTAGCCGATTATATTGAAATTTTTATCAAAAATTATGTTCTTATTCCCCTGCCGTCGTTCAAAACCAACCTGCGTCGGGCGGTGTCGGAAAACCGGAAGCTCTATTTTTACGATCTGGGTATCAGAAATATTCTCATCCGCGATTTCCGGGAGACCAACTTACGCCAAGATAGCGACGGCGTCTGGGAAAACCTGACCGTGGCCGAGTTGGAAAAAAGACGCCGGCTGGAACATCTCCATTATAATTTCTATTTTTACCGTGAATACGGCGGCCGGGAGATAGATTTGGTGATTGAAGACTACCAAAAAAATTACACTATTTTAGAAATCAAAACTAACAGGGGCGGAGTGAAAAATATTTTCCCCTTGCCTTCCCGGAAAATTACGATCAACAGGCAAAATTATTACGATCAACTGATGAAGCTATAAAAACCACCTTTACGCCGTGATCTTGCTATGAGTAGATACAAATGCTAATCTAAATCAAATGACCCGCCTCAGCCATAGGCTGATCGGCCTTTGGCCGAAGCCCAAATTACTATCACTTGTTTTTTTTGTTTTACTCATTCCTTTGTTTTTCCCCAAAATTGCCTCAGCCTCACCCCAAGAATTTATCCAAGCCGTCCAGGAGGGCAATAACCTTCAGTGGTATTTGGGTGGCAGTTCGGGAATGTTAGCCACAACCGCTGACTCTTTGTTAATTGGTATTGTTGGTGCCTATGATGAACAGGGAAATCTTATTTCTACCGGGGCTCTTCATACCTCTGGTGTTCTTATGGCCTATCTTTACAATAAGCCTGCGTCCTCTGTTGACTATTTGGCCTATCTCATGAATAACTCCGGCTTGGCTAAATCTGCTTATGCCCAAGGTGAGGGGTGGAATTTCTTAACCAACACCAGAATCGGCGGTCCTAACGGCAATAATTCTCAAGCTATTCTAATATTATGGCGAATAAGTCGGGATATTGTTTATTTGTTCTACATCGTAATTTTCGTCATCATTGGTTTTATGATCATGTTCCGCTCCAAACTCAATCCCCAAACTTCAGTTAATATTCAGTTGGCCTTGCCAGGAATCATTGTCAGTTTAATTTTGGTAACTTTTAGCTATGCTATCAGTGGATTAATTATTGACACGGTGTTTCTTAGCCATAAGTTAATTGAAGCTGTTTATTTTTCCACCAATACCAAGCCTTTTTATGAATTATTGCCTCCCGCAGGAACTGGTAAAATGCCCTATTCTGACGTGGTTAAAAACATGGACATCATTTCTGCTCTATTATTACCAGGACAAACTGTAGGTAGTCTCCCTTCCCCGTGGTTGGGATTGGATGTTTTTACCCAATTCGGAGATTTTTTAACTAACGGAATTGGTAATAGTCTTAAAAATTTATTTGGGGCTGGCGGGGGAAATTTCTTTTCCAATTTTATCCCCCTAATCTTTGCTTTCACCATTTTAGGCGTTGGTATTAAAATCTTTTTTGCTTTAATCACCAAATATGTTACCCTCATCCTCTCCACTATTTTCTCGCCTTTTGCGTTTTTAATGAGCGCTTTCCCTGGTCGGTCAGAAGGAATCGGCGCATTTATTCGAACCATGCTTTCGGCCGCTCTAACTTTCCCGGCAACGGCTTTTATGTTTTTTCTGTCTGCTTTTTTTGTTTCCGGCAAGATCGTTTTAGACTTGAATCCCCTACCTCCATTAAATAAAGTAGGTATTTTTGCCCCAGGGTCAGCTACAACCGGCCTCGCCGGAGGACAAATCCTTGAACCATTAATTGCCATTGGTATCTTAATGGCGGCTACCCAAATCCCTCAAGCCATTGATCAAGCGCTTGGCGCTAAACCAGGTATTGCCGGAGCGGCCACACCAGACGTCAGCAGTGCTTTGAGTAAAATCCCGATTATTGGTTCCCTCTTGCGTTAACGAAAAAGTCTCTCCCTTTTTTTGCCAACTCATTAAACATTTGCCTGTATTCCCTCTTGTCTAACCAGCTGCTTATGCTTCCTTTTAAGTCATTAACCGCATAGTGCCCGATTCTTAGTAAATAGAAAGGTAAAAGGATAAAGGCGGTGGTATTAACCTGTAAATCCGCAGCCGTTGAGGTTTTGACATCCGGAACGTAAACATATTCGCTTACTATCTCCATGGCTTCTTGCTGGCCACCACCACAAGCAACTAACGTTTCCATCGCCCCTCTAATTAAAGGAAGGTCCAGTCCGGTTGCCTCACATACCACTCCAACCGCTTCATTAAAATCTTCATCAAAATAGTTTCTGTGTTCCGCTCTGGAAAAATTATCGTGTTGTTCTCTCTGCCCAGTCTGTGTTGGTGTGGCTGAAGGCGCAGATGTATTTTTGGCCTGCACTGCACAAGCCTTAATTGCATCTTGCCTATCCTCCCAAGTAGATTTGTCAATATCCTTGTTATAAACTCCAACCGAGCATTGATAATAATTAATCACTTGCGGATTGGCTGCGTGCCCGGGAATCAAAGTTCCGTTGATTAACTGTAAAGCCGCGTCTGGATTCTTGTGCGCCTCAATCCAATTGGCCCTTAGAATTTCCTGGCCCTGGGGATTATTTTGCAAACCAAGCTGATTCACCAAATCATTCAAAGCCGCTTCGCTAATTACCGATTCCACTGCCTCGCCTTTTTCGTCAATTTTGTAGGCAAACAGCCACGACGGTCCGAATTTCGCGGTTATATTGTAAACCGGCGTCCCGTATAAACTATAAGGGGCCTCATCTAAATGATCTGGGCTATTAATACCCGCAATGTCCAGTTGCGATGACTCCATTCCCTCGCGGCTATAAAGCATTAGCGTGTTTGAATCAAAATTATTAGCTTGTTCAGTATACGGATCTTGATTTAATACTGTCGTCCCATCGGTCGTTCTCTTGTCACCCCTTATTTTATCCAGCAACCAAACAATTCCGGGAAAACCCACCAATATTCCTGCTGTTTTAAGTATTGTTTTTAAATATCTTTTACTCTTTGCATTTTTTTTATCCTCTTTATCCTCGAAGTGATCACTGTCTTTACCTTTTAATCTTATGGTAAATCCTCCGGCGCGCTCCCATGGATGAGGAGGAATTTTTTCTGGAGGCCTATTTTCATTATTTTCCAAAATCGATCCCAGTTTATCCATATTTTATTGCGCCGGGAAATACGCGTCTTCTTTATTCTCGTTAGGATTAAAATATTCACCAAAATATTTCCCAAAATTCGGCGCCTTTTTAGCGGCAATTAACCTGATAAGCCTTAGCATTACTCCTTTGTCCCACCAGAGCAAACTCAATCCATAAGTAATTGGTAGAACTACCCATGGTAATATGGTTGCCCCTAGTGGATTCATCCCAAAATTGGTCAACGAATCCCTTAATAATCCCAGGAATGTTGTCCCCACCCATTCATTCGATAAAAGATTTGCCACTGCAATCCCTCCCCAAGCAATTAATCCTGCCGGAACATTTACTACTTTATTTATAACCGCTACCCGATTTAACCATATAGCAGCCTTTTCCCACCAACCTGCATCCAGGGTTTTTATTTCTTCATCCCTAATGGCATCGGCTGCTGCAATTATTTGTTTTAATTGGCCGTGTTCGATATTCCCCGAAACCTCTTTTTCCTTGGCAATGGCGTAAACTTCTTTTGACCACATACTCTGTAAAATAAATTCGTAGGACAAATGCTCATCTTTCATTACCATTCCTCTTAAAGCTCCTTTTTGTTGAACCAAATTAACTGCCAGTTCCAGCTCTTTGATTGGCCGAATTAATTTAGAAATAAAGGCGCTTTCGCTTTCATAATATGGATCCAGGTCTATAATGGCCTGCCCCGGCTTATTCCCCTCGTGTGCCCGCCCGGTTAACAACTCAAACAATATTTGGTAGCGATGGAGGAAAAATCTCTGTGCCTGTTCTTCGGTCATCTTTAAACACGGCAAACGAACCTCTTTATTTTTCTCAACAACCGCTTTTGTTACCCATGCCTTATGGTCCCTTAAACTGCCTTTCATTTCGCTCCAAACCCGACTATACCCTTCTCCCTCAACAAACCTAAACCTTGACCCCGCCTCTCTTTTAAACTTCCAGCTGCCTGGTTTTACTACCCATTGCCCATCCATAAGCACTGCTCTCATTCCATCCAACATTGTCTCCCCCGGTCTTTGCCAACCATTAATTTCATGGTTAATCACTTGTAAATTATTTATGTCAATAGTTTCTCTAACTGCTTGTCCGGCTGAATTGATGCCGTAAACTTCTGCTTGCACCCCCTTTTGACTCAAAATCCAAACATTGGTCTTCTCTACAAGCCCTGCTACGGGCATCATAATAGTAGCCAATCGGCTCCCCCCATAAGCTTGGCCAATTTCCTCCGTTGTCATTGGTGTAAAAAATTCAGGCAGATCTTCTCCTTCCGGCGGCGCATCAAATGCCATTTTTCTCTTATCTGGATCTGGGTCATTCTTTAATTTCCTACCATATTGCCTGTAAACTTCGTCTAACTCTTTCCACCCAAATACTTCTCGGTAAGTTAAGTCCGAAACACATAGCTGTCTGGTTTTTATTGATCCATCCTTCATCTCTATTGCCACCGGCACCCGATACCCTTCTACTGGCCGGCCCGGATTTAACCAAGAAGACATATATTGATAAACAAAGGCTCTTTTTTCCATAAACAAACTTCTTTCCGTACCCCAGTCAAAGGCTTCAGTTACCACTAAAATGTTGACCATCATTTTTATCGCGTCATCAAATCTGGAGACCAAGCCAGTTTCGGTCACGTCTAACTCTTCCTCTATCTGTCTCAAGAAAAATTCTATTCCTGCTGACCGCTCAATTCTTCCATTTACCGCCAAGCCTTTAACTCCCTCAAAAACCCGCCGCCACTCAAATAATTTATACTCACTTAGCATCTTCTGAATTAACTCCCGATTCGGAATCTGCACCTGTAAAAACCTTTCAATCGCCAGCCTTGCCGCCGTCCCTAAAAGAGTGTTTAAATTCCTGAAAGTTAATTCCGAGTTATATCTATGTTTCATCTTTAATGCCGCTTCTAATATTTGTGCCGGAAAGGTATCGAATTCCTCCACCAAAGTATTTGGCACCTTCTTAATTAATTCGACGATTATGCCTGCCGACTCTACTGCCGCACAATCGTACATTAGGCTGTTATGTAATGTGTATCTAGTTGTTTGAGTTCTCTCCTGCATCTCACTGTCTCGAAAATCGCCAATCAAACCCCAAGCTCGAGGATCTTCTAAGACCGAGTTTAAATCGTCCCAAATTGGCAACCCGCCCATTGTTGCTGGATCATACCAAGCTTCATTGTTTGTTCCGAAAGGGTTTGGGTTATTAGGGTCAGTGTTAGTAAAAACCCCCAACACCTTATTTACTCTTCGTCTTAAATCATCATCCCAAGATGGCTTATTGGCATTAAAATCTTCCATGGCTACCGCGACTAAACGGTCAAACACAGCCCGACGGTGATCTTGGTTATTATTATCAAACCTTTCAAACTTGCCCATTGTTCCAGGCAAAATATTGTCATCCGGAACATTTGGGTCAATGTCGTAATGCCTTACTCGTCGATTATCCCTATCTAGACCTAACAAGTATAAAAAAACCGTTTGCCACTTAGCCGTCCTTTGATAGCTGTAGTTTTTAGGGCTATATTCATTTGGATCACCAGAAATAGCATTATAGGCCAATGCGGCATTTCTCCCCGAAAACCATCCTCTGTCTGCCATATCATCAGGTTTTAAGGCAAAAGCTTCCCCCAATAAATTAATCCTATTGCCGTTCACATCCGTCACCCAGCCAATATTTTGAAATTCACCAACCAGCCAGCTTTTATATCTATCGTCTTTATTGCCATTTGCCCTAATATCTAAGCCATAAAAATAGGCAATCATCACCGCATCTTTAATAAATCCCGGCAACTCTTTTTTAAGGTCAATGTCAATTTTATGTTTCTTTTTAAAGAATGTTTTTAGTTCTTCCAAAGACTGTTGATAAGTCTTTCCCTCCGCCAAATGGTACAAAATATTCAAGGCGTCACAAACCTTATCATCTTTGGAGATTTGCAATTCTGCCTCTGGCCCGCAACATTCGTTGACCTCTGCCGCATTTACATTGTCTTTATTTAAAACACTAAATAGTCCTTCTCCTGCCGCTCTCGCGCTTCTTATTTCCCCAGATTCAATCGGGACCCCGGTATATAAACTCCACATTCTGTCAATTGCTGCCTTACCGCGCCAATAATCTAACTCACCTAATTCATTTAGAAATTTACCAAGGTTTGAATAGGGATCAAGGCTCTCAAACGATAATCTGGATGCGAGTCTGGCTCGACCTTTAATTTTTTCCCAGAATGGTTGGACAATCTCCATCTTTTTTCCATCTTTTTCCAGCTTTGCAATTGTTTGCGATCTTTCAGCTTCAAGTCTCGGCTTAACCGCTCGCTTATAAAATTCTTGTTTCCAAAAACCAAGCACATCTACTTTGGTTTCCGGTTGGCGTAGGCCTAAAAGAAGATCAAAAGCTCTTTCTCTCTCCTGCTGATCTTTCCAAGGCTTATTACCGGTGTACCCTTCGCGAGTTTTTAATTTTTCGTATAAGTCGTCTTTTTCTGCCGGTTTCATCGTACTGTTTTCTGCCAAGGTTTTTAAAATATCCTGGGGGGTTTTCACTCCTTCCTTTTTACTAGCTTGGACGGCTTTGCCATAAGCCACTACTGTTTTCCAAACAATCTTTTTTGGGTCGCCGCCATGAAATTGAATATAGTCATAAACCAAAGCTAATTCGGGGTTGTTTTTTCTTGCCGTCGCCGCTAGTCTTGCATCACCCAAATTATTCCAAGCTGCTACCGCGTCAGTTTTATCAACTTGTAAAATCATGTCGGTAGCATATTCTCTTAAGTCACTCGCCAACTCTCTTTTGCCGCCTGGCAGTTCTTGGGATAAAACGTAAAAAGCCTCAATCTCATCATCGGTCAAGGCCTCGCCCGATTCCGCTCCCTTGGCGGTTTTCCGAATTAACCGCTCCATCGCTCCAAAAAGAGTGTGTGAATCAATCGCTCCGGGTTTTTGGCCGGCTAATAAGTAGTCACGCTGTTCGCCTTTGGCGGCTTCCGCCAGCTGACCGGTTTTACTTACTTGATCAGATTGAACGGCAACGCGAGGCTTTTTTTTCTCTGGCGTTTCTAGGCTGGCACGAACCCTAACCCTATCAACACCAACGTCTTCGGGCATATTAATCCATTCTAATCACTTTTCCTTGTCTAATCAATTTTCACTCGATACAATGAAGTCAATGGAACAACACCCGATTCCCGGAGCCATCACCGCTTACAAATTCAAACTGGTCGGCGACATGACCTTAAAGCAGTTTTTGGAACTGGCCGCCGGGGTCGTTTCCGCCTGGGTGCTGTTCAACTCCGGCGCCAATTTCGCAATCAAATGGACGCTCGGACCGGTCCTGGCTTTTTTCGGCTTTGCCCTGGCGTTTTTGCCGATCGAAGACCGGCCCCTGGACCAGTGGATCATTAACTTTGTCAAAGCGATTTACTCCCCGACACAATTTCTTTACCGCCCCAAGGTCAAAAAGCTGGATATTTTTGAAACGGTTAAAAAAACGATCTCGTCCGCGCCGATTCTATCAAAAAAAGGGCAAGGGCAACTAAGCGAGTACCTAGAGTCTTTGCCGGTTTCATCGACTTCGGCGTTCGACCAGGCAGAAGCAAAATACCTCGAACATATTGCCAATCTTTTCGGCGCTTTAGGCAATAAAATCGTGTCAGTTGCCACCAAATCTCAACCGGCGCCTGCCCCGCTCCCAACGAGGAGTGGGGTCAAAGGCGTTCGCGTCAGGCAGCTGCTCCACCCGCAAATGTGTTTACTACCGAGAGCTACGATTTATCAGGCGCCGGCAGAAAGCCAAGTGGCCGCCATGCCTACAATCCAAAAACCGGTTAGCCAGCTTAAGACCGCGAATGCGGTCAAACCAGCTGCGCCAACTCCGAAACCAATCACCCCTCCAGCCAAACCCAAGACTCAAACGACCGCCCCAACTTTTGCCACCGACATTCTTTTGCCGCAAAAACCGGAGCGGCCCAACCTGATCGCCGGCATCACCTTAGACAAAGACGGCAAGATCATTCCCGGGGTGATTTTGGAAATCCGCGACAGCCAGGGCTTTCCGGTGCGGGCGCTCAAATCCAATAAACTCGGTCAATTTTTCATCGCCACCCCCCTTGACGACGGCATTTACGAGATCAGTGCCGAACACGAGGGGCACAAGTTCGCTATAATTAAACTCGAGGCCAAAAACGAAATTATCCCGCCCTTAAAAATCCAGGCGGTTGCTTAATATGAACCCTGCCCCAGTCAGATCGAGCACTCAAGACCATTTAGACATCGAAGACATCAGAGACAATCTGGTGTTACTAAAAGACGGCGCCTGCTGTCTGCTGCTGGAAACCACGGCGGTTAATTTTTCGCTTTTGTCCGAGTCCGAACAGGACGCGATCATTTACGCCTACGCCGGGCTGTTAAATTCCTTAACTTTTCCGATTCAAATCGTGGTCACCTCGCAAAAGAAAAACATTGCCAACTATCTGGCCCTGCTGGCCGGCCAAAAGCAGAAAATCGCCAACCCACTGCTTAAAACCCAGGTGGAAAGATACTATGAATTTGTCAAAAAAACCGTGGCGGAAAACGAGGTTTTGGATAAAAAGTTTTACTTGGTCATCCCCTTTTCCAGCTTGGAACTGGGAGTGTCGACGGCTTTAGCCTCGTCGCTCAAAAGAAAACCCGGTCTGCCGTTTGACAAACAGTCAATTCTAACCAAAGCCAAGAACGTTTTAATTCCCAAACGCGATCACTTACTAAAACAATTAACCCGTATCGGCCTCAAGGCCAAACAATTAACCACGCCGGATCTGATCAAACTTTTTTACAACTACTACAACCCGGACTCCGGGGCGATCGAATTTGACGCCGCCGCCGAGTACGAAGCGCCGATTGTCGAAGCGGCCATTTCCGAGGAAAAACCCAATGAAATTTAATTTAAAACCCGCCGCCAAACCAACAGACCAACCCGCCGTCGCTAAAGCTATGGCGGGCGAAGCCCAAATGGGCCTGGGCATCACTTCGGTCCAGGACATCATTGCCCCCTCGGCGATCGAGGTGGATTTTTCCTTTCAAAAAATCGGCAATTCTTTTTTCCGCACCCTGTTTGTTTCCGGCTACCCCCGCTTTGTCAACGCCAACTGGCTCTCGCCCCTAATCAACTTTGACCACCCCTTAACCACGGCCATGTACATTTACCCGGTTGAGGGCAAAGACATTATGGACGATCTGCGCCGCAAGGTGGGCGAAATGGAAGCGGAGATCCAGTCGGACACCGAGCGCGGCCGCATCGCCGACCCGGCCACCAAGGTTAAATTGGAAGACGCCAAAAAACTTCAGACGCAGTTAGCTAAAGGGGCGGAACATTTTTTTCAATTCGGTTTATACATCACTGTCACTGCCAAAACCCTGGAAGAATTAAATAAAATCACCCAGCAGGCGCAATCCACTCTCGGCTCACTCTTAATCATTGCCAAGCCGGCCAGCCTACAGATCGAGCAGGCGTTTAAAACTACTTTGCCGACTGCCCACGACCGGTTGATGATCACCCGGAACATGGACACAACCTCTTTGGCCACCACCTTTCCTTTTACCTCTTCAGAATTAACCCAAAACCAAGGCGTTTTATACGGCATCAACGAACACAACGGCTCGCTGATTATTCTCGACCGCTTTTCCATGGAAAATGCAAATATGGTAATATTTGCTAAGTCGGGCGCGGGTAAAAGTTACCTCGTTAAGCTCGAGGCCCTGCGTTCGTTAATGTTTGATACGGAAGTCATCATTATCGATCCGGAAAACGAGTACCAAAAACTGTGCGAGGCGGTCGGCGGCCAGTATATTAACTTTAGTTTTTCCGCCAAGGCTAAAATTAACCCGTTTGATTTATCCCAGATTTACGAAGAGGGCCAGTCAGAGCTGGGGCAAAAAGTTTTATCCCTCCACTCCCTTTTTAAAATTATCATGGGCCAGATTTCCCCCCAGGAAGAAGCGCTTTTAGACCGGGCAATTATCATGACTTACCGGCAAAAAGGGATTACGCCCGATCCGGGCACGCAAAAGAAAGAGCCGCCCTTACTCGAAGATCTTTACAAAGTTTTAGTGGGCATGGAAGAAGCCGCCGCCGAATCTTTGGCCGCGCGTTTGGAAAAATACGTCAAGGGTTCATCCCGGGGCGTCTTTGACCAGCACACCAACATCGACATTACCAATACTTTTACCGTGTTTTCGATTAAAGAGCTGGAAGACGCCCTCCGGCCGGTAGCCATGTTTATGATTCTGGATTTTATCTGGACCAAAGTTAAAAGAGATTTGAAAAAGCGTTTACTTATTATCGACGAGGCCTGGTGGCTGATGAAGTATCCGGACTCGGCCAGCTTTGTTTACTCCATGGCCAAACGGGCCAGAAAATATTATTTGGGTTTAACCACGATCACCCAGGACGTTGAAGACTTTTTAAACTCCGACTACGGCAAGGCGATCGTCACCAATTCGTCAATCCAGATTTTGATGAAACAGTCGACCGCGGCGATTGACAACCTGGCCAAAGTCTTTTATTTGTCCGAGGGAGAAAAGCATTTGTTATTAGCCTCGGGCATCGGCCACGGGATTATTTTTGCCGGCTCAAACCACGTCGCTTTAAACGTCGTTGCCTCGCCCGAGGAACACGCCTTGATTACCTCCGACCCGCGCGAACTGTTAAAACAGCAGGCGGCCACCGCAGCGGCTGCTGCGGCCCAGCCACGAACCCCGCCATCAGCCACTGCGGCTCCGGCAAAGGCACCCCAACCGCCAACACCACCAAAGCCAGCCATTCCTCAATCTCCGCCAAAGGCGGATCAGCCTCTGGCTGAAACCGTGTTTAAACAGGCACCGCCAAAGACTATCCCTGCACCCGGACCGGCATGATGATATGTAACCAAGAAGAATCGCCGGGGATTTTGAAAAGACCGGGATTTAAGGGGCTGGAACATTCCAAGGACAAGGTTTTGGACTTGACGGCCGAGAGCAGCTCCAAAAGATAGCGGGAGTTAAAGGCAATTTCGGCATCGTCACCGGATTTTTTGGCCTCGACGCCGACTTCGTTTTCCCCTACCTGGGGGGCGTTGGCCGAAATAACCAAACCACGGGAGCTGATTTTGAACTTGATGATGTTGGCGCTGTCCCGGGCAAAGACGGCCGCGGCTTTAACCGCCTGGCGTAGTTCGTCGCTGGACACTTCAATTTTAGTGCCCGAGCTTTTGGGAATAATTTTTTCAAAGTCCGGGTACTCGCCTTCTAACAGCCGGGTAACGATTTCCAAATTGGTCAAAGAAAAAATCAACTGCTTTTCCTCGTCGGTCGGGGCCAAGACCAACTCATCGCTCGAGTCAAAGTCCAAACTCCGGGCCAGCTCGAGCAGGGCCCGGGCCGGCACAATCAGGGTTTTTTTAATAGTGCTGGCTTTAAATTGGTTGACGGTTTTGACACTCAAGCGGTAACCGTCGGTGGCTGCCAGCCTCAATCCGGTCGGGCAGATCTCCACTTTGACGCCGGTAAAAATCGGCCGGGAGTCGTCGACTCCGGCGGCGACCGCCGCTTGCTCGACTGCTTCTTTGATCAGCTCTTTCTTAAGGGTAATTTCGCCTTTGGCGGTCTTGCCTTTAAGGCTGGGCACATCCGGATACTCGGCGGCGCTGATGCCATTGACTATGGCTTTAAACTGACCGCAGGAAAGCCTTAGCTTGTCCCCGTCCAGTTCCAGGTTGACTGTTTCCTGGGGGAGTGTTCCTACCAGCTCGGTTAAGATTTTGGCCGGCAGGGTAATTTTCCCTTTGGTCTCGGTTTTGGCCGCCAGCCAAACCGAAACGCCGGTTTCCAGGTTGGTACTGGTGAGTTTTAATTTTCCCGGTTCGGCCGCCAGCAAAATATTAGACAAAATCGGCAACTGGACCCGGCTGGCAACGGTGCGACCGACAATACCGATGCCTTTATTTAAATTTTCCTGGAGTAAAGAAACTTTCATATAATACTTTTAATTTAGTTAAATAGTAGTCGTTTTAGTAGTTTTGGTTAATATGTTGATTATAATCTAAAAAAACCGGTTGATAAGGGGCAGATAACTCTTTATTTTTTGTGGTTGGTTTGTGGATAAGTATCGCCACCGGTGGATAACTACTGGGGTTTATCCACATATAAAGATTTTCTGATGGCGGTGACGTCAAAGCGCAGTTTTTCCGACTGGGGCAACAATTTGGCGATTTTTTCCTGGCCGTGAAGAACGGTGGAATGATCCCGACCGCCCAAAATCCGGCCGACTTCCTCGAGCGGCAACTGGACCTCTTTGCGCATCAGGTACATGGTTACCTGCCGGGCCAGGGCAACGGTTTTAAGCCGCCTCTCGCCATAAAGGGCCGCCGGTTTGATCTGGTAATACTCGGCCACCCGGGAAATTATCTGTTTGGGGGAAATTCTGGTGGTTAAGGCCTCGGCCTCGCCGTTGAATTTATTTAACAGGGCCATGGCCAGCTCTTCGGTAATCGGCTCTTGGCGTAAAGTTACCTCGCTGTTTAATTTCATTAACACCCCCTCGAGTTTGCGCGTCGACTCGACGTTGGCGGCAATCACCTGGGCGACGCGCATCGGCAGATCGATCTTTTTTAACCCGGCCTTGATCAGAAGAATCGCGGTTCTTAGTTCAAATCCGGCCGGCTGGATATCGACGGTCAACCCGCCCTCAAAGCGGGACTTGAGGCGCGGCTCCAATCCCTCGATTTCACCCGGCTGGCGGTCACTGGTTAAGACCACTTGGCCGCCGTTTTTCTGAATGGCGTTAAAAGTGTGGAAAAACTCTTGCTGAATTCCTTCTTTACCGGCAATAAACTGGACATCGTCTAATAGCAGAACCCGCGCCTGGCGGTATTTTTGGCGAAACACCTGGGTAGTTTTGTTTTTGATCGCCTCGATGATTTCGTTGGTAAACTCCTCGCCGGTGCAAAAGACGACCGCCGCGTGGGGGTTTCTAGTCAAAACTTCGTGGCCGACCGCCTGCATCAGGTGGGTTTTACCGACGCCGACGCCGCCGTAGATAAAGACCAGGGGATATATCTCGCCCGGCTTTTTGGCTGCAGTTCTGGCGGCAACGTGAGCGACTTCGTTGCTGGTAGAGACGGCAAAGTTAAAAAAGGTCATGCCGGGAAACAGACCGGACTTAATTATCGCCCGCTGGTAGGCCTCGAGGTTTATTTTTTTGGTGTCGACCGAGAACAGATCATCGCTCTGGCCCGCCGTCGCTGAAGCTTTGGCGGGTGAAACCCGTTGGTGAATTTCTAAAACGATTTCGCACTTGCCCTCCAACAGCTTTTCTGCCGCCGCCTGGATTTGGCCCAAATAACGTTCGCCCACCTGGTGCTTGTGAAAGACTGACGGACAGCCGAGTTTCAACAGCTGTTTTTGTTTATTTAGGCGGGAAAGATCCAGGAAACTTAACGGTTTAATCCAGGTGGCAAAATTGCCCGGGGAAAGATTGAGTTCGAGGTCGGCCAAGACACCTGGCCATAAAGCGTTTCTGTCCATACCTTAAAATAAAACAGTTATCCACACCGTGTCAACAGTCAATTTATATGATATACTTTGCTCATGCCGAAACGCACTTATCAGCCGTCAAAAACGCGCCGCCGCCGGAAGTCCGGTTTCCGCGCCCGCTTAAAAACCAGCAGCGGCCGCCGGGTGTTAAAACGTCGGCGGTTAAAAGGCCGGAAGCTTTTGGCCCACTAACCATGCTTCCCCGGCGCTATCGCCTTCCCGGTTATCGAGTGTCCCAAGTTTTAGGTGGGCAAACCATTTACCGAGAATCAGATCTGGTAATAAAAATCCTCCCCAATCAACTCAAGTTGAGCCGAATGGCCGTGGTAATTCCTGCCAAATCTTTTCCTAGGGCCGTTGACCGCAATCGCCTCAAACGCCAGCTTTTGGCAATAATTGATCCGACAAAAATTACCCCGGGATTCGACATCGTGGTTTTGGTGAGGCGGCCGCGTGACTAAAATTGTTCTTCAATTAATCCGGCTCTACCAGCTCGTGCCCCTCGGCTTCGCTCGGGGCAATTGCCGCCTTACTCCCACCTGTTCCGAGTACGGTTATCAGGCAATTGCCAAGTATGGTATATTTAAAGGCAGCCTCTTGAGTTTCAAGAGGGTTTTTAAATGCCATCCTTGGTCAAAGGGAGGAGTCGACAATGTGGTTTAGTTTGTTTTACCAGCCGCTGGTTAATGCGCTGATCTTTTTTTATAACTTAATGGGCGGCAATTTGGGCTGGGCAATTATCGGCCTGACTATTGCCATTCGCCTGTTACTTACCCCCCTGACTTTACCGTCTTTAAAATCCGCCCAAAAACTTAAAACTCTCCAGCCGGAACTGAATAAGCTCAAAGAAAAATTCGGCGGCGACAAACAGGCCTGGGCCAAAAAACAACTGGAGTTTTACCAGCAAAACGGCGTCAACCCGGCGGCCGGATGTCTGCCCCAAATCGTCCAAATCGTGATCTTAATCGCTCTTTTCCAGGCCTTTAACCAAGTGTTAACCAGTAACGGCAACGTGGTGGAAAACCTAAACAAAATTTTATATGCTCCGCTTCGGCTCCAGGCAGACGCGGTGATCAATAACCGCTTTACCTATCTTAACCTAACCCAGCCGGACTTGTTTAACATGCCGGCGATCAACCTGTTTGGTTTTACCCTGAATAAATTTCCCGGCATTTTTCTCTTGGTCTCGGCCGTGACTCAATTTATCTCCTCCAAGCTAATGATGCCGGCGGCGGCCAAAGTTAAAACCCTGGCGGAAAAGACCAAAGAACAGGGCGACGACATGGCTGCGGCGATGCAGCAGCAAATGCTTTACTTAATGCCCGTAATGACATTATTTATCGGTTTTAAATTTGCCTCCGGGCTGGTATTATACTGGCTGACCTTTTCTTTGGTGATGCTGGTTCAGCAATTACTGATCAACCATGGACAAACTAAAAAAGCTTAGCGGCGAACTTTTCAAACACTTGGATGTTGCCCCCAAAGCCATCAAGATTACTAAGGACAAAGAGGGCACCGTCAGCCTGGACTTGGAACTGCCGGACCAGGAGGCGGGGATTTTGATCGGCTACCACGGCGAAACTATCGCCGCCCTCCAGTTACTGCTCAACATGATGTTTTACCAACAGACAGGAGAATGGTCGAAGCTGGTGGTCAATATCGGGGACTACAGGAAAAAGCGGACGGATTATTTAACCGCTCTTTCTCAGGATACGGCGGCCAAAGTGGTCGAGTCGGGCGAGCCGCTGGCGCTTTATAACCTGAACCCGTTTGAGCGCCGGATTGTCCACGTGGCCCTAAGCGAAAACAAAGAGGTGGTGACCGAATCCCAAGGTGAAGGCAAGAACCGGTTTTTAGTGGTTTCCCCAAAAGAATGACGGTTTTGAATGTTTATACCGACGGCGGCGCCCGGGGTAACCCCGGCCCGGCGGCCATCGGCGTGGTCGTTAAAGACAAACAGGGGAAAATCGTCTATGAGTTGGGCCGGACGATCGGCGCGGCCACCAATAACGTCGCCGAATACCAGGCGGTAATTGACGCCCTACAATGGCTCAAGTTACGGCCAAAGGCCGACCGGCCCCTGGCCGTAAATTTTTATTCAGATTCAACGCTGATCGTCCACCAAATCAAAGGAGAATGGAAAATAAAACAAGCGCACCTCAAGCAATTGTTTGAGCGGGTTCACTGGCTCGAAAACAATCTGACGACTACTTATACCGTCATACCCCGGGAGCAAAACTCCCAGGCCGACGCCTTGGTTAACCAGGCTCTGGATAAGTGCTAGAATAAGTTAATGCCTAATTTGCCCACCGCTTTAGTCGCCGGCGCCGGCGGTTTTATCGGCTCCCACCTCTGTGATGCTCTGATTTACCAGAACTGCCTGGTTTACGGTTTGGACAACTGGTCCACCGGCAAAAAAGAAAACCTCAAGCACCTACTCAACAACAAAAACTTTGTTTTTTTAGAGCACGATCTCAATCTGCCTCTAAAAATCTCCTTGCCAAGCATTGATTACATTTTCCATTTGGCCGGAATCGAAGCCTATCTTAACGGTCTGGACGTCAGCCTGGAAACATTGTTGGTTAACTCGCAGGGGACGCGCCAGCTGCTCGACTTGGCTAAAAAAGACAAAGCCAAGTTTTTACTGGGTTCAACCATCGACGTCTACTTTGGGTTTTTGTCGGCAACCGACCTGAACCAGTATTTTTCTCCGGACCGGAAACGCCAAGAGGCCTATTCACACCATGAGGCCAAGCGTTTTTCCGAGGCCTTGGTTCATGAGTATTATAGCCGTTACGGTCTAGACGCCCGGGTTGTCCGCCTCGGACACTTGTACGGCCCGAGGCAAAACCTGGATTCGGGCGATGATATCGCCCGGTTGTTCAAGGCGGCCATTGCCGGCAAACCCCTGGTCGTGGCCGGCCAAGGGATAAAGTCCCTGTACCCAACCTATGTTTCCGACTTGATTTACGGCCTGACCAAGGCGATGTTTTCCCAGAGCTCGACCGGTCAGATTTATACCCTGGTCAATCCTCAAAAAACTTCGGCATTAAACTTTGCCAATTTATTAAAAAAAATAATCCGGGCCGAAGACCTGGCCATCGAATTCAGCAGTGAACCGACCGACCTTGATCAGCTGGCCTTGTCTAAAAGCGTGCTTAAATCCCAGGAGGACCTGGGCTGGCAGCCGAAAGTCAACCTGGAAACAGGGATTGCCAAAACCGTGGCTTGGCTGAAGACCAGTAAACCCGCCGCCGCCAAGGCTTCGGCGGGCGAGGCAGAAGAAGAAATTAGTCAACCCGAAGACTATTCCCTGGAAGATTTAGGGATTAGCCCCAGCCCTCCGCCAAAGGCGGATCAGCCTCTGGCTGAAAAAAAATCCAAACCTAAACTCAAATTCCCAAAACTAAAACTGCCAAAGTTTAAATTCAAAAAACCAGCGATCTCGTTAAAAGGGAAAATGTGGCTGTTGGGGGCGGCGGTTATTTTTTTGTGGCTTGCCGGGCCACTGTTTTTGTCGGCCGCCCTGGCTTTTTCCGGCGTCGCTTCCTTAAAACAAGCCCGGGAAGTGACTGATTTTACTAAGGCGGAGCGGTTGGTAAGGCTAACCGATCGGGCGGCCGACCGGTTTAGCTTGAGCCGGCGGTTGCTGCGGCAGGCGAGTTTGACCACCAAAATTTTGGGCTTAAGGTCAATTAGTGATAACTATGACCGGCTGTTGTCGATCGGGATTAATTTAAGCCAGGGCGGTAAACACCTGGCTCTGGCGGGTGAGTCCGGGGCCTTGCTGTCCCAAATCGTTTTGCACAACGAAGACGGCAACATTACCGAGGCGTTGAAACGGGTCCAGTTAAACCTTGATCAGGCCTACAGTGAACTATCGTTTGTCGAATCCGAACTGCAGTCGGGGCGGGAATTGACCCAGGATTTGACCAGCCCCTTGGTCCAGGAATACCAAACACTGACCGACCAGCTGCCAAAAATGCGTCAAAAAATTAACCAACTCAGAAACATTTTACCCCTGGTGCCGGCGTTTATCGCCCAGAACACAAAAAAAACCTATTTGGTTTTATTCCAAAACTCGACCGAACTGCGGCCGACCGGTGGCTTTATCGGCTCTTACGGCCTGCTGACTTTTGAAAAAGGCAAACTCCTGGATTTTAGTGTCGAAGACATTTACGCGGCTGACGGCCAACTCAAGGGTTTTGTCGAGCCGCCCGAGCCGATCAAGGAGTTTTTGGGTCAGAGCACCTGGTTTTTCCGCGACAGTAACTGGGACCCGGACTTTACCGTCTCGGCCGAGCGGGCGGAATGGTTTTTACAAAAAACCACTAACCGCAACGTCGACGGCACCATTGCCGTCAACCTGCCGGCGGTGAAGTTTTTATTGGAGGCAATCGGGCCGCTGACCTTGTCTGACTACAACGAAGAGGTGAGCGCCGAGAATTTATTTGACCGGGCGGAGTACCGGGCGGAGATTGACTTCTTCCCCGGCTCGACTCAAAAAAAAGACTTCCTGGGCTCGCTCGCGCGGGAAATCTTTACCAAAGCCCAAAACGGCTCCGCCTCGGATCTGATAAAATTGGCCCAGGCGAGTGAAGCGGCTCTGGCTCAAAAACAGATTTTGATTTATTTACATGATGCCGACAGTCAAAAGCAGCTGATCCAGCAAAACTGGGCCGGGAGCCTTTATAAACCGAATTTAGTTACCAGTGATCAGCGGCCGGTGCTGTCTGACTACAACTTTTTGGTCGAGGCCAATTTGGGGATAAACAAAGCCAACTACTTTTTAACCCGGTCAATAAAACAACAGTTGACGATTTTGAAAAATAAAGAGATCTTGGCGGTAACCACGATTAACTACCAGAACCAGAGCCCGGCTGACGCCTGGCCCGGCGGCGTTTACAAAAGTTATTTACGGCAGTATCTGCCGGCGGGTTCAAGCCTGGTTTCGGTTAAATTGGACGAGAACCGGTTAAATTTAACCGGCGACGTCGACACCAGTGCAACCGAGGATAAGTTTGTTTTGGGTTTTCCCGTCAGCGTGCCGGTCAAAGGCAGTTTGGAAGCGGAGATTACTTACCGTTTACCCGGCAGTTTGGTCAATAAAAACAACCTGAGTCGTTTGGCAGTCGTCATGCCCAAGCAGCCGGGGATCTTAAACGACCCGGTGGAAGTGATCGTCAACCACCCGACTTTTTTGAGTGTCGCCGCGGTTTCCCCCCAAGCCTTAGTGTCGCCGCAGGTAGTCACTTGGCGGTCGGACTTCAGTTTTGACCGGGTTTTTACCATTGACTTTATCGAGAAGTAAAGGCTATAATCCCCTCTATGGCCCCAACCCTTAAACTAAGCGCTAAGAAACGAACCGTCACCGGCCGCAAGGTGAAACAACTCCGCCAGCAACAACTACTCCCGGCCAATATTTACGGCAAGGACGTTAAGTCTTTGGCGATTGAACTGCCGCTTAAAGAATTTGAGACTGTTTTTAAGATCGCCGGCGAAACCAACATCATCGAACTGACGGTCGACAAAGAAGCCAAGTCCCGGCCGGTTTTGATCGGCAATATCCAACTCGACCCGGTGACTGACTTTTTCTTGCACGTTGATTTTCGCCAGGTTGATTTGAGTAAGAAAGTAGTCGTGGCTGTGCCCTTAGAATTAAAGGGTCAATCGCCGGCAGTGATTAAGGGAGGGGTGTTGGTAAAACTGGTTAACGAGTTGGAAATTGAGGCTTTGCCAAAAGACTTGCCGGATAAATTGGAAGTGGATATTAGCGGGCTGGAAAAAATCGACCAAGCTATTTCCATAAAACAGGTCCCGATTGATTCGAGCAAGGTAAAACTGATGACGGAAAACTTAGACGAGCTGGTAGTGAAGATTGAAGCCCCGGCCAAAGAAGAAGAACCAACTCCGGCGTCGGTCGCTGAAGCTCCTGCGGAAGAGACCGCCCCGGCGGAAGGTGAGACTAAAAAAGTTGAACCGGAAGAGAAGTCACAAATCCAGGATCAAGATAAAAAGCCCGTTGCCAATAAGTCTTAGCCGTTTCGTCTTCGTAAAGCCGGTAATATAAAAGTGACAGGCGCAGCAGTACGTCACGTGACTCATTTTGCTCTGTTAAAACTTTTTCCCATGCGGTAATTTCTTTTTGCAACCGGCCGGGTCCAGATGCTATAAGTTCGGCGCTTCTCCGGGTTGATTGCGACCACGGCCACGCGGCCAAACTGTTTTTGATAATTATTTCCTGCGGTAGCGGTTTGAGCGCGGCGATCAATTCAATGACGGCAATAATTAGTAATAATTGCCACACTTTAATTAATTGAAGTGTGGGATTTATCACCGGCCGCACCGGCCGGTAGAGTCTTTTACCAATTAAAGTGAGGTATTGGATTATTGCGGCCATTGGGAATTAATCAGCAGCGGTTCTTTGGTCGGCGGCAGCTGCTGCCAGACTGCTTCGGTAACAAACGGTACAAACGGATGGAGCAGTTTTAGAAAGACTCTCAAACCTCCGAGTAGGGCCGGTTGAGAAATCTTGCCGGCCTTGGCCTCTTCGATTTCTTGGTCGCAGAACCAGTGCCAAAATTGATTATAAACTGTCTCGGCCGCCAACCCCGGTTTTAGGTCATCGAGCTGCTTCGTCACTTGATTGACTATTTGGAGCAGCTCTTTTTTAAAAGGAGAATCCTTTACACCTGAAGGATTCTCCTTGTTGGATAAGATGTACCTGGCCGCGTTCCAGATTTTATTTGTCAGGTTGCGCATGCCCCGGATTTTATCCTCGCCGACGGCGTTGTCCCGGCCGGCGGTCGTGCTCATCACCAAGGCCATTCTGAGAGCATCGGCGCCGTATTTAGCAACAACGTCTAGGGGATTTAAAACATTGCCCTGGCTTTTACTCATTTTCTGGCCTTTTTGATCGCGCACCAAGCCGTGGAGATAAACCGACTCAAACGGCACCTTGCCGGTTAAATAAATCCCCAGCAGCAGCATTCGCATCACCCAAATCGGCAAAATGTCATAACCGGTTTCCATTACACTGGTGGGATAAAATCGGTTAAAGTCTTCGGGTTGATTAGTTTTTAAAGTCACCACCGGCCACTGGCTGGATGAAAACCAAGTGTCAAAGGTGTCAGTCTCGGCCTCAAACTCCGTCGCACCGCATTTGGGGCACTTGGTTGGTTTGTCTTTGGAAACAACGAAGCATTGATCCGGATCGTTG
>Ga0209343_10001137_pt1 | contig 36677 bp, 63 predicted proteins | sample RifCSPlowO2_02_FD_184026 | JGI IMG/M metagenome (GOLD analysis project Ga0209343, IMG submission 184026) | Groundwater microbial communities from Rifle, Colorado - Rifle CSP2_plank lowO2_0.2 (SPAdes) (version 2) | ecosystem: Environmental > Aquatic > Deep subsurface > Groundwater | place...
AGCCGTCGCCGTTGCCGTTGCCGTTGCCGTCGCCGTAGCCGTAGCCGTAGCCGTTGCCGTAGCCGTCGCCGTAGCCGTCGCCGTCGCCGTCGCCGATTGGTTTATTGAGCTTTGACATTTGGAGCTTCTTCTAAGTCTTCAATTGCAACTTCAGAGCATGGTATAATTTCAATTGCTTCAAGCCAAACACTTGGAACAGCTTCCACTATTTTACTTTTTGAAATATTCAGCCCATAAATAGCAACTGAACTAAGACTAATTCCTTCTTTGCACCACCATTGATACATCCGGCGAGCATTTGATAAAATAACCTCTTTTCCGTCTTTTTCAACAAGAACACCAAACCAAACACCAGCGGAATATGTTCTGATAATTACTTTTTGTCCAATCATTCGATTAGTATTTTCTCCCAAAACAGAACCGTTACTTTTTTGAATTCCGCCAAACATTTGTGCTAATTCCTTAGCTTGCCCGATTGTTAAATCTTCAATATTCATTTCTATCTCCTAAAGTGTTTATAAACCACCTCGAAAGATGATTTAGCAAAAACTCTTTGTAGTGATACATAGCCATAGGACGCTTTTATCTATTATTATCACCTATGGACTAGCTGTGGAGGTTGTTCGCCTAAATCCACTGCGAACCTTACCATGCTATCTGGTGGCACTCGCATTTGCGTCTTGATATTCCGCCACTATGTATCACTAGCAAAAGCTCTATAATTACCCCTTGCAATCAAAAATCTCAAACGTAGTTTGTTTACTATGGGGGGCAGTATGTAAAGCTCTTTGAGTTGGTATATAGCGGGACTCGAACCCGATCCAGACTGTCTATGCGCGCTCTAACCATTGAGCTACTATATACCAACTTAAAAAGCTTGATGGTGGAACGCATATAAAAGAATGATGTCCATCCGTATCTCCATCTCAATCCTCACATTGGTTCTAAAAACGGAAGTGTATGCGCTCCATACTAAAGCTTCATATCTCCCCCACTTGGTTCCAACCAAAAAGATATTAATGTGATCTGCTTTTATTCTAAGTGAGGCAGATTAAGTTGTTTGAATTTGAACGCGGTCTGTTTATGAACCGATATGAGCATTCTATCATACAATTCTTAAATTATTCTTTAAACATGATGTAACTTTTATATAAATTACGGTTAAACAAAACTAAAGGTTAATAGGCTTATAATTTGTTTACTATTTAAAAGGAATTACATGGCACCAAAAGAAAAACCAAATAAAGAAGAGTTGACACATATTAAGGTAAAAGTGTCCGATAAGGAATACTTAGAGAAAGTCAAAAACGATGAGGGATACGCTTCTATAGCAGTAGCTCTAACTAAAGAATTGGCAAAGCGAGGTAAAAAGCAATGACACGTGAAGAGTTTAAGCAAGGTATTAAGGATATAGAAATGTCTAAGCAAGATATATATGATACAAAAATTGCAGAACACTTAGTACATTCAGGAGAATACATAAAATCCCTCGAATCAAAGCTAACCATAGCGCGGGAGTTCATACAAAAAGTCATTGATAACGAAAATGAAGATTGGGCTGATACTGATTATATTAAAAGTACACTGGAGGCAATTCAATGAAAGATTTAAAAGCGTTAGAGATATTGAAAGAAATGCAAGAACAAAATCAAGATAGTCCATATATAGAAGAATTAAACGAAGCCATCACAGAACTCGAAGCACTGCAAGCACCTAAGACGTGCGATGGGTGTGAGAGTCTATTCGTACATACAAATCAATGTATGTACGAATTTGGGTGTGAAAGAATTTTGTCACTTGGTATTTACAAAGATTATTACACTCCAAAGGCTCAACAATGACACAAGCACTCGAAGAGCACCGCATAACATCTCTTGGAAAGCTTGAACATGGCAACTAAAAAATATAACGACAGCATTAATTTCCTTAAATTTACTTCGCTTTTTATGGATAAAAACAATCCAAAAAGAGAGCTTGACTGGTTATTTTTTGACCGTAAAAATGGTAAATTCGTCGCTACTGATACGCGTATGATTGTAATTATAACACCACAAAATACTAGTGCAAGTGAGTTTTATGATTATGCATTCCCTCATTTAAAGTCTGCTGATGGGCTAGAATATATTAACAATAAAGGTATTGCTTTTAAATCAGAGGGCAAGTATCCTGATTATGAACGTATTATTCCAAAAGGAGACCATACAAATCGTGTTTATTCATTATCAATGTGGAGAACTACCATGCAACAAAATATTATTTTAGATGTGTTTAGATTTCCAAATATGGTAAAAGCTCTTAAAATCATAGATATTTTAGGGGAAGGAACTGTTATATATAATAACACCGAAAACGGAAATAATATGCCAGTTATGTTCGAGATTGATAAAGAAATCAGATACGGCACAGATCATGGAGATTATTTCAGCGCATTAATACAGGTAATCGTCATGCCTGTGGTGGTTTAACAATGGCAGAGCGTAGAATGATGTCAAAACTTTAGCCACTTTTTGTGGCTATTCATGCTATAATTACATACCTTATCAGCTAAAGTCGGCGTGGTAACCACCTATAAACTTTTAAGGATTTTGATCTAAATCCTGCCAAATTTCTTCATTATTAATAATATCAACCATAACATCATAGTTGTTTACAGTAGGTCTACACTCATGATGGTCATAGTCCTTAACGTGTACATAAACTCTAATAACACTTCCATTACCATAATCGGCTTCAACTGTTACATCTGTAAACTTACATTTAAACCAATTTCCTACTGCTGAAACATCACACTCAAACAAATCACACTTTTGTAATTTGTTCATTATCTCAACTGTTTTATCATTATTTGTAAAGTCATAATTATTAGTGTCTACGTCAATAACAATCATAGCCTTCATGTCAGTATTTAACTCGAAAATATCTGCAACTAAAACAGAACACTCAACCTCAAACCCACTTTCACTATCTTTAAAAATAGCCCCTGTTTCAAAAATATGCACTTTGTACCTCTTTTATTAAATTTAACATATCTTACAGTAAATAATAAATAATTGCAAATAAACTTGACAAACTTAACATAAAAGTAATATAATGATGTAAATTATTTAAAAGGCGGTAAAAAAGTGGCATATAAGCATTTGAGAGTAAAAGAGGAAACGCATAAAAAGGTTAAAGCTATTGCGGCTTTAAATGGCACTGGAATTGATGAGGCTATCTCCATCATGATAGAGGCTTATAAAAACAAAGGAGTATCAAATGCAAATAATGATTACCGAAAACGATAAGGTAACAATAACAAGCCGCGACATTGCAGAGATAACAAATAAAGAACATAAGCACGTTAAGAGAGATATTGAAGTTGCACTTGGAGAAGATGCGACCAAATTTGGGCGTATCTATAAAGACTCCATGAATAGAGACCAAACCGAGTATGTTCTACCTAAAAATATGGCTATTGGGATTGTAAGCGGTTATTCTTTTGACTTGCGCATGAAAATCATTAACCGACTCGAACAATTAGAAAATGAGCGTAAAAACTTATTTGCAATTCCACAGACATATTCAGAGGCTTTGATGATAGCCGCAAAACAAGCAGAACAAATTGAACAGCAAACAAAACAATTAGAGTACCAAAAACCTCTTGTTAGTTTTGCTGAAACTGTATCATCAACTATTAACAGTATGCTTATAAGAGATTGGGCTAAATCAATAGGTATTCCTGAGCAGAAATGCAGAAAGTGGCTACATGAAAAAGGACATATTTATAAGCAGGGGAATAAATGGAGAATGTACGCTTCAGAAAATGGATATTTTGAACAGATACAAAGTACACATTCACATCCAAATGGGACTTTTTTAGAGATTACTGTGAAAATAACTGGGAAAGGTCAAACCTCTTTGACTGAAAAGATAAAAAAGGATTTGATAAATGGCTGAAAGACGCATGATGTCTAAGAAGATCATTCACTCTGATGCTTTTTTAGACTTACCAGCAACGACACAAAACCTATATTTTCATCTTTTACTAGAGGCTGATGATGAGGGATTTGTTAATTCTCCAAAACGCATACAAAGAACCATAGGAGCAGCCGACGGAGATGCTCAAATGTTGATCGCTAAAAAGTTCATTATTTCGTTTGAAAGTGGTGTGATTGTAATTAAACACTGGCGTATCCATAATTACATTCAAAACGACAGATTTAAGACTTCTGCACATTTTGAAGAACGTGCAAAACTCGCAATTAAGGACAATAACGCCTATACTTTAGATGATGGATACAATCTGGATACAAATTGTACGCCTAGTCTAGGAGAGGATAGGATAGGTAAGGTTAGTATAGTAGAGTATAAAGATATAGATCGAAATGACTTTGATACATTTTGGAAAGCCTACCCTAAAAAAGTAGGAAAAGACGCTGCATTAAAAGCATGGAACAAAAAGAAGCATAAGCCGCACATGGAATTTATACTCGAAGCAATCGAACGCTATAAGCTATCTAAAACGGTACGTGATGGGTTTACGTGTAACCCTGCAACATGGATTAATGAGGGCAGATGGTCGGATGAGGTCACACTATCAGACTATGACAAAGCAAAGGCAATTCAAGACAAACTAGGCATGAGTCCAAGTGAAACGCTTGATATACAACTAGCAAACGCTCAGAGAGAGTGGGAGGAACAAAACAAATGAGAAAGATTAAATTTAGAGCGTGGTTAAAGCCTCCATTTGGAGAAGATGAAAATGGGTATGAAATGGTTTATGATTTAGCATTTGAAGAATATGAGCCACTAAATGACCAATTAAAACGAGTTAAAACTCTTATGCAATTCACTGGACTAAAAGACAAAAACGGTGTTGAGGTATACGAAGGTGATATTTTAAAAGGTGGAATTTATTTAGCATACGAAGTGAGATGGGAAGATTGTGGGTTTAATGTTCACTCGCATTGCCAACATTCATTTGAAGTAATAGGCAACATTTATGAAAATCCCGAGTTACTAAAATGAAAAACCAGTTAATACTCGATATAAAATCTAAGTTAAAAATAGTCGGCGGTCATTTCGTAGATGCTGAAATATCAGATTACATTACAAACATACCTCCCGCAAAGTATAAAGAGTTCTTCAAAGACCTAAGTGGTGATGAGTTTTCATTCAAGAACGGGCTTGATCGAGTCAAAATAGTATCTGAGCGTTACACAAACACGCCTAAAAACGATTTTATTGCAGAAGCAAAGGAAATAGTTAGTCTTATGCACTCAATGAATAAAACAGCACTTAGCCACGCTGAGGAAAAAGGGGAGGGCTATATTCAGATTCTGAACAAGATAGACATGAGATTGACTTTTAATCTTTCGGATAAGCAAGTATGCGTCCTAAATGAGCTTGGTGGTAAAAAAATCATTATGAAAGTAAATGAGCAAGAGCCTAATAGCTTAGAGCGCAAAGTAATTGAACAACTAGAGAAGTATTTGCACCGAGATATTAAACAGATTGGCACACGCCAAAACACAACCGTATCCGCATTAGTGGATGGGTTAGTAACAAGAAATTAAACAAATTTTGCATAAATACTTGACATTACATATTATTTGTGTTATAATAACGGATATTTAAAGAAGGTGGAGAATATGAAAGGTAAGATAACAATATCAAGACAATCAAGTAATAAAGGCAATGGAATAATATCTATACAAATAAAAGATGAATTATCGTCAATTGAATTTGTAGAAGCAAAAATTTCGCTTGCAGATTTTGCAGAGGCTATCACTGGATTAGCATATATTGATTGTGATATTTCAGTAAACGGATTAGATAAAGTTGGTATGCAAATTGAAAGAAAAACATTAGAGTTTGAGATTCCAGAGACAACATATTCAGAAAGAAAAGATATTGCATATGATGAAGCTAAAAAGCTATGCGATGATGGATGGATTGCCTCTAGCTATTTTAGTTCTCAAAGCTCATTTTTTCAAAAAGATGGAAAAAACTTTGCTAGAACATCTGCAAGTAGATGGGTAGAAGTTAAATGACTAAAACCAAAAAACCATCCAACCAAAAAATAGGCGACTTCTACGGTCTCCACCGGAACACAATCGCTAATTATAGAAACAATGAAGCGTATCATAGAATATATGAGGCGTTGTTGGCTTATTATCTGTTGCAAAGTGGAATAAAATGAAAATCGTTATTTGGATGATTGCAACTTTTATCGGCATAGTTGTTGCGTCAGTTTTTTTCGTAGCAGGGTTTTTATACCGATACGCAAAAGGAGGTTTTGAGCGCGGAATTGAGTATGCGGAAGAAGATAGCAAAGATATATTTCCACAGGTTTATAAAAAATGATTGGTATATCAAAATCACAACAGCTACAGCATAAAGCACCATTGAAGCCAAAACCGATAAAAGATAAGACGTTTTTATCATGGATGCACTCGCAAGGCTTTGGGTGTATTGTATGTAATAGCCCATACATAGAATTACACCATGTAAAAAATAATTCTACCGATATTAAAAATGACCGTGAAGTTCTGCCATTGTGCAATAACCATCATCAGCACGATGAGTTTTTATCACCACACCGAACGCCTAAAAAATGGCGTGAAGTGTATCCGATTGAAGAACAACGCGCAATAGCACATAAATATTATTTGGAGTACAAAAGTGAAACAAACTGAGCACGAAGAGCAAAAAAAACTATTTACATGGGCAAAACTTCAAAGCGCAAAACATCCACAATTTACAATGATGTTTGCAATCCCTAACGGCGGGCATCGAAATATCGTTACTGCTACCAAACTAAAAGCAGAGGGTGTAAAAAGTGGAGTACCTGATATTTTCCTTGCATACCCATCAATACACGCTCATGGTCTGTTCATCGAGATGAAGAGCGTAAAAGGAAAAGTATCTGAAAATCAGCGTGAATGGATAGCTGGGTTATCTGCAAGTGGGTATATGTGCTTCGTATGCTATTCGTTCGATGAAGCGAAAAAAGTTATTACGGAATATTTGGGGATTTAGCAAAAAATTAAGGAATTACAGCTATAATTAGACTGTAATAATTTGATAGAGGGATAGGTTACGACCTCCCATCCTCCTATCTCTTTATCAACTTATGGATGGGAGTCCTGCAATGCAAAAGAAATCACAAATCAGATATAAACAACAAGTGGAATATTTAAACAAACTAGGGGTTAAAATAGGTGATAAGGTAAAAGTTGAAAGATATTTTTATAGTGATGAGAATACATTTTTTATCGCTGAAATAGTGTGTTGTATTGAAAATGAAAAAAATCAGCTTACATTTGGTGGATTTTTAAGCGATGAGCCAATCATGTTTTTATTACTAGAGAATTGCTCTAAAAACTGGCTTAAAAAAGGGCATATTACTAAGATTGAAGGAATTAGAAAAATTGAACTTTTATAATAATAAGAGTTTATTTTAGCACCATTTTAAGATAAATAAGCTATAATAACACATACGCAATCACTGAGCAATCGGTGGTTGAATCGACAAACTCACGAAAGGTGAGCGTCGGAACTTTTAATGAAGCACACCGCAGAAGACCGAATTCGTCTAGTATGCAATAGTGTGTTTCATAAAAGGTTCCTCTTTTCTGATAAGGTGCCAATGGTAGCTTCGCAAGATAGGTTAAGAGGTCATAATAGTTTGAATAAGTCGGGTTTTAATTCACCTTTTGCCCGACGTATTGAGACTAATAAAAAGGTGATTATATGAGTGTAAGTAAACGAAAACTACGTGATGATATTGAACTATTAGAGATTTATGCAGAAGCGTTAGAAATAGAGCTACAATTATCACATGATGATAATGAGGATATTAACCGACGTTTAGGTATTGCTAACTCAACCGTTTACAAACTACAACAACACATCGAAAAGCAAAATAAGATGCTCACTCAATATGAGAATGCTATTGCAAGAAAAGACATGCAGTTTGAAGGGTTGAAGCGAGCCTATTCCGATGATTTGATTAATGGTAGATTAGGTTAGAATGTGAATACAGCACAACAATTTTACCAGTTATCGGAAATTTTAAACGATGACTTGTATCTTGTTGCGTTTGTTATCCGTTCATTCCATAAGCAAGAGATAGCTATCACGGTGATCTTAAAGCACTTAGAAGCCGTTAAGCTTGAAAACTACGTGGAAACTATCGACCTAATCACTGCACAACCACAAAGTGTTATTTTAGAGTGTAGCAAAGGATTGACTTTTGCAACTGAATCGTGCTATATTCGCTACTTACAAGGTTTACTTGATTTAAGCAATATCCCATACTCTCAATTTAAAAAGGGTATAGCAGAAAACTCACACTTACAAAGAGGTTTATTTTGATTTACAATTACGTATGCCCCAAATGCACTATACAATTAACAATATCAAAGCCTATGAGCGAAAGTGACCGAATCGAGCATTGTGAGTTATGTGGTGGTGAACTAAAGAGAGTTTGGGAAGTGCCTAGTATTAAGACTAATGATGGGGTAAAGAGATGAAACAAGAAATAGTTTATAAATCAGTCAAAGAGTTAGTGCCATACGCACGGAATAGCAGAACGCATAGTGATGAGCAAGTAGCACAGATCATGGCGAGTATAAAAGAGTTTGGGTTTACTAATCCTATTTTGACAGATGGTGATAACGGCATAATAGCGGGGCATGGGCGTGTTATGGCGGCACAACGATTAGGGCTTGAAGAAGTGCCAACGATTGAGCTGTCACACCTCACAGAGGCGCAGAAAAAAGCGTACATTATCGCAGACAATAAACTCGCATTAAATAGTGGGTGGGATGAAGATTTGTTACAACTTGAATTAATCGAATTGGACGAGCTAAATTTTGATTATTCGAAGTTAGGTTTTGATTTTGATTTTAACGAAAATGAGGAAGTAGATGAGATTGAAATAGACCTTCCAACTGGTGATCGTGAGCCTATTCGTAACATGACATTTACTGTTTCGGACGAGCAACATGAATTGATAGAAAAAGCCATAAAAGATGCTAAGCTGTATCCATTGCATGACCCTGCTGGAATCAATGAAAACAGCAACGGTAACGCACTATATTATATATGCGAGGTTTTTAAAAATGGTTTGGATTGTAACAACTAAAGATGGTAGAACACAAGAAGTTTATGATTTTTGCATCGGCAAATTTACAAAAGAAAATGAGGTTATTAAGTGTCAGCTAAAGAGATAATAATTAAACCAATAGCCAAAACAGAGGCAGATAAAATCGTAAAAAAATATCATTACAGTGGTAAAGTTGTTCAAAATAGTAATTTAAACTTCGGAGTATTTTACAAGGGATTATTATTAGGGGCAATGCAATTTGGAAGCCCTACTGATAAACGCAAAATGCTACCGCTTGTAAGCGGTACAGAATGGAGCGGAATGCTAGAGCTAAATCGGATGGCTTTTAGCGATGCACTTCCAAGATTCGCAGAATCAAGAGCTATAGCTATGGCTTTTAAATGGATGAAGAAAAATGCTCCACAGATTGAATGGGTTGTTAGTTTTGCAGACGGAACACAATGTGGACACGGAACAATTTATCAAGCTAGTAATTTTTATTTAACACAGATAAAAGAAAATAACCGAATTATAGAACTTCCAAATGGAGAAAAAACACACTTTATTAATTTCAGCCCTTCGCAAAAAAACAAATATACAAAAGAAATGAAAGCTAAGGGATATTCAAATGAGCGTAAATACCTAGATGAATGTTTTATAGGTTGGAAGCCATTAATAGGCTATATGTACAAGTACATCTATTTTATAAATCCAAAAGCAAAAGAAAGATTTACAGGGCAGTTTATACCATTTAGTAAAATAAATGAGTTAAATATCGGAATGTATAAAGGGGAATGGGTTAGAGATATGGAGCGAATAGATGAGTAACGCTCTCTCGTCCTTTGGTTGGAAACCAAACGCTTTACTTTTAAGCTATATTCGCATAAGCATTATAGCTTTTAATTTATTAAACCGCAAGAGGTAACAAGTGGCAGGTAGACCGAGTAAGTATAATTGGGAAGTAATTAAAGAGGCTTACGAGAAGGGCTTCGATAAGGACGAAATTTGTAATAAATTTAATATCCCAAAAGCAATACTTACCAATAAGATTAACACGGATAAATGGGTCATTAAATTTGACGTAAAATCCGACATAGACGAGATTAATGCGACCTCTTCACGAATCGCACAAAACTATACACAAAATCCAATTATAAGCGAAATGTTTGAAACAAAAATATCAACTTTAACAGCTGATAATAAATTGATAGGAAATAACCGACAATTACTTACAGCGTTTCAAGGATTGATTAGTCAAGGAATACGTGGCGAGACATACAAAACAGCGTCAGACATTAAAGCGGGTGTTTCAGCGGTGAAAGATATTGAGTCAATAGCGAATCCACAAAATAGCAAAATTGAAGTAAACACACAAAACAATCAATTAACGAATCTTTCAATAGAGGACATAAGTTTGGCTATTGCTAACGGACTGCCAGATTAATGGAATACCTATCCGAGATCAATAAAAAACGATGGTACAAACTTATCGATCACCCCGTACAATTAGCCCTTGTAAATGACGATGTACGTTTTAAAGTAGTTCCAGCAGGTCGTCGTAGCGGTAAGACTGAAAGAGCGAAACGGTACATAATAAAACAAGCACTCAAAAATCCAAATGAGCAATACTTTGTCGCGGCTCCAACTATAAACCAAGTCAAGAAGATTTACTGGAATGACTTAAAAAAGCTTATGCCTGAATCTCAAAAGCTCAAATCACCATCAGAAACAGAACTCACACTATTTTTTAAAAATGGAACGACAATCACACTCTTAGGACTTGATAAACCCGAACGTATCGAAGGTACATTTTGGAGCGGTGGTATTATCGACGAAATAGCCGACATTAAAGAGGGAGCATGGGAGGCAAACATTTCCCCAGCACTTGATACATTTAATCCGTCACGTCCTGACTATTTAGCATGGTGTTGGCTAATTGGTGTACCAGACGGATTAAACTTCTATTACGATATGGCTACCTATTCCGAAACAGCAAACGACCCACAATGGAAGCTTTACCACTGGAAATCGTCGGACATTCTACCCGCTGCAACAATCGAAGCGGCAAAGCGACGGATGAGCCGTAAACAATACTTACAAGAGTATGAGGCAAGCTTTGAGACAGCAACAGGGCGTATCTATGAAGATTACTCAAAAGCTAATCATACTGATAAGATATACGATGAAAACCGCCCGATTATTTGGACGCATGACTTCAACTATACCCCTATGTCATCGGCTATTATTCAGGAGTACGGTAACGTTTCCTATGTGGTGGATGAGATCATATTAGAAAGTGCCGTCGCAAAGAATGCAGCGATGGAATTCGTACAACGGTATAAAGACTCAAAAATCAAACAAGTGTTTCTATACGGTGACCCAGCAGGACGAGCAGGAGAGAAACACAGTCAAGAGTCATCATGGAGTTCAATTAAAGAGATATTAAAATCCGATGGTTGGACGGTAACAGATAGAATACCTTATTCCACAAAGTCGATTATGGACGGGCAAAACAGTTTAAGGGCTAGGATATTAAACGCACTGGATGAGATTAATTTTTATGTAAATCCGTCAATTTGTAAATATACTGATAAGGGGTTATCTACCACTCAATTAAAAGATGGTTCAAGCTTCCAAGAAAAAGATAGTCAATATCAGCATATTACGACGGCGTTGAGATATTACACTTCGGTGAGGTTCCCTATTATTCAACAAATAGGCTCAATGAAAATGACAGGTCATTGATTTAAGTGTAATAAGAGTATAATTACTGTGTTATGAGGTTTTGTAGTGGGTATTTCCCCCACGTCATACCTACTACAAAATATCATAGACGTGGGGTCTGCAATGAACTATCAAAGAATCTACAACGAATTAATTACCAATAGACAAAACAATGCACTTCTAAAAGAAACTTACACTGAAAAACATCATATTATCCCTAAGTCGCATGGTGGGAGTAATGATAAAAGCAATTTAGTTAGATTATCAGCGCGTGAGCATTTTGTAGCGCATTGGTTGCTTTGGAGAATATACAGAGATAGCTCTATGGCACTTGCTTTTAGCAGTTTTAGGGGCTATAGGAACATAAAAGGATATTTTAATAGTTATGGTTTTGAAGAGGCACGTAAAGCACATAGTGAAGTAATGAAAAATTGTAAACATAGATTAGGACATAAAACAAACGAAGATACCAAGATACTTTTATCTATAGCTAATAAAGGGTACAAGCATACCAAAGAAGCTATAGAAAAGATAAGACAAGCAGGCACTGGTAAAAAAATTTCTGATGAGCAAAAAATTAAAATATCTATGATACACAAAGGCAAAAAACTTTCCAATGACACAAAGACAAAGATATCATTAGCTAAGAAAGGTAAAAAAATGAAAGAATTGTCAAATGATCATAAATTGAAGATATCATTTAGAAAAACTGGAGCATCTTATAGAAAATCAGAATGTCCTCATTGTAATAAGTCGGGAGGTATTAATGCAATGGCTCGCTATCACTTTGATAACTGCAAATATAAGTTATAATATCAATAATAAATTGCTTATATTCAAATAAGGACTAATTAAATGTCAGTTGATACAAGACATCATCTATATACTAAGTATATACCACAAAATGTATTGATGCGTGATTGTATCGCAGGTGACGATAGTATAAAAGCTAATGCACTTGCATACGTTCCAAAACTTGAAGGGCAAACGGTACCTGAATATAACTCATACGTAAATCGTGCAGTATTTGAAAATTTCACCTCCCGTACACTAGACGGAATTACCGGACTTATTTTCTCAAAAGATCCACAAATAGAATTAGGCGCAAAACTCACCGAATACTCACAAAATATTGACCTTGATAATTCAACACTAACTGACTTAGCACAAGTATGCACCGCTGATGTTGCAACTATGGGACGGTGTGGGCTATTGGTAGATATGCCAAACGTAAATACACAAGGAATGACTGTTGCTCAGGTTGAGTTATTAAACATCCGACCATCATTAAAACTTTACACTACTGAGTCAATTATAAACTGGAAAACAACAACAATTAATAACGCTACGGCTCTTTCAATGGTAGTGCTTTACGAAGTGGTAGACCAATATAAAAACGATTATGAAAGCGCACAAATCGGACGGTATCGAGTTCTTAAACTTAAAAAAGGAATCTATAAGCAAGAAGTTTACGAGAAGAACGAAAAATCAAACTTTATTGTAGATAGTGTTAAAAAGCTTTTAGGGGTCGGTTTCAAATTGGTAAGCGAATCATATCCGATGATGAACGGTAAGAATATGACTTATATTCCATTCATCCCAATTACTCCCGATAACTTGACGATTACACCCGCTAAATCTCCATTATACGACCTTGCAAAAGTAAACTTGAATTACTTTGCTACTGCGGTGGACTACGCACATGGGGCCCACTTCACCGCATTACCTACCGCTTACATCGCAGGGCATCAAAACGCAGAAGGCGAAACTATCAAACTAGGATCAACCGCTATTCATGTATTCCAAAACCCGCAAGCACGAATGGAGTTCTTAGAGTTCAAAGGCGACGGACTTCAAACACTAGAACGCAAGATGGAATCATCTAAGCAATCAATGGCGGTACTAGGTGCAAGGATTTTAAATACCGATAATAACGCTCAGATAGCAGAAAATACCTTAGCTATGAAAACAGCAGGGGAAAGAGCAATTATTATTTCAATCGCTCAAACAGTATCAAGAGGGGTTAAAAAGGCTTTAGAGATTATGGCTGAATGGTCAGGGGATAACGGTACAGTTGAATTTAAACTTAATACAGATTATAACCTAAGCACAATGGATGCACAAACATTAACGGCGTTAGTTTCAGCATGGCAAACAGGAGCATTAAGTGAGCAGGAACTATTTATTAATCTCCAAAAAGGCGAATTGATCGGGGAGAGTGTTACTTTTGAAGAGCATAGGGGTTCTATTGAGATAAGTGGGAATGGTTTATAATAAATGCTTGACCAATTAACGCGGCACCAAATTTGGATTGAGAGGTACGGCAATGGTATAGTCAAAAACGACATTATTCCTATTCTAGTTTCAATGCGAGACGAAATCTCACTAAAGCTCATCAATGCTACACCCTTTCAACTAGCACGACAATCTCAGCTACTCAAAGAAATTGACGAAATTATCAGCGGCGCAGTTACAAAAATACAGCCGTTGTTATTTGAATCAATGCAAGAATTAGGCGAGTATGAGTCCACTTGGAGCGCAAAGCTACTCAATGATAGTACGGTAGCAAGTGTTACAATCGGTGCAGGATTAGAGCCAGCCATTATCACCGGAATACTCCAAAATAATAAAATGTTCCTATCTCCTGACAGCTCAGGACAAACAATTGACGACCTCATCGCCAAATTTGGTAAAGCAATATCAAAGGATGTGAAAAGCCTCATAACTACTGGTCTAACCGCAGGTGACACAACGGACGTTATAGCACGTAATATAGTGGCGTTGAGTAAGACACGCACTATAGATCAAGCGAGAGCGGTTGTGTTAAGTGTTGCTAATCATGTAGGTAATGAAGCACGAATTGCAACATGGGAGCCATACGAGAATTTATTTCAAGGCATGGAATACATAAGCGTACTTGATGCACGTACAACCATTCTATGCGCCTCACGCGATGGTAAAGTATACCCATTTGATAAGCTTCCACACTTGCCAGCACATTATCGTTGTAGGTCAGTATTATCACCTAAGCTTAAAAAAGAATACAATCTATTTACTGAATCGACACGTGCCTCAATGAATGGTCAAATAAAAGCCTCAATGAATTATGGAGATTGGCTAAAAACCCAAAGCAATACTATACAAAATGAAGTATTAGGCGTTGAACGTGCTAAACTATTTAGAGATGGAAAAATCACGCTTGATAAATTTATGAGTAAAAACGGTGATGTTCTTACTCTTTCGGAATTGAAACAGCGTGATTTATTGAAGTGATTATGTACTAATAATAATCATTAAATTATTGCAATAAACCCAAGTTCTTGCATTTTGTGCTTAGTATGTACTGAAAATACAAATTTATAACCTTGCTTAATAGCGTGAGAAGCAGTTGGCATTGATATGCTATATTTTTCTGATATATCAATATAAGAAAGATTATTATATGCTAAATCAATGTAAGCACTTAAATTTCTTTTTGTTTTAGTAATGCTATTTTGATCATATACTATTTCAGCATATTTTTCAATTTGTGATTTAGTATATATGATTCTCTTTTTTATATCGTGTGGTTTCATAATTTAGCCTCCTTAGCCTTATCATTCTTATCCCGCTGTTTGCACTTATTACTACAGAACTTCTGCCCCTTACGTCCTAACTCAGTTTTGCCACAGATACAAGTGTATGAGTGGGCTTTTGTGTTGGTTGATTTTCGGGTGTAGGTTACTTGTTTGGTCATTTATGAAGCTTCCCATATAGTATTAATATCATCAATAAGCTCTTTAGTTTCTTCGAGTGAATATCTTTTAGTATCATATTCAAATGGGTATAGCTCATAGTAAGGACTTCCACATATTCCTAAACGGTCATACCAATCCAAATATATACTGCATACTTGTACGCCATCTTTATTAATTGTAAACCGTACCACTGCTCCAGCAAATGGAGGAATTATTTTAACATCCCACTCTTTTTTAAAATTTAGCATAGGAACTTTTGAAATAATATCATTCCATTTTTCAGCACTCTCTACTTTTGATCGTGCAATTATGTTTTCATAGTCAAGCATCTTTTCCACCTTTTCTTTTTAGATACCATAATTATATCTTAAAACATTTAGAGTGTCAATAGTAAAAGAGTAATTTGTGTAAATTAATTCGCTGAAAATTAAGGAGCTTAAATAAGTGTTATAATTATCGAATGCAATCGTCTGTGACGGTTACAAATTATCCTTTGTGAGGAACACGTGTTATGAATGAAGATGAATTAAAAGCGTTAGTAGACGAGTTGAAAGCCGAAAAAGAAAGCTTAGCGAATAAAAACAAAGAGCTTTTGTCTGAGGTTAAAAAAGAGCGTACAAAGTCGCGTGAAATTGACGCCGATAAATACTACGCAATGATCGATGAACTCGAAAGCGTTAAAACCGAAAACGCAAAACTTAACGGCGAAATTAAGCTCAAAGCTAAAGACACCGAAAAACTTATGGCGCAACTCGGAGAAAAAGATGGTGCGCTCCAAAAGCTTATCATTGACGATGGGTTGACAAACGCTCTAACAAGTGCAGGGGTTGTTCCTGAGCTTATGCCAGCGGTTAAAGCGTTGCTACGCTCACAAACGCAATTAAAAGACAATCAAGCGGTTATCGGTGATAAACCATTGACAGACTTTATGAGTGAGTGGGCGACAGGTGAAGGCAAGGTATATATCAAAGCCCCCGACAATTCAGGCGGTGGCGCAGGCGGCGGAAAACAAGGCGACGGGTCAAAAGATACTCCTCAAACATTTAAAGAAATGCAAAAAGCGTTCTTTACAAAATAAGAAAGGTAAAACATGAATATCGTAGAATTACAACGTATAGCGCAAGGTCGTGAAGATAACATGGCTTCGATGGTGATTCAGAACTTTATGGAAAGTGAAGAATTTTTCAATCGTGTACCAATCGTGTCAATCGGTGGCTCACTCTCTTATGGATGGAATGAAGAAAAGACACTCCCAAGTGCAGGTTCTCGTGCGTTTAACGAAAACTACACTGCAAGCAATGGCGAAACAAAACCTATGCAAGAGGCGTTAAAACTCACAGGCGGAAAACTAAGTGCAGACTATGCCCTTGTTGGACAACTCGGTGATGATGTAATGATGCGTAAACAAGAAGATCAGATCAAAGCTATCCGTATGCGTATTATGAATCAGTTCTTTAACGGTTCTTCAACATCGGACGTTAAAGACTTTGACGGTTTGAAATCATTTATCGGAACCGGTACGAATGGTCGTGTTGATCGTGGTTATCACGTTGCAAATGGTGGTTCGGCTCTTAGTCGTGCAAAACTTGACGAAGCACTTGCAGAAACAGACGGTGACGCTAACCGTGTCATTTTCGCTAACTACAATATGCCGATGTTGATTAATCAATATGGGGAGACCGTTGTTACATTCGATAAAAATGAGTTTGGTGTGCCAGTTCCTCGTTATGGCGATGTTCCAATTATCCCTATCCGTCGTAACAACTTGAATGCTGATATCCTCGGATTCGGTGAAAGCGGTTCAACTTCTTCTCTGTTCGTAGCGAATTTGAGTGAAAGTGCTGTTTCTTGGTTGTCAGGTCAAGCGGGGATTATGACTCGTGAAACTAAAACAGGCTCACAAAATGAGTACCAAGTTGATTGGATGGCGGCTGTACTTGTACAAGGTGCTTATAATCTTACACGCCTATCAGGGTTCACGAAAGCAACGATGGTTGCGTGATTAAACACTAAAAATAAAGGAAATAGCATGGCAACACCTAATCTATTAAACAACCGTCCTATCGATGCAGAACTACAAGTCGCCGCTTCCACAGCGGTCACAACTACCGCAAGCACTACAGCGGTTACAATCCCATCTATTGGATGTGGCGATGAAGATTTGGGGCTTTTGCTTAACGTAACTGTTGCAACAGGAACCTTTGACGCTTCAAACCATTACACCGTTGAGCTTTTAGCTAGTACGGCGGTAGGTGGTACTTATTACACTGTTACTAACGATATTATGATGGAAACTGGCTCTAAGTTAATTGCCTTTAATACTCGTCAAGTAGCGGATGCAGTAGGTAGCAACGATGCAACGCATTATAAGCTTACTGTTACCAAGGTCGGAACGACTGCAACGGCGTTAACGCTTTCTGCACACGTTGTACGCGGGGTGAACTAAATGTCCCCAGTCACAGTTGTAAAAGGCAAAGAGGAAGCGCAAGTTTTTCATGCTGTAGACCTTCAAGGTTGGGTTGATGCAGGGTGGGTTATAAAAGGCTCAGAAGAGCAAGAAGAACATAAAACAGCTAAAGAGCTTTTGATCGATGAAGCTATGGGGCTTGGCATTGAGACAGAGGGCCTAACATCCGCTGAACTCAAGGAAGCTATTAAAGCAAAAACAGTTGTTTAACAGTACCCTCCTAGCCGAGGGTATAATTATCCAACTAAAACAAGGAGCTTACAATGGGCATCAAAGCAGACGAGCGTATCCAAAAGATTCGTGAAAAAGCAAAGCAAGAAGAAAAAAAAGCTAAAAAAGAAGTCAAAGAATCTAAAACAGAGGGCGGGGAGTAACCCCGCTTTCACTTTTATATTTAAAGGAACCCCATGATTAAGAAAATTATTCTATTAGCGTTTTTATTTTCTTCTGTTTTTGCATTAGACACTATCACCTATCAGGGCGAAAAGTTACAGACTAACGGAGATTATGCAAGCGGTAGGATATTGAAAGTATCCTTAACAGATGGGCTAGGAAACCCACTTCAATCATTCAATGGCGCAATTAATACCCATGACGCAGATGTTCATCATAGCTTTATAAATAATTATTTCCACCAACACACAGCTACCGAAACAACATTCGCAGCTGATGCACCCGCAGGAAGCACACAAATAACATTAACAAGCGCAACAGGTTTCGCAGTGGGAGACTTCGTTCATATCCAAGATGGAGTATCAGAGACGGTTCACCCAAAGATAACTGTATTGGTCGGAACTCTTGCAACTCTCGATCGACCACTAGACAATGGGTATTTGATCGGGGACACAATCACAAAAGCCGTGATAAGCATGGACGTTTCAGGTACATTGTCGTCCCCGCAGTCATTTAAAGCTTATCCCCCATCTACTGAGATATGGCATATTGAGAGCCTTACTTTAGAAATGACTCACACTACAGCGGGCGATAATGGGCTGTTTGGTAATTTAACAGCCTTAACCAATGGCATTGTGATACGATTATATAATGGCTCAACTGGTCTATATAAGACGCTTACCAACTGGAAAAGCAACAGCGATATCGTCGTAGATATTGGAAATATTACATACTCGACACGATCAGGAGGAGGCGGAGACTATGGGACAAACTCTATCGGAAACTTCAAAGATAATACTGGATCGGTTGTTTTCGTAAATGGTACGCAAGGGGATTATTTAGAAATTCTCGTACAAGATAATTTAACTGCCTTGAACTCTTTCCGTGCAAAAGTTCAAGGGCACATTGAGGGGTATTAAATGGCAACAATAACAGTCGGTGAAAATTCATACGTTACAGAGGCAGAATTAACCACTTATGCTTCAGATCGTGGCATTACCATTGTAGCTACTGATAAAACAGTATTATTGATTAAAGCAATGGATTATTTAGAGAGTAGAAACTACATAGGACAAAAGACCGTATACAATCAGGCTTTACAGTTTCCGCGTATCCTTTGCGATAGCATTTACCCATACAATAATTACCCTCAAAATTATTATAATGTGACCCCATGTGAATATGATAGTTTAACCGTACCAAACGAAATTAAAAAAGCACAAATGATAGCGGCATTGCTCATTGATGGCGGTTCAGATTTACAAAGTACAGTTAGCCAAGCGGTGAAGCGTGAGAAAGTTGACGTTATCGAAGTTGAGTACCAAGATTACACTACATCAGCGCAACAGTTCACGGCACTTAATGACATTTTACGCCCATTCATTCAAAGTGGATTAAGAGTATCTCGTGCCTAAATTCGACTATACAAACCTATCAGCAACAGCCACACGATTAGTAAACAGTTTCGGAAAAACACTTAAAAAGCGCACGATCACAAATAGTGGAAGTGATTTTAATCCAACGCAAACTCCAAACGATACCGATATATATGGCGTAATTGTATCATACGGTCAAAACGAGATAGACGGCACACTAATCCTTACTACTGATAAAAAGTTACTCACAACTTCACTATTAGAGGTTGATGATAAAGTGGTGGACGGCTCTATAGTTTACGCTATTGTATCAATCAATAAGGTACAACCCGCAGACGTTAATTTACTTTACAAAGTGCAGTTACGAACATGAGTTTTGCATCAGGTATAGCGGGATATGCCAAAAGAACCAATTTAAGCATTGATAACTCAGTAACTCAAATATGTGCAACGGCTTCAGATTTAATCATTCGCAAAACTCCTGCTGATACTGGAAGAGCTAGGGGGAACTGGTTTGCTACTATCGGCACAGCTTCAAGCGAAACAAGCGAAACACGACGTGCTAATGATGCAACTATGGACGCTTTGGCAACTGCTAAAATTGCAAGTGGTAAAGTGTTCTATTTGACTAATAATCTCGATTATATTCGGAAGCTAGAGTATGGATTATTTCCGTGGGCAAATAGTACAAAAGTTATTAATCACTTCTCAACTCAAGCACCCGCAGGATTTTTTCGCCTTAGTATCGCTGAAATACAAAATAGTTTAAAAGGGTTTAAATGACACATGAAACGCTATTAACTTCAATTTTTACCAAAATAGTAGGCATTGCTACACTTCCAACGGTACTTTATCCAAATAGGAAATACCCGAACGCAAGCATGACCGTATTGCCTGACGAATATGTGCGCATCCACGTAATGCCTATACCCACTTCAACATTCTCATTCGATGGTGGAATATTGCAAGCAGGGCTTATCCAGTGCGATTGCGTAATAAAAGGCGATTTAGGAGAAATAAAAGCCGCCCAAATTGCCGACAAAATTATTAACGCCTTGCCAAACACAACCGCAATCAGTGGAGAGTTAAAAGTAAGCCGTCCCACTTATGCTTCGGGTGGTTTACAAATGGATAACGGTGCGTATATGATTCCAGTAACGGTGCAATATAAAGTCATTTCAAAGTAGTGTTATAATTTGAATGAGAAATCTCAAACTTAAAACAAGGAGAATACATGGCAACTATCGTACCAACGCAAGCTAGAAGTAGCGGAGTAGTGACGATTGCAGAAACTACCCTAACTGGAACTCTGGATACTTTTACGTATAAATCAGGAGCTATCCAAACTCTTATTTTTCGTAATGCAACAGCGGGGGCGCTGACTCCAGTTATTGATGGAGCAAGTTCTACATCAATTAATGTATCAGGGGTGGGTTCAGTTGATGTATCAGCTGGGTTCTCGGTCGGTTCTATCGCCGCAGGTGCGGTTAAGTCTATCAGTACGGAAGCGATTGCAGAATATCTACGCGGGACGATTGCAATTACTGGCGGGACTGGTTTGGTCTGTACTCTTTTAGAGTATTAAAAATTTTAACACAAGGACATACACATGGCTGATATCCCATCAGTAGACGGAATTTCAACAACGTTTCACTTAGCGGCAGCAGGAACTTATGCGGCGGTTTCAAATATTGAAACAGCATTGGCAACAGCAAAAGAGATCGAGAATATCACGGCAAGTGGTAATATCGATTTTGGTACGTGGGCGGTTAATACGCTTTCAGTATTTGGGGGCGGATTTAAAAAATCAATCGGCGGGCAAACTGCTGGCAATATGACCTTATCGGTTGTATTCGATGCAGCTAACGCTACTGGTCAAGCTGATCTAGTATTGGCACACTCAACGGCAGGAACTACGGCAGGTTATCGCAACCTTATCCTTACGCTTGACGATGAACCCGCAGCAGGGGCAACACCACACCCGACGTATATCGTTTGTGAGATCAAAGTGGTTGCTCTGGCTATGCCTGTAACTATGGATTCAAGCGTGGTGTATGAAACTACAATTGAATTTATGGAAGTACCATTGTTATATAAGGCGGCTGGAACAACAGCTTAATTTGCTATAATATCTCCTAAAAAGGGGATATTATGACTATCAACCAACTCTGCAACATCGGAAACACACCTTCAAAACCTCTCAAAATAATTGATATTGAAACAGACCTAGAAACAGGCGTGACATTGTTCGTGCATCAACTTAAGTCGTTCAAAGGTTCAATAGCTCAAAACGCAATGCGATTAAGATATTTTGAACTCATGAAATATGAATCAAATTTGAATGATAAAAAACAATTAAAAGACGAATTGCTCGAAGAGTTAAGCAGGGAAATGTACGCGACGCTGATTGATGGATGGGACGGCGTAGATGAGGACTTCGATATGCTAAAAGCCATTGATATTTTGAAAAAATCCACAGTAATAGCACTACAAGTTAAGCACTTCTCGGAGCAATCGGGAAAGTCTTTGAAGAAATCGGAGAGCGACTTGTAACATACGCCGCACAGAGTGGTTACGCTCAATCTACTCCCGATAAAGATTACAAGCCAGACAAGGCAAAGTCAAGAGGAGAATGGCAAAAGCTCGAATACCCTGATATTGGTGGGGCTGAGTATCTCATAAATCATCTTAGTAATCTCGGATGGTGTTCATCTAACGGTATGGGGTTAAGCCCTATTTCATTCCAAGAGATAGATGCTTATATGTCGCGGTGTGATGTATATTTAAGCAGTGATGAAGTGCTGATACTTAAAAAAATGTCACAAGCATACTGCAATAAAGTAAGCGATAGGAACCCTCAATCGTCTCCACCTTTCGGGAGTGCAAAACCTATCAAAAACAACTCTTTTGCAGAGGCATTGAAGGGCATTGCTAAGGTAGTTGAATAGCCTCATCCACGCATTAGGTATAATTAGATAACGAAACCCTCCAAGGAATTATCTATGCCTAATGAAGTCCACTCTCTTACCCTTAAGGTCGATAGTACACAAATCAAACAAGGTGAAAAAGACTTAAATAGTCTTGCCAACGCATCAGGCAAAGCCGAGGGTTCTACCAACAAGCTATCTTCATCAGTAGGAAACGCTACAAGCTCAGTATTACGCTATGGAACTGCACTAACTGGATTATCACTAGGAGCCTTAGCCACTGGCTCAGTAGTAGCGGCTGATACTATTAACCGAATGGACGGACGCTTAAAACTAGCAACCGATTCTATGACCGAATTCGTAGCGCAACAAAAAGAGCTTTACCAAATTTCAATCGATGCACGTGCACCACTTCAAGATATTACAACCCTATTTATAAAATTAAATCCTGCATTAAAAGAAATGAAAGTTTCGACCGAAGCGGTAAACCAAGTAGTAGAAACATTTGCTAAAGGGTTAAAACTAGGAGGGGCAACCGCTACCGAATCATCAAGTGCTATTTTACAATTCTCTCAGGCTATGGGGTCGGGCGTTCTAAGAGGTGAAGAGTTTAATAGCCTTATGGAAGCTTCACCATACCTGATGCGTAAACTTGCAGAGGGCTTGGATGTTCCGGTAGGATCATTGCGAAAAATGGCAGAAAATGGAGAATTAACAGCGGGAAGAGTAGCCGCCGCACTTCTTAAAATGTCCTCAGCAGTGGAGGATGATTTCAAGCAGTCTTATTTCGGAATGTCTGAAGCAATGGTTAACTTCAAAACAGAAGCAATGTTATTCGCCCAAGAGCTAGATAAATCAATCGGGTTTACGTCGGCACTATCGGGAGCAGTCAAAGACGCAAGCGAATCACTAAAAAGTGGCAAAAGTGCAATAGGCGAAACAATCACTACACTTAAAGAGTATGAAAGCATTATAGAAGGACTAGCTACCGCTTTAGTAGTAATGTACGGAGCGCAAAAAGCGGCGGCGATGTGGACTACTGCATCAACGGAAGTTATTAAAATAAATAGTGCCGCTAAAGCTTCAAATCTTGCAATAACCGAAGCTGAAACATTGGCTCAAACGATGGGGGCTTATGCCACAGAGGCACGAACAATAGCTACAAATGCGGCAACAACAGGTGTGATTAATAACCGTATTGCAACTACCGCAGAGATAGCCGCATTACGTGCGGAAGCTTTGGCGGCTGAAACTTCCGCATTAGCTCAAACACAACACGCCTACGCATTACGTGCCGCAGGTGTATCAGCAGGTTTTATGGGTATGGCATTAAAAGCTATCCCATTCGTAGCAGTAGCCTCAACCGTTGCTATTTTGGCTACTTCGTTTTTTGACGCAAAGAATGATTCCGATGAACTCAATAAAAGCTTAGATAATACTACAGAATCACTAAATAAGCTAACTAAAGCTCAACTAGAATATCGCAAAACAGTTTTATTCGATGCTACCCAAGAGTTAGCCGCAGACTTAAGAGCCGCAGAGGCAGACGCAAGAACAAAGGGGATATTCCAAAGCGAAAAAGATTATCAGCGTGAAAAATCAGACCTTGCAGACTTAAAACAAAAATTAGAAGAAACTCGCGAAGCTTATCGATTAGTGCGTGATTTTAAGCCTACAACTGGTAAAGCAGAAGACAAAAAAGACCCTAAAGTACAATCACTAGAAGAAACAATCAAGATGCTAGAGAGTCAAATAGCATCAGGCAAACCTAAAGAAGAAAAAAAGACCGAAGCGCAAAAGGAAGCGGAAGCAGAAGCCGAAAGAATAAAAAAACTCAACGAAGAGTTAAACGAATTCAAAAAAACAAATGACCGTGAGGCTATTTTATCAACGCTTAACGAAGAAGAGCAAGCATATAAAAAACTTGAATTTGTCAAAGAAGATCAGTTAGAAAAATTCAAAGGTATCAAAGGCTCAGAGCTTGAAATTCAAAGAGAATTTAACTTAAAAAAAGAAGAGTTAGACAAACAAGCAAATCAAAAGAAACTAGATATCGAAAACGAAATTTTAAATACTATTGCGCAGCGTCAAGCAAATGCGGCTTTAACAATCTATGAAGCATCATTACAAGATAGTGAGAAGATTAAAAATAAGTATGCTGAATTAATCGAATCGTTAAGTGGCGTAGCTCCTGAATTAGCAAAACGAGCTACAGATCAAATGAACGAAGAGCTTTCAAAAATAGAAATTGATACCTTTAAGATTGAATTTGAAACCGAAGGGTTAGAGGGAATACCAAAAGCCGTATCATCAATTAGTAAAGCAATGTCAAATCTTCAAAAAGAGGACGAGAAGTACCAAAAAAACAAAAAGAACTTTGAAAAAGGAACTATTGAGTATCAAAAGAATGAAGAAGAACATTCCGAGCATCAAATAGCAGGATATGCAAATCTAGCAGGTGCGGCGGCTGGGTTCTTTGAGGAGGGGTCTAGGGGTGCGGAAGCGATGCAAGTGGTATCAGCTACTCTAGGTATAGCCCAAGGGATACAAGCTATTATTTCTGCGTGGGGGTCGGCTCCTTTTCCGCTAAATATGCCAGCAGTAGCAACTACCACAGCGGCAGTTATACCTCTAATCGGACAGCTAACATCTATGGGCGGCTCGGGTGGAAGCAGTGGCGGAGGAGTCGGCGGAGCAATAGCAGATGTACAAGCACAAGGCGCAAGATTTGATAGCGAAACCGAACTAATAACCAGCAGATTAGATAGACAGATTGAGTTATTAGAGGTAATCGGTCGCCAAGGTTCAGTTGGAAAAGTAGAGGCTCAGTCCTTACTTCAACAGTATATGAGAGACATAGGGAGTCTTTCATATAAAGTTGCACAAGATGTTGTACTTGCAGGCAAAACTGAGGAATGGAGACGGAGAGCAGTCGGCAATTTAGTGACGGGTGCATCCGCCGCAACAGGGCTGTCTTTAGGTTCTTATGGCGGTAATGGCGGCACAGCGTATCTTGACACAAGAGTATTGGCTGGTAATACAGAAGCCACACTTAAGTATGTTGCGTATTTATCTGAAAATTTATCATCGATAGGCTTTGGAGGAATAGATCGTTTTGATCGAGAAGAGGTAGTTTCGTACATCAATGATGCGTTAGATGCTATTTCGGATTTTGCTACTGGGGCGATCGAGGGAGTCAACAATCTAAAAGATGCTTCGCTTGATTTTCAGGACGCATTCGATTCAATAACTGGTACAACATTTTATGAGACTAAGCGACTAAATCAAGCTATATCAGATGTTGATAATTTAAGGGGTGAAAGAAGTGTAGCCGAATACCTACAAGATCAAATCGACGCAATATCAACAATAAACCTCACAGACTCGGAAATCCAAACTCTATTACTCCAAAATGTGTCGGCTCTTGGTGATCAAGAGAAAATCCTCACTCGGATAACAAATGAGCTTGGAGTAGCTTTTGCTGGCGGAGCAACTGAGGCCCTAGACTATATTGATTCAATCGAGCTAGTAGCCGAAAACATGTCCTCGCTTGCGGATTTTAATAATGAAATAGTGGATTTTGTTAAAGAGCTTAGAACGGATACTATTAAATCCGATACGGTCGGTTCATTCATGGTATTCAGTCAATCATTTAATGAAATGATTGATTCAATAGAAGCCGGAGCAGTTGACATCAAGGACATAGGTGGCAAAGCAATAGACGATGCTAGGTCGTATTTACAGGCCATTGAAGATTCAGCTGATACAAAAAGTCGTGACATCGCTTTTGCAAAAGCGGTTATAGCTAATAAATTTGAGTCTGTGGCATTGACCCCTGATGTTTCTTTATTAACCGTGAATGATACGCTAAGATTCAATCATGAAGCCTTAATCATTCAACAGATAAAACAGAATGAAAAATTGAATGATATAATTAGAGTATTAAATGAGTCACGGGATATTTCTAATGGAATACTTGTATCTAACCAAAATATAGAGGCGGTATCATAATGCAAACATTTTTTATCATCCCTAAGGGCGGGTTAAAAGTTAATACAACTACAACGTATACATCGGCAGATATCCCATCTGGGCAAAGCATTGATACAGTCACACTTACTAGAGGAGTAAGGATTGTGGATGATCAAAATAATCCTACCCCATTACGGGGTGTTAGGATGAAAGCGTCTATAGTAGGTGCGACATACCCACAAACAAACATACCATTTATTTGGGAAGAAGGGGTATCAATTACATTTTCATCAGGCATAAACTATACTTTTTTAGATGATGGAGTTATTATGTTTGGAACAAAAGTAGCAGTATGATACGAGTTGAACAAGAAATAATAGACGATGATGTTATTTCAAATAATGCCCCTAATGTTGTAGATCTATTTGATGCTATTGTAGATTATGCTATAGGTGATTATGCAAGGGTAGGAAACTATGTTTATATCTCTGTAGCTACTCCTAACGTAGGGCATGACCCACTAACTAACATCGGGGTTTTTTGGACGTATTGGAGCGTGTCAAACCCTCATGCGATGTTCGATTTATACTCAGACACTGTAACAAATTTTACAGCTAATGGAATAGTTAAATTCGAGAGGGGAGTTAAAAACACCCTCGGCATAGGGAACTTCACGGCGGTTAATATAAAAATAGAATATCTTGATGCGTTAGATGCTGTTTTATTAACTGAAAATTACCCTGTGCCTCGTCGTGAAGTCTGGAATATATACGAATATATTTACAATACTTTTAATTTTAATGGGGCTAATTTTGATACGATATTTACACCTATTAAAAAACTAGGGGTCAATGTTCGCGTTACTTTTGAAAATGGAGGAGATGCTACAAGTTGCGGGTATCTCATAGCTGGGCAACAGGAAGATATGGGCGACACACTGGATAATGTTTCATTCCCTGACAGAATGATTGGAAACGATACTGTTTCTGTAGCTAATTTCGATACATTAGTTACGCAAAATTTACTATTTCCAACGTCAGACAAAGCCAAACGATCTAGAAATATACCAATGATGTTTGTTATTGATGAAAGCGAAAGCTCTAAATTTCAGAACATTATAATTGTGGGTAAAATTATACGGGTAGAACCGAGAGCTAACAACTTAGACATGAATACTATTTCATGGGAAATTGAACAAAATAAGGAGTTATAAAAATGCCAGCGCCAACAATAAGCTCAGTTACAAACCCAAGGACTTCAGCATCGGTTACCAATAAAGAAGAGCAAATATTATTTGTTTCTGAGTGGGAATCATTCACAGGTGATATTTCTACAAATACAGTTCCTGAAATTAACGCCCTAGCATCATATTTAGATGATTTAGCTATCAGCACAGAAGCATCATCAGATGCCGCAATAGTCGCCGCTAATTTCAAAGGGAATTGGAATAGCGCTACAGCGTATTTAACAAATGACTCTGTTTTGTTTACTGATGGAGTAACGTATAAAGCTATTTTGCCAAATACAAACCAAACCCCACCAAATGCTACTTATTGGCTAGATACTGGTTTCGGTGGGCAAATAAGCACAGCAGGCAGTAAAGCTAGCCCCGTGGATTCCGATAAATTTGGAATATGGGATAGCGTAAGCGGATTATTAAAAAGCGTTACGTGGGCTTCTTTAACATCACTATTCGCCCCGATAAATTCCCCCACTTTCACTGATAGCATCAAAGTCAACAACACCGGCGGGGCAATCTTAGACAACGGGCATATCGCTGAGTTTATTAGTGAGAACGCTTCTTTTGTCGGGTCTACATTAAAAATATCATCTGCTGATCAAGCACTCGGAGGAATCGCGCTAGGTGATTCTCAGTCTAACACTAATAACGTAGGTATTCGTCGCTCAAATCGAGACACACCTACAACCCAAGGAAATAGTCTTGAGTTTAGGACGTTAGACGATGCAAACGGGGGCGGTTATACGTGGACGGCGTCAGATGTAAAAATTGCAAGCATGACGTCATTAGGTGATCTTGTCCTAAGTGGTACGGCCACGTTTGACACTCCAACTACTAGCACACATGGCGCAACCAAGGGGTATGTTGATGGCACATTCAGCCACGCAACAAGCGGCTATAATGTTCTTCCGAACGGCTTAATGGAACAGTGGGGAACTACAGTCTCGTTAAATCCAAACACCGAGCTAACAGTAACATTACCAATTGCGGCATCTTCTGCAAATTATAATGTTCAGATCACAGGAACGTCATACACTAATGCGCCTGAGGCTAATAATACGGCATACGCACTTACAGCTACAAATTTCAAGATGAAATGCGGTGGATCGATTTCACAGGTGTATATGTGGCGAGCAATAACAGCATAAGGAGAAAAAATGAAATACGCACACGCTAACGAGGCAGGGAAGATTTTAGGATGGTACGACGAGAAACTACATGGCAATCTCGTCCCAGCTGTAACTGAAAAGGTCGAGATAACTCCGGCGAGTGAAGCGGTCTATGATGAAGCCGGTTCATTAGTATCTGAGGCAATAGACGCGGTATATGGCACTGTTATGATCAAAGATGCGTATTACGATATATCAAATATTCCACAGCCTAATATAGCTGTTACAGATGAACAGTGGGCTATAGCCATCAATAGTCAGCATAATAAAGTCAATAGCGACGGAACTACTGAATTATTTGATTTTAGGACTCAGGCAGAAGTGTTAGAACAGGCAATATCTCATTTTAAGGGCATGACTTATCAGCATATCAACGCTCACGTTAAGCAATATGATGCTGATAACCAAACCGATTACAAAAGTATTGAGAGCTTTGCAAAATATGCCGCTGTACCTGCTTCGTCACGCTACGATATTTCGGTAAGATTTATCCTATGGGCGAGTAATATATGGGATGCAGTGAACTCGTATCATGCCAAACTAACGTCTATCCCTACCGATGAAGAGTTTCAAGCGGTACTAGATGGGGTTGAGTTCTAATGTTCATAACTCCTCTTGATGTCAGATGGACTGGTCAGCAATCGTTTGATTTAATCAATTATCTAGTTTATGAAAACGATAATTTCACGATTACAGTCCATCCATCTTTCGATTATGATGGAGCGTCAATACCACGGTCACTATGGAGCGTTATCGGTTGCCCTATGGGTGAGCTATATTCAAGAGCGGCGTGTCTCCATGATGCACTATATGCGGCTCGTATCTTCGACCGAAAAATGTGTGATAAGCTATTTCATGAGGCTATGCTATCTGATGGGGTAAGCCTCACATTAGCGAAAGAGATGTACTTGGCGGTTCGAGCTTTTGGGGATAGTGCGTATCAAGATGGCGAATCATCAAAATATCGAGAATTGATCTCCGTTGAGGTCAAATAGTGTGTTACAATTTAATAAACAAAAAAGGAAAGTTATCAATGCCTTTAAATAATCTACCTAATGAATGGACTCAGTACTTCGCTTTAGGTTGGGTTATGATCCTATCTGTATGGGGGGGAACAGTGCATACAATCAAGAAAGTACGTGACGGAGTTATTGAACGTTTCACATTTCGAGAGTGGGTTTATGATGTTATCACATCTGGCTTCATCGGGGTTGTTACTTATGCGCTTTGTAAATACGCTGGATTCGATGAGTGGCTATCAGCTGTTATGATCGGTGTTGCTTCACATCAAGGCACAAGAGCATTGCTTATAATTGAGCAACTTATCACAAGAAAAACAAGGACTGATTTATGATGTGGGTTTCTCATATTTTGGCAGTTATATTTTTTATACCTGCGCTAATAATCACCATACCTTTGCACATCTTGATTTTAAAAGGTAAATAATGAGTATAAGTAAAATACAATTCTCAATTATTATCATTATACTTATGTCCATAGGTTACTCATTTGGATTCCAATGCGGTAAATACTATGGGTCTAACGGAGAGTTAAAAAAAGAGCTTAATAAGCTTTATAAAAAAAGCAAGGATAAATAATGGAAGGATTTAGCAAGTATTTTTCATTCAATGAGTTAACTGACTCATCAAGCAAGCCTCATTTAGTGGAGCAAAACAGAATCGATGCTATGCAATTTTTATTCGCGGGGAAACGATTATCTAAACTCCTTGAGTCTATCCGTCATATCTTAGGGAATAAGCCTTTAAGCGTCCAAAGTGGATACCGTAATAAAGTTTTAAACAAAGCTATCGGGAGTCTTGCCAAAGCTTCTACGCACATGAAGTTTGAAGCGTCCGATATAGTGCCTAATATTCCGCTAAAAGAAGCATTTAATGCACTGCTTATCGCTCAAAGAAGTGGGCTACTTCCCGAATTACGCAAAGTGATTAGAGAAGATCATAAAGGCATTCTGCATGTTGAGGTTAAAATGTCACCCGATGAGGAATGCCATTTTTATACAACGAGTGATAACGAAATTTTTAAAAAGGTTGGATAAATGTGGTTAAATATTCTAATGAGCGTACTTTCTTCTGAAGCTACAAAAGTGTTAATCGGATTAGCGGTTAAAAAACTGCTTGAACATTCCCAAGATGGTATTACGAAAGACGTTGCAGAGGTTATGATTGACGGGATCATTCAAAGCAAAGCAAACGATATCAACGAAGTTGAGATTCTTTAATACACAAGTTATAACCAAAATCCACGCACTCTTTAACAATCGTTTTAAGTGCGTCTTTAGCGTCCATGCTAATATCGTACTGAGCCGATAACTTTCCTACCAGTGCAATTAAATCGTACTCGTCTTCGACCTTGTTAAATAATGCGTCGATATCGTTTTTATCGCGACTAACTTGCAATTGCTTCTTTGGTCTTCCAGCCGCCATCGGTTCTCTCCAGTTCTTTTATCGCTTTTTTGAAACTTTCCAATAATGCGATCATTTTTTTTTCGGTAGTTTGTGAATGGCGCAAACTAACTCTATACCTGTTTATTCGACATTGCAGAACATTAATGGCTTTGTCACTGTCATACAGATCATGCAAGTATTTGCCGTCAATTATAGACTTTTCGGCAGTGAGTCTCATGCTAAGATATGAATATCCGCTGACAAAACCAGCCTTTCGTAATTGTTTAACCGTGAATAACATGGTTTTCCATTGTCGGCTTAACAGGGCGTTGATTCTTCGGGCGAATTTGCAGAGGTGGAATTATTGGTTCTGAATTAATGCATTGCATCTCGTTAAATTGTTTTTGACTCATTGGAGTTTTTCTTAACCCTCTCATTTGAGCGCAATACATTTGATATGTGTAGCTCATTATTTTTCCTCAAACTGTAAAGCAAAATTAGCGTAACTCGCAAAATCAAGTACACTGTCATGCTTACGCTTATATGCCATACGTGAAACTTTCATGAGCGATAGCATAACTGATACGTCGGTAGCATCGAGATTATCAAATACTGAATGAAACTTCTTTCGCCCTAGATATGCGTTCCAGAACTGAGCGATATTTTCATGCGATTCTTTTGCATCTCCGTAATCGTTTTCACGGTCGCATTGGATATCATTAACCATATTTGGCTCATTTTGTTGCTCAAAAAAACCATCAGGCAAAACACAACTATACTCTGAAACAGCTGCTTTTCGCTCTAAATGCCTGATATACTCAATATCGGTGATCTCTTTATCGCCCCATTGTTCTCTGATTGATTTACTCATCTTGGCGCCTTTGCCATAAGTTGTGCGAAACCAGTCCATAGTTCCGTTTTTGTGATTCCATGCTTTTCAGCGACTTCACCCGATGGCGGATTTCCTTTTTTACAAAATTCGTTTAATGCAATAATTACTTTATTTGTCATTTTAACCCCTGATTAACTGTTTTTCAAACGTAAAATCACGCTTTAAACATGACCCATCAACGATAGATTCTTTCAATTTTCCGTAAGCATAATCACGGTCTGAAACGTCCTTTACGATCATTACGATATCTTTCTTATATTGCTCTTTCTCGTTGTACCATGCAATAGCTATGACCGTTACAATCGCAAACAGACTGATCGTGATATAATTAAAAATAGCAAGCGCATGGTTTTGTTGTTCTTTTTCTTTTAACTTGTTGCTCAACACCTCACGCTCATATTTCAATTGTTGAATTTGATAATTCATTGTTTCTCCTTGCAAAGTTTTTGCCTCATCATTAGTAAAAAATGAACTTCTTGCAATTTCTTTTTTATCTTTTGATTTCACCCACTGCCATTCATGCACTGGCTCTGATGGTTTGATACGGTAAGCCTCACAATAATATAATGCCTTAGATACGCCAACCCATGTACCCCCATTATCACTGCTAAACTCTGCCTCTGATCCCTCAGCCATTAAATGCAACACATCAGCATAAGGATGTCTATTCTCACCTTTAGGAATACACACGTGTGATTCAAAGAACTTTTTTACCACAGAAGATGCCGTTCCATTTCTAGAATACTCTGTATTAATCGCTTTTATCAATTCTTCTTGAGTCATTTTGTCTCCCCAATTGTTTGAATTTTGTCATATTGCGATACCCATGCGAATACCGCAAAGTATCCGATTATGATTAGCATGGCCCATAGGAATTTCATTTCTTCCCCTTTAACATTTCATTTATCTCTCTCAGCACCTTTGCGGATGCTGATACATTTTGTTTTATGTGAACGTGTGAGAATACACGATTAAACGTCTTTGACATTGGTTGTCCTTAAAATGGAATACAATCTTCATCGATATCAATTTCAGGAACTTCATCAGCGTTTGGCATAGGTTTCTTCTCGTAATGCGTCGGTGCGTTTGCGCCTGTGTTTTGTGAACGGTCATTGTCTCGGCTGTCTTTAGGCTTTGACACAAAATCAAACCCCTCAACTATCATAGATATTTTACTCCGCTTTTCTCCACTTTGTTGATCTGTCCATTGTTCGGTTTGGAGTTTACCACTTAGGAAAATTTGCGTGCCTTTTATACCAGCCCACTCGTTAATAATCTCCGCTTGCTTTCCGAATACCGTTGCATCAATGAATAGTTGTGTTTCTTTATCGCCGAACTTTTCGCTACACGCTAAACCCATTTTTAGGATAGCCGAACCACTGCCACTATAACGAAGCTCTGCATCCCGTGTTAATCTGTATAATCCGTTTACTTTTGGTAATGCCATTTTATACGCCCTCCGCTTTAATGCCGATTTGGTTTAATAGGATTTCTAAAGCATAGTATCCAAACTCATCGAATGATAATGTTGTATCTTCATCGTCTTTAAAAGTGATAAAAACATCGTCATTATCAATGTTTACCAAATAATCGTTATTGTCTTTTGCATATTTAATAAGCAATTTCCATCGCTCTGCATCAGATAAGTTTTCAAAATCCGCTATAAATTCTTCTCTTTTCATCGTTTTTCCTTTAGTGGCATTGTGCCGTGTTTTTAATTTCATCCCAAAGTTTTCTATTCGGAAACTCAGGAATTTTAATCCCCTTTTTCTCTCCAAAGATAGCAGTGATATAATCAATCAGCGTATCGAGTTGCTTACGCTTTAGCTTTGTCGTACTGTCGATATTGAACAGCGTTTTAATCAAACCTTTTATGATCTGTTCTTTCACCAAAGACATTGACCACATGATGTCATTTTGGAAAATTCCAGTCATGTATAGATTATTTGCATTTAGCACAGTTGCGATTTGTGAAGCCCAAAGGTGCAAGGAGCTGTTTTGGGCGAGTGTTCGGCTATCCATGTTTTTAATGTCGATTTGGTACACGGCGTCCGATAGCGTTGCGAGTTGTTCCGCGTCGGCTTCGCTGTATGGGGTTAGCGTGCCGTATTGCTTACGTAGGGTTATTTTCATGTTGTCCAGTCTCAAAGTAATCTTTCATAAGTTCAAACTTCTCTTTAAGCTGCGATGAACGCATACTCTCTACTTTTGTCCATGACCGTGTTTCAAAGAATTTTTCCAATAGTTCCGCTTTTGCTTTTGAATCTTCCGCTGATCTCGATGGGTAGTATTTCAACATAAGACCTTGAATTTCTTCACATTGGATTTCACGTGATCGCTTCTCTTGTCCGAAAGTATCATCCCCGATCTCACCTCCGAAAGTATTGCCCTCTTTTGGGCGAATGTCTAAATGCTTACCCCCGATATTCAAGAAATCAAAATGAGGCTTAAATGTCTCAAAGTTTGGCATATAGAAGATTTGACCGTTTAACGTATCGGTACGATCTTTTTCAACAATAGCCTTATTAATCAGGCGATTGCTTCCACTATCAAACTCTTTCATCATTTCGATAAGCAAAGACGGTTCATAGCCTAACTCTTTTTCGGTACTCATTTTTGTGCCGTTTGTGACAAGCTCTTTTTTGCCTGATGAGTTCTCTTGATAGTCATAAATCTGGGCCATGCGTCCGCAGATAATAACGTGCATAGGACTTGTGAGATACATATCTGTGAACGTCTGCCATGTGTCTTTAATAAATCTCCAATCTTGAAATTCAAGCGCATACCTTGCACGTCTGTTATTCTTCTTATTACGCTCATTCAACTCGTTCAAATAATCGCTTTGAAGTTGTTTCCAAATGTGCGTAATAGAGTCCACGATTACAACGTCGATTTTTTCTTGTACACACTCCGACATAAATGCCATTAGATATTTGAAGTCACGGCTAATGTCAGAAACGAATAACTCCACACCTGCATCATCGAAAGTCTTGATAAGGTAATCAGACCCTCCCTCTGTATCAAAGAACGCTACACGCCCGCCTGAGTAGTTAGATAGCCCAATAGCAATCTTGGACGCTGTTGTAGTTTTACCGCTACCCGCATCACCATATAGCCCAATTTTTGCAAACGCTTGACGGTTGCTTGGTTTTTTTAACAAATTCATAAATAGTCCTTCTTTTCAATATCAAAATCAATCATATCGCCCGTCTCTTGACACTCCAAGCTTACGACGATAACATCATCTTCGTTACCGCTTTCAATCTCTTCCTTGAGTTGTCGGATGATTTCTGGGGTATCAGATGGTTCCAACTCGTAGAACGTCATAGCGATACCGCGTAGATCATCCGAATCGGCTCCGTAGTTTGGTTCAAATATTCGGATCATTTCACCCTACCTTATTAAAATATGTACCACGATTTTCTAATCGTATTAAAAGGCGTAATGCCTCGCCTATTGTAATCTGTTTTCGGTATTTGGTTTGATACTCCAAAGCCATCATTTGATTGTATGCTTTCATTAAAACAACCTTTCAGCTAATTGCCCAAACTTTACCTCTTGACGAAGTAGGAAGTGTTTAATTTTTTTCATTGTTCACCTTTTATATGTCGGATAAGATTTAAAACACCTCTAGAAGTTTTGCCACCTCGCTCTATCCACTTTCCTGTAGTAGGATAAAAATCGATCAGCCTTCCATTTAAAGAAGTGACTATTAAATGTATACCATTGTTTTTAACCTCAAAAACAATTTTTTCATTTTCAAGTATTGATATTGAGCTTTCTTTATTTGATTCTTTTTTATTTTTTGAATGTGCTTTGTAGGCATCATATTCGTCTCGCATATCTCCCATAAATCTACCACCTTTTTTATTTAACTTAGTTGAGTGCGTCGCCCCGTATCTCCTAGCGACCGATGATCAGTGTTTCCGCTGTATTCCACTCATTTAAGCTTTTAACACACCCATATCATCACGGTAGCGACCCGCTGACTTCTAAAAAATAATGCTACCAACATAATTTTTAGAAAACACTCTAATATAGGTTTATTAAAAGCTTTCCCCAAAGAGGGGATTTAGACGTTGCCGTTGCCGTAGCCGTAGCCGTAGCCGTTGCCGTTGCCGTCGCCGTTGCCGTTGCCGTTGCCGTAGCCGTTGCCGTTGCCGTTGCCGTAGCCGTTGCCGTTGCCGTTGCCGTAGCCGTAGCCGTAGCCGTCGCCGTAGCCGTAGCCGTTGCCGTTGCCGTTGCCGTTGCCGTTGCCGTTGCCGTAGCCGTTGCCGTCGCCGT
>Ga0209343_10001139_pt1 | contig 36639 bp, 36 predicted proteins | sample RifCSPlowO2_02_FD_184026 | JGI IMG/M metagenome (GOLD analysis project Ga0209343, IMG submission 184026) | Groundwater microbial communities from Rifle, Colorado - Rifle CSP2_plank lowO2_0.2 (SPAdes) (version 2) | ecosystem: Environmental > Aquatic > Deep subsurface > Groundwater | place...
CCGGAGCCAAGTTGTGCACCAGCTTCTGCTGCTTCTCGGTGAGCGGGGCGCTCCGCGTATTGAGCGCGCCCGTCTGAATCACAAACCCCGGCGCCACGCGGTGAAACGCCATCCCGTTGTAGACGCCCGCGTCGGCCAGCCGGAGAAACTGCCGGACGGTCTCTGGCGCCTTGTCGGGAAACAACTCAATAGTCATCGAACCGGATCCTGTGTCGAGCACTGCCCGATACTGCGCGAGCTGCTGCGGCGAGTCGTTGACGAACAAGTCCGGCGGCGTGTCGCGAATCGTGACTTTCTTGATCTCCACGCGCTCGGTGGCCACGCCGGCAGCGTCCACTGGCGTCCCAGAAATCTTCGCCAACACCTCCATCCCGTCCGACACCTGGCCAAAGACGGTGTACTGCCCGCCGAGGGCCGGTTGATCCGCGAGCACGATGAAGAACTGGGCGCCCGCGCTGTCGGGTCGTCCGGGAATCAGCACCGCGGCCACAGAGCCGCGAGTCATGTGTGGCGCCCGCGTCTCGGCTTTGACGAGGTTCAATCCGCCAGTGCCGTACGCGCTCTGCTTCGAGGGGTCCTTCGACAGCGGATCGCCGCCCTGCACGAGGCCGTTACGCACCAGACGGTGAAACGTCGTGCCATCGTACCCGCCGTCCTGCGCGATCTTCGTGAAATACGCGCTCTGGTTGGGCGCTGTCTCCGGTGTCAGGTCGATGATGAACGTGCCCGCCGCGGTCTCGACCACGGCCTGCTTCGGGGGCGCCTGCGCGCCGGCCGGCATCGCGTTGGCGGCCACACAGGCAGCGGCCATCACGGCGAGGCGACACACGACGATCAACGCAGAGGCCGCGGAGCACGCAGAGAATCCTTTGGGAGTTCTACGGTCCACGTCGTGTTTCCCGAACAGGCCGAGCGTCGCCACGAAAACACGAAAACACGAAACACATCCTGGCGGATGAGCAACGACCAACGCAGAGCGCGCAGAGCTCGAAGAGCCAGACGTTTCTCTGCGGTCTCCGCGGTCTCTGCGTTGTACGTCGTGTCTCGCTTTTCGCGGTTGCATGGTCATGGTCATCCCTCGATCGCCCGTGCGGTGTGCCAGATGTAGTGAAACCCGGACACGAGCGTGATCAGCAGCGAGGCGTACACGAACACGTCGACCACCGGCGAATAGGTGCCAAGGTAGTTGAAGAGCATCGCGACGACGGCCGTCAGAATGTAGATGGCCGTGGCGGCTTTGCCGAAGATCGAGGGCCGGAACGTCCTCGGACCCATCGCGAGATTGATGACGGCGACCGTCAGCACGATCACGACGTCGCGGCTGATGACGAGCACCGTCAGCCAGATCGGCAGGCGGTTGGCCAGGCCGAGCCCGGGCCACGTCAGCACAACGAAGGTGCTGACGAGCAGCAGCTTGTCGGCCATCGGGTCGAGCCACGCGCCCAAATTCGTTTTCTGCCCCGACCACCTGGCGATCAGGCCATCGAGGCCGTCGGTGAGCCCGGCGAACCCGAACACCAGCAGCGCCCATCCGAGATAGCCATACACGACCAGGATGACGAAGGCCGGTATCAGGAGCATCCGGAGCAGCGTGAGCTGGTTGGCAGGCGTGAGCACCGTCATCGGCCGCCGCTCCGGCGAGCGGCCAGATTCTGCAGCCGTTGAACGGTCTCGACCGCTTCGGCGCCCGTCACGAACCGCGCCGGCAGAAAGCTCCCGTCGGGCGTGGCCGTCATCACGCCGGCCGCCACGGCCACGGTTGCGGCCGGATGCGCGAGGTGCCCGGTCGAGATGTCGCCAAAGCCGATCCGTGCGTCCTGCCAGTTCCGCACTTCGGCTGGCGCCCCGATGCGCGCAAGCAAGCGGCTCGCGGCCTGCGCGAGATCGGCGCGCCGGACGATCGCGTCTGGCTGAAACGTGTGGTTCGCGAAGGGCTCGACGATCCCGGCGCGCGCGACCGTCATGATCCACGTCTCGGCCCAGTGCGGGCGCACGTCGGTGACGACGACCGGCTCGCCCGACCGCATCGACAACACGAGCGCGCTCAGCCGCACGCCGATGAGGGCCGCGAGATCACTCCGGGTGATCTGGGCGGCACCCTCGATCGCCCGGTACTCCTCGGGCAGCTTCGCCAGCTCGGCTCTGGCAATCAACGCCTCGCGTTTCGCCTCGACCGCGTCGTTGGTCTCGAGGGCGAGCGAGTCGGTATAGGCGCGAAGCGCGCCGGCCTGGTCGCCACGCGCTTCGAGGATCTCGCCAATGTGCGCGATCGACGCCGCATCGCTCGGATCGATCTCCACGGCCTTCCTGAAGTGCGCGATCGCCTGGTCGCCAGCGGCGGTCCGCTGTTCGACGACGCCCAGCTCGCGATAGAGGAACGCGCTGTCGGGCGAGCGCTCGATGGCCGCCTGGTAGGCCCGCACCGCGTCGGCGGCTCGACCCGCGCGCGCCGCCTCGCGCGCCGCCGCCAGGTCGCGCTCGACTCCACGGAAGCGCAGGACTTCGATCCGGCGCTCGAGGTCGGTCAACGACGGGTCGACGGCGAGCGCGGCGCCGAATGCCGCAATCGCCTCGAGCTCGCGGCCGAGCGCGACGAGCGCCTGGCCTCGGCCGACGAGCGCCGCCGTGTAGGTGCCCGAGAGCTCGATCGCCTTTTCGAAGCGCGCGAGCCCGGTCTTGGCGTCGCTTCGCGACAGCTCCAGGTACCCGGCAGCGGTTTCGGCCGGGTAAAAGCCTGGCGTGAGTTTCAGCGCCGTGGCGATCTCACGCTCGGCGTTTCGTAGATCGCCGGCCTGCAAGAACCGCCACGCGCGCTCGTGGTTGACGATCGCGCGGCTGCCGGCCAGCGCGAGCGGCACGGGCGGCTGCACGAACTCCGGAAACTTCGGCGTCGTCACAATGGGCGCCGGAACGATCGTCGGCCCGCAGGCCGCGGCGGCCGCGAGGAGACCGGCCAGCGCCAGCAGGAGGGGCTTGCGCATCAGGAAAAGTGTATCCGCCTTCGCCCGCTTCAGAAAGCCGAACGCGCTTCGGCGGACAAGTCCGCTCCACTGTAACGCGGTGGGGCCGATCATAGACCCAGTGCCGCCTTCAGCCGGCGGGGCACGTCGGCGACGATCGACACGCGGCCGTCGCGGGTTTCGTGCACCAGCACCCGCGCGTGGCGGTAGAGCCGGGCAATGCGCTCGCGATCGGCGGAGCTCTCGGGGTCGAAGGTGGCCGCGACGCGCTGCACGTCCAAGGCGAGCCGGGATGCCATCGTCTCGACGAGCTCGTCCACCCCTTCTCGCGTCAGCGCCGAAATCACGAGCGCGGCGGGCTCGGCCTGCTGCACCCGGCGGCGTTCGTCGGAGGTGATCTGGTCGCACTTGTTGTAGACCTCGACCAGTGGGACGTCGAGCGCGCCCACCTCTTCGAGCACCTGGCGGACGGCGGCCGTCTGCCGCTCCCGGTCGGGAGCCGCGGCGTCGATGACGTGGAGCACGAGATCCGCGTCGGCGACCTCCTCGAGCGTCGCACGAAAGGCGGCGACCAGCGCGTGCGGCAATCGGTCGAGGAAGCCGACCGTATCCGATACGAGCAGCTCGCGGCTGTCAGGCAGGCGCACCTGCCGTACGAGCGGATCGAGCGTGACGAAGAGCGCGTCGGACACCTCGGCTGTGGCCCGCGTCAGGACGTTGAAGAGCGTGGTCTTGCCAGCGTTCGTGTAGCCGACGAGGGCCACGATCGGCACCGACGCCTTGTGCCGCCGCTCGCGAAGCTGGGCCCGGCGCTGCCGCACGCGCTCGATGTCTTCGCTCAGGACGTGGATGCGCGTGCGAATGCGCCGCCGATCCGTTTCGAGTTTCGTTTCGCCGGGGCCACGAGTGCCGATGCCGCCACCCAGCCGCGAGAGCGCCGCGCCGGCCCCGACCAGCCGCGGCAACAGATACTTCAGCTGTGCGAGCTCGACCTGCAGCTTCCCTTCCCGGGTCCGCGCCCGCCTTGCGAAGATGTCGAGGATGAGCTGCGTGCGATCGACGATCTTCCGGTCGACCTGCTCCTCGAGCTGACGGAGCTGTGCGGGCGTGAGCTCGTTGTCGAAGATGACCACGTCCACGTTCATCTCCGCGCACGACGCGGCCAGCGTCGCGACTTTGCCCGATCCCAGAAATGTCGAGGGATTGGGCTTCGGACGCTCCTGCATGACGCGGAGCACGACGTTCGCGCCCGCCGCCTTGGCCAGACCGGCCAGTTCGTCGAGCGACCGTTCGGCGTCGAACCGTCTGCTGCGTCCCGACATGAGGCCGACGAGCGCGGCGCGCTCGCCTCGCGAGCCCTTGTCTTGAGCCTTTCCCACTTTGGCCTTTCTACAGAACCGGGCCACGAACGTCGAACTCACGAAAAAGGAAACAGACGACACGGTGATGACATCAGCGATGGTCGCGCAGACATGCGTCGATGTCCTCCCACGAGATGGCGCCCGCACGGACGAGCTGTACCGCCGCGCCCGTGGCATCGACGATCGTCGTGACATCGATGATCGTCGACGGCGGGCCGCCCGGCGTCGGGCCGCTGTCGATCAGCATGTCGATCGCCGCCACGAGAGGTGCCGCGATGTCATCCGGATCGGTCGGCGCCGCCTGCCCGCTTGGATTCGCGCTGGTCGCGACCAGCACCGACGCCGACGACCGGCTGAGGTCTCGGGCCACCGCATGGGCCGGCACGCGCACGCCCACACGGCCCGTTCCAGCGGAAACGCCTGCTGCGATTGCCAAAGGCGCGGGCATGATAATCGTGAGGGGTCCCGGCCAGAACCGATCGGCGAGCCGGCGCGCCAGCGGCGTCAACGGGCCAATCTGCTCGGCGACCTGCGCCATGTCAGCCGCCACGAGCGGCATCGCACGATCGGAAGGACGGCCCTTGGCCACGACGATGCGGCGCACGGCGGAAGGATTGAACGGGTCGGCCGCCAGCCCGTACATCGTGTCGGTCGGAAACGCCACCAGCCCCCCGGCACGGATCACCGCGGCCGCTCGCGCCATCAGCGAGGGCTCGGGACGGACCGGGTCTACACGGATGCGTTCCAACGGTCGAGCGGCACCTTACGCTCTCTTCAGTCTCGTAACTCGACCGACGGCGCGCCGATCTCACCCGAATAGGCCACATTCAACCCGCGCGCACGGCGCACTTCCTGGACGAACTCGTCGGCAATCTGTTCGAACCCGAGCGGATGCGTCATGAGCACCAGGTTGGCCATCGGCAGGAAACTGGTTCGCATGTCGCTGCCGCCATCGGTCGTCCAGTCGTCCTCCAGCACCACGCCGTCCGGGGCCGCCTTGGCCCGAATCCGGAACACACCACGGAAGAACCGGCTCGTGGTCTTGTATTCGAACGAGGCCACGTCAGCGGGCGAGCCGGGCTCTTCACGGATGTCCCACGTGATCGTCCCGAGCGCCGCCTGCATCATGAACGCCGTGCTCTGTCCGAGCATGACGCCAACCCGACCCGCATACCCGCCGTACTTTTCCATCTCACGCGTGAACGGATTGAAGGTCAGATGGCGAGTCCGCCGGCTGCGGCTGTAGGTTTCCTCCTTGACGTCCATGAACGGCCGGTAGTTGCCGAACAGAACGCCCGTGCTCGCCTCGTCCAGCGTGACGCCAGTCACTCTGTACCGTTTCAGAAACTGCATCTGCTTCTCGGCGAACGGATTGACGATCGGCACACCGAGTGGCGTGTGAAAGGGAATGCCCGACTGGCCAATCCACCGCACGCCTTCGTCCACGTCGCTCATCTCCACGGCCGTCATCGTGTTCCCTCAGACAAACTCAGAAATGTATCTTGACGTCCTTCGACATCGTCACGTGAATACTGTCGATGAACCGGATGCGGTACGGGTCGTTCTGCATGATGAGGGAGCTCGTCCGCACGCCATCGCCAAAAAACCGAACGCCACGCATCAACGCGCCGTCGGTCACGCCGGTGGCGGCGAAAATCACGCGAGCTCCTGGCGCCAGATCCTTCGATCGGTAGACCCTCTTGAAATCGGTGATGCCCATCGCGCGGCACCGCGCCTCGTGCTCGGGCGTGGCCACGACCAGGCGCGCGAAAATCTCTCCGTTCAGGCACCGCATCGCGGCGGCCGTCAGCACGCCTTCGGGCGCCCCGCCGGTGCCCATCACCGCATGCACGCCCGAGCCCACGACGGCGGCCGCAATGCCGGCCGACAAGTCGCCGTCGCCGATCAGCCGGATCCTCGCCCCGGTCGCCCGGATGCCGGCAATCAATTCTTCGTGACGCGGCCGATCCAGCACGATCACCACGAGATCCTCGACCGTGCGCCCAAGGCACCCGGCGATGGCCGTCAGATTGTCCGCCACCGGCGCATCGAGGTCGACGTGATCTTTCGAGCTCGGCCCGACCACCAGTTTTTCCATGTAGAGGTCCGGGGCGTGCAGCAGGCCCCCGCGCGAGGAAGCCGCCAGAACCGCAATGGCGTTGGCCGCGCCGGTCGCGCACAGATTCGTGCCCTCGAGGGGGTCGACGGCGATGTCGACTTGCGGGAAGCCGCCCGCCGACTCGCCGTGGAGCGCGTGCGCCATGCCGACCTTCTCGCCGATGAAGAGCATCGGCGCCTCGTCGCGCTCGCCCTCGCCAATGACAATGGTCCCGTCGATGGGCACCGTGTCCATCACGCGGCGCATCGCCTCCACCGCGACCTGGTCCGACTTGTGGCGGTCGCCCTGGCCCATCGTGTGCGCACACGCGATGGCCGCCTGCTCGACGACACGCAGAAACTCGAGGGAGAGGTCAGAATCCATGGGAAGAAGTGAGAACTTAGAAGTGAGAAGTTAGAAGGACTATACCTTGCTTCCAACTGCAGACTTTGCAGTGTCCTCGTAGGCCGGCAGCTCGCAGCGCGTCGGACGGTCGGTGCGGTAGCCGAGCAGGTAGTCGGCCTGCATGATCTTGTGGATCTCGCGCGTGCCTTCGTAGATCACCGCGCCCTTGCAGTTGCGGTAGTAGCGGCCGACCGGATACTCATCGGAGTACCCGTTGGCGCCGTGAATCTGCACGGCATCGCCCGCCGCGCGCTCCGAGGCCACGGTCGCAAACCATTTGGCCAGACCGGTTTCGCGCGTGTTGCGCCGGCCGATGTTCTTCAGCCAGCCCGAACGCAGCCAGAGCAGCCGGGCCGCCTGGTAGTCGCTCTCCATCTGCGCGATCATCTCCTTTACGAGCTGGTGCTGCCCGATCTCGACGCCAAACGTTCTCCGATCGAGCGCGTACCTCACGCTCGCGTCGCGGCACGCGCGAATGAGCCCCGTGGCGCCCGCCGCCACGGTAAACCGGCCCTGGTCGAGCGCGAACATGGCAATCTTGAAGCCTTCGCCGGGTCGCCCAAGGATATTCTCCTCGGGCACTTCGACCTCGTCCATCTTGAACCAGCCCGTATTACCCGCGAGAATGCCCCATTTCTCTTTCATCGGGCCACTCGAAAACCCGGGACATGTTCGTTCGACGATGAACGAGGTCAGGCCAGACGGGTCGCGCTGTTTCTTCTTCTCGACATCGGTCCACGCGATCACGAGAAAGTGATCCGCGACGTCGGCCAGCGAAATCCACGATTTCTCGCCGTTCAGCACGTACCGGCTGCCCTTCCTGGTCGCCGTGGTCTGAATGGCGCGTGCGTCGCTGCCTGCGCCTGGCTCCGTCAGCGCGTATCCAGCGATCTTGGTGCCCTGGGCCTGGGGCACCAGGTACCGGCGCTTCTGCTCTTCAGTGCCCCACGCGAGGAGGGAGAGGCAGTTCAGGCCGGCGTGCACCGACATGATCACGCGCAGCGACGTGTCGACGTATTCGAGCTCCTCGCTCGCCAGCCCGAGGCAGATGTAGTCCATCCCGGCGCCGCCGTACTCCTGCGGCACCGAGATGCCGAGCAGCCCCAGCCGGGCCATGCCGCCGAGGATCCGATCGCGATCGAAGCGATGCTGCCGGTCGGCGTCCCTGATGGTGGGGGCGATCTCGCGGGCTCCCCACTCGCGCACGGATTGTTCGAGCAGGCGTTGCTCGTCGGTCAGATCGAAGCTCACCATACGAGCTGCAAATGCTATCACGCGCGACGACCGACATGCACGGCCATACCCCGCCCGCAGCGGATCGTCGTGGCCGCGCCGAGGCCGTTCATCGCGATCTCCAGGCGGTCGGAACTGCCAAACAGGGCGCAGAGCTCCCCGGCCCGAGCGTCGGCGTAGGTCTCGACGACCCGCGAGACCTCGTGTGCACCGACTCGGATGGTTGGCGTTTCGACTCCGACGAATGTCTCGAATCCCCTGCGGTCGATGTTGGTGACGAGATTGCCGAACCGATCGACGCGGACGACCTGGCCGACCAGACAGTCGGACGCCGCCACGGGGACCGGTACGTCGACCCGCACGAGCGAACCCGCCAGTGGACCGAGCGCCGCCAGGTCGAGACCTCGGGCGAGCCACGCGGCAGCCGGCGCAAACACGTCTCGGCCCTCGAACGTCCGGCTGATCATTGGCCGCGCGTACCGCCGCTCCCGGATCTCGACGGCGTGCGGCGCCGGCAGCTCGTCGAGCACGACCGAGAGGACGCCGTTGTCGGGCGCGACGAACCTGTACACCCCCGCCTCCACGGCGACCGCCCGGCGCTCCGATCCCACGCCGGGATCGACGACGACGAGAAAGACGGCGCCGGGCGGAAAATAGCGGTACGACGAGGCGAGCTCGAGCGCGCCAGCGACCACGTCGTGCGCCGGCACCTCATGCGAGATGTCCACGAGCGCAGCGTCCGGACAAATCCCCAGCACGACACCCTTCATCGTGCCGGCGTAATGATCGCGCAGGCCGAAGTCGGTCAGCAGGGCGATGAGGGGACGGGACACTGAAGGAACACGTGAAACTTAGAAGTTAGAAGTTAGAGGTTAGAAGGACTGGCGGTCATATCCTCCGTGGTGGTGAGCTTCGCCGGTCGACTTCGCGACGCACGCTCATTCGGCAATCTCAGACGGGCTTTCTGAACAGAATCTCCCGGTTGTTGTTCTGCAGCAGGAAGGAATCAGACACGCGCAGGCCCGAGAAGAGGCGAATGATGTCGCGATTCAAGAGCGTCGCCTGGCGGCCCCGAGCGGCGGCGTACACACGGTGCCTGAGCGACATGTCGTCGAGGATGACGAACTTGGTGTACTGCCTGTCGCGCGGCTGTGCGGTGCCGAAAAATCCGAGCAGTGCGCCTCCCGGGCGGAGCACGCGCGTCAGCTCCACGGCCAGCGCCTGCGCCGACCCGCGATCGAGATAGTCGATGACGTCCCAACAGAGGACGCCGTCGACCGAGGCATCGGCCTGCGGAAAGCGCGCTCCGAGGAACGCCGGCAGCGCGTCGATCGTCCGCTCGCGCACGTGGCGGTCGAGGTCCGCATAGAGGTCTTCGACGAACATCTTGCAGCCAAGCTGCTCCCCGAAATAGGCCACGTTGGTACCGACGACCGGACCGACATCGAGCAGGACCGGAGACTCGCGCGCCGTCAGCAAGGTGAGAAACTTCGACAGCGCCTTGGTGGAAAAGGTGGGATCGTCGACGACCGCGTCAGGCGCCGGGGGCGGCGGCCCTGAGTCGCTGCGCCGAGGTACGATGCGATCGAGGAGGCCCATCAGGAGAAAGTCAAAAGTTAGAAGTGAAAAGTTAGAAGGCCGGAGCCTTCGACCTTCCCCGTTCTAATTTCTGACCGGAAGCGGGCCGGCGCCCTGCGGTTGCGCCGCGTGCGGAACCGGCGCGGCCGGCTGGGCTTGGCCTGGTCCGGCCGGCCTGGCCGCCTGCGCCGCCTGGGGCTGCGCGACGCCTTTGCGCTGCATATCGACGCTGCCGCGGAAGTGCGCGCCTTCCGCGATGGCCACGCGCGGCGATACGATGTCTCCGTCCACCGCCCCGTTGTCGCGAATGTCGACCTTGTCGCTGGCGGTGACGTTGCCGGTCACTTCGCCGAGCACGATCACCGACTTCGCGAAGACCTGCGCCTTGATCTTTCCATTCGGTCCGATCGTGAGCACGTGGTCGCGCAGCTGGATCGTGCCCTCGACGTGGCCCTCAATCGTCAAGTCCTCGCTGCCGTTCAATTCGCCCTTGATCACGACCGATTTTCCGATGTTCACGATGTCCTTCTCCATGTTCTGACCTGCTTCTGGCCGAGGACCGGAAGACCCAGCCGGCGGGGGGGACGATTGCGTCGCCATCGGCTGTGCGCTCGCGGGCCTGACCGCTTCATCGCGTTTCCACATGTCAACCTCTCAACCTCCGCCTGGCCTCCGACGTCTGTCCCTTCCCACTCTCGACACGCGCCGATATCCAAAAACAATGCCAGTATAAGGAACGGGCGAAAGCTTGTCTAGTCCTTTTGTTACCATAAGTTAGCGGCAATGGTAGAATGAACCTTTCACCATGCGTGTCTACTTCGACTACAACGCGACGACGCCCCTTTCGCAGGAGGCCGTCGACGCGGTCAGCCGCGCCACCAGGGATCTTTTCGGCAATGCGTCGAGTGTTCATCACTTTGGCCAGCAGGCCAAGGCGGCGCTCGACGAGGCGCGCTCCGCCGTCGCGGCGTTGGTCAACGCGGACCCGTCGGAAATCGTGTTCACGAGCGGGGGCACCGAGGCCGACAACTTCGCCATCCGCGGGGCCGCCGAGGCGCTCGAGGGGACGCCCCGCCGCCACCTGGTCGTGAGCGCCATCGAGCATGAAGCCGTGCTGAACACCGTCAAAGCACTGGCACGGCGAGGCTGGACGACCACGCTCGTGCCGGTCGGCCACTCCGGCATCGTGTCGCCTGAGCGCGTGGCAGAGGCCATGACGGCCGGAACGGCGCTCGTGTCGACGATGCATGCCAACAACGAGATCGGCACGATTCAGCCGATTGCCGACATCGCCCGCATCGCGCACGAGCACGGCGCGTTGATGCACACCGACGCCGTGCAGTCGGCGGGCAAGATCCCGGTGGACGTGCGCACGCTCGGCGTGGACCTGCTCGCCCTGTCGGCGCACAAGTTCAACGGCCCCAAGGGTGCGGGCGCGCTTTTCGTGAAACGCGGGACGCGCATGCTGCCGATGTTGACTGGGGGCAAACACGAGCGGAACCGTCGCGCGGGCACCGAGAATGTACCGGCGATCGCGGGGCTTGGCGTCGCCGCCAGGCAGGCGTCCGCCAAGATGGCGGCGGAAGCGGCCCGTGTCGGGGCACTGCGCGACAGGCTCGAAGCGGGCATTCTGCGCGCGGTACCGGGCACGGTGGTCAACGGATCGCCAGGTGCGCGCGTGCCGAACACGACCAACATCAGCTTCGATCGCGTGGAGGCCGAGAGTTTGTTGATCGCGCTGGATCTGGAGGGGGTGGCCGTCTCGACCGGGTCGGCCTGCTCATCGGGCACGCTCGAGCCGTCGCACGTGCTGCGGGCCATGGGGTTTCCGTCGCACCGCACGCAGAACTCGCTTCGCTTCAGCCTCGGGCTGTTTTCGACGGAGGAGGAGGTCGACCGGGTGATCGCCATCCTCCCGGGCCTCGTGGACAAACTGCGGGCACTGACCAAGAGGACTGTATCTGCTTGAGGCGATCACGGCGGAGCTCGCTGAGCTCGTTTTCTTCGTGCCTTCGTGTCTTCGTGGCTGCATTTGACACAGATGCGAATTGTCGTCGCCATGTCTGGCGGTGTGGATTCATCGGTGGCCGCGGCGCTGCTCGCCGAGCAGGGTCACGATGTGATTGGTGTGTCCATGCAGCTGTATGACCAGAGCGAGGGCCAGACCTCGTTTGGCAGCTGCTGCTCGCTCGACGATCTGCACGACGCGCGACGGGTCGCCGCCGCCATCGGCATTCCGCACTACATCATGAACTTCGAGCGGCAGTTCGACGAGCAGGTGATGTCGAATTTCGTGCGCGAGTACGCCGCGGGCCGCACTCCGCTCCCATGCGCGCGCTGCAACGCCGATCTGAAGTTTGCCACGCTCGCCGAGCGCGCACGGGGGTTCGACGCCGACGCCGTGGCGACGGGCCATTACGCCCGCGTCGAGCGAGACGAGGCATCGGGGCGGGTGCGCCTCCGGCGCGGGCTCGACAGCGGGAAGGACCAGGCGTATTTCCTCTTTTCGCTGACCCAGGATCAGCTCGCTCGCGCGCTGTTTCCGGTGGGCGATCGATCCAAGGAGGCCGTGCGCGAGTACGCCCGCGCGCGCCGGCTGCCGGTTGCCGACAAGCCCGACAGCCAGGAGATCTGCTTCGTCCCCGACGACGACTACGCAGCGTTTGTGACGAGGCGCGCGCCCGAGACGGCGCACGTGGGGCAGGTCGTGGACGAGCGCGGCCGCGTCCTGGGCGAGCACGCGGGCATTCACCATTTCACGGTCGGCCAGCGCAAGGGACTAGGCCTGTCGTCGTCGCCGGCGTCGTCCACCGGATCGCCGCTCTACGTGCTGGCGCTCAAGCCGGCAGAGGGTCAGGTGGTCGTCGGACCCCGCGCCTCTCTCGAGCGGACACACCTGACGGCGTCCGGCGTGAACTGGCTGATCGATGTGCCGGCGGGGGCCGTCCGCGCGACCGCGCAGATTCGGCACCGGCATCCAGCCGCGCCCGCGATCGTGCGGTCGCTCGGCAACGCGCGCGCAGAGGTCGACTTCGACACGCCGCAGATCGCCGTGACGCCCGGCCAGGCGGTGGTGTTCTACGACAGGGACGTGGTACTTGGCGGCGGGTGGATCGACTGAGAGCAGATTGCGAAATCAAGAATTGGAGAAATCAAGAATTGAGAATTCGTCGTGCGCGCATTCTTAATTCAGAATTCCTAGAGCGCTTTTTGCCGGCGTGTAGTGCAGGACTTTAGTCCTGCCTACCGCGGCACGCGTGCAGGTCTAAAGACCTGCGCCACACCATTCTGAAAACTGCTGTAATTCTTGATTTCACGATCCGCTCTAGGGCTTTCTGTAGACCTGTCCGTTTTTCATCACGAACCGCACCCGGCGAAGCGCGGAAATATCGGCGGTGGGATCGCCCTCGACGGCGATGAGATCGGCCAGCAGTCCCGGCTTCACCTGGCCGATGTCCATCCGCAGGACACTCCCGGCGACGGCGGTCGCGCTCGCGAGCGCGTCGGCGGGCCGCATCCCATAGCTCACCATCAACTCGAGCTCGCGCACGTTCTCGCCGTGGGCGAACACACCCACGTCGCTGCCGCTGACGATCGTTACGCCCGCGGCGAGCGCCGCCTTGAAGCTGGCGCGCTTCCGCGTGATGCTCGCGGGCTCTGGCTCCTGTCCCTTCTTCCAGCCCGCGTACTGGGCCGTCGCGTCGCCGGCGGTCAACGTCGGGCAGAACGCGACGTTGCGCTCGGCCATCAGCTTGAAGATCTCGGCCGTGCCACCGTCGCCATGCTCGATGGTGTCGACACCGGCCAGAATCGCGTTGCGCATCCCGGCGACAGACGAGGCGTGCGCCGACACGAGCGCGCCGCCGAGGTGCGCGATCTCGACGCCGGTTCTTAGCGTGTCGAGCGTGAACGTGGGGCGAGCCCCTGGTTGCGGGCCCCAGCGGTAGTCGGCATAGAACTTCACCCAGTCGGCGCCGTGTCCCATCTGGCTTCGGACCACGCGCGCCATCGACTCAGGGCCGTCGACCTCTTCGGCGCCTTGCGGCACGACCCACTCGGCCGCGAATCCCTTCGGACCGTAGCTGCCCACGGCGACGATCGCGCGCGTCGACGTCAGCAGCCGAGGGCCCGAGATGATGCCCTGCTCGATCGCCTGATCGAGGCCGACGTCGGCGTAGCCCGCGCCTTCGGTGCCGAGGTCGCGAATCGTCGTGAAGCCGGCCTGCAGCGTGTCGCGGAGGTGGTTGACGGCGCGCGCCACGCGCAGCGACAAGGATTCGCGCAACACCTGATCGTCCCAGCTCGTTTCGTTGTACGGGTGAAGGAGGACGTGAGAGTGCGCGTCGACGAGGCCTGGCAGAAGCGTGGTACCCGGGAGATCGACGACCGTCGCGCCCGCTGCGGCGACACTCTGCGTGGGACCGGCCGCCTCGATCCGATTGCCCCGCACGAGCACAGCCCAGCCTTGATGTAGGGCCGCGCCGTCGAATACGCGGGCGGGGCGCAGGAGCGTGACCGTCTGCGACGCACCGTCACCCGCCGCTTGGTTCTGGGCCGCGCCGGTCAGCCCCGCACACGCCACGAGGACGACCGCCAAAAGCATTCGGCGCATGTGCCAGTGTCCTTAAGTGTCCTTTTGCCGAGGATTATTCATGAATCGCCAGATCGGCCCGGCCCATTCGCTTCGGCAACCCTCTCCGCCGGCCGGAAAACCGCGGCTCCGGCTCACCGTCTCTAAACGAGGCGCGGGGACCCCCTCCCCACGCCGTCGCCTGGCCTACGCCGCGGTTTTCGTGCAATCGCGACGGCCGGCTCCGAAGGGTTTCCGCCGCGAACGGGCCGAGCCTCGACGGGACATTCATGAATAATCCGCATTAACTTCTAACTTCTGACTTTTCATTTTCAACTTTTCACTTTCATTTCCCCGCCCGCGCTCTGAGCTCCTCGAACCAGTTGATGACGACGACCATGCTCGCGGGCGTGGCGGTGGAGGTCTGGGTCGCCGCCGCGTCCTTGATCATCAGGAATCGTTGCCCATCCGGCGACGCATCGTAGGTGCGACCACTCAATGTCACCCAGTACGCCGTATTCAGAATCTTGGTTGGATTGCCGGCGCTGAAGGTTGAGCCCGCCGTCTGAACCGGTACGGAAGTGAGCAGGTTGTTGCCGTCGAGATAGAACAGTTCCCGCCCGTTTCGCGCCCAGAGCGGTCGCGTGCCTCCGCCAGTCGATACCTGCCAGCGGCCGCTGTCCACCTTCGGAAACGGTCGCACGTACACCTCCAACCAGCCCGATTCGTTCGACTGATACGCCAGCCACCGGCCGTCCGGCGAAATCTCGGCGTTCAATTCGTTGAAACCGGTGTGGATGAGCGGCTCGATCCTCCCCTTGCCTGCCCCGAGCGAAGTCGACGGTTCGACGGTGCTCACCGTCGACCCTGAGCCTGCCGAACGGGTCGACGGGCCCGCCCCGAGCGAAGTCGCGGGGTCCCCGAGCGCGAGTAGACCGATGTCGCTGTCTCCGGCCGGCATGAGCTCCTGAAAGACAAGGCTCCTCGTGTCGGACGAGAAGGACGTCGGAATTTGTTGGTTCGGGCCCGTGGTCAGCCGATCGGTCGGGCCCGTCCCGTCGGCGGCCTGCCAGAAGAGGTTCGATTGGCCGTTTCGGCCAGACGAGAACACGATGCGGCGGCCGTCTGGCGACCAGACGGGGGAGATGTCCGGCGCGGGGTCGAATGTGAGCGGCGTGAGCGTCTGGCGTGCGAACTCCCAGACCCAGATGTCGTTGTTCTGGTCGCGCACGTCCAGCGCCACGCGCGCGCCGTCGGGCGAGATCTGCGGATACGCATAGGCCCTCGGCGGGACGTTGAGCGGCTCTTCGCGTCCCTGCCGGTTCGCCCACACGAGCGTCCGCGGCGCACCGGCCCCGATCCCGGTACCAGGCATATAAACGAGCGTGCCTCCAAGCGACACGGCAAAGTTTGCCGCGCTGCTCGTCCCAGGCATCAACACCTGCTCCACGACCGGGATCGGATCGCTGAGCACTTGCAGTCGGGCCAGATCGAAGCGAACGGCGTGAAGAGTGCCCGCTGACGCATAGATGAGATGGCCAGTTGCGACGTACTCGGCCTGGCTGCCCCCTTGAATGAGTGTCGTGCGTTCACCGCTCTTCATGTTGAGGATCGCCACCTGCACCTTCGTGCCCTGGGCCGCCGTCGCGATATTTCCCTGCCCCAGTCCGCCGATTGAGAAGAGCACGCCCGTGGCGCCCGGCAAGACGGACGGACGCACATGGTCCCCTTGTCCCGGTTCCGGCTTCGTCAGGATCTTCGGTTCGCCGCCGCCCGCCGGCACGCTCATGAGCCCAGTGGCTGGGTTTGCCGTGGCGAACACGATCGTGTCGTCGTCGCCCCAGCTCGCGCCGCGGGGAAGACCACTCACCTTGCACAATGTGATCGCCGGGCCCCCGGCGATCGACACCTTCTTAACTTCGGTGTCGCTACCGCTGATTCCGGTGAAAAACCCGACCCAGCGTCCGTCGGGCGACATGAACGGGGCCCGAGCGCCGGCCGTACCCGAAATCGGTGTGGCGTCGAGCTGCTCGATCGCGCGCACGAACAACTGAGGCGGACTCCCGGCGCGATAGACGATGCGCGAGCCGTCTGGTGAGATGGCGATGTCGCGATCTTGCCCCTGAATCGCCAATGCCTGTGCGGCCGGGGGCACGATGGCAAACCGCGCGGGCTGCGCCGGACGAGTGGGCGCCAGCTTCATCGCGGCCCAACCTCCGACCCCGGCAATAGCGGCACCTACAAGGAGGCCGACGCTGGTCCAGACGAGGCGGCGACTTTGGACTTTCGGCTCTGGGCTCTGGGCTCCGGGCTTCAGGCTTTGGGCTGTAGGCTCTGGGCTTTGGCCTGGAGCGATGGTTTCGGTCATCAAGAACCGCGCGACGCTGATGTCGCCGATGCGCGCGCGGCGATCCTTCTCGAGGCAGCGTTTGACCAGCAGCCGGATCTGTTCGGGCACGTCGGCAGGCAGCGCGTTCCAGTCCGGCTCGCCGCGCACGACGGCGGCGATAATGTCGGTGACGTCCTCGCCGTCGAACGCGCGCTTCCCGGCGAGCATCTCGTACAGCACGCAGCCGAATGCCCACACATCGCTGCGCTTGTCGGCCGCACGCCCCTTCGCCTGCTCGGGGCTCATGTAGGCGGCGGTGCCCAGAATCATGCCCGCCTGCGTGACCCCGACCGACAGCGTCGGCGATGTCATCGCCACGTAGGGCGGGTCTTTAGACCCGCCGACGGCAGGACTAAAGTCCTGCACTACATGTCCGAGCGCCTTCGCGAGCCCGAAATCGAGCACCTTCACCTGCCCGTCGGCCGTGAGCATGATGTTGCCCGGCTTCAGGTCGCGATGGATGATTCCCTTCTCGTGCGCGGCTTCGAGCGCGTCGACGATCTGGCGGGCAATGGCGAGGGCCTCCGAAACGGACAGGCCCCCGTAGGGCTGAGAGCTGAGAGCTGATGGCTGAGAGCGACGCTTCCCAAGCGTGTCTGCAAGCGACTCGCCCTCTACGAGCTCGAGCACCAGGAACTGAGAGCCATTCGCTTCTTCGAGGCCGTGAATCGCGGCGATGTGTGGATGGTTCAACGCGGCGAGAAGCTTCGCTTCGCGCTGGAAACGCGCGACGCGCTCAGGGTCGTGGATGAAAGCGTCGGGCAGGATCTTGATCGCGACGTCACGACCGAGCTTCGTGTCGCGCGCGCGGTAGACCTCGCCCATGCCGCCCGCACCGAGCGCGCTGACGATTTCATACGAGCCGAGACGCGCACCTGTCGTTAGCGGCATGGGCTCGGGGTCAACTTCTTTGCACTGGCGCTGGGGCCCCACCCCCAGCGCGTTCTGACGCTGATGCCTCGGCTCCCGCCTCGGCATGGCCGCGGGCGCTCATGCCGCCAGCACCTAACGCGCTGACGATTTCATACGAACCGAGACGCGCGCCAATACTCAGGGACATCGCGGCTGCCGAACGGATTATACGGGGCACGACCGGACCGACAGCTGATGTTTTCAACCCGGGCACCCGCCCACCGCATCGGTGGCGCTGGACAGGATGCTGTATATAATACAGCTTTGGAGAGTGCCCCGTGCCGGTCCGTCTCAACATCACCATGGACAAGGATCTCTACCGACGCCTGAAAAGGGGCCTTCCGCCGAAGGGGATCAGCGCGTTCATCAGCCAAGCGGTTCGCGCCCGGATCTACCCGGACCGGAACGCATTGGATCGCGCGTATGAGACGGCCAGTACAGAGGCGTGGCGCCGCCAGGTGGCCGGTGACTGGGACGGGACCGACACGGACGGGTGGCCCGAATGAAGGGAACACCTCGCCGAGGAGATGTCTACTGGGTGGCGCTGGATCCGGCCAAGGGCACCGAGATCCGCAAGACACGACCGGCCGTGATCGTGTCGAACGACTCGTGTAACGCCTTCGGCACCCGGGTCGTCGTCCTGCCCGTGACGAGCAACGTCAGCTCGCTGTTCCCTGGGGAAGCCCACATCGACCTCAGTGGCAAACCGGCGCGCGTGCTCGGTGACCAGATTCGTTCACTCGACAAGTCGCGGCTCCGGTCTCGAATCGACCGCCTGACCGTGAGCGAGATGGCCGCCGTGGAAGATGCCCTGCGAATCACGCTGGACCTCCATCCGTAAGAGGTTCCCCTCGATTCCCGAATCCCGCGTCTCTATCCTTCCAAATACCGCTCCGCGTCGAGCGCGGCCATACAGCCCGAGCCTGCCGCGGTCACGGCTTGGCGGTACACGTGGTCCTGCACGTCACCGCAGGCAAACACGCCGGGCACGTTCGTCTTCGAGCCGTCGTGTGTGAGGAGATAGCCGTTGGCGTCCATGTCGAGCTGTCCACGAAAGAGCGACGTGTTGGGCGTGTGTCCGATCGCCACAAAGACGCCGCTCACGGGCACGTCGGTTTTCACACCCGTCTGCGCGTGGCGTACGCCCATGCCGGTCACTTCGCCCTTGCCCGTGTCGCGGATCTCGTCGACCTCGTGGTTGAGCATCCATGCGATCTTCGGGTTGGCGCGCGCCTTGTCCTGCATGATCTTCGACGCGCGGAGCGCCTCGCGCCGGTGGACGAGCGTGACCTTGCTCGCAAACTTCGTCAGGAACACCGCCTCTTCCATCGCCGAATCGCCGCCCCCGACGACGGCAATCTCCTGCCCGCGGAAGAAGTACCCGTCGCAGGTGGCGCAGGTCGACACGCCGTGTCCCATGAGCGCACGTTCCGACGGCAGACCGAGCAGCCGAGCCGACGCGCCGGTCGCGATGATGAGGGTCTTGGCCTCGTATTCGGCGTCCGCCGTGCGCAGCCTGAACGGCTTGGCGCCAAGGTCGACCGCCGTGACGTGGGCCTGAACAATCTCGGAGCCAAATTTTTCGGCCTGCGCGCGCATCTCGGCCATCAGATCCGGACCCATGATGCCGTCGCGATAGCCTGGATAGTTCTCGACGAGCGTCGTGATCATCAACTGCCCGCCGGCCTCGAGGCCTTCGATGACGAGCGGCTTCAGGTTGGCGCGCGCCGTGTACAGGGCGGCCGTCAGACCAGCCGGGCCCGAACCCACGATGGCAACATCACGGATGGACATGAGAGGGGGATCCTGAAGTTGAGAATTTGAGGATTTGAGGACTTGAGGATTTTGCACGAGCTGAGGAGTTTTGCGATTTGAGGATCTTGCACGATTCCAGGAATTGAGAACTCGAGGATTTGGACAAATGCGCGACCATGGCCCGTTAGGCGTCGCCGCCGAAGGCCGCAGGACCGCGCGACCGTCGCAAAATCGTCAAATGTTCGAAATCCTCAGATCCTCAGATCCTCAGATCCTCAGATCCTCAGATCCTCAGATCCTCAAATCCTCAAATCCTCAAATCCTCAATTTCCTGTGTCATTCCCCGATATGGCGGTCGATCACCCTCTTGAAGTCTTCCTTCGGTGCCAATCCGACAACCTGATCGACGACCTGGCCGTTCTTGAACAGCAGCACTGCCGGAATGCCGCGAATCTGAAACTTGAACGCGGTGTTCGGGTTGTCGTCGACGTTCAGCTTACCGATCGTCAACTTCCCGGCGTACTCGCCTGCCAGTTGCTCGATCGTCGGCGCCAACCGCTTGCACGGCCCACACCACTCGGCCCAGAAGTCGACGAGCACAGGCGTGCCCGCCTTCAATACCGACGTCTCGAAATTACCATCCGTAAAGGTCTGCACATTCTCAGCCGCCATCAAGGTCTCCTCACGTTGTAGGGCAAAGGGCTAAGGGCAGAGGGCTAAGGGTCAAGGCGCGATCTGCCCTTTGCCCTCTGCCCTTCGAGTCTCTTATACATTCTGACGTACTCCCGGGCCGAACGGTCCCAGGAAAGGTCCTGTTTCATGCCGGCCGTCTGCATCGCCCGCCATTTTCGCCGGTCAGTGAAGCGTTCCAGGGCCCTCCCCATCGCCTCCAGAAGGGCAGCTGGCGTGTAGTCCCTGAACACGAAGCCGTCGATGTCGTCGTGAACCGTGTCGGCCAGGCCGCCAACGGCCCGTACGATCGGCACGGTGCCGTAGCGCAGACTGTACATCTGATTGAGCCCGCATGGCTCGAAGCGTGACGGCATCAGAAACATGTCGGCCCCGGCCTCCACGAGATGCGCCAGCGGTTCGTCGAACCCGATGTGCGCACCGATCCGATCCGGATACGCCGCGGCGAGCGACTGCCACAGATCCTGATAGCGCGGCTCGCCGGTTCCGAGCACCGTGAACGACGCTTCGAGAAGAGGCAGTTCACCAGCCAGGGCGGCGATGAGGTCGAACCCTTTCTGATCGACCATCCGCGAAATCATCGCAATCAGCGGTCGCTTCAGCACGCCATCGTCGGTCGGCATGCCGTACCGGCGCAGGAGCTCGACCTTCGCCGCCTGCTTCCCTTCCACGCTCCTCACACTGTACGGGGTTGGCAGGAACGGGTCGCGCGCCGGATCCCACTCGAGCGTGTCGATACCGTTCAGAATCCCAACCAGATCCTCGGCTCGCCGCCGGAGGATGCCGTCGAAGCCGAAGCCGAGCTCTGACGTCTGGATCTCGACCGCGTAGGTCTTGCTGACCGTCGTGATCATCGCCGCATCGTTCAGGGCGCCCTTGAGGAAACTGACCTTCCCCCAAAACTCCATCCGATCGACTGAAAGAAGATCCCACGACAGATCGAGACGCGGCAGCCAGTCGGCTTCGAACAACCCTTGGTAGGCCAGGTTGTGAATCGTGAAGACCGACGCCAGCCCGCCCAGCACGGGATGGCCGTCATAGAGGGCCTTGAGATAGACAGGCACGAGGCCGGCCTGCCAGTCGTGGGCGTGCACGATCGAGGGCCGGATGCCACGGCGCGCGGTGAGCTCGAGCGCGGCGCGCGCCAGCACGGCGAATCGGCGGGGGTTGTCGGGATAGTCGACTCCGCCCGTGCCGTACAGATCGTCACGGTCGTACAGCTCCGGCACGTCCACCAGCACCGCGCGCGCGCCGTGTCGGAGCGGCGCCTCGAAAAAGCGGGCGTCGGCCGAGAAGGCGCCGACCGAGATCGTGCATCGATCGATGAGGGTGCCCGCTTGGACACCCCGGTACCGTGGCAACACTAGTGTCGCGTCCCAGCCAAGACGCGCGAGCGCCGACGGCAGTGCACCGAGCACGTCGGCAAGGCCGCCGGTCTTCGCAAACGGCGTGGCTTCGGAGCCCACGAGCAGGACGGAAGGCATGAGAAATTAAGAATTGAGAATTGAGAATTAAGAATTAAGAATGCGTGGCCACGAAATCAGATCGCCAAGGCGTTCAGAGAGCTCCGCGCGAGTGTACGAATTCTTAATTCTTAATTCCTAATTCTTAATTGCGAGCCAGGCTAGTACAATCCGCTCCGTGCCCCAGCCCGACCCGCCGCCCCGACGCGCGCGCGCCGAGCCGCGCGAAGTCGGCGAGCTCAAAGAGCTTCGAGCCACGCAGCCCGAACTGGCGTCGGCCATCGACATGCAGCTGGCGCTGGTCGACGTGCAGCGCCGCGTGCAGGCACGCGTGCCGCTGCCATGGATTCAGCCCGATCCGGTCTGGCTCGCCTCCCAGCAGGCCGCGGGCCGGCCCGCCGTGCGCTTTGGCGACATCCCGCTCGACTGGACAGATTTCCGCCTCACGTTCCGCCAGACCGTGGACGTGCTCCATCGCTTTGGGGCAGTCGAGACGGTCGAACAACAGCGGCTCCAGGCCCTCGCCCGCGACGGCCACGCGCTCGAGCCCATTGTCACCGCATGGTACTTGAACACGTCGGGCGTCGAAGAATCCAAGCCGCCCCCTCCGCCGGCCGTCGAAGCCCTCCCCCACCTGGACCAAGTGCTCGCGCTGGCCATCCGCCCCTTTCTCGCCCGTTCGGTCGAAGCGCTTGGCCAGCGCCCCGAGCTCACATCGTGGCGGCATGGCTACTGCCCGTTCTGCGGCTGGGAACCCGACTTCTCGGTGATCATGCCGAGCGCGGAACGGCGTCTCATCTGCGGGCGGTGTGCTGCCCAATGGGGGTTCGAATCGCTGACCTGCCCGTTCTGCGCCAACGCGGATCGGACGCGCATCACGTCGTTCGCGACGCGTGACGGTCGGTACCGGGTTTACGGCTGCGATGCGTGCAAGCGGTACCTGAAGGCGTACGACGCGCGGCATACGACACGACCCGTGATGATTGCCGTCGACACGATTGCCACGCTGCCGCTCGACGCCGCGGCCATCCAGCGGGGGTATCGGGGGTGAACAACGAAGGGCAAAGGGCAAAGGGCCCAGGGCAAAGGGCGAAGGGCTCAGGGCGAAGGGAACATCTGACAGCCGATAGCTGATGGCTGAACTATTCCTCAGGCGTCGTGATAGCGGGCGTCTTGGTGGCGAACACCGTCGTGGCCTTCGACGCCAACCAGTTGAACAGGTTCTGCGTCTCCATGAAGCGCGCCGCGTTCGACCTGGCGCCGAGGATCACCAGCGCCACCTGCTGGCCGCCTTGCGGCAATCGCAGCAGCGTCGCCAGACAGTAGCCGGACTTGGAGATGAAGCCGGTCTTGGCGGCCATCACGTCGAATTCCTGCCGGCCGAGCAGATGGTTCGTGTTGCGGAAGTTGATCGTGCGCCGCGCCGTGCGCACGGTGTGCTCCGGCAAACGCATGATGTTCGAGATCCGTTCGTCGCCAGACGCATACGCGATCAGGCGCGCCATGTCGTACGCCGACGACACGTTGTCCGACAGCAGGCCCGACGGATCCGCATAACGCGTGCTCTCGAGCCCCAGCTCGGCCGCTTTTTCGTTCATCCTTCGGATGAACCCTTCGGATCCGTGCGGCGAGACGCGCGCGAGCGCGCGTGCCGCCGCATTGTCGGACGGGATGAGCAGCAGGTGCAGCAGATCGCCGACCGTGAGCTTGTCGTTCGACCGGAGATACGTGGTCGACGCGCGATACACGTCGCCGCGCGTCACGATGATCTGCTGTGTGAGATCGGGCGAGGTCTCGAGGAACACCGTCGCCGTCATCACCTTCGTAATGCTGGCAATCGATCGCTGACTGAGCGAATTCTCCTCGAACAACACTTCGTGGGTTTCCGGGTTATAGATGATCGCGGCGGCGGCATGCACGTCAGGCACGAGCTCGCCGCTCGCATCGACCTTGTAGCGGGGCACCGCAGTATCGGCCATCTCGCGGGCCGTGGCCGCCGCACGGGCACGTGCCGACACCCGACGAGACGAGACCTGCCGCGCGGGAGCCGCCGCGGCGGGCTTCGGTTTGGCCGCCGCCGCGGGCTTCTTCGCGGCGGGCGCGGTCTGGCCGGCGCGGGCGGGGGAGGCGCCCAGCGCCACAACCGCTGCGAGCGCGATCGAGCCGATATAGACCTGTAACTGGAGTCGTGTCCGCAAGTTGGTTACCAGTTGGCGGGCATTGTAACAGACAATCGACCGCGCATATATCGGATATATCGGCACAAGACAGTCGGCGGTCGACAGTCGGCCGTCAGCGGTCGATAGTCGGCCGTCGTCGACAGTCAACGAAGACAGTGAACGGTCCTGTCAACTGTTGATCCCGCCTTCTGTAAGCAGATGAGGACAGTTTGGACGGCTTTCTCAGGGCCGCCATTGGAGTCTGCACGATATGACACCCAGCGATCTCGAGGAATACCGGGCGCTTCGCGACACCATTCGCGAGCGCGGCACGACCCGCGTGTGGATCGTCTTGGTCGGCCTCTCGGCCTGGGCCGCCCTGGCTGTTACCACCTTTGCACTCGCCCCGTTTCCCGCCGCGACCGTCCTTCCGTTGCTTGTCTTGGCGGCGGCATTCGAAATCGTGTTTGCGCTCCACACCGGCGTCGAGCGGATCGGCCGCTATCTGCAGGTCTTCCACGAAGAGGGCTCCGGTTGGGAGCACACGGCGATGGCGTTTGCACAGGAGTTCCCGGCAGGCGGCGGCGACGCGCTATTCGCCAACTTCTTTCGAATCGCCGCGATCCTCAACGTGGTGCCCGCGGCGCTTTCGCGGCCCCTTCCAGTCGAATTGGCGTTCGTCGGCATCGTCCACGCTCTCTTCGTCGCGCGCGTGGAGGCGGCCCGCCGGCAAGCCGGGCGCCAACGCGCGCTCGACCTCGAACGCTTTCAGCAGCTGAAACGAGACGCGTAGCTTTCAGCTCTCAGCTCGCAGCTGTCGGCCACGTCCATACCGCCGTCGTCTCATTTCAACCAGCCCATGGTTTCCATCAGCCCTATGCCCTTTGCCCTTTGCCCTTTGCCATTCACGCTGGCTCACTGCGCCAGCGCGATGACCAGCAGCACGGCATTCTGGGTGCCCTTCCACGAGTCGGTCGTGTCGAACGACTCCTGGGGCGCATGGCTCTCTGCGCTCGTGCCGCCGCCGCCAATCGTAATGGCCGGTATGTTCCGGCTCATCGGCACGTTCGCATCGGTCGAGCCTTCACTGAGCGGGGCGGTGAGTCCGAGCGCGCGCGCCACGGCCTGAGCGGTCTCGACGATCGGCCCATTCGCCGGCGTCGATCCCCCAGGCCGGTCGCCCACGAGTTGGACCACGGCGGTGATCGTCGGGCGGCCTCCCCACCGTGCATTCTCTTCGGCCACTGCCGCCTCGACGGCCTTGCGGAACCTGCCGTCGAGATCGGCGAGCGCCAGGGGATCGGCTGATCGCATGTCGACTTCCATCCACACCTCGAAGGGAATCGAATTGACCGAGGTCCCGCCGCCGAGGCGGCCGACCGTGAAGGTCGTCCGCGGATGGCTCGGCACCTGGAGCTCCGAGATCTTCGCCACCGCCCGGCCCAGCGCGTGCGCGGGGTTGGCGAGCCCGAAGTCGCCAAAACTGTGGCCTCCTGGCCCCTTGTACGACACGCGATAGCGATGGCTCCCGACCGCCTGATTCGTGATGCCGATGCCTGCGTTGTCGATCGACACGAACCGGTCAATCCGGCCAGACAGCTCTCCCGCGAACAGTTCCTTGACGCCCCGCAGATCGCCTAGTCCCTCCTCTCCAACATTGGCCACGAACGTAATCGTCCCCGGTGTCTGCACGCGAGCCTGGGCGAGCGCCCGGGCTGTCGCCACGAGCACGGCCAGACCGCGGCAGTTGTCGCCGATACCCGGTCCACGCAGCCGAGGCCCGTCGCGCGTGACTTTGAGCTCGGTACCCTCGGGAAACACGGTGTCGAGATGGGAGGCGACGACCAGTCGCGGGCGAGCTGCCAAACCGGGGCGGTCGGCCAGCACGTTCCCGACGCGGTCGACTCGAATATTGCTCAGGCCGGCCTCTTCAAACGCGCGGCTGAGCACCCGGCCGCGAGCAGCCTCCTGAAATGGTGGCGCCGGCACCTGGCAGAAGCTGATTTGCTGCTCGATGGTCCGCGGTTCATTCGCCTTGGCGGCGTCGAGCGCCGCGCGAACCGGCGCAGTCTGCGCCAGTGCGGCGACGCCCGCCGGCTGCTGGCCAAGCAGCCCGTGGTGCAACTCCATCGTCGCACCGAGAACGTCGAGGCGCCCGGCCGGCAAGGCGCGACGACCGAGAATATCGGGAATATTTGAGGGAGCAGCAACGCAGCCGGCCGGGATGCATCGGCGTTCGAGGGCAGATGGAGTTGCACCACGGGCTGCCAGGCCGACCTCGCCCAACGCGCCGACGAGGAACAACGCAACGACGAACGTGGGGTGTCTGGTCATATCAACGCTCGCGCGTCTAGATATCTGTGAGGCCACGATCGTGACACATATGTAAGCCGTGTGCCGTGTTACGACCTTTCGCCGATCGTTTCGAAGGGCGATTCAAGGACCCGATGAACTCCGTGACTCAATTACTGGACCGTGGTCGGCTCGCTCATCCAATCGGCCGAATCGAGATCCAATTCGATGGGAACGTGCGCTCGATCAACCGCGCACGCCGTTGCGAAATATCGCCGATACGCGAGTCGCGACCAAATCTCTGTCGGTGACATTGACGGCACGATGTTTGCTGCGCGTCTATCGAGTCCGCCTTCTAGCGTCGGAGAGTCTTATGAGTCTGGTCAGACTTCTCGGCTTCACAACCCTCGCGTGCGGCTGCGTTGTCGGCCGCTATCGCGAGGTGGCGACCAGCCGGGAAGTCAGCTACGTAGAGGAAAAAGGTAAGGCCTGCGGCAGCCACGGGCACCGCCGGAACCACACCATCGTTTCCGAGCGCCTGGCCGCCGTCCTACCAGTGGCCCTTGCCAGCAGAGCCTCCTAACGAACTAACGTGGGGCTCCGCCCCACACCCAGGCTCGGTCGCTCACGCCGTTCGACAGGCTCACGGCGCTCTGAGCTCGTCGAAGGGCGGGGACCCCTTCGCCCCGCGCCGCTCCCTCGCCCTTCGACAATGCTCAGGGTGTCCCGAGCATCGTCGAGGGACGCAGGCGCGCCGTGCGCGCGTAGGCCACCACCGCGCAAACGTGCGGACTGTGACCAGATGGCCACAGTTCCGTGGCTAATCGGCGTCATTAACGCCCAGAGGAGTCGCAGCCGAAACACGTGGGCAGACCAGCTGATGTCTGTCCTGTTGAAGCCGTACGCAACGGTTCCGAACCATCGCTCCACCAGCCGTTTCTATCTCGCCGATTGCGTGGCGCTGCTCGAGCAGCTGCCGGCAGAGAGCGTGGACGTCGTCGTGACCTCCCCGCCGTATAACCTGGGCGTGCGTTACAACACGTACGAGGACGCGCTGCCCCAGACCGAGTACCTCCGGTGGACGGACGCGTGGGTGACCGCGGCAGCCCGAGTGCTCAGGCCGGACGGGTCGCTCTTCCTGAACGTGGGCACGCGGCCGTCCGACCCGTGGACGGCGCTGGATGTGGCGCAGGCCGTCCGCGCGCGCCTTCGGCTGCAGAACATCATTCATTGGGTGAAGTCGATCGCGATCGACCGCAACTCGGCGGGGGCCGCGTCCGGCCTCAGCCGCGATCTGGCCGTCGGCCACTACAAGCCGATCAACAGCGATCGTTTCCTGAACGACTGCCACGAGTTCGTGTTTCATTTCACGCCCGGCGGCGATTCCCGGCTGGATCGGTTGGCCCTCGGAGTGCCCTACCAAGACGAGTCGAACGTCCGGAGGTGGGCTGCGGCGGCGACCGGCGTCCGGTGCCGCGGCAATACGTGGTTCATTCCGTACGAGACGATTCAGCGGCGCGACCGCGATCGCCCGCACCCTGCGACGTTTCCCTCTCGTCTTCCGGAACAGTGTCTAAAGCTGCACGGTGTGTCGCGGATCCAGACGGCACTGGATCCGTTCACGGGCCTCGGCGCGACCGCCGTAGCGTGCGCCCGCCTTGGCGTAAATTTCATCGGGTCGGATATCGACGAGATGTATCTCCAGGAAGCCGTGGAACGGGCGACAGCAGTGGCCGGGCGACAGGCGCTGCCCGGCCGCGGAGCCGCTCGAATGGCCAAGGTGCGGACGCGGCGGTCCGCTAGGGCCGCGACGCCGCCGACGGCCGCGGCGGCGGCTTCAGGACGTACTCGGTCCTCTGCGACGTGACCTCCAGCCGAGGACGCGTGACTTTCACACTCAGCTGGCGGCGTCGTTTCGTCGGATCGGGGTTGCTCGAGTAGAACCCCAGGACGTAATAGTCGCTCGACTCGGCGTCAATCCGCTTCAGGGCCTTGTCGAAGTCGTTCTGGTTGACGACGGCTATCCCGCCGGTCTCCTCCGCCAACACGCGCAAGCCGTCCTGCGTCTTGCGGACGTAGTTGCTCCACTCGCTGGGGTCCACCTGCTCGTCGATGTCGCCGCCGGCGATGAGCCCGCGCGGGTCGATCGCATAAATCGTCGTGTTGGCGCGGTTGGCGGCGCGCGTCACCTCGGTCAAGTCCATCGCGAGGTCCGCGTCGCTGAAGGTTTCCGACTGCTTCTGCTGCTCGAGCATCGGGTCACGGACCTGCTGGCTCGTGTCGTCCCCGCTGGACGACTGGTTTTGCATCAGATTCGACTGGTTTTGCAGAAACGGCGAGCTCGAGTCGCGGAAGCCGAGGCGCGAATCCTGAAACGGATTGAAGTCGTAGCCCTCGCTCACCCAGACGAGCGCCTTCCGGCGATTGTGCACTTTCTCCAGATTGTTGAGCGCTTCGAGCATCGTCGAGAACGCCACGTGGGCGCGGTGCCTGAGCTCGGTCGGTCCCTGCGACCCCGATCCGGTATTGATGATCTCGCTCGGCTTCAGGCCGTCGCCGGCGATTTTTTTCACCGCGTCGTCGAGCCGCTTCCTGTCGTACGTCATGTCGATGGCGATCGACGAAGGCCCGCTCGACACGATGCCGAACATGTCGCCTTCATGAATGAGCTCTTTGCCGATCTTCTGGAAGAGCGAGCGCACCCGGCCCGACTGGTGGAATTGCAGGTGCAGATCGTCCACGAACAGCAGGAAGATGCGGCCCGACGTGTCGTTCACGCGACGGATAGGCGGAAGAATCACGCCTTCGGGCGGCGCGAGCGGCGCAGCCTCGAGCACATTGGTCGCGCGGCCCCCGGACACGACCGTCAACGACGCGACGTCCTGTTTCACGCCATCTTCGAGAATCTCGAATTCGTCTTTCGACAAATCCGGAATGAAGCGGCCGTTCGCGTCCTTCACGATCACGTCCATGGTGACGGCGTCGATCTGGATGCGGAAGGTCGGCGTCTGCGTGGAATCCGCCGGTGCCTGGGCCGGCGCGGGCGCCTGCGCGGACAGCCCCCCGACCAGAACCACCCAGACGGCGGCGGACCAGAACCCGTTCGGTTTCTGAGTCATCACAGCCCCGATTATCACTCTTTTGAGGGGTCTTGGGTGACTTTTGACGGGTCGGGCTGGTTGGCGGCGGCCGTGGCGGTCTGGTGTGTCGCTCGGCCGCGCCCGCCTCGGCGGCGGCGGCGCCGGCGCTGGCCCTCAGGCTGCCCCGGCGCCGGGGACCCGCCCGCTGCGACGCCTTCCTTCACCTGCGGTTGAGGGCTGTCCTCCGGTTCGGCGTCATCTCCCGATTCCGCAACTCCTTCCGCCGCCACCTCTGCCTGTGACGCCAGAGCCGTGGCGCCCTCGTCTTCGGGCGAGCCGTCGGCGTCTGCGACCGGCTCGCGGCTCACGTCCTGGCGCTCTTCGGCCCGTCGCGCCTGTTTGGCCGCCTTCTCCGCACGACGCTTCTCGCGCCAGTATTCAGCGTCTGGCGGCGGAGGCACGATGTGCGACAGCGCCTTCCAGTCGAAGACGACTCCGGGGTTCTGTTCCTCGATCAAGCACCGCACGGATTGGTCGAACGGCTCGCGGCCGAGCTTCACGCCGGGAGGCGTGCGAAAGACGTAGAGCGTCCGTGGCTTCGCCGGCCGGCCGCGCTTCGACGAACCTTGCATCAGCGCGATGTGCTCGTAGCCACGCTTGTCTCGGGTGACCCGGACGAAGGGCACCACGCTATTTTCGCTTCGGAGAGCGCGCCGGCCTTGTGCGACCTTTGGCGCGCGGAGCGCCTTTGCGGCGCGCCTCCCGTTTCGGCGGCGGCTTGCGCTTGCGCGACGCGGGGGCGGGTGCGGCGACACGCGATCGCGCGACGGGCCCCGTCTCACGGCTGCGGTGCACGAGGGTGAACCGCACGTCTTCACCGAGCGCGTGATAGCTCCAGATCTCGTCGACGTGAATCTGGTTGCCCTCGCACAGGCGGCGCGCGACGTCGATCATGCCCGACGGCACGTACAGATGAAACGCCGCGCGCAGGCGCGCGAAGTGCGCCCATTCGGCCAGCGCCTCGAGGTGATTGACCGACTCGCCCGTCTCGACCTCGACCACGGCTTCCAGCCGCTTGCCGCGTGTGAGGGAGGAGAGCACCAGATCGGGATAGAGCGTCGAGGTACCGCCGGCCACCGCGGCGTTCTGTTCGTTCCCGGGGTTTATTCCCACGTCGTACTTGCGCCGGCTCCTGATCTGCAGCTGGCGAATGATGCGATCGTGCTCGAGCTGCTCGCGGACCGGCCGGACGAGAATCGGGCTCACCGAACGCCTCCACCCTCCAAACAGGCCTGGGGCCAGCCCGAAGGGGACACGAAGCCGTACACCGCGCGCATGAAACCCACAAAGTCTAACATGGGTCTTGTCGCTCCGGTCGCACTGTGTCTATCTCTGTTACAATAAATGCCGTGCCAAGCACGGCGACGGCGCGTGATACGGCAAAGATCTTGATTGTCGACGACGATGAGGGCGTCACTCAGACGTTTGCGCGAATGCTGCGCCTGGAGGGCTTCGAAGTGCGCACCGCCACGAGCGCCGAAGCTGGCTTGAGGGAAGCTGAACGGAGTCACCCTGACGCCATCATTCTCGATCTCCGGATGCCGATCGTGGATGGCCTGGACTTCCTACGCCGGCTTCGCGCCGACGATACCCAGCGGGCCACGCCGGTCGCTATCGTCACCGGCGACTACTTCCTCGACGACTTGATCTCGTCAGAGCTGCGGGAGCTCGGCGCCGAGCTGAAGTTCAAGCCGCTCTGGCTCGAGGATCTTGTCGGTCTGGCCAGAAACCTCCTCAAGGTGACCCACTGATCGACGCCGGTTCCCGGTTTCTCCGCGCCTGCCGCCTGCAGCCCGTCGACGCCACGCCAGTCTGGTTCATGCGCCAAGCCGGACGCTACATGAGCGAGTACCGCGCGCTGCGCGGGCGGTATTCCCTGCTGGAGTTGTGTCGAACACCCGATCTCGCGACGCAGGTGACCTTGCAACCGCTCCGGCGCATCGACGTCGACGCCGCGATCCTGTTCTCCGATCTCCTGCTGCCGCTCGAACCGATGGGCATTCGGTTCGACTTCGTCGCGGGCGAGGGGCCCGCGATCGAGAACCCGATTCAATCCGAGGCCGACATCACCGCCCTGCGGCGCTTCGAGCCGCGCGAAGCGCTCGACCACGTGCTCGCGGCCATCCGGCAGACGCAGACCGAGCTCGCCGGGCGCGTGCCGCTCATCGGCTTTGCCGGGGCGCCGTTCACCCTGGCGTCGTACGCGATCGAGGGCGGCCACTCCAACACCTTCGCCCGCACCAAGGCGCTGATGTACGGCACGCCGGCGGCCTGGCATCGTCTCTGCGACGTGCTGGCCGACGTCGTGTCCGACTATCTCGTGGCGCAGATCGAGGCCGGCGTGGACGCGGTCCAGGTCTTCGACTCGTGGGTGGGCGCACTGAACGCGCGCGACTATCGCGAATTCATCCTGCCGCACACGCGCCGTATCTTCGACGCGCTGGCCCGCTACGACGTGCCGACGATTCATTTCGGCGTGGGCACCGGCGCCATCCTCGGCGAACTGCGCGAGGCCGGCGGCACCGTGATCGGCGCGGATTGGCGCACGCCGCTCGACGACGCCTGGCAGCGCATCGGCTTCGATCGCGCGATTCAGGGCAATCTGGACCCGACGCTTCTCCTCGGCCCGATCGACCGCGCGCTCGCGGCCGCCGACGACGTCTTGGCGCGCGCGGGGGCGCGGCCAGGACACATTTTCAACCTCGGCCACGGCATCCTGCCGATGACGCCGGTCGAGCACGTGCAGGCGCTGGCGCGGCACGTGCACGAGCGGACGCGTCAATGAATCGGGTCATTGGATAATCGAGTCATCGGGTAATTGAAAGCAGGCAATTTGCTCAGTCCCATTACCCAAACACCCGATTACCCGATTCATAGGCTTCTCATGCCCATAACCGGCGTCCTGCTGATGGCCCACGGCACCCCGTCCTCGCTGGACGAGATGCCGGAGTATTTGACGCTCGTGCGTGGCGGACGCCGACCCTCCCCCGAGCTCGTGGCCGAAATGCGCCACAACTACGGAGCCATTGGGGGACGATCGCCCCTGACCGAGATCACGATGGCGCAGGCCGATGCACTCCGGGCCCTTCTCGGCGACCGGATCCCGGTCGCGGTCGGGATGCGCCACTGGAAACCGTTCATCAAGGACGCCATGGCGCGTCTCTCAGCCGGGGGTGTCAGGCGTGTCATCGGCATTCCGCTCGCGCCGCAGTTCTCGAGCCTGAGCGTCGTGAAGTATTTCGACGCGGCCGAGAGCGCTCTGCCGGAAGGAGTCGAGTTGGTGCGCGTGGAGTCGTTCCACGCCCATCGGCTGCTCGTCGACGCGTTCGCCGAGCGGGTGCGCGCCGCGAATCCTCGGCCCGATGAAATCGTCGTGTTCACCGCACACAGTCTGCCCGCTCGAGTGATCGAGAGCGGAGACCGATACGCCACCGAAGTGGCCGCAACGGCCGCCGGCGTGGCGGCGAAGGCGGGCGTGGCAGCCAGCTATTGCCTCGCGTATCAAAGCGCCGGCAGGACCCCCGAACCGTGGATCGGACCCGATATCGGCGATCTCATCCGCCAGCAGATCGCCAGGGGTGTCGGCGCCTTCCTCGTCGTGCCGATCGGCTTTGTCTCGGACCACACCGAAATCCTGTTCGACATCGATACTCAGGCGAGAGCTGCCGCGGAATCCTCTGGCGCGGCGCTCCGGCGGACCGAGTCGCTGAACACGTCGGCGACCTTTATTGCGATGCTCGAGGATCTGGTCAGGGAGAGACTCTGAAATTGGGTATGTCTCACGTCATTATCGTAGGCGGCGGCATCGCGGGCCTGGCCACGGCGTACGAGCTGCACAAACGCCACGTGCCCTTCGTACTGCTCGAGAGCGCGGCGCGCGCCGGCGGTGTCATCCTGAGTGAAGAGGTCGACGGCTACACCATCGACGCCGGGCCGGATTCGCTGCTCGTCCAGAAACCCGAGGCCGTCACGCTATGCGAGGAACTGGGTCTCGGCGGTCGACTCGTGCCGACACAGCCGCCGCGGCTCGCCTTCATTCTGCGCGGCGGCGTCCTCCATCCGCTGCCGGCGTCCTCCGTGCTCGGCATCCCGACGCGCGTCGGGCCCTTCGTGCGGACCCGTTTGTTCTCGTGGACCGGCAAGATGCGTATGGGCGCCGAAATGTTCGTGCCCCCGCGGCTCAACGATGCCGACGAGTCGATCGGCGCATTCATGACGCGCCGATTCGGCACCGAGGCGACGGAGTACCTGGCCGAGCCGCTGCTTGCCGGCATTCACGCCGGAGACGTCGATCGCCTGTCGATCCGCGCGCTCTTTCCGCGCCTGGCCGAGACCGAGCGCGCGCACGGCAGCCTGCTGCTGGCCTTCCGCAAGCAGCGCAGCAGCGCGGAGCGGTCGCGCGGCGCAACGACCGGCAGCGCCGGGACGCTGGCGCGAGAACCTGAGAGCTCGGCGTTCCGCTCGCTGCCGGGCGGTCTGAGCGAGATGACCCGCGCCCTCGTGGCCGCGTTGCCCGAGCGGTCGATCCGCCTTCAGACCCACGTCGAGCGCGTTCTGGCGGGACAGCATCAGCCGTCGGATCCGCCGGCGTACCGGGTTGACATCTCGTCGGGCGAATCGCTGACCGCTTCGTCGGTGGTGCTGGCCGCCCCGGCGTTTTCCGTGGCCCGCAGCGTGCGGGACCTGGATGCCCACCTCGCCCGCCTGTGCAACGAGATTCGCTACGTGTCGACGGCAACCATCGCGCTCGCGTTCCCGCGCGATGCGGTGGCACACCCCCTCAACGGATCCGGCTTCGTGGTGCCGAAAGTCGAAAACGCCGGCCTGCTCGCGGCGTCGTGGCTGTCGTCGAAATGGCCCCATCGCGCGCCCGCGGGCCGCGTGCTGTTGCGCGCGTTCGCTGGCGGCGCGCGCGACCCGAGCGCGCTTCAGTTGAGCGACGACGAGCTCGTGAAGCGCGCCATGGACGCGCTCGTCCCACTCCTCGGCCTCGCCGGCCTGCCGCTCCTGACGCGCGTCTACCGCTGGGAACGCGCCAACGCCCAACACGAGGTGGGACACCTGGCGCGCATGGCCGCGATCGATCGCGCGCTCGCCGGCCATCCGGGACTCTTCGTCACCGGCAGCGGCTTCCGCGGCGTCGGCATCCCCGACTGCGTCGCGGATGGGCGGGCGACGGCACGACAGGCCGCCGAGTGGCTCGTGCGATCGGAAACAGATGCGGCGTCGAGGATATGATGCTGCACGCTCCCAAGCCTCTCACAATCCTCAGATTCTCAAATCCTCACATCCTCACATTCCAGTGTCCATGAAAGCCGTCCACGTCATCGGCGTGCCGCTCGACCTCGGCGGCAACCGTCGCGGCGTCGACATGGGTCCCTCGGCGTTTCGCATTGCGGGCCTCGGTGAGCGCATCGCGGGCCTGGGTCGAACCCTCGTCGACAAGGGCGATCTGCCCACGCCGATCGCGGAAATGAAGGAAGCCCGCGACGAACGGAAGAAGTACATTGGCGAGATCACCCACGTCTGCCAGAAGGTCTATCAGACCTCGCTCGAGTCGCTCATCGAGGGCGCCGTACCCATCGTGCTCGGCGGCGACCACAGCGTGGGCGCCGGGTCGGTGGCGGCGTCCGCGGACTGGGCGAAGAAGACCCGCGATCTGCCCATCGGCCTTCTCTGGATCGACGCCCACGGCGACATGAACACGCCGGCGACTTCCCCGAGCGGCAACGTGCACGGCATGCCGCTGGCCGCGCTTCTCGGCAACGAACCCGAGGAGCTCGCGCACATCGGGGGCTTCGCACCCAAGGCCCATCCGGCGACAACCGTGCTCATCGGCGTCCGCAATCTCGACGAGCGGGAAAAGACCGCCGTGCGCGACTCGAAGGTCCACGTCTTCACGATGAAGGACATCGACCGCCACGGCATCGCGTCGGTGGCCGAACGCGCGGTCGCACTCGCCGGTGCGGGCACGGCCGGCGTGCACGTGTCCTTCGACATGGACGTGTGCGATCCGTCGATCGCGCCGGGTGTGGGCACACCCGTCAAGGGCGGGCTCGAGTACCGCGAAGCGCACCTGCTGATGGAGATCATCGCCGATTCGGGGTGGCTGACCGCGCTGGACCTGGTCGAGGTCAACCCGACACTCGACGTCCGCAACGCCACGGCGATCCTGGGCGTGGAGCTCGCGCTGTCGGCCTTAGGAATGAAGATTCTGTGACTCGGCGAGCATCTCTTCGAGCGTCTCGACGAGCAGCACGAGCGAATAGGGCTTCTCGATGAGGCGCGTGCGCGGCCGGACGCGCTCGAGCTCGGCCGATTCCGAGGGCACGCCCGAGAAGATGATCACGGGCACGTCGGCCGGCGTCGACACCACGACGTCGCGGCCCGATCCTCGTTTCAGTCGAAGGTCGACGACGGCGGCAACCACGCGATGCTTCTTGAGGGCATCGAGCCCCTCGTCGGAGGTCTCCGCGGTGACGACCGAGAAGCCGTGCATCTCGAGAAACTTCACGAGCGGCCGGCGAACCGACACGTCGTCTTCAACGACCAGCACGAGGCGCGCGGCGTCTTGGGTCATGCGGGTGACAGTATAATGCAGGGACAATCGGAACTTGAGGATTTGAAGATTTGAGGATTTGAGGATTTGAGGATTTAGGACCCGGAGATTTGAGAATCTGCCCGATTTGAGGATTTCGTGGAAGCATCCTCAGTCCTCAAATCCTAAGTGCCAAATCCTCAGATCCTCAAGTTCTCAAGTCCTCACATTCTCCTGTCGTCGAGACCCGGTAGCTCAGTGGTAGAGCATCTGACTTTTAATCAGAGGGCCGCGGGTTCAATCCCCGCCCGGGTCACCAGCCTTCGCTCGCTCGAGGAACCCATACTGACTCGGTGCGGTCCTACGTGCCGCCTTCCCCGACAGGCTTCTTCGGAATCGGCAGGTTCGACAGATCGGGAAGCGCATCGCCGAAGAGGTAGTGATTGAACCACGCGAGGTTGTGCTGCATCACCGCTCGCATCGACTTCGGTTTGTTGATGCCGTGGCCAAAGCCTTTGTAGACGACCATCTCCACCTTCACGCCGCGATCTTGCAGTCCCTGCCGTAGCTCGTATGGTGAACGAGTACGAGCCCGCCATCAGGGTGTCGGGCACGCTGACGCGCGTGACCTTCGCCGTCGGGCGACCACTGCGGATTGTTGTCCGGCCCGGGCTGCGCGACGATCTTCTTGAGCGAATCGCTCACGAGCGTCAACACGTAGATGTCCGACGTGGCCCCGTGAATCCCGAGGGTGATCCGCGGCTCGGGGAAGCGTCCGAGCATCGAGGGGAGGCGCTCGCCGGGTTGCAGCGGCACGACGACGCGATCGCCGCGTTCGATCGCGCGCTGACGATCTACAGCGCGGGCGGAGACGATGCAGGCATCGAGCGAGCCGCCTCGGGCGCGGCGATCTGCCACGTATGGCGCGGGCGGTCTGCCGAAAGTGCGGCGTTTCTGGCGCGGGGGTTGAACGCGCTTTCCAAGAGCGCCGCGCGGGAGCGCGCCCTCCTACTGGCCTGGTTCGCGGCGAGTCGGATGTCTCCCGCGCACATCGCCGAGGCCTGGCAACGCCTCGACGAGGCCATGGCGCTCGCGG
>Ga0209343_10001147_pt1 | contig 36469 bp, 36 predicted proteins | sample RifCSPlowO2_02_FD_184026 | JGI IMG/M metagenome (GOLD analysis project Ga0209343, IMG submission 184026) | Groundwater microbial communities from Rifle, Colorado - Rifle CSP2_plank lowO2_0.2 (SPAdes) (version 2) | ecosystem: Environmental > Aquatic > Deep subsurface > Groundwater | place...
TTATTTGGCGTTGTTTTTACTGTTAATTACCCTTTTGTTGGTTAAAAAAAAATCATGGCTCGCAATTTTTACTTTAATCGGCATTGGTATAATACACCCATTAACTTTGGCGCCGTTGGGGATAGCTCTGTTGGTTTACGCGATTATTGACAGTAGTAGTAGAAAATTTGTTTTGTCATCGGGGATTATCGCCGCGGTGTTGTTGTTTCTGATTAATTGGCAAGAATTGGCTTTGTATTTGGATCAACTTGATGGGAGTTTGGGTCTGGCAAAAAATTTTGTTGCCGCGGGTCGTCCGGAGTTCACCGGCAGTTTTATCACCCCGATAATTTTTGTGTCAGCCATCTTGATCTATTTGCCTTATGGTATTCTTGGATTGTGGCAAAATTTTCGCAAACAGATTTTGTTGACCAGCTTTTTTGGCGCGAATTTATTTTTAATCTTAATTGGATTTGCTTTTTACCGTCGTTTTTTAGTGTTTTTGGATTTAATGTTGATTATTTTCGCTGCCAGTTATTTCACAAGTGCGGTTCAGTCGGTTTGGACGCAGAAATGGGGGAAGCAAGTCGTGGCGATTTTTGTTGTTGTTTTGTTGGCTATTCAAGTTTGGCTTGTCGTAATTCGCCAGCCGTTGATTAGCGATAGCGATTTCGCCGCCATTCGCGGCGCTGATAATTTAGCGGGAGAATATGTCTTGGCAATTGATTCCACTTACGCGCCATGGCTTTACGGTTTTACCAATAAAAAAATTATCGCGCCCGGAATGTTTGAATACGATTTGTGGGACAGAGAAGGCTGGGGCAGGTTTTGGTTTACTAAAAATAATCAGGAACGAGTGGAGTTGTTGGAACAGTATGGCGGCCGGCCGATTTATATTTTTATTGGAGAGAGGTATCGGGATTTGGGAGAGAAGATGATGGAAGATTCGCGTTTTATGAAAGTGGTGGAGGGAGTGATTGAGTATCGGAACAGTATGGAGTGATAATTCTTCGTCTGTCATTGCGAGGAGGCCGACGTTCGTCGGCCGACGAAGCAATCCAGTCGCGCTTAGCTCAGAAAAAAATTGGCGATGGATTGCCGCGTCGCTCGTTCCTCGCTCCTCGCAATGACAGTATGTAGTCTTATCTTTTTTGATTATGACTTTTATCCTCGTCTTAATCTTAGGCTTTCTGTTATTCTATCTTTTTGAACACAAAAGACGGCGAAGTTGGGATTGGCTGGAGATTGCAGTGGTATCATTTGGCGCGGGCGTGAGTTTGCTGACGCTGGCGTGGCTGTTGATAAGTCGGTTTATCTATTAAATTTTGCTTCTTTTTGTGTTATAATATTGTCAATCAAATAACTAATCATCTAAATATTTAAACTCTATGCCTCCAAGAGCAAAAAAGTCCGCGAAGTCCGCGGTTGTGCCAGACGCAATGCCGGTAATGCCGCCAGCAGTCACTCCAACCGCCACGGCCACGGCAACGGAAGTGAAAACAAAAGTCGTGTCTAAAACCGCCATGGCAGTGGCAGTAGCCTTTTTGGGTTTTGCCGCGATCGCGGCCGGTTTGGTGGCTTTACCACAGTCAGATCCAATGTACGGTTACAACAACAGCAATTGTTGGGACAGTGATTATACGGTAAAAAACGACGCGGGCATGCCATTATTTAAGTATAGTTTTGTCAATCAAGCGATGAAAGGCACTGCGTATGGCATAAAGACCGGTTCAAATGAGTATATTGCCGGCACTGATCAGTGTTGGAATAACAAAAGATTGTTGGAGTTTTTCTGTGATATCAAAGCGAACAAAGTAACTTGGAACAGCTACAATTGCGCGGCAGGGACAAGTTGCGTGGATGGAGCGTGCGTGTCTGCGGGTAAGCCAGATCTTACTGTATTTAACATTTCAGTGATGCCAGATGACAACAACCCAGGCAAAAAAATCGTTGCGGTTAATGTGAAAAATATCGGTAATGCCCCGGCGTTGTCATTCGGCGTAAATCTATATCAGAAAAATGCCGATGGTAGCAGTGAACTTTTAGTTTGGCCGGAAATTGCTGGAGTTGGCGATGATGTCCCAAAGTGGGGATCAACTAAAGTCGGTCCTGGAGAAATAGCCACTTATGCCATTAGCGAGCTTTCTTTGCCAGCTACGGTAACACTGGCGTCTGAAGTTGATCCAAATAATCAAGTTAAAGAATCAAACGAGGCGAATAATTATTTGGAAAAGTCCTTTGTTGAGATAGGGCAACTTGATTTAGTGGTGAAATCACTATCATCAAACAAGTTAACAAATGGCAACCAAGATTTGGGAGTAGTGGCACTGTCTGCTCTTAATGAGTCCATAACAGTTAACAGCATAAAGTTTACTATTTGGTTAACCAATAGCACCAATAGCGCCACTAGCACAACTATCACAACTTTCTCAAACTTGCGTTTGGTTGATGAGAGCGGGGGTGAAGAAAACGTAGTTGCCGGTCCGGTTGAATTGGCTGCAGAACCCGCTAAACCAGGTACATATTATGCGATTTTTAACAATGTTGGGAATATTGTTTTACAGGCGCAGGACCCAAAACTGGCGGATTCACAGAAAAAATTTGTGTTGAAAGGCAGTGCTACAGGCGTATCTACCGGGGCATATGTTGCGGTGAAAATAAATCCAGCTAAAGATGTGGTTGGCACAGGTATGGATAGCGGACAAAAAATTTCACCAGCGCTTGATAAACTTTTAGCTGTAAGTGACAAGAGCTATTGACAAACATTTGTTTCTGTGGTATAATACATTTATTATAAAGCAACCTACACAATAGGTTGCTTTAAGTTTAACTTAGATGCATATGTCGGAAATCACTAAAGCGATTCAATTCATCTGCGATGAGAAGGGGCTTACTTTTGAGTCGGTAATTGAGGCGGTTGAAGCTGCTATGGCCGCGGCTTATCGCAAGGACTTCGGAAATCGCCAGCAAAATGTCAAAGTTAAATTTGATCCGGAAACCATGGCTATGGAAGTTTGGGATGAAAAAGAAGTGGTGGAAGATGTTGATGAAGAAACTTTACTTAAGGATCAAGAGGAGTTAACTAAACGGCGCGAAGAAGCGCAGAAAGATAATCGTGAATTGACTGAAGAGGAAATGGCTGATTTGGCGCGCTTCAATCCCAAGACGCAAATAATGGTTACTCAAGCCAAAGAGCATGTTAAGAAAGCCAAAGTCGGCGAGATTATAAAAATCAAACTTGAAGTGCCTGGAGAGTTTGGCCGCATGGCCGCGCAAACCGCCAAACAAGTGGTCATTCAGCGTCTGCGCGAGGCGGAACGCAACAGCGTCTTTGACGAACTTAAAGATCAAGTCGGCACGATTATCCATGGCATTGTTCAACGCCGCGATCGCGCCGGCGGGATGATTATTGATTTAGGTAAAACCACCGCGATTTTGCCGGTGGAAGAACAAATTTACGGCGAGCAATATCGTCCTGGCGCGCGCATGCGTTTCTTGATAGGAAAAGTTGAAATGGGCCAGCGCGGTTTGGAAATTGTTTTGTCTCGCGCCGGCAAGAAAATGGTGGAAACCATTTTCGCCGAAGAAATTCCGGAAATTAGTTCCGGCGCGGTGGAAATTAAAGGCTTGGCGCGCGATGCCGGGCATCGTTCCAAAGTAGCGGTTTGGACCGGTGATGATTCCATTGATCCGATTGGCGCTTGCATCGGCCAGCGCGGCAGCCGAATTACCACAATTATTGAAGGATTGGGCGGAGAAAAAATTGACGTGATTCAATTCAGCGAAGACGCGGCTGAATATATCAAACACGCTTTGTCACCGGCAAAAGTTACCGCCGTTTCTTTAGGTGAAGGCGGTAAAGAGGCGACAGTATATGTGGCCGGAGATCAATTCTCTTTGGCAATCGGCCGCGGCGGGCAGAATGTCCGTTTAGCCGCTGAATTGACCGGTTGGAAATTAAATGTGGTGCAGAATGAGAATGAAGAGAAAGTGGTTAGCAGTGACGCTGATCCGAAAGAGGTGGAAAAAATAGTGGAAGAGAAAAGTGAAGAGAAAAAAGTAGAGGAGAGTGTGGTGGAAGAGGTGCAGGAAGAGAAGGTGGTTGAGGAAGAAAAAAAGAGTGATGAATTATGAATTGGGAATTATGGGGGATGACGGCGAGTTGTTATTGGATGGAAAATTTTAGTGAGGTAATGACCGTCCTGAAAGGGGCGGTTTTTGTTGCGGCTATAATTATTTTATGTTAGTATAGTGTCAGGTTATTGGAGTCAGATGTTTGGTCGTTGTTGTGTTTTGTTAATTGTGTTTTGAGTTTTGAATTATGATTTCGTATCTTAAAGGCAAAATTATAGAAAAAAGCGAGCGGTCAGTTTTGGTATTGACGAGCGGAGGGGTGGGATATAAGGTATGTGTGAAAGTGCGCAAGCCTGCCATGAGCGACCCGTCCCGAGACGGACCGAGGGAAGCCGAAGGGTGTTCAAGTTTGCAAGTCGGAGATAGTATCAGTTTATATACTTATTTGCGGGTGGGGGAGAACGCGCTGGATTTGTTTGGCTTTGAAACTTTGGAAGAAAAAAGTTTTTTTGAGTTGTTGTTAACCGTCAGCGGCATTGGGCCAAAAAGCGCCATGCATATTTTGGAATTAGGCAGTTTGGAAGAAATCAGCGCGGCGATTGGGCGCGGCGATGTTGGTTATCTCACGAAAGTCAGCGGCATTGGCAAAAAGACGGCGGAACGAGTGGTTGTTGAGTTGAAGTCAAAAGTCACAAAGTCCGTAAAGTCCATAAAGTTTGGCGATGGCGATAGTGAAGTGTTGGGTGAGGTGATTGACGGGCTGGTTTCTTTGGGTTACAGTCGCGAAGAAGCCCGCGAAGCGGTTAAAGGTTTGTCAGTGGATGGGAAAGATGCGGGGAAATTAGTAAAAGAGGCGTTGAGGAGGTTGGGGAAGTGAGGAAAAATATTAGTAAGAAATTAAAAAAATACTGACAAAATATTAAAGGAATGTCACAAGTGGTGTAGTTGTTGATAACTCGTATTGACAAAGTAATGACAATGTAATATAATCAATTTTGAAGTTTTTAATATAAAAATATGAGTAACACAGTCCAGCTTAGAGTAGATAAAAAAACTAAACAGGCAGTAGCCGGTATTTTTCAGTCACTTGGTTTGGATTTGAGCACCGGCGTGAAAATTTATTTTCAGCAGGTGCTGAGATACAAAGGAATTCCATTTCCGTTAGTCACGGAAAATGGTTTTACCAAAGAAGAGGAGAGGATGTTGCTAAAAGAGTCGGCGGAAACAATGGCGCTTTATAATTCCGGCAAACGAAAAGCGCGCAAGTCAGCCAAAAAAATGTTCGCGGAAATAATGAAGGATTAGTTTTATGTATGAATTGCGATATTCAAATCAATTTAAGCGTCAGTATAAAAAGTTGCGTTGTTCTGGTCGAAAGAGAATTGTTAATGAGTTGTCGGCAGTCGTTAGTTTGTTGGCAAAAGGCGCAGTGTTGCCTGACAAATATCATAACCATAAACTTACCGGTGATTTGAAAAATTGTTGGGAGTGCCATATCGCGCCGGATTGGTTGTTGTTTTATAAAATCTATGGAGATATTGTGGTGCTAGAATTGGTGGCGATGGGGAGCCATGGAAATTTATTTAAGTGAATCAAAAAACCGCCTCATCGGCGGATTTTTTGTAATTCGGATGTTACAACAACGTCATGCTCGCCACTTTGTCGCCCTCTTCTTTGAATCTCATTACGCGGACGCCTTGGGTGGCGCGGCCGAGGGTGGAGATGGTGTCAAGCGGGACGCGAATGACTTGGCCATTGACCGAGATCGCCATCAGATCGCGCTCTTCGGTGTTATTTATCACCGCCATGCTGATGATTTTTCCGGTCTTTGCCGTTACAGCCATGGTTTTTATGCCACTGCCGCCGCGTCCTTGCACTTTGTATTCTGACAAAGCCGTGCGTTTCCCCAGACCATTTTCTGAAACAACCAAAAGCTCCAACACGCTTTTTTTCACGAGTTCCGGCAGAGCGATTTCCATACCAACAATATGATCTTTGCCTTTCAATCTCATGCCGCGCACGCCGGAAGCATTGCGGCCCATGGCGCGGATGTTGGCTTCTTTAAATCGGATCGCTTGTCCGCCATCAGTGGCGATTACAATGTCATCTTTGCCGGTTGACGGCTTGACCCATTCCAAATTATCATCAAGTTTTAGTTTCAGCGCGATTAGGCCGGATCGGCGCACATTGGTAAAATCAGTTAACGCGGTTTTTTTGATTGTGCCTTTGTTGGTTACCATTACTAAAAATTGGTGCTGGGTTAGACTGCTCATTGATAAGATGGCGGAAAGTTTTTCATTCGGAGCAAGTTGAAGGAAATTAACCACTGCCTGGCCTTTGGAAGTGCGGGTAGCCGGAGGAATATCATAGGCCATCATTTGAAATACCCGGCCGCGTGTAGTGAAGAATAGCAGATTATCATGAGTGTTTGTTGTTAATAACTGGTCAACAACATCTTCTTCTTTTGTTGTTAAGCCGATTACGCCTTTGCCGCCCCGGCCTTGGGTTTTAAAAGTATCCGGCGGAACCCGTTTAATGTAGCCGTCGCGGGTGGTCATAACCACGATTGATTCATTGGGAATCAAATCTTCGGTCGTAAATTCTTTTACGCCATGGGCGACAATCAGCGTGCGTCTTTCATCGCCATATTTTTCTTTTATTTCTTTAATTTCATTTTTTATCATGTCCAAAATTCTCTTCGGGCTGTGCAAAATTGATTCCAGCTCTTTTATCAGCGCGCGTTTCTCTTTCAATTCATCTTCAATCTTCTGCCGCTCAAGATTCGCGAGCTGTTGCAGTCTCATTTCTAAAATCGCGATCGCCTGCCGTTCGGTAAACTTGAACTTATTCATCAAATTGATTTTGGCCTCGTCTTTGTCCTTGGATTTGCGAATCGTGTTGATAACTAAATCAATTTTATCCAGCGCCTTGCTCAAACCTTCCAAAATATGAGCGCGTTCCTGCGCCTTGTTTAAATCAAATTCAGCGCGGCGGCGAATAACCTCTTGGCGGTGTTTCACGTATTCTTCCAACACTGATTTCAAATTAAGCACGCGCGGTTGTATGCCGTCCACCAACGCTAACATATTGATATGAAAAGTCGTCTGCAGTTCGGTCATGTTGAACAGTTGATTCAATATTTTTTTAGGATACGAATCTTTTTTAAGTTCAACAACGATGCGCACGCCGTCTTTATTTGATTCATCGCGCAGATCTTTTATGCCTTCCAGTTTTTTCTCCTGCACCAGATTGGCAATTTTTTCAATTAGAGTTGATTTATTGACTTGGTAGGGGATTTCATTAACGATAATTTGAAATAGTCCGGATTTATTTTCTTGGATTTCTGTTTTCGCGCGGATAACAATACCGCCTTTGCCGGTTGCGTAGGCCGCGGCAATATCTTTGTTATTATAAATAATGCCGCCGGTTGGAAAGTCCGGGCCTTTTACCAATCCCATTAATTCTTCAACGGTAATTTTCGGTTCATTAATCAAGGCAGTAAGGCCGTCGCAAAGTTCTCTTAAATTATGCGGAGGAATATTTGTCGCCATACCGACCGCGATGCCCATGGTGCCATTAAGCAAAAGATTTGGAAGTTTGCTCGGCAAAACTTTCGGTTCATTCGTGGAGCCGTCATAGTTGGGCGAGAAGTTGACGGTATTTCTTTCAATATCCATCAACATTTCTTCGGCAATAGCTGACAACTTGGCTTCCGTATAGCGCATCGCCGCGGCCGGATCTCCATCCATGGAGCCGAAGTTCCCTTGGCCATAGACTAGCGGGTTGCGCATGGCAAACTCCTGCGCCATTCTGACCATGGAATCATAAATCGCCACGTCGCCGTGCGGGTGGTATTTTGCCATCACCTCGCCGACCACATGCGCGGATTTGCGGAATTTGGCATTGTGTTTCAGACCGATATTCCACATAGCGTAAAGAATGCGGCGATGCACCGGCTTCAAGCCGTCGCGCACATCGGGTAAGGCGCGGGAAACAATTACGCTCATCGCGTAGTCCATGTAGGATATTTTCATTTCATCCACGAGAGCGACCGGCTCAACTTTGCCGATCGGAGCCAGGATTAATTTTTCTTGATTTGGTTTTACATCTTTCATAATTTTAGAGTGATTCTGTTGTTGTCGTCGTGCTTGTCGCTACAGCGGCGGGCAGGCTTTTAATCTGTGCCACGAGGCCTCGCAAGTCTGATTTAATTTTTTCTTTTATGGTTTCGTTTTCGTCCATCTGATCATCCGGCGCGCCAACCTCTTGCCACACGGTGCGCAAATCATCTTTGACCGGGTCAGGCAGCCAGCCTTTACTTGTCTCGGTCCCTTGTGTGGTATCAGTTATCATAACGTACGTATTCCAGCCCCACAGGCTGAAAATCACCAGACAAAATATTACGACTCCGGTCCAAAGCCAGCGCGTCTGGCGCGGATTGTGGCGCATGCGCGCTCGGTTGGCAGAACGCGGCTCTTTCAGCCGTGTTTCAATCGGTTCCGGCGCTTGTTCAATTTCTGGAGTTTCCGTCCGCGATTCCTGCTCTGATAAACGCGCGCGTTCAACAATTAATCCCGGGAGTTTTTCCACCGCCATTTTTACATCTTTCCTGCTTATTTTCTTGTCAATTTTTTTTTCTTTTAGTTTTTTATTTTTTTTGACAGGCACATTATTTAAAGTTAAAATGTAAATTGCAAAATGAAAAATTTTACATTTTGATTTTTAATTTTTATTTTTTTTTCACTCCTTAGACAGCAGTATGACTTGAGTTTCTTCCTGCGGCAGACTCTTGCTCTTAATGATAACTTTCTTTTCCGCTTGGACTTTGCCGGCCACGCCCATTTCTTTCAAAAATTTTTCCACAGATTCCATGTCAGGATTGTTGTCAGATTTATAAGCAATCGGAATGACTACGCGCGGTTCAATCGCGTTAACAGCTTTTGCCGCGGTTTCGGCATCATAGCAATTTTTTCCACCGACCGGCACCAATAAAATATCGACATCAGATAGCGTTTCCAACTGTTGGTCGGTTAACGGTTTAGCGATTAAACCCAAATGCGCCAAACTTAAATGTTCAGCATCTAAACGAAACATAATATGACCATCTTCATTGCCTTGAACGGCTGTTATCAAAACACCTTTTGTCTCACATTCACCAGGTGTGTCTAGAATAAACGGATCACCGGAGAGAGTGATGGAATCGGTTGCGCCGCGCGTGAAAAGGCCGATGTCAGTGGATAGGTTGCGCGGGAATTCGCCGGTTTTCGGCCGATAAGTGTCAATAACGACATCAACGTCTTTGTCAAAGGGTTTTACTTGAATACGAACAGCGGTGTTGCCGAGCCAGGAGATATGCATATAAGTATAATGCTAATATACTAATTTATACCAATGCTACCAATAGTGATATTCGTTGCATTAGCATTCATTCGTATATTAGCATTTGACTCAATGAGTTTATCACATTTTGTGGAATGGCGCAAGACCGAAGTGTTGACAATTTTGACGAGTTGTTATATAATCCGGCCACTTATTTATACTCTCAAAAGAGGGTGCCCGATGGGTTCGTCGCCTGTTGGTTAAATTTAATTTTAATATGAAAGACGAAAAAGCTGACGCAGGCCAAAACAGCAATAGTTTTGCCGCTTTGCTTAAGAATTTTTTCACTAAAACTCCACAAGCAGGCGATTTGATTAAGGGCAAGGTGATTTCTGTGGAAAGCGGCGCGGTCCGCATGGACATTGAGGGTATGATAACCGGCGTAGTGCGCGGGCCGGAACTATATACGGAATCACGCGAATTTTCCAATATCAAAGTCGGCGATGAAGTTGAAGCGACCGTATTGGAGTTGGAAAACGAAAACGGCGAAATGGAGCTTTCTTTCCGCGCTGCGGGACATCGTTTGGTTTGGTCTCGCATGGAGAAATATAAAGAAGACGGTCTGACGATTGGCGCGAAAGTAACTCAAGCCAACCGAGGCGGGTTGATGATGCAGGTTGATTCTTTGTCAGGTTTTATGCCGGTGTCGCAATTAAGCCCGGATAATTATCCGCGCGTACCCGGCGGCGATCGCAATCGAATTTTAGAACACTTACAAAAATTGATCGGTCGAGAATTGCAAGTTAAAGTGATTGATGTAAATGATAAGGAAGAGAAATTAATTGTATCTGAAAAAGCGGTTTGGGAAGACGATCAAAAAGCGGTGTTGGACTCGTATAAAGTCGGCCAGATGGTTGATGGCGAAGTAAGCGCGCTGACTTCTTTTGGCGCGTTTATCAAGTTTGGCGAGGGTTTGGAAGGATTGGTTCATATTTCAGAAATTGTTTGGCAGAGAATTGACCATCCCAAAGACGTGTTGAAAGTCGGCGACCGCGTGAAAGCGCAGGTTATTGACATCAACAAATCAAAAATTTATTTATCAATCAAACGGTTGGTTGATGATCCGTGGAAAATTGTTAAAGATAAATACAAAGTCGGCCAAGAAGTGGAAGGCGAGATACACAAGATAGAGGCCTTTGGTTTGATGATTAAATTAGACAATGACATCCATGGTTTGGCGCACATTTCCGAACTCGGCGCTCGCGATCCGAAAGAATTGAGAGACAGGTTTAAAATCGGTCAAAAAGAAAAATTTGAAGTGATTTCAGTTGAGCCGTCAGAGCACAGACTAGGGTTGAAATTGACGGGTACGGCTAAAGAGAAACCCTCCTCCACTTCGCTCGGCGGAGCTGCGGCGGACAAGGAAGAGAAGACAGAGAAAAAGGAGAAAACAAAGAAAAAAGAAGAAAAGAGCGAGGGGAAATTAGAAGATAAGGTTGAAGAGAAAAAGGAATAATAGAAAAAAGCCCCGCGAGGGGCTTTTAAAAATTTCTAATTCACTTAATTTCTAATAAAAAATCAAAGGTTAAACTGTAATAATTTTAAGCGTTGTTTATGGTTTATCGCTTGCGAATCGGCATTCTTCTGTCATTGCGAGCCTTCGCAGGCGAAGCAATCCACACCGTCGTTGCATTTTCGTGATTGTATAGATTGCTTCGTAGCGCGAGCTCCTCGCAATGACGTAGAATTGACTTTTATTCTCTTTTTGCTATACTAAACTCCGTTGTCTGAATATAAATCTAAACACGAATTATGAAAAATCTTTTGAAAAATTTTACCATTATCTTTTTTGTCCTGCTTTTGGTCGCGGGATTGTTGAGTTTTTCCTCCACAGCAAAGCCAAAAACAGAACCGGCTGGGATTAGCCAGCTGGTGCAGGAAATAAATAGCGGCGCGGTTAAGGAAATTAAAGTGCGCGGGGATGATCTGGTGGTTATGTTAACTGACGAAACTGCCAAACAACAAACAGTGAAAAAAGAATACGGGCAGTCGTTTTCCGAGTTGATGGACAATTACAAAGTTTCCGCGGAAAAATTACAGCAAGTAAAAGTGGAAGTGGTGGATGAATCCGGCGCGGCCTATTGGTTCAAGTCGTTGTTGCCATTTTTGGTGCCGGTGTTGCTGGTTTTGGTGATTATTTATTTTATGAGCCGGCAAGTGCAGGGCATGAATAATCGGGCGATGGGTTTTGGCCAGAGCGCGGCGCGGCAGACAAAGCCGGATGATAAAAATCAAAAAACTTTTAAAGACGTGGCCGGCGCGAAAGAAGCCAAAGAAGAATTGTTTGAGATTGTTGAGTTTTTAAAAGAACCCAAGCGTTTTACGGAAATGGGAGCAAAAATTCCCAAGGGCGTGTTGTTAATGGGCGCGCCTGGCACCGGCAAGACATTGTTGGCAAAAGCGGTGGCCGGAGAAGCAGGCGTGCCATTTTTTTCAATCTCCGGTTCGGAATTCGTGGAAATGTTTGTCGGCGTGGGCGCGTCGCGTGTTCGGGATTTGTTCACTCGCGCCAAAAAAGCCGCGCCGGCGATTGTGTTTATTGATGAAATTGACGCGGTTGGCCGCAAGCGCGGTTCCGGTTTGGGCGGTTCGCATGATGAACGCGAACAGACTCTGAATCAAATTTTAGTGGAGATGGATGGTTTTGATCCGAACTTGGGTGTAATCGTTGTCGCCGCGACTAATCGGCCTGATGTGTTGGATCCGGCTTTGTTGCGTCCCGGCCGTTTTGACAGGCGAGTGGTGATTGATCTGCCGGACATCGCTGATCGCGAAGAAATTTTAAAAGTTCACGCCATTGGCAAACCAATTTCCAAATCAGTTTCATTGCGTAATATCGCGGAACGCACACCGGGATTTTCCGGAGCTGATTTGGCGAATCTTTTGAATGAAGCCGCGATTTTAACCGTGCGGCGCAATAAAAAAGAAGTGACGGAAACCGAAGTTTGGGAAAGTATTGATAAAGTATTGCTTGGTCCGGAGAAAAAATCCCGCGTGATGTCAGATCAAGAACGGGAAATGACCGCTTATCACGAAGCCGGCCACGCGGTTGTTGGACATTTTTTGCCAAACTGCGATCCGATACGCAAGGTTTCCATCATTGGCCGCGGTTTGGCTGGCGGCTACACTTTAAGCATGCCGGAAAAAGACATAAGATATAACACTATGGCGAAATTCAAAGATGATTTGGCTATGATGCTTGGCGGGTATGTGACGGAAAAACTTATTTACGGCGATGATCAAATTTCCACCGGCCCGTCCAGCGACTTGAAAAAAGCCACGCAAATGGCGACCGCGATGGTGATGCGTTACGGTATGAGCGAGAAACTCGGTCCGCGCCAATATGGCGACAATGAAGAATTTATTTTTTTGGCGCAGGAAATTCACGAGAAGAAAAATTACAGCGAAAAGACCGCGGAGATGATTGATGGGGAAATTAATAAGTTATTAGACGACGCCACAAACGTTTCAGAAAAGATTATTAAAGACAACAGAGAAAAGATGGATGGGTTGGTGAAGGTTTTGATGGAGAAAGAGATTGTGGAGCAGGAAGAGTTCAATGCGATAATGTCTAATGCCTAAAATTGTCGTGGTTACCGAGATACTAAAAAACAGTCCTCATGATAAAGAACTGTTTTAGCGGCGGAGAGTAGTGGAGTCGAACCACATACGGTTTGAACCGTACCATCCAGGTATCAATTGGCGCTCGTATACCGGCCGAGTTTACTCTCCATTCTCACCGCCGGCAAATATTATATCAAATTTTTTGAAATGAAAACAGCCCCTTTCGGGGTTGTTTTTTTGGTACGTTCCGCGTATGCGGTCTCACCAATTGATACCTAAGTAAAGTTTATCAGAAAGAATTAGATTTGTCAAGCATAATTATCCACATCATCTGCGTAGAGAGACGCACAACAGTGCGTCTTTACTATTTCTGATTAGTTACTACCTTATCCACTATGCCGTATTTCACCGCTTCTTCGGCGGTGAGAAAGAAGTCGCGGTCAGCGTCTTTTTCCACGGTCGCCATATCCTTACCGGTGTGAGTGACGATGATGTGATTAAGTCGGTCTTTTAATTTCAAAATTCTTTCGGCGTGGATCTTGATGTCGCTGGCTTGTCCTTGTGTTCCGCCCATTACCTGATGAATCATAACTTCGCTGTTCGGCAAACAAAATCGTTTGCCTTTCACGCCGGCAGTCAGGAGCACGCAAGCCATACTGGCGGCCATGCCGATGCAGATGGTGGAAACATCCGGTTTGATATATTGCATTGTGTCGTAAATCGCCAGTCCGGACGTAACTGACCCGCCTGGAGAGTTGATATATAATTTGATGTCTTTAGTCGGATCTTGATTTTCTAAAAACAGCATCTGGGCGATGACCGTGTTGGCAACACCGTCGTCAATTTCACTTCCCAAAAAGATAATACGGTCCTTCAGCAAGCGAGAAAAAATATCATAGGCTCGTTCGCCGTAGCTGGTTTTTTCGATTACCGTAGGTATTAGATGCTGAGATCGGATGTTAGGCATAATTAGAATTTAAAATACTAATATACGAATAGAGTACTAATGATACTAATGTATACTAATATCTAGTACTAAATATTATTTTATACTGTTTCGTTGTTTTTTTCAATAGTCTCCCAAACTTTCTCCAGAGCCTCATCCATTCCGCCGTCAATTAAAAACCCTGCCGCTTTTTTGTGTCCGCCGCCGCCGAGAGATGAGGCGATTAAAGAGACATCAAAATCATCGCGGGTGGTGCGAAAACTACCTTTTATTTTTCCATCTTCGGTTTCTTTCAAAACCAATGACGCGCGGCCTTCGTTGGTATTATTCAAAAAATTGGCGATGCCTTCGCTTTCGGTTTCGCCGGCATTGCGCTCTTTCAAATCTTCTTGAGTAATAAAAGTATAAACAATATCCAAACTTTCTTTTTTGGTTAAACGCGACAACGCCACACCCCAGAGTTTCAGAGATTCAATCGGTTTGTCGCGCAGGAACCAACTTTTAATCAGATTGAAATTCGCGCCTTGGCGGATGAGCTCGCTCGCGACTTTTAATGAATGTTCGGTAGTGCCCGGATTGGAAAAATTTTCCGTGTCGGTAATCAAACCGGTTAAAAGCGAGAGAGCCATGTTTTTGGTGATTTCAATATTATTCTGGCGAAAGAAAAAATGCAAAACCTCGGCGGTTGAAGACGCGGTCGGGATAACTAAATTATGGCGGCCGAATTTTTTATTGCTGATGTGATGATCAATATTAATAATAACAGTTTGCGGTGATAAATTTTTTGTGTAGGACTCAATCCCCGCGTAATTCAAATCACCGGAGTCCAATACTATCACCGCATCATATTCAGCGGCTTTCCAAATGTTTGGGTTAGTGGAAACTTTGATCAGGTGCGGGAGATTGGCGAGTCGCGGGGCAGCCGAGGTCAGACAAAAGACGTCATGCGGCTTGGCGATGTTTTGTAAAAAATATGAAAACGCCGAAACCGAGCCCATAGCATCGCCGTCCGGCTTTTGGTGCGGTATAAGAAGAATCTTCTTCGCGTTCAGGATTTCATTGTGGATTTGTTTGGCGATTCTTTGCATAGTGGGTGTAGGGTGTAAGACGTAGGGCGTAGGATTTTTTGTAAGACCGACGGTTGAGTATATAATATCAGCAAGAAACTGTCAAGTATTGACAAAACTATCAAAATGTGGTATAATTGGTTGTTGTTTATAGTTATAATTTTAGCATAATTTAGATAAAACTACCCGATAGCAAGTTATTTTTAATAATTTTCTGTCGGGCGGTTTGATGCATTTCGCATCTTTGGAGGTCGCCATGGAAACTACGGATAAAAGGTCCAAAGCGGACTTGCACAAACTGTGGTTGGCTCAAGGCATAGCCACACTGACCATTCTGGTGTCGTTTTTCTTTTGTCGCAAAGTACTCAACATGGAGATGAAGCTGACTCTCGGCCCCTTCATTGTCATCCAAACCTGCGTAGAAGTCATTGTCTACCGGTTTTTCGACAAGGCTTTCGCCGTCTGCCTTTTCTCCGCTTACTGCGTCGCTATAGTCGCTTTTATTGCCGCAGTAGAACCTTTCACCACGCCACTCATTCTTTCTCTCACAATCTGTGTCTTCGCCTTCGCCTTTCTTGGCAGTAAGGAAAACGGAGTGTCGACAGGGTGGGCGCTGGTACTGACAGTAACACAAGGAGCCGCGACGTTCATCCCCATCAAATATCTCCTTCATTATTATAATGGAGGAGATTGAGATGGGCAGGGGATTTTACTTCTATAAAAAAAGTTGTATAATGGATACAACTTTTTATGTTTATTTAGTATTTGTTTTTCGCGGTTTTCATCTTATGAATCTTTTTAAAGAAGAAAAACGGAGTGTTGTATATGTTTTTATTGACGCCTCAAATTTGTGGCAGGCGCAGAAAGCCAAAGGCAGATTTTTTGATGTGTTGACGATAAAAGAAGATGTTTGGGGAAGGCAATTGCAACACCGTAAGGAATTCTAAAATGCAAACCACCCTCCGCGAGGAAGGTGGTTCTTGGATGTAAAACCCTATTGGTCTATGGCAGACCAATAGACAGATATAATATAACACATTTCAAAAAAAAGTCAATACCTGTGGATAATATGTCAATAGGGTGATAAAATGGAGTGGTTAATCTATGTTTCTCAAATCCATCGAACTTCACGGTTTTAAGTCCTTTGCCCAGAAGGCGGTTTTGGATTTTGTGGCGCCTAAGGACGGAAAAAACAGTATCACCGCGGTGGTGGGGCCGAATGGGAGCGGCAAAAGCAATATCGCGGACGCGATCCGTTGGGTGATGGGCGAGCAGAGTATGAAAACTTTGCGCGGAAAAAAGGGCGAGGATGTTATTTTTGGCGGTTCAGACGCCAAAGGCCAGATGGGCATAGCGAGCGTGACAATGATTTTGGACAACAGCGATCATCGCGCGCCGATTGATTATGATGAATTGGTAGTAACCCGCCGTTATTATCGTTCCGGCGAGAGCGAATATTTGGTTAATGGCAATACGGTAAGATTATTGGATTTGCAAATTCTTTTGGCCCAAGCCCAGTTCGGTCAGGGCGCTTACAGCGTTATCGGGCAGGGAATGATTGATCATTTGCTTTTGCACACGCCGCAAGAACGAAAGGCGTTTTTTGACGAAGCCGCCGGGATTAAAGAATTTCAAATCAAACGCCACCAAGCGATTTTAAAATTATCGCGCACCAAAGAAAATATCACGCAAGCGGAAATGTTGTTGACTGAAATTGAACCGCGTTTGCGGACTTTGTCGCGCCAAGTGAAAAGATTGGAGCGCCGGCAAGAAGTGGAATTGGAATTGCGTGAAACGCAGGAACAATATTATTTTACGCTTTTTTCGCACAACCACGAACAATTATCAGTATTAAATACCGAGTTGATCAAAATTGAGCAAGAATATAACGAAGCGCATAGTCATTTGCAAACATTGCAAAATGAATTAGCGGCTTTAGCCAAAGAAGGCTCGCGTCAGGAACAATTTGTTGTTCTGCAAAATGAGTATCAAGATTTATCACGGCAAAAAAATCAATTGGAACGGGAGCGCGCGATATTGCAGGGAAAACTGCAGACCGAATATTCCAAAGCCGGCAAACAAAATATCGGCTGGCTGGAAAATAAAATTGAAAATTTGAAAACAGCGGCGGAGAGATCAGCGCGGGAACTAAAAGAAGCGGAATCAGCGGTTGAAAAAACCGGCGCGGAAATTTTAACCAAAAAACAGCTGATGGATAAATTGCTGGTAGAAAAAACCGAAGCAAAAGGCCAGCTGGCGAATTACGAGCAAAGTTTAACACAATTAAAAGGCGAACAATCATATTGGCAATATGCCGGACTAAAAGCCGTGCAAGCGGTGTTGGAAGAGCGGCATCGGCTTGGCGCGATTTATGGCACGGTGGCGCAATTGGGCGAGGTGGATGAAAAATATCGTTTGGCTTTGGATGTGGCGGCCGCTTCTCATTTATCCTCGGTCGTCGTTGACAGCGACAGAACCGCGCAAGCCGGTATTGAATATTTGCGTCAGCACCAGTTAGGCGTGGCGACATTTTTGCCACTGAATAAAATTAAACCGCGTTTAAAGGCAAACGATATTCAGGATTTGAAAAATCGCGATGGCGTGTTTGGTTTGGCATCGGAATTGGTGTCTTTCGACAGTCGGTTCGCTGATATTTTTTCTTACGCGTTAGGCAATACTTTAATTGTGCGGGATTTAGAGGTCGCGCGAGAAATCGGCATTGGTCGGATTCGCATGGTTACTTTGGCGGGCGATGTTTTGGAAACCAGCGGTAGTATGAAAGGCGGTTATCGTCAGGCGGAGAAGCACCGCGGTTTAGGATTTTCGCAGGGCAGTTCGCCATATCTTTTGCAGAATAATATTTTAGACAGCGAAGAAAAAATGACTGGGTTGCAAAATCGTTTAACGCAAAATGAAACAGATTTGAATCAAGCGCAGGTCGAGCTTACCACTTGCCAATCTCGCGCGCAGATTGCCGTTAGCCGAGCGGATATTTTAGGCGCTGCCAAACAAGAAACCGATCGGGAGCTGGCGATGTTGGAACAAGAGTTGTCGCTTTGCGCCATGAGTCCGGAAGAATTTAACGCCAGTTTGAAGACAATCGCGAGTCAAAAAGAAGAGTCAGATCAGTCAATCGTTGGTTTAGACAAAAAACTAGAGTCAGTCCAAAAGAAAATCGCGACGTTTAATAATGAAGAAGAAAAAAAGAAACAGCGGATTTTTTCTTTACAGGACGCGATGCAGGCCGAACAAGAGGCGGTTAGTAAGATCATTGAGAACAGAAATTTGAAAAAAATAGAAGCCGCCAAATTAGATACCAAGCTGGAGGACTTGACCAACGAGATTTATCAGGAAATTCAAACCACGCCGGATTCTTTGCGCGAGCGTGGTATTCAGATTTTATTGCCGCAAGATTTGGAAGAGGCGCAAGTAAAAATTCAAAAATTAAAATACCAGTTAAGTTTGATTGGCGGTATTGACGAGGAAGCGGCAGTGGAGTATAAAGAAACAAAGGAAAAATACGAACATTTGACCGCGCAATTGGATGATTTGGGGAAAGCTTTCGCGGATTTGGAACAAATGGTGGTTGAGCTTGACGAGCTGATGAAGAAAAAGCGCGGAAAAGCGTTTAAAGAAATTCAGAAAGAATTCGCGCGTTATTTTGCCATGCTGTTTGAGGGCGGCAAGGCCGAATTAGTTGAATTGTATGGCGAGGAAATAGAGGCGGAGAGTGAGATTGACATTGCCGATGCGCAAATTGGCGCGGAGCAAGTTGACCGGATTGGTCTTAAAAGTGTGACAGCGGAACCCGCAAAGAAAAAGAAGCAGATTTTAATGGGAATAGATATCGTCGCTTGCCCGCCAGGGAAAAAGATTAAAAGCGTTCAGGCTTTATCCGGCGGAGAGCGTACCATGACATCAATCGCTTTAGTTTGCGCGATTTTAAACACAAATCCTTCGCCGTTTGTTGTCCTGGATGAGGTTGAGGCGGCGTTAGACGAAACCAATACCATGCGGTTGAATCGTATTTTGCATGAATTATCTTATAAATCGCAGTTTGTTTTAATCACTCACAATCGCGTCACCATGCACGCGGCCGACGCTTTGTACGGCGTGACCATGGGCGAGAGCGGAGTCAGTCAGCTGGTGAGCGTTAAACTTAATGAAGCGGTAAAAGCATTATGAACGCGATAATTTTGTGCGGAGGGCTGTCTACTCGTCTAGGGGATATTACCAAAAGCGTGCCCAAGATTTTGCTTGAGATAGGCGGCAAAACTGTTTTGGATTGGCAATTGGGAAAATTAAAATCTATTGGTATTAAAGAAGTAGTTTTAGCAGCCGGCCACTTAGCCGGAGTTTTAAAAGACACGGTTGGTTTTTCTCGATTGGGTTTGGAATTTATTTACGCGATTGAAGACAAAAGATTAGACACCGGCGGAGCGATTAAACATGGTTTGGAATATGTTTTACATCCTGACGAGCCTACGATTATTTTGAACGGCGATGTTTTGACTACGGTTAATTTATCAAACATGGTTTCGTATTTAAAACCAGAGAGCGAGGGAATAATTTTAGGTTCATTTGTGGATGATGTCGCGAGCTATGGCACTTTGGTTTATGATAAAAATTATCATCTACAAGAGTTTAAAGAAAAAGAAGGCATTCATCAACCAGGCTATCAAAATGGCGGGATTTATATTTTTAATCCGCGGATCAAAAAATATTTTCCGGAGCGTGAAGAATTCAGCATAGAATACGACGTATTTCCCAATACGAAAGATTTGTATGTTTATGAATCTGACCGGCCGTGGATTGATATCGGCGTGCCGGAAAGGTTAGGATGGGCGAAGGAGAATTGGCGAGTGTTTTTATAATTTAAAATGTAAAAGTCAAAAATTAAAATAAATGATTTTAAATTTTTATTTAATAGTATGATGGATTCAGAAGGCAGGACTACTCCGCCTCCAGACAGGATTAGAGCGTCGGAAGAACATGAAGCTTTGCGGCAGTTTGATTCCGGTTCGGCACAGATTGAGTCGCCGCGTCATCCGCAACAGGACTATTGCAAAGTATCGCCTCCTTTTGAGGGACAGACGTATTTGGTCGCTATGGTGGCAGACGGTGTGAGCAGTACCGCCAGCGCGGCCGAGGCTTCGCGTTCAGCAGTAGAGTGGTTTGTTCGGGAGTTGCAGAAGAGGGTAGAGAAAGAAGAAATCGACAAAGAGGTTGTGGAAAACACAATCCGGCTGGTTAATATTTTTTTGTTATCGGAGGCCGATAGAAAAAGCAGAGATATTGAGGATGATATGCGAGAAAAAGGGGCTCATTTGGATAGTTATAATTTGGCTTATAACTCCGACATGTTCACGACTTTTGTCGGTATAGTGATTATCGGAGATAAGGTAATATCCGTGTATCTCGGTGACAGCCGATTGTATTTGTATAGCGGCGGCCAGTTGGCGCGCATGACAGAGGACGAGACAAAGGCGGAGGAATTAAAATCACGCGGTGTTACCAAGATAACCAAGAAAGATGAAAGTATTTTGACGAATTGTTTGGGAGCTGATGACGCTGAACCGGTGTTGGATGAGTATGAAGTTGGCCGCGGTGACACTTGGCTTTTGGTTTCCGACGGAGTTTATCATGTCTTGTCTGACGAGGAATTAAAACAGATTTTGAGCCAATCAAAAGACGCGCAGTCGCTTGCTAATGATATTATTGAGGCGGTGAAAGCCAAAGGCGTGGTGGATGACACGACGGCGGTGGTGGTGAAGGTGAAGTGAGTGATTGGAGATAAAGGAGATAGGATATAGGCACTGAAAAAGCGTCTTTTTATCTCTTATCTCTTATTTCTTATTTATCGTATTGTGTCCATAAAAAAAATCTTCTTAATTGTCACTCTACTATGTTTACTCTTCATAGCCTGGTTTTTGTATTCCGAAATTTACACCACCGAGGCGCAGGTGGGGGCAGGCAAAGTTGTATTTGAAGTTAAAGCCGGCGAGAACGTGACAGAGCTGGCCGAACGATTAGAAATTGAACAAGTTATTAGAAGCGCGTGGCTGTTTAAAAAATATTTGGTTTGGCAAGGACTTGATAAAAAAATAAACTTTGGCGAGTTTGAATTAGTTGCGCCGATTACTCTGGCGCGAGTGGCCGATGTGTTGAGCCGGCCAGGGTTGAATGAAAGAGAAATTACGATTATTCCCGGGTGGACTATCCGCGATATCGCGCAGTATTTTGAATTTAACGGCATGTTTCAGGCCGAAGAATTGACCGAGCTGGTCGGTTTGCCGGCGGTGAGTTATAAAAATTGGAAAGAAGGCGCGCCAAAGTTGAGTTCAGATCCTTCGGCTTCCCTCGGTCCATCTCGGGACGGGTCGCTCAGGACAGATCTGGAAATTTTGGAAGATAAGCCGTGGTATGTGAGTTACGAAGGATATTTGGCGCCGGAAACTTATCGGATTTATAAAAACGCGAAGCTTGAAGATATTGTCTTAAAATTAATTCAACAGCGCGAGCAAGAAATTACCGATGAGATGCGGCAGGAAATGGGGAAACAAGGAAAGAGTTTTTATGATATTTTAATTATGGCCAGTATTTTGGAGCGTGAAGTAAAGTCGGAAAAAGATAAGCGTTTGGCCGCGGATATTTTGTGGAGGAGGTATAATAAAAACTGGGCATTGCAGGCGGATTCAACTGTGCATTACGCGGTAAATAAAAGCGGAGATGTTTTCACCACCAAAGAAGATCGCGACAGCAACTCGCCGTGGAATACTTACAAATATCCGGGCCTGCCGCCAAGTCCGATCAGCAATCCGTCTTTGGAATCAATCAAAGCCGCGTTATATCCGGAAAAGAATGATTATTGGTACTTTTTGACCACCCCGGAGGGTGAAGTTAAATACGCGAAAATTCTAGATGAACATAATGCGAACAGAGTGGAGGTGTACTAGGCTGACAATGCTTACTAGGCTTACAAGGCTGACAATACGATATGCAGGATTATCATAATTTGTTGGTTTGGAAAAAAGCGTTAGAGTTTGTGAAATTAGTTGTAGGAATAGCCAGCGTTGTTTACACTTTTGAAAGTCATTGCGAGCCTTCGCAGGCGAAGCAATCCACACCGTTATCGCGTTCTAATGCGATTGCTGGATTGCGGAGCCTGTCTCGAGTGAATGTGAGGGATCGCGCGAGCTCCTCGCAATGACAGATTAGCCGTTTAACAGTTGTGAAACTGTATACAACGCTATTAAATCTTACATTTAAACTTATTAAATCGGTTCAATAGCTTTGTAAGCCTTGTCAGCCTCGTAAGCCTCGTAAGCATTTATGTTAGCCAAAGATTTTGATTACAATTTACCTTCCGAATTAATCGCGCAAACACCAACAAATCCGCGCGATTCTTCGCGGCTGATGGTTGTTGATAGAAAAACCCAAACGATTGAACATCGCCATTTTTATGATATTATTGATTTTTTTAAAAAAGGCGATTTGATTGTTTGGAATAATTCTAAAGTTTTTAAGGCCAGATTGTTTGGGAAATTAACCACGATTGACGATCAAGAATTATTTGAACACAAAAAATTGATTGAAATATTTTTAATCAGGCCGATGGAAAACGAGGGAGTGTGGAAAGTATTGGCGAAGCCGGGGAAACATGTTGAACCTGGGATGAGAGTTAGATTCGCGCCGGATTTTTATTGCGATGTGGTAGTGAAAGAACCGACAGGTGAGATTTTGGTTCAGTTTGTTGATTCAGAAGAGCAAGTGAGAGAAAAGGCGAATAAATACGGCCACATTCCGGTGCCGCCGTATATTAAAGACGAGCCGCACGAGTTAGAGAGTTACCAGACCGTTTATGCCAAATACGAGGGTTCGGTCGCGGCGCCGACAGCCGGGTTTCATTTTACGCCGGAGTTGATTCAAAAGTTGCGGGACAAAGGCGTTGAGTTCGCGGAAATAACTTTGCATGTCGGGCTCGGTACTTTTTTACCGGTTAAATCCGAACGCGTGGAAGATCATACTATGCACAGCGAATGGGTGGAGCTGGACGAAGAAAACGCGGAGAAGATTAATTTGGCGAAGGAAGAAGGGAGAAGAGTTATTGCTATTGGGACCACGACGGTGAGAACACTTGAGGGAGTGGCTGGATTAAATAATAAAATAGATAGAGATAATGTAGAGATAAATGGAAATAGCTATACATTTTTAGTTAGAGCGTATAAAGGCGACATCAACATCTTTATCAAACCAGGCTTTGAATTCAAGGTGGTTGACGCGATGATTACGAATTTTCACTTGCCGAAGTCAACGCTTTTGATGTTAGTTAGTTCATTTGCTTGCGACACACAGTTTATGTTAGAATCTTATCAGAAAGCAGTGGAGGAGAAATATCGGTTTTATAGTTTCGGGGACGCGATGCTAATCAAGTAGGTGGAAATTCCATTGTGGATAAAGAACTTGACAGTATCATTAGTCCGTGGTATCGTATAAATGTGTATCAGACGACGAACCGTATCCAAAACGGATCAGGAAGAACCCCAACAGGGTTTTTCTTTTTATGTTATAATATTTCCCGTGACTGGAGAGTATTGCCTGTGGGACAGGACGTTGTCTGATACACAACTGATCCGCCAAAAGCGGATACGGTTCAACTCCGTTGCTCTCCGCACCGGAACACCCGGCGTCTGCCGGGTGTTTTGTTTGCTAATTTTTAATTTTAAGCGGATTAAAGTTGGTATTTGTGTCATAATAGTCCACCTCTTCTCTTTTTTTCAACCACCCAGCAACACGATAAGTGACAGGCAATAAAATTATCTCCACCAAAATTTTGAAAATATAATTTGATACCCAAATAATCCAAATCAAATTCCACGGCAGGACGCCGGCGAAGGCGATTAGTAAAAAGACAGTGGTGTCAAAAAATTGTCCGACTACTGTTGATCCAATCGTCCGCAACCACAGAAATTTTCCATGCGTCTTTATTTTTATTTTCGCCAAAATATAACTGTTTAAAAATTCACCGATTAAATACGCGCACAAACTGCCCAGCACGATTCTTGGCACTACGCCAAGGATTGACTCAAACGCGGCTTGATTGCCCCAGTCCAGCGCTGGCGGGAGTTTCTGCACCACCCAAAAAGTTATTACCATCAGCAGGTTCATCGCGAAACCAATCCAAATTACCCGTCTTGCTCGCGCGTAGCCGTATACTTCGGTCAGAATATCCCCGAAGATGTAAACGAGAGGAAATAAAATCGTCCCGCCGTCAAAACTAAACCAGCCGAGCGAAAGTATTTTTGTGCTGGTGATGTTGGATAAAATTAGCACGACGGCGAAAGCAGTGGTGATGAGGTCGAGATGTTTGAATGTTTTCATAGTTTGAAAGTTTTGCAGTTATTGTGCTTCTCGTTTGTATTCAATTCAAAAAAATCACATACCAAAATTCTTGTCTTTTATTTCCAATATGGTCCATTTACCCCACTTTTTTTCTGCGGAGTATGTAGTAGCAGCCCCCCACACCCCCCTTTCGTTTAGGTAATAGCCAATTACAATAGACGCTTCATTGTTGCTTATTTTTATTATTGACAAGATTTCTCCCATATTTTTAACGTCTGCCCGCTTATTTACAGTAGCTATGAGACCTTCTGCATCCTTTTTTGAAAAACCGCTTTCAGCTATGACAGATTCGATGCTGGTGGAGTATTTTTTGGTTTCGTCATTGCGAGGCACAGTTCGTAGGGTAACTAACAGCGCTACCAACAAAAGAGTCGTCGCCAAGATTACAGAGCCAAATAGTTTTTTTAAATTTCTCGGCTTTTTTATGTCTGCATCCATAGTTTAAAATTAAAAAGTTAATTTTTGAATTACTAAATTGTTACCTGAATTGTAGCATAATCAGCTATTTGTGTAAATTCGCTGGGGTTGACAAATGGGGTAAAATGTGCTATAATATATTCATTAATACATATAAAATCAAAAATATGGGCAGATTTCATAATGAATGGGGAGAAGCGAAAAATGTTAGAAGCAGAAAACCCGGAGAGTCTGATTATGTGCCGGTGGAGGAAATACCGGACGAAGGTAAAGACCCGGAGAGTTTGTTAATCGCGCGAGAAGATCGTGGCGGAGAAAATGATGAGTTGCCAGATATGAGGCGACATAAAGAAGCGGTTGGGTCGATGCACGGTGACCGTGATGGTGGCGTTGGCGAATCAAACCCAACAGTTGAAGGTTTAAGAAAATCCGCAATCGTAAAAGGCGCGGTTTATCACAGTGTCTTGGAACGAAGATCCTGCGAGTCAGAAAAAAGAGGAAAGGGCGGCAAATTAAACAAACCAGTAAGGGACAGAGGGGAGTTGAAAAAAGCAGCTTAGAAAATTAATTTAGATTTAAGTCTGAATTTTTTATCGTCAGTTAAATCCACTCTTTTTTTAATTCTAAAAATTTATTATCTTTGATTGCTTGTCTAATTTCTCGCATTAGGTTTAAAAAGAAATGCAGGTTGTGAATCGTGGCGAGGCGGTAGGCGAGGAGCTCTTCGGCTTTGAAGAGGTGGTGGAGATAGGCGCGGGTGTAATTTTTACAAGTTGAGCAGGTGCAGAGTGGATCGATTGGAGATTTGTCATCGCGGTATTTTGCGTTGTTTATGTTGATACGATGTTTGTTGCCGTTATCGCGAGCCTCGAAGAGGCGTGGCGATCCAAACTGGATTGCTTCGTCGCTCGTCCCTCGCTCCTCGCAATGACAGAAGAGCGCTCCATTCCGCGCCATGCGAGTGGGCGCGACGCAGTCAAACATATCAACGCCGCGTTCAACGACTTCAAATAAATCAGACGGGGAAAAACCGACCCCCATGGTGTAGTGCGGCTTGTTTTTGGGAATTATTGGATTGACCCAGTCCAATATTTTTTTTGTCGCGTCCATATTAAAACCGACTGATTCGCCGCCGATGGCGATGCCGTCAAAGTCCATTGCCGAAATGGCGCGGGCGGATTCTTCGCGAAGTTCTTTGTGATTTGCCCCCTGAATTATACCAAACAAAAATTGTTTGTTTTTACCCGCCTGCCATGACTTGCCGTCAGGCATGTCGGGCAGGTGTTTTAATGTTTTAATGTTTTTATGATATGTGAGACAGCGTTCGGCCCATTTGTGCGTGCGCTCCATTGCCTCGCGGGTGTATTTTTCATCAGCGTCATCCGGAGTGCATTCGTCAAAAGCCATGATAATATCCGCGCCGAGTTTGTGTTGAATTTCAATCGCGGATTCGGGAGTGAAGCGATGCGTGCTTCCATCCAAGTGAGAAGTGAAAGTAACTCCCTCGTCATCAATTAATGCCAATTTTCCTTGATCCTTATAATAATCCGGATTTCCGGATAATCCAGATTTACAGATATTTTTTGACAGACTAAAAACCTGGAATCCGCCGCTGTCGGTTAAAATCGGGCGATTCCAGTTCATGAATTTATGAAGGCCGCCGCAGTCGTTGATTATATCTTCTCCGGGGCGGAGATGCAGATGATAGGTGTTTGCCAAAATAATTTGCGCGTCAAGATTTTCCAGATCGGCGCTGTCCAAACTTTTAACTGTCGCCTGCGTGCCGACCGGCATAAAAACCGGCGTTTCAATGTCGCCGTGAGCGGTGTGGATTACTCCGGTTCGCGCGAGGGAGTGTTTGTCTTGGTGGGTGATGGTGAAGAAAGACATAGCATTTAGGGCGTAGGACATAGGATATAGGATGTAGGATGCAAACAGCTTATCAGTCTTTGACTAAAAAATCAAGATATTTTAATATAGATGTATATGAAAAGATATTGGCTGATAAATTTAATCTGTATTGTTTTGAGCGCGGGTTTTTTATTTGGGATGGTGTGGGTGTGGAGGGGGACGGATGAGATAGATTATGAAGCGGAATTAAGAATAGCGAATAGTAAAATTGAAAATGTAAAAATCAAAATGGAAAATAATGTCGCGCGTGTTAATGCGGCATTGCCGCCGCAATATTTTATTTCCGTTCCTTTCACTTCCCAAGCGCCGGAGAAAAATTGGGAACAGCCGTGGCAGGACGCGTGCGAGGAGGCGGCGGTATTGATGTTAGACGCGTATTATAAAAATTATAATTTGAGTCCGCTGTTCGCGAAAGATGAAATTTTGAAAATTATTAAATGGGAGGAAGAGAGAGGTTGGGGAAGCAGTATTGAGATTGAGAAGGTGAGAGAGTTGGTAGAGCGATTTGTGTTACTGAATCACACCATCACCACATCACTACATCACGCGCGAATTGTGAATGATCCGACTGTGGAGAATATTAAAAAATTTGTCGCTAACGGACAACCGGTGTTGGTGGTCGCGGATGGAAAGGTTTTGCCGAATCCGCATTTTAGAAACGGCGGACCGGTTTATCACGCATTGATTATCCGCGGGTACACGGAAACCGAATTTATTACAAACGACCCAGGAACGCAATTCGGCAGAGGATTTAAATACAAATACAAAGATTTATTAAACGCCATTCATGATTGGAACGGCGGAGATGTAAAAAATGGAAAGCGAGCGGTATTGGTGGTGGAATGACAGCTCTGTCATTGCGAGCCTTCGCAGGCGAAGCAATCCACGGCGTGGTCACAACCTCGCGCGTTTGTGTTTGATATATTCCCACACCGCTGGAATAATAGAAATAATTATAATCAGAAGAACAATCGCCGTTAGATTATCTTTGACAAATTGGATATTGCCGAAATAATAACCGGAAAAAACAAAGATGGCAATCCAAAATATTCCGCCGATGATGTTGTAGCTTAAAAAACTAAAGTAATCCATTTTTCCAATACCGGCAACGAACGGGGCGAAAGTCCTGACAATCGGGACAAATCTTGCTAAGACGATTGTTTTTTTACCATAACGAGTAAAAAACGATTTTGTTTTTTCTATATGCGCGGGGTTGATGAATCTATCGAAGATTTTTTCTCCTAAATAGCGTCCGAGCCAATAATTCACCGTGTCGCCCAAGATTGCGGCTACGGTGAGCAGTATAAATAGGATGTATGGGTTCAGAGCGCCGGCCGCGGCGAGAGTTCCAGCGATAAATATTAAAGAATCGCCCGGGAGAAATGGCATAATTACCAATCCGGTTTCCACGAAAATAATCAGAAACAGAAATAAATAGACAAGACTGCCGTAGGTCGCTACCAACGCGGTGAGGTAGGTGTCAAAGTGGAGAATGAAATCAATGGCGGTTTTTATCATATTAAATTTTTTTATGATATAATCCTACCACAAATTAAGAGCTTTAAGCAAATTGAAAGTGTTATTTATGCCAAATTACGAAGCTGAATTAAATCAAGAACAGTTAAACGCGGTACGGAATGCCGACGGGCCGTGTTTGGTTTTGGCTGGCGCTGGGTCAGGTAAGACGCGGACGATCACTTACCGCGTGGCGTATTTGCTGGAGCAAGGCATTAATCCGGAAAATATTTTGTTGGTAACTTTTACGAATAAAGCGGCGAGAGAGATGATTGAGAGGGTGGCCACGCTTGTGAACCACCTCCCCGCCCCGATGCGAATCGGGGCACCCCTCCTTGTTAAGGCGGGGGGTATCGAACCTCTCCCCTTAACAAGGGGAGATGCCACGGCGTGGCGGGGCAGAGAGGTGGTTCGCCAACTCGCCGTTTTGCCGTGGTCCGGGACATTTCATCATATTGCCTATCGGGTGTTAAAAAAGTATTGTTCGTTTTTGGGGTATAAAAATAATTTTTCTGTTTTGGACAGCGATGATAGTTCAAATTTAATTAAACAATGCTTGAAAGACGAAGGCGTGGATCGGACACAGCGGCGTTTTCCATCGCCGGCGGTTTTGCAGTCAATCGTCAGCTACGCGCGGAATTCCGAGACGACAACAGAAGATGTTTTGAATCTAAAGTACCAGCATTTTTTGCCGTTAGCCGACAGCATTAAAAGCATCGCGGTGAATTATGAAAAAAGAAAATTAGCCGCGAATGTAATGGATTTTGATGATTTGTTGGTTAATTGGTTAAAATTGCTGCAACAATCGGAAAAGATTCGGCAAAAATACCAAGAGCAGTTTCAATATATTTTAGTTGATGAATATCAGGATACTAACAAAATTCAAGCGTCAATTATCCGTTTGATCGCCGCCAAACATCGCAATTTGCTGGTTGTCGGCGACGACGCGCAGAGCATTTACAGTTTCCGCGCGGCGGAGGTTAAAAATATTTTGGATTTTGAAAAAGAATATCCTGACGCGAAGATTTTTCGTCTGGAAACCAATTATCGCTCCACGCCGGAGATTTTGAATTTGGCGAATAACATAATTTCCAACAACATCAACCAATACCAAAAAGAATTGAAGAGCGTGCGGGAAAAATTTGTTCGGCCGGAAGTCCACTCGTTTGATACCAATGACGAGGAAGCTGTTGCCATCGTCAGCCGGGTAGAGGAGTTGTTTGGCGAGAGGGTGGAGCCGAAAGATATCGCGGTTTTATTCCGCGCCGCGCATCATTCGCAAGCGCTGGAAATGGAACTGATAAAACACGGCATCGCTTATGATTATCGCGGCGGCGTGCGGTTTTTTGAACGCGCGCATGTCAAAGATGTTTTGGCCTATTTGCGGATATTAAATAATTCCACAGATACGGTCGCGTGGCAGAGAGTTTTAAATATGCAGGTGGGGATTGGAGAGGCGACGATTGAAGTGATTTTAGAGAGACTTAGGACGTATGACATAGGACGGATGATTGAATATTTACCGGCGAGAGCCAGTGTCGGGTGGAATGATTTTTTGCAGGTTTTTCAGCCTCTGCAAAACACGGTTGATGTTGGCGTTGGTGGTAAGATTCGGATTATTATGGAAAGTAAATACGCCGAATATTTAGAAAATGAATATCCTGATTATCGGGAGCGGCTGCAGGATTTGGAACAGTTGGCGAAATTCGCGGATCAAGCCGAGGATTTAGATCAATTCTTAGCCGAGTCAAGTTTGCAAGAGGGGTTTCAGACTTCAGACTTCAGACTTCAGACTTCAGCCCCAGACGGACAACCGAAGACTGAAGACAGAAGTCTGAAGTCCAAGATAGTTCTTTCCACCATTCATCAAGCCAAAGGTTTGGAGTGGCAGGCAGTATTTATTATTAATGTTTCCAATGGTCAATTTCCGAATGATCGCGCGGCGCGCGAGGATAATGGAATAGAAGAAGAGCGGCGATTATTTTACGTGGCGGTAACGCGCGCGAAAAAACATCTGCAAATCAGTTATTTAATGTCTGGAAGTTTCGGCGGTTCAATCGGCGGACCAAGTTTGTTTGTCAATGAAATCAATAAAAATTTGGTTGACGCGGATCTGCGCGGCGCGGTGTTTAATGACAACGAGCTGGAAGAAATTATTTATATTGACGAAGAAAAACCAAAACGGCAATTTAAGCCCGGGAGTTTTTTGCGGGATGTCGATGATCTTTGATCTATACAAGCTATTGACAAGATCCAACTATTCTGGTACTATATATACAGTGATGTATAGGTAAGGAAGTGTTCAAGACCTAAGGAAGACCTCAATCGCGAGATGGAGGTCTTTCTTTTTTTGCTCACCAGAAATGTTCTTTGTGAAGTAATACATGCAGCAACTGGAGGTTTTGTGTTCGAGTTATATTTTTTTTAGTATTATTCCAACCACGCCATACGCAGTTTCGTCTTGTTTGCTATAAAATCTGTAATAGACATCCACAGCCTCATCAATATTGTTTTTGTCAGGTAAAACATTATTTACACCTTCTACCATTATCATCTCTCGAAAATTTTTGTAGGTATTTTTTTTAATTATTTTAAAATTTGCTTGGCCGTTGATCTCCAAAATGTCGCCAACTTCCAACTCCAAAAATTTGTCTTTGTTTAAACGGCCTTCAACGGTTTTTTCACCAGACATAATATAACTAAAATATGGTTCTTGCACGCTTATCTTTATTATTTTCATAAAAGTATTTCTGTTAAGTTTGCGGTTAAATATTACCTTTTTTTATATTATATCACACATCATATTCTTGTCATTTTTGCCCTCATCTGCTATATTATCTCCGTAGCGGCAGAGGGCCTTTACATCACCAATGGTATTGAGGCTTCCTCCTCGCTGCTACATAAAAGGCGCCACTTTGGGTGGTGTTTTTTAATTTGTTGCGAGCGAGACCCCCTCCTGCACCTCCCCCTATTGAAGGGGGAGGGATAAGAGAAGTATTGATACTTTGGCGGATTGATGTTATACTTTGGCTATTCTTATTTATTACTTATGCGCGAATTGTTTCAAGTGGTTTTAACCCAGCCGATGTTCAACGCTTTTGTCGGTCTGTATAATTTAATTCCCGATGTCGGCGTGGTTATTTTGATTATCACGGTTTTAATTAAACTGGCCCTGTATCCGTTGACGGCGTCGTCAATTAAATCCCAAAAAGCTCTGACTGATCTCCAGCCAAAATTGGACGTGATTAAAAAAGAGTTCAAAGATGATAAACAGCGGTTGGCGCAGGAGACGATGAAGCTGTATAAAGAAAACAAAGTGAATCCGATGGCTTCTTGTTTGCCATTGTTGATTCAATTGCCGATTTTAATCGCGTTATATTATGTTTTGCAGAGAGGTTTAACAGCCACTAATTTTGACACGCTCTATTCTTTTGTGAAAAGCCCAGATCAAATCAATACTATCTCCGTAGGTTTGGTTGACTTAAAAAATTCAAACATTATTCTCGCGGTTTTGGCCGGCGCGGCGCAGTTTTGGCAGGCCAAAATGATGATGCGCAAGAAAGCGCCGAAAGAAGCGGGCGAGGGCGCTAAAGACGAGAATATGATGAGCATGATGAATAAGCAGATGCTGTATATGATGCCGATTATGACCGTGTTTATTGGCATGAAATTGCCGGGTGGGTTAACGCTTTACTGGCTGTTGTCAACGGTGTTGACGGTGGCGCAACAGGCGGTGGTATTTAAACACCAGAAGTCATAAAGTCCGTAAAGTCTATAAAGTCGCGACCGTATGCGGATAACATATAAACAATTAAAAAAACTTCCGGTGGAGACCAAGAGCGGGAAGTATCTAGGCCGGCTTCGCGATATAGTCTTTGAAATTGACGAACAGATAGTTGTTCAATATGGAGTGAGTCCGTCGTTATTGAGCGGAAAAAAATATTTAATCAGCCGCGAGCAGGTGTTGAACATCAGCGCGGAGAAAGTAGTTGTTGATGATAGTGTGATGAGAGTTAATGATAAAATTAGTGTTGAAAACGACTTGTCGATTGGCAAGGTTGAGGTGGAGGGGGCGGTGATGAGAGAATAAAAATAAATAGATAGAGATAAATTGAGATAAGAGATAAAAAAGATAATGTGTTTGGCGTCAATTGGCGCTTTTTGTTTTTTGGGGCTTTTAGAGTAAACTATAGATGGTATGGATGAGGAATTTAGAAAATCAATTTTGCGGACGCTGGCGTATTTTGATATTTTTGATTATCCGCTGACGAAAGAAGAATTGCGCCGTTTTGGCATTGATTACACTGATTATGACGGAGGTTACGCTGATTTTTTGTTACGTTTGGAACAATTAGAGCGACTTCAGCAAATTCAACACAAACACGGCTTTTATTTTTTACCAGGCCGCGAGGCGATTGTTGGGGCAAGACAAGACAAGATTAAAATTATTGAGCAGAAAATGAAAATAGCCGTAAAGGGGATTAAGAAGATCCGCTGGGCGCCATTTATCCGCGCGGTTTTTGTCTGCAACACGGTCGCTGGCGGCTTCGCTGACGAAAAAAGCGACATTGATGTTTTTGTGGTGGTCAAAGCGGGACGGATTTGGCTGGCGCGCGCGTTAGCCACATTGACTTTGAGTTTATTCAGGATGAGGAGAACCAAAAGAAAAATTAAAGATCGGATTTGTTTGAGTTTTTATGTTACGGATGATAATTTGAATTTGGAAAAAATCGCGATTGAAGATGATGTTTATTTGAAATATTGGCTGGCGCAATTGATTCCGGTTTACGATCCGGATAACTTGCTGGCGGAAATTCAGCGCGCGAATGCCTGGGTCGGCAAGTCGTTACCTAACGCTTTCGTTTCGTTTACACCGATTTCGCGTTGGCAAGTTAAAAACGGCCGGCTGTCAATTAAGATTAAGCGAATTTTGGAAAAGATGTGGGGCGGCGGATACGGCGATTTGATGGAAGCGCAGGCGCGCGGGGCGCAGAAAGCGCGGATGGCGTTGAATTATATGAGCGCGCAAAACGAATCGGACACGCGGGTTGTTGTCAGCGATAAGATGTTGAAGTTTCATGAGAATGATATGAGAGAGGAGTATAGGGAGGAGTGGTTGGGACATAGGACATAGGGCGTAAGACGTAGGTGAAGTTAAGTCCTACGTCCTACGGCATATGTCATAAGTTTTACTATGGTATTTCAAGTAAAGAGAATCGATTTAGAATCCACTCTTTGTTTTTTCTTAAGAGCGTTTCTTTTTCTATTCCCCTGGCAGACAATTTGGATTTATCGGGAGATTTTTGTTGACGGCGTGAAAATGGAATACGCGACGTTGGGCTTTTACGCGACGGAAATTTTGCTTTGGGCGGCAGTAGTCGCATTTATTATTTGGTATTGGAAAAAATGGAAAATGGAAAAATCAAAATGGAAAATGGATTTTCGATTGACCAAAGACAGAATATTTATTTTCGCGTGTCTATCTCTTATCTCTTATCTCCTTATCTCTATTACTTGGTCAGTGGAAAAGTCTTTGGCTTTACAACAATCCTTGCGTGTCATGGAAACGTTCCTCTTGTTTTTCATGTTCGCTCTTGGTCCGCTCAAATTCAGCGAGGCGGTGAAGTGGCTGGCTTTGGGCGCGGTTCTGCCGAGTTTATTGGCCATCTGGCAATTTTTTTCTCAATCAACCTTCGCTTTCAAGTGGCTGGGGTTAGCCGAACACATCGCGTCAAACCCGGGAACGTCAGTGGTTGTTGGAGAAGAGATCGGACGATGGTTGAGGGCGTACGGGCCGTTCTCTCACCCGAATGTGCTTGGCGGGTACGCGGTGATGGTGATTGTTTTGATACTGATAAGATTGAAAGATTGTAAGATTGAAAGATTGTCGTTTTATTTACTTATCTCTTATCTCTTATCTCTTATCTCTGTCGTTTTTTTCTCTTTCAGCCGGTCGGCGTTGTTAGCCATGGGAATTGCTTTATTGTTGTATTGTTTAATTGTTATTAAGCAAAAAAAATTCTTTTATCTCCTATCTCCTATCTCCTATCTCATCTTATCAACTATTATTTTGACCGCCCTACTTTTTCCCGCGCTGAAAGTCCGCGTTTTCACATCTTCATCATATGAAGTCGCTTCGGTGGCCGAACGCGCGCGGGGATTTAATGAGGGTTGGGAAATTTTTAAAACTAACAGGTGGCTGGGAGTCGGCGCCGGCAATTACACCGCGTATTTACAAAAAATTGATCCAACACGCCTGCCATGGGAATACCAGCCGGCGCATAATGTCGGGCTGCTCTTTTTGGCGGAGAGCGGGGTGGTTGGCGCGGTGTTGTTATTGTTAGTAATCATATCATTTATCATTTATCATTTATCACTTGTTAGGAATCAGGAATCAGGAATCAGGAATCAGGAAATACAGACTGATGCGCGTCAGCGCTGGAAAATAATCGTTGTGTTTTGTTATCTGGGTTTTGTGTTCTGTTATCTTATTCTCGCCTTCCTTGATCATTATTTGATTTCATCATACACCGGGTTGGTTTTAACAGGCATTTTTTGGGGTTTAGTCTTCAAAAGCGCGCGGGAAGTTGTCCCCAATTCATCCACCGCTGGTTAAAATTGGTTTGTTTTTAGCCAATATTTTTTGGGTGGTTTGCCCTTGACAAGCCATTGACACGGGTTATTTTATAGAGCATAATAGATATGTGAGAAATGCGGAACGCCAACTTTGGGTTGGTGGTACTGGTAGCTTCAAAGAGGAAAAAACAAAAGCCCAGAGTTGGCGACAGGCGCGTTGTACGCGGCAGAGATTTCGTGTTACTGACAGGCATCATGAAATCATAACTGCACGGTACTTTGAGCTTGTCTCCTACTTTGGGCTTTTTTGAACAGAAAAAGAATGCCTGCTGGAGGAGAGAAGTTTTCCCCGCATTAGCGGGGAGCTACCCCCCAAACAAAAACCATATTCTATGGGTAGTTTGCACCTCCGGTGCCCCGCGGTATAGTTTGCTGTGTTGGTGAGGCAGGTGGCGGTTTTCGGCTGATAGCCCAAAAGGCTCTCTTGGCCACAAAGCCGGGTTTGTCCAAAGGATAAAATTCCGGCGCCGCATCTGTTATTCTATGACATGGCAGACAGATAAGCCCGCGGGGTTTTGTTTTTGCTTGTGGATATGTGTGCTTGACATTTAGCACTCAATAATATAGAGTGATAGTGGTTAATTTTTAATCATTTGTTCTATGAACATAAGACCATTAGGCGATCGCGTGCTGGTCAAGCCGATTAAGGAGGAAGAAGTAACCAAATCCGGAATCGTTTTGCCGGATACCGTTGATAAAGAAAAAAAGATGGAAGGCGAAGTCGTGGCTGTTGGTCCGGGCAAGATGTTGGACAGCGGCGAGCGCGCGAAAATGGAAGTAAAAGTCGGTGACAAAGTTATTTTTGAAAAATGGGGCGGAGAGGAAGTGAAGGTGGAGAAAGAGGAGTATAAGATACTTTCAGCGGAGAAGATATTGGCGATTGTTGAGTAAATTATAAATTGAGGCTTACAAAGCTGACAAAGCTTACGAGGCTCACGAGGCCCCGATAGCATTGTAAGCCTTGTTGGCCTTGTAAGCATTTTTATTATGGCTAAGCAAATTAAATTCAATGATGACGCTCGCCAAGCATTGGTGCGGGGCGTGGATATTTTGGCCAATGTGGTCAAAGTAACATTGGGTCCGAAGGGTCGCAATGTGGTGTTGGACAAGGGCTATGGCGCGCCGACGATTACCAAAGACGGCGTGTCAGTGGCGAAAGAAATTGAAGTGGAGGATAAGTTTGAAAATGTTGGCGTGGAATTAGTCAAGGAAGTCGCCAGCAAGACAAATGATGATGTTGGCGATGGCACAACTACTGCTACAGTTTTGGCGCAGGCGATTGTTAAAGAGGGTTTGAAAAGCGTTACGGCCGGCGTTAACGCGGTTGCCTTGAACCGCGGTTTGCACAAAGCGACTGAAGCGGTAGTCAAAGAATTGAAAGAAAAAATTTCCAAAAAAGTGGAGGTTGACGAAATTGCCGATGTGGCCGCGATTTCCGCCAATGACCGCGAGATCGGCGAGAAGATTGCCGCCGCGATGAAAGAGGTCGGCAACGATGGCGTGATTACCGTTGAAGAATCGCAGTCGTTCGGCATGGAAATTGAAACCGTGAAGGGCATGCGTTTTGACAAGGGCTATG
>Ga0209343_10001150_pt1 | contig 36390 bp, 30 predicted proteins | sample RifCSPlowO2_02_FD_184026 | JGI IMG/M metagenome (GOLD analysis project Ga0209343, IMG submission 184026) | Groundwater microbial communities from Rifle, Colorado - Rifle CSP2_plank lowO2_0.2 (SPAdes) (version 2) | ecosystem: Environmental > Aquatic > Deep subsurface > Groundwater | place...
GGCCTCGTACGTCATGCAGGACGCGATCGGCAGCGCGGGCAGCATCTTCATCGCCTGGATGGTCGCCTGCTCCGCGTTCGGAGCGCTCAACGGCTACATCTTGACCGGCGGCCGCATCCTCTACGCCATCGGCCTGCAGCTGTCCAAGCGCCTGCTCGACACCAGTCGCAAGGCCAGCCGGCTGGCGTTCCTGGACGTCAGCGGCCGGATCATCCGCACCTTGCACGACCTCTGCCACGAACCCGATGCCATGTCGCATCCCCAGGGCATGCAGATCCGGGTCTCGCGCCAGGAACTGGCGCGCCTGGTCGGCTGCTCGCGCGAGATGGCCGGCCGGGTGCTCAAGCAGCTGCAGGAACAGGGCCAGCTGCACGCCCGCGGCAAGACCGTGGTGCTGCTCGACCTGAAACAGGCGAGCGGGGTAGCCGAGGCGATGGCGCTGGTGGCCGGAGCCGACGCGCTGATCGAAGGCAACCGTCCCGGCGTGATGGAACGGCTGGGCCTCGGGCCGGCGGCCAGATCGATGGCCCGCAGCCCAGCCCATTCCACGATTCACCCTTCTATGACGTCTATGCCTGCGCCGACGGTGGTTTCATCACGCTTGGCGCGCTGGAGCCGCAGTTCTATGCGCTGCTGCTGGACAAGCTCGGTTTCGCCGACGTGGACCCAGCCGTGCAGTACGACCAGGCCGCCTGGCCGGCGCTGAAAGCGCGCTTTACCGCGCTGTTCGCGAGCCGGCCGCGCGCGCATTGGTGCACCTTGCTCGAAGGCAGCGATGCGTGTTTCGCACCTGTGCTCAGCCTGGCAGAGGCCGCAGCTCACCCACACAACATGGCGCGCGGTATCTACAGTGCGGGGGCGGATGGCGCCGTGCAGGTAGCAGGCGCGCCGCGCTTCCTGCCTTTTTGCGAGGTGAAGTAGTCGGGCACCGCACCCTGCCCACCTCCTGCGGGGGAGTCCAATGGTTAGCCACTTCAAGCCGCAATTCCGCGCAGCCACCAGTGGCTGGCATGCCGGCGATCATGCGTCATATGGCTTGTTTTAATGCTTCAAATCACTTACATTTAAGTCATATCGATTAAAGTGCAAGCGATTTGGAGGGATTTATGCAGCAATATTCCGTGGGGCTCGTAGGTTATGGCCTGGGGGGTTCCGTCTTTCACGCGCCTTTGATCGCCTCGGTTCCTGGCCTGAGGCTGGCGCGTATTTCGAGTCGCAGCGCGAACCGCGATGAGGTGCGGCGCGTCTATCCCGGCGCGGTGCTGGACGACGCGCCGCAAGCCATGCTGGATGATCCAAGCATCCGCCTGGTCGTGGTGTGCACGCCCAACGCCAGCCATTACGCGCTGGCGCGCGATGCGCTGCTGGCCGGGAAGCATGTGGTGGTGGACAAGCCTTTCGTACTGTCATCCGCCGAGGGCGCCGAGTTGATCCAGCTGGCGCGCGAGCGGAACTTGCTGCTCAGCGTGTTTCAGAACCGCCGCTGGGACGGCGATTTCCTGACGCTGCGCCGCAGCGTGGCGTCCGGGGAACTGGGCGCCGTGCACACCTACCGGGCCCATTTCGACCGCTATTCGCCGCAAGTCAAGGCGCGCTGGAAAGAGGAACCCCAAGCCGGCTCCGGTGTGCTGTGGGATCTGGGATCGCACCTGATCGACCAGGCCCTGGTGCTATTGGGCACACCGCGATCCGTCACCGCGCAGTTGTCCGTGCAGCGTGCCGGGGCGCAGGTCGAGGACAGCTTCGAATTGCTGCTGGACTATGGCACGCGAAAGGCCGTGTTGCATGCGGGAACGCAGGTCTGCGCGCCCGGCCCGCGCTACGAGGTGCATGGCACGCTGGGAAGCTTCGTCAAATATGGTGTGGACACGCAGGAGGATGCGCTGAAGCAGGGCGCACGCCCCGGCGATGGGGGCTGGGGCCACGACATTCCTGCAAACCATGCCACCATCACCACCGCGGCCGAGGGCAGTCGCACGGTGCAAACCATCCCTGGCTGCTACGAGGCGTACTACCTGGGGGTCCACGCGGCCATTGCAAGCGGACAGCCGGTGCCCGTCTCCGCAGAGGGTGCGCTCAATGTGGTGCGCGTGGTCGAATGCGCCCAGCGCAGCCACCGCGAGCGCCGCACCGTCGATTTCGTTTAAGGAGGCCGCCATGCAAAAAGATCAACAGGAAGACCACACACGCTTGCTGGCGGAACTCGCCCGGCAGGAACAGACATTGCAGCTGGCCGCGTTCTCGAACAGCGACGCGCTGGCGCTGGGCCTGCGCCTGGTTGAGCGGGCGCGCGAACTGGGCAAGGCGGTCACGGTCGATATCTGCCGCAACGGCCACCAGCTGTTCCAGCATGCAATGGCCGGCACCACGCCGGACCATGCCAACTGGGTCCGGCGCAAGAACAATGTGGTCCAGCGCTATGGCCACAGTTCGTTCTACGTGGGCACCCTGTACCGCAGCAAGGGCCAGACCTTCGAGGCGGACAGCGGGGCCGACCCGGCGGACTACGCCGCGCACGGTGGCGCCTTCCCGCTCATCATCCGTGGCACGGGCGCGGTCGGGACCGTCACGGTCTCCGGCTTGCCGCAAAAGGAAGACCATGAACTGGTGACGTCCGTCCTGCGGGCCTGGGTGGAAACACAGCCATGACCGCCGACGCCAACCTGTCCCAGCAAGCGCGGCTGGAGGCCATCTGCGCGCATCTGGGCCACCACTACCGCATCGGCATCGAGGATATTTGCAAGCTGTTTGGTGTAACGCGCGACACGGCCCGGCGCGACGTGGTGCGGCTCGACGCGCAAGGCCGGGTGCTGCGTGTGCGCGGGGGGGCCGTGCTGCCACCGCAGGCGCGGCAAGTGGAGCATTACGGCCAGCGCGGCGAGACTTCACCGGCCAAGCGGGCAATAGGCGAGGCCGCCGCCGCGTTGGTGCGCGCGGGGGAGCGTGTGCTGTTCGACACCTCCACCACCGTTGCGGAAGTGGCGCGCGCCGTGCGCGTGTCGCCGCTGAACGTGCTGACCAATTCCATCGACGTGGCCGAAGTCATGAGCCAGGCCGATGGCGTGGAACTGCACGTCCTGGGCGGCCGTTTCAATCCCTGGGAACGCAGCCTGGAAGGCGCGCAGACCCGGCAAAGCCTGGCCCAGTTCCAGGTCGATAAACTGTTCCTGGGCGCCTGCGCCATCGATCCGCTCGGCCTGACCTGCCCGTCGGACGACGTGGCGTCCCTGAAACAGGCGATGATGCGCCAGGCCCGCCAGGTGATTCTGGTCGCTGACAGCACGAAGTTCAGCAAGGCGTTCATGCACCGCATGTGCGGTTTCGATAGTGTCGATGTGCTGGTGACGGATCGGCCGCCTCCCGCCGCGATTGCGCAGGCGCTGTCCACGCTGGGGGTGGAGGTCATCGTTGCCGCTGAAATTTTTGGGACGCCGCAATGAAACAACGAGGCTTTGCAAAGACAGCCGACTTCGGGTAGCCGTGTCGGGCGTGGGCGGACACCCGTCCGCACTTCACACCTGCGCCAGCGCCAGCGCAATCGGCAGTTGCGCAGCACGCCGGGCCGGGGGCCAGGCTGCGGCCAGCGATACCAGCAGCACCAAGGCCACCCAGGCCAGCAGGGCCAGCGGCGATACCGCAAACGGCAGGGGTGCGACAAATCCCAGGCCACCAATCATCACGTCCAGCACCCAGGTCAGCGGCAGCGACAGGGCAAAGGCCAGCAGCACGCTCAGCAGCGCGACGGTTTGCGCCTCGCCCAGCACCATGCCGACCAGCCGGCCCTGGGTGGCGCCCAGGGTCTTCATCACGGCCAGTTCACGGGTGCGCTCCAGCACGCTGATGCCGAGCGTGGACGCCAGTCCCAGCCCACCGACGGCGGCCATCACCAAGGCCAGCGCCAGCAGGGCGCGGATCAGGATCACGATGTGGTCCCCCATGGCCGTGCGCAGCTCGCTCAGGGGTTGGACCCGGTCCACGCCGGCACCGGCGTTGGCCAGGTCGGCCTCGATCTGCGCGATGCGCTGGCCGCGCTCGGCGGCGTTGGTCGCATCCGTGGTGATGCGGATCATGCGCGCCAGCCCCGCGCCGTCAGTGGCCTGGGCAAATGCCTGGTCGTTGACATAGGCCACGCCCGCCGCGCCTATCTCTTCCACCATGCCGACCAAGCGCCAGGTACTGGTGCGCCCACCGATGGACAACAGCACCGGGTCGCCCACCTTGAGTTGCCGTTGTTGCGCCATGGCGGCATGGTTGAGCACGACGGCGTCGCGGTCGCTGGGTTGCAGCCAACGGCCTGCCAGCACCGGAAAGTCGATCATCCGGGTGTCCGGGGGCGGTGCCATGACGGTGAACGCGCCGTGGCCGCGGTCCGGGTAGGCGCGCGACACGTCCATCTGGCCGGGCCGTGCAAAGGCCGCCGGGCTGTAGCCCCAGGCCTCGGCCGCACGCACACCGGCCAGTTGCGAGACGCGTGCGCGCCATTGCAGCGGCTCGTCGGCGTAGAAGCGGATTTCCACGTCGTAGTGCCGGGTCTGGTAGACCTTGTCGATGGTCTGCTCCCAACTGCCGGAGATGTTGAGCGCGGTCATGAACATCGCCCCACCGGCGGCCAGCAGGCCCAGCGTCAAGCCCAGTCGTGCCGGCTTGCGCAGCACGTTGCGCAGTGCCGTGGGCCAGTGGCGGATGCGCTGGCGCAGGCGCTCGCCACCGGTGCCATGCTGGTCGATGGCGTCACGCACCGTGACACGGCAGGCCGACCAGATGGGCACCGCCGCCACCAACAGCGGCACGGTCAACGCAGCCGCCAGTTGCACGGCAAACACCCACGGCGGCGCATAGGACTGCGTGAGCGACAGGTTCAGCAAGCGCGCCACGGCGACGGCAAACAGCCGGGTGCCGCCCACGCCCAGCGGCAAGGCTACGACAAAGGCCACCATGCCAATCAGCGCTACCAGCACCAGGTAGATGCGCACCAACTGCGGGGTGGTGGCGCCCAGGGTTTTCATGACACCGATCTCGCGCACCTGGCGTGCCAGCAGGGCCGACAGCGTGTTGGCCACCAGCACGGCCGCCAGCACCAGGGTCATGGCGCTAAAGGCCAGCAGCAGAAACAACACGGTGGTCATCTGGCGCTGGTGCGGGTGTTGGCGGGGTGGGGGCACGCGCAACTCCAACACCGGGAAGCCTTGCGCTTGCAGCGCGCTGGCCAGGGATTCGGCTGCGGCTTGCACCGCGGCCATGGTCTCGGGGGTATCGCGAAAGCGCACCCGCAGTTCATGCAGCGTGCCGTCTTCGCCCAGCTGGCGCAGCGTGGCGCGGTCCAGGTAGACATAACCGGTGCGTTCCTGCCAGGCCGGTGCCAGGCCCGGGTCATGCACCAGGCCGCTGACGGTGACGGCGCGTGGCACACCATTCGGTGTCTTGAGCGTTAAACGGTCGCCGATTCCCGCCGCCAGCACACCTGTGGCCGTGTGTTCCAGCAGCACACTGCCGGTGGCGGGTGCGCTGCTGCCCTCGCGCGCAAAAAAGCGGCTCACGCCCGATGCCGGAAATGCATCCACCGCGAACAACAGCACCGGTATCCAGGCGTCGCCCACGCGGGCGCGCGCCGGAATCACATCACGCGCCTCGGCTACCGCCACGCCGGGGTGTTTGCGCGCAGCAGCAAGCACCTCGGGCGTCACATCACCGCGCAACTCCAGCGTGGCGTGGGCCGGGGCTGTGCCCAGGTAGTTGTCGGCCATTTCACGCGTCAGCACAGCGTAGGCGCCCAGCACCGCGCCCAGTGCGGCCAAGGCCACCACCACCGCCACCAACATCAGGCCAAAGCGACCCCGCTCGGCCTGCACGTCACGCCACAGTTTGATCCATCGGCTGCTCATCGCATCCTCACTTCCAGGGTTTGTTCGGGTGGGTTGAAGGCAAATTTCAGGCGTTCAAAATCGGGGCGGCCCGAGAACAGGCTGAGCGTGAATCCGCCTGAAAAGGCCAGGGGCTCGGAGGGTCCCAGCATGCCATGGTCAATCTTTTTGTTGTCGTTCTCGTCATGGAACACCACGACCGCATAGGTGCCCGCGGGCAAGTGCGCGACATGGAATGCGGCCAGCCCGTTGTTGATCGGCGCTGTCACCTGCCAGCGCCCGGCCTCCAATACGTTGTCGCCGGTGATGAACAGCTTGGCGACCGCGTGGCCACGGGTGTGGGCAAAGCCGCTGGCACGCACGGTCAAATCACCGTTGGCGTTGGCGCTGCTGGGGGCATCGGCCGCTGCCGCGCTGCATGTTGCGCCGCCCAAGGACAAGGCCAGGACGAGGGCGTTGATGGGGCTACGCACAGTGCAGCTCCCGCACGCGCGGCATGGTGGCCGGGGACATGCGCACGTTGTCCACCAAGCGGCCGTCGGCCAGCGTGATGACCCGGTCGGCAATGCGGCTCACGTCGCGTTCGTGGGTGACCATCAGCACGGTCTTGCCGCGTTGCGCCAGCGCGGCCAGCAGCGCCAGCACCGCATCGGCCGTGGCGGTATCGAGGTTGCCGGTGGGTTCGTCCGCCACGATCAGCGGCGGGTCATTGGCCAGCGCGCGGGCAATGGCCGCACGCTGCTGTTGCCCGCCCGACAGGGCCGAGGGCAGCTTGTCGGCATGCTCGGCAATGCCCACATCGGACAGCAGGCGCAGCGCGCGTTGGCGTGCCAGGGGCTTGGGGTAGGTGGCGCAAAAATCCATCGGCAACATCACGTTTTCCAGGATCGTCAGCGTGGGCAGTAGCTGGAAGAACTGGAACACCACGCCCACGTTGCGTCCGCGCCAGGCCGCCAGGCGGCTTTCGTCCAGTGCCTGCAACGCCGTGCCCGCCACATGCACCTCGCCCTCGGTGGGGCGGTCAATGCCGGCGATCAGGTTGACCAACGTGGACTTGCCGCTGCCGGATTTGCCCACAATGGCCACAAACTCACCGGCGGGCAAGGTCAGGCTGAGTGCTTGCAGGGCGCAAGTGCCGCCGTTGGGCCCCGGGTAGCGCTTGCTCAGATTTACTAGTTCAATCATCGGGACATCCGTTCTATAGTAGACAGGTGTCCATCTTGGCCGTGCCGCGCGTCTGCGTCCAGACACGGCAGGTGCGGATTTGCCCGGTTATGGACACAAACCGCAACCCTGTTCAGGAACCACGATGAGCGCTTTACCCACCACACCGGTTTTGGACCGCCGTAGCCAACGCACGCGAGACGCCTTGCACGGTGCGTTGGTCGACTTGATCGCCGAGCGGGGCTGGGACGACATCACGGTGCAAGACGTGTGTGACCGCGCCAACATCGGCCGCTCTACCTTTTATTCGCACTACACGGGCAAGGACGCGTTGCTGGTGGGCGGTTTGGAGGATCTGCAGGCCGAATTGCAGCGCCAGGCGCGCGCGCGGGCCGCGTCAGCCGCTGCGGGTGCCGACGCCGGAGTGGGGTTTGGCTTTGTGCTGGGCCTGATCGAGCATGCCCACGAACAACGCAAGATCTTTCGGGGCCTGATCGGCCGGCGCAGTGGCTACGTGGTGCACCAGCGCTTTCGCGAGATGGTGATGCGCCTGGTCAGCGACGAATTGCCACCACCCGCGCCAGGTGCGCTGCCACGGGAGGCGGCGGCACGCTGGTTGTCGGCCGCCTTCGTGGAGATGCTGAGTTGGTGGGTCGAGCAGGCCACGCCGATGCCGACCACCGAACTGGAGGCGCTGTTCATCGATCTGGCGCAACCGGTGCTGGCGCCGAGCCGCTTGGTTCATCCAGACCTCGGGCGGGCGCCGTAAAGTAAACCCGCCTATGCCGTCGCCGCGCGCACCCGCTTGGGGAAATCGCACTGTGGGTACAGCGCGTGCATGGCATCAAAACCTTCTTGCAAGCGTTTGCGCCAGCCCGGCCCTCGGCTGTTGACATTGATCCACATGGCCCCCATTTCTTCCGTGTCGTGGGTCAGTAAATAGTCGATCAGCGCGGCGGCCTGCGCGACGTCCTTGCGCGCCTTGGTTCGCTGGGCTTGGGGCCGCTCGCCGTAGACCAGTAATTTATGCAGTGCGTACTGCCGCCGCCCGTCAGCGTGAAGCGGCGGGAGAAGGCTTGGGGGCAGTTGGCGTGAGGCGTTGGCTGACCGCGTACAGCGGGACAAAACCGCTGTAGCAGCTTGCGCTGCACATGTCGCCCCAAAGAACCACCCAGGTCAGGGCACCGCTGGCCGCTTCGAATCGGCACAGGCCAGCAACACCGCTGGGGTCGCCGGCATCCCAGCAACTTGTGGCTTGCAGCCCTTCCAGTGCCCGGTACTCCTGGTCCATCTTGGCGGGGTATGCGTGCTCTTTGGCCCATTTGAGCGTGCCTTCAACTTGTCGCAAGAGTCGGTCACTGCGTTCCAATGGTCTACGGATCACTTCGCCGGAAAAGTCGAGCGTCATCCGGCAGCTGCGATCCGCGCTGTCGCACATCACCGAATAGGTGAAATCGGGACGATGTTTTTCCGCGTCGATCGAGGCCGAAACAAAAATGTCTGACTCCAGTTCGGCGGCGGTCGCCGCATGGGGCCATAGGCAATGCAGCGCCAAGGCGGCGAGCACCCGCATTTTTTGGAGGGCCTTCATTGGTTGATGAATAAACACGGTTGTAACCCTTGTCAAACAAGCCGGACTGCAGGCGTTTTACGCCTGCTACCAGGACCGCCACCATGTGAGCGCCCCGGTGCAGGCTGACCCGTGGATGCGGCGCATCGAATGAGACAGCCCGCTGGGGGCGGTCTACTTGGCCTTGCCCATGATGGCCGCCAACGTCCCGTCGTTTTCCATGTTTGTCAGCGCTTTGGAAAATTTATCTGCATAAATTTTCCCCTCGGGGGTCGGTTGGAAGGCGTAATACACGTTTTGTTCTGACAGTTTGACTTTCGGATCGTAACTAATACCCTTCTCGCCGCTCTGTTCCAGGGCTTTGAGGCCACTGCGTTCCTCGACGACAAAGGCCGCGATCCTGCCTGCTGCCAATTTTTTCATGTTGGTCGTATCGTCTTTGGCGACCTGGAAATTGATCTTCTTGTTTCCGGTTAACTCGGACGCATAGGGGTAGCCCAGCGTGATGCCGACACTTTGTCCCTCCAGATCTTTGATGGTTTTGAGATTGGCACCCTCTTTGGTAAACGCATAGTCATTCTTGACATAGATGCGAATTGACTTCGAAACCGGTCCGGGATTGACGACATCAAGTGCCGGAAAATAGCCTGCGATTGCATTCTGGGCAAAATTATCGATGGTCCTTTTGGTGGGGACCACCTCAATTTCAATCGGAAGTCCAGCCCTCTTCGCAACTTCCTTCGTTAACTCAATAAAGACCCCCTTGTCTGCGCTTTCAACCATCAGGGGGATTGGAAAAGACCCCATTTTTAGAGGCTGTTGGGCGATGGCTGATCCGCCAGCGAGGCAGCCGGCAGTGAGAAGAAAAGGCGCCAAAAGGTGTTTCATGTTTATCTCTCCAAATTAAGATTAACAGGGGAAAACTTCCGACCTCCCTAAGACTCTTCACGGCCTTGAAATCATCGTAGCATGGCTAACCCGTCTATTTCAAGCTGCCTCGCGACATGCTGCTTTTGACGCCAATGTGCGCACTGTGCGCTTCAAAAGCGTGTTGTTTGAGTCCGGCGTGTTCGACGCATTCTTCATGGCCAAATCACCTTGTAGCCCGCGCAGAAGAAGCGCAAGCCGCTATTAAACTTATAGCGTAAAGATCTTCCCCGGGTTCAAAATATTGTGCGGGTCCAGCGCCCGTTTGATGCTGCGCATCATGTCCACCGCGCCCGCGCCGGTTTCCTCCAGCAAGAAGCCCTGCTTGTGCAAGCCCACGCCGTGTTCGCCCGTGCAGGTGCCGCCCAAGCGGAGTGCACGGTGCACCAGCTGGTGGTTGAGTTTTTCGGCCAGTTCGCGTTCCTCGGGTTTGGCCGGGTCGATCAGGTAACCCATGTGGAAGTTGCCGTCGCCCACATGGCCGACCAGAAAGTAGGGGATGCCCGCCTCCTGCGCTTCGGTCACCGAGTCCAGGAGCGCGTCGGCCAGGTGCGAGATCGGCACGCAGGTGTCGGTGGTGATGGCCTTGCAGCCCGGGCGCGACTGCACGCCGGCAAAGTAGGCGTTGTGGCGGGCGGTCCACAGGCGCGTGCGTTCCTCGGGTGTGGCCGCCCACTCAAACGCATTGCCGTGGTTCTCGGCGGCAATCGCCTGCACCAGTTCGACCTGCTCGTTGACCCCGGCGGGCGAGCCGTGGAACTCCATCAGCAGCATGGCGCTCTCGGGCAAACCCAGTTTGGAGTGCTGGTTGACCACCTTCACGGTGGTGGCGTCCAGCAGCTCGCAGCGGGCAATCGGCACGCCCATCTGGATGATCTGGATGGTGGTGTTGACGGCGTCCGCCAGGGTGGGGAAGCAGCAGGTGGCCGCCATCACCGCCTCGGGCAGGGGATACAGCTTGACACTGACCTCGGTGATCACGCCCAGCGTGCCCTCGCTGCCCACCATCAGCCGCGTGAGGTCATAACCGGCGCTGGACTTCTTGGCCAGCGTGCCGGTGCGGATTACCTCGCCGCTGGCGGTGACCACTTCCAGCGCCAGCACGTTTTCGCGCATGGTGCCGTAGCGCACGGCGTTGGTGCCGCTGGCGCGGGTGGCGGCCATGCCACCCAGGGTGGCGTCGGCGCCGGGGTCGATCGGGAAAAACAGACCCGTGGACTTGACCGCGGCGTTGAGCTGCGTGCGGGTCACGCCGGGCTGCACGGTCACGGTGAGGTCTTCCGCATTGATGCTCAGCACCTGGTTCATCTGGCCCACATCCAGGCTGATACCGCCTTGCACCGCCAGCAAATGGCCTTCCAGCGACGTCCCCACGCCAAACGGAATGATGGGCACCTGGTGCTGGGCGGCCAAGCGGACGACGAAGGCCACTTCCTCGGTGCTTTGGGCAAAAACGACGGCGCCCGGTGGCGGTACGTCGAAGGCGGATTCGTCCCGCCCGTGCTGTTCGCGCACCACCAGCGCCGTGGAGCAGCGCGTGCCCAGGCGGGCTTGCAGCGCCTCGATCAGTGCCGCAGGCACGGGCCGTTGGTTCACGGTGGGCAGCAAATGCAGAGGGGCAGTAGGGGCGTTCATAGGGTCCGATTTTTTCGCAGGGCCGCCCCAAGAAAAAATGCGCCCCCGGGGGGGCAGCGACCACGCGAAGCGGCGAAGCGTGGAGGTTCAGTTTACGATAGGCGCACTATTTTTGTGCTTTCATGGAGCTGACTATGGGCAACCGCCTCTCACAAATCGCCACCCGCACCGGGGACAACGGCACCACCGGCCTGGGGGACAACACCCGGGTGTCCAAAAACAGCTTGCGTGTGCACGCCATGGGCGATGTGGACGAGCTCAACTCCCACATCGGCCTGCTGCTGTGCGAAGACATGCCGGGCAGCGTGCGCACCCTGCTGGTGGAAATCCAGCACCAGCTGTTCAACCTGGGCGGCGAGTTGTCGATTCCGGGCTACGAGCTGCTCAAGCCCGAAGCCGTACTGGCGCTGGACGAGGCCCTGGCCGAGCACAACGAACACCTGCCGCGCCTGCAGGAATTCATCCTGCCGGCCGGCACCCGGGGCGCGTCGCAGGCCCATGTCTGCCGCACCGTGGCCCGCCGCGCCGAGCGCGCCGTGGTGGCGCTGGAAGCGCAGGACACCCTGAAGGACACGCCCCGCCAGTGCCTGAACCGCCTGTCGGATTTGATGTTTGTACTGGCCCGCGTGCTCAACCGCCACCGCAGCGATGGCGCGGTGGGGGACGATGTGTACTGGAAGAGCGCCAAGCTGGCACAGGCGCAGCAGGAATAAGGAATGCGCAAGCAGTTGCTATAAAAATAGGAGCTGCTTGCGCAATATCTACGGGGGATGGAGGCTTATTTCTCTTAAGAAATAGGTGAAAATCGCTACCAAGCCGTCAGCGGCGCGGGGCCGTCGTACTGGGCACTGAATTCAAAGGCATTGCCCTCGAAGACGAAACCCGGCACATGGATGTCGCACCACACCGCGTCGCTGTAGACCCCGCTGAGCGCCACCACCTGCATGGCGATGGTTTCCTGCTGTTCCGCCGACGCCGGGGTTTGCAGTGCCACGGGCAGGGTGTCGATATCTCCGTTGAAGCTGCTGGTGGGGCTTTGGATATCGACCGTGGTGGCGACGTAGGCGCCGCTGGCGCTGTAGCTCAGCACAAAGACAAAGGTGTAGTCCGCACTGGCGGGCCAGGTGAGCGTGATGGTCTGCTCGCCGGACACGGCCGGTTGTGGTGTGGCGCCACCCGGTGGTGTCCAGGGGCCCAACGTGATGCAGGCGCTCGCCGGGCTGGCCACCGAGCTGGCGGCGTTCAAGTCTGAGCTGAAGCCGCCCTGGTCGTCAAAGGGCAGGGCATAGGCCCGTCCGCCGATGCTGACCGTGGGGTCGTGCAGGAAGTCGGCAAACGCGCTCCAGGTGCCGCCGCTGGCGTAGAACTGCGAGAAGGTCAGCAGGCCGGGGTTGGTGGGCAGGATGTCGAGTGGGGAACTGACGCCAAAGCTGGACACGGGCGCCCCCGACGGGATGGATACCGCCATCGGAATATTGACAATCTGGAACGCGGCCATGTCCATCCCGTCCTCCAAGCCCGCCGTCGTGGCACCCGTACTCAGGGTGACTTGGGCGGTGGTGGCGGGGCGGTTCGGTGCGATGCTGCCCTGCAAAAACTGCCAGCTGGTGGCATAGCCGCGCGCCAGGGCGGTGGCGATGGCGTTTTCAATCGCGCCCAGCACCGCTGCGCTGTTGTTGGGTGCAGAGGGCTGCTGCTGGGTGTTGTCGGCAAATACCCCGCTGGCGCCGAACACCATCAGCGAGGGCGGCGCGTAGTACATCAGGCCCTGGGCGGGCGCCCACCAGGCGGGCGGGGGCGGCACGGCTGCCCCCAAAGGCGTGGTTTTACCGGCCGCGGCGTTGGTGCTGAAGAAGGGGTAGTAGAGGTTGTAGACCTCGCTGTTGCCACCGATGAACTGCAGCACGGTGTAACTGCTGGTGCCGCCGTTGAGGTCGGGGATGCCGCTTTGCGGCACCACATTGCCGGTGTAGACATGGTCGCCGCCGTTGTTTTGCTCGATCAGCAAGGTGTTGGGGTGTGCCAAACACCAGGCAAAGAAATCGTCTATGGCCTGGTCGAAATAGGTGGCCAGCGCTGTCGTGGGCGGGGTGATGAAAAACAGCTGCACCGTGGCGCTGCTGGCGGTGAACGGGTTGCTGGCGGCGCTGCTGCACATCACCACCGTGTTGCCCGTGGGGGCGTTGGGCAAGCTGCTGATGGTGGTGCCCGCCGGAATCAGCGGGCCGCACACCGGCATGCCCACGCGCAGGCCGCCATTGGTCGGTGGCGTGCTGCCCGGTCCGGTGATGGTGAAGGTGGCTTGCCAGGCGCCTGTGCTGCCTTCGGTGGCGATGCTGCCCAGCAGGCCGGTGGCCTGGAGCTGGCTGCCAATCACGTCGCTGGGGTTGAGCAGGCGGTAGGGGGTGGCGGCCGTGCCGCCCTGCGCAAACACACAGTCGGCAAACGGCGCCAGCGGGCCCTCGGCCATGGTCTGGAAGTTGCCCAGCAGGGTCTGGCGGTCCAGCGTCAGCACGATGCCGGAGCCTGCGGCGAAGTTGGGGTCGAGGGGCGTCACCTGCAGGGTGAGGGGGATGCCCAACTGGTCAACCTGGGTGGTGTCGATATTCAGGTTATTGGGCACGCTGCCGGGCGGTGCGTGGGCGGTGGTGCAGGTCAACGCAAACTCCACAAAGTCGTAGAAAAATTCGGCCGTGCCCGCCGTGGGGCCGCTCAGGGTGGTACCCGACAGGCTGACCGCGTTGGGCGAGCTGCTGAGGTAGATACGTGCCGAGGCAATCGGCACGCTGGCGTCCACCCGGATAGCGCCGCCCGCAGCCAGCAGATCGGCCAGCGTGAACGCGGGGGCCAGCGTGCCTGTGGGGAGCGGCGTGGCAATGCCGGTGGCGGGGGCGATGCTCCAGGCGGTGTGGAGGGTTTCCTGGGTGAAAAACAGGTAGATCGCGTCGTTGGCCAGACCCGATGTGCTGCTGTTTTGTTGGGTGTGGTTGACGATGTTGAAGCAGACGTAGCTGGTCATGGGGGCCTCGGCAATCAAAAAAGGAAAAAATGGAATTAGGACAAGGCGGCAAGGTCGCTCAGCGTCCCGGCGAACCAGTCCTGATCAACCTCACCACTGACGCCGGGCACGGCGGTGCCGCCATTGCTGGTGCCGTCGTTGTACTGCCAGAAGGTCCAGGCCTGCCAGGGTGGGGGCACCTTCGGTTGCGCGCTGTAGGCCGCCAGCCACAGCGGGCGTTGCGCCAGCACCTGGCAGCCCGGCACATTCTCCAGCGACTGCCAAAAGCCGGTATCGGTGTAAACGATGGTTTGGCGCCCGAACAGGGCGTCGGCTTCGGCCAGAAAAGTCAGCGCCCATTGCAAGGTGTCGGCGGGGCTTTGTCCGTCCAGCGTTTCCAGGTCCAGCACCGGTGGCAAGTCCTGGGTTCCCAGGGCGCCCACCGTCGCAAAAAAGTGCTGCGCCTGGGTCACGGGATCGCTGCTGGCGTGGCCAAAATGGTAGGCGCCGCGCAGGAGCCCGGCGGCCGCACTGCCCGCCCAGTTCTGCTGAAAACAGGGGTCCACATAACTGGTCCCCTCGGTCGCCTTGACAAAACAAAAGGCCACCTTGCTGCCGGCCACGCTGGGCCAGTTGACCGTGCCCTGGAAGTGGCTGACGTCGATACCGCGAATCGATGTGGACATGGCTTACACCACCCGGTTGAGCATGGTGACCTGGTTTTGCAGCAAACCGTCGATTCGGATGATGGTTTCCAGCGGCTGGTGTTCGTCCCACATCACCCCGCAGTTGTATTGCAAAGGCGTGTCATTGACCTTTTGCTGGTAGGTGGTGACCCCGCCGCCCACCCCCTGGATGCCAATGCCCCAGTGGTCCCAGCCGTACCAGCTGCTGGTCTTCATGGCGATGGTGTAGACCGCCGAGCCGTCATCGGCCAGCACGGTGTGGCCGTTCAGTTCGGCGGTGAGTTTCATCAAGGCCACGCGGCAGGCGGTCTGGGCCGCTGCATCGCCGTCCAGTGCGTCGGCAAGGTTGTCGGTCAAGACCGTGTGGTACTGCACCGTCTGGGGAAAAATGAGGTCGGTGGTGGCAAAAAAGGCTGCGTTCAAGCCGGTGGGCACGCGCTGGGCATTGAAGACAAACACGCCCTCGTTGGAGGTGTAGATGGTGGTGGCCGCATAGGCGTCGTTGGCGTTCACATACTCGCCATTGAGCGCCCAGCCCCAGCAGGCGGCGGTGACAAAGGGGGCTTGGTCTGAGGTGGGCACGGTGGCGCCGTCGCGGGGGTGGTCCCCGTAGGCTGGGGCCAGCAAATTGCGTTGGGCGTCGCTGAGGTAGGGCATGGAACTCTCCGTCGGTGGGGACACTGCGGGGGGCGGCGTGCCACCTCGCTGGCGCCATTGTCAATCGAGCCCGCCCTGTGGGCCATTACAGCCCATTACAGGGAAATATTTGCGTTTGTCTGGCAAGGACATCGCTTGACTTCGGTTAAGTCCGTCAGGGATACTGCGCCTGTACTGTTGAATTTTCTCCATGGGTGACAAGACACATCGAGCCACAGAGTAAGAGGTCTTGTCAGGGGTGCGTGATGGTAAGAAAAAGGGGGGGACAGGCCAGTGGCTATCCTGAAAAATCGCGCGACACAGCGCAAAATTTATCTGCGGACACACCATGTGTTCGGACGTGGCCGCTCGGCGGACACCTTGCTGGAAAATCCGGACGCATCGCAATTGCATGCTTCGGCCCGCTGGACCGGGACGGCGTGGGAGCTGCGCGACCACAGCCGCAATGGCACCTTGCTCGATGGTGCGCTCCTGTCCAATGCCCTGGGGCCGGCCTTGCGCGTGGGCAGCACCCTGGGGTTCGGGCGCGACGGGGGGGCGGTCTGGGTGGTGGAAGACCTGTCCGCGCCCTCCAACCTGTTGTGGCCGCTGGGCCACGACAGCCCGCCCATCGCCCTGGGGTACTCCAACTTGCTGCCACAGGGGCAGGGCGCGGAGTTGTCGATCCACTGCAGCGAAGAAGGCCAGTGGGTTTGCACCACCCCCCAGGGCAGTTGGGTACTGGAAGACGGCGACGAACTGCGCTTTGCCGGCCAGGTGTGGTGCTTCATTCTGGCGGCGGAGGTGGCATGCACCATGGAAGGCCTGTTCGGCGGCAAAGTGGCTCTGGGCCGGTCCCGGACCACCCTGTGTTTCAACGTGAGCCTGGACGAAGAGCATGTGTGGCTGGAACTGCGTGACGCCGAGCACCGCCTGGACCTGGGCGAACGTTCGCACCACTACGCCTTGCTCACCCTGGCCCGCCTGCGTCTGGCCGATGCGCAGCGCCATCTGGAGGGCTGTGCGCAGGGCTGGGTCGAACTGGAGCGGCTGGCCAAGATGCTGGGCATGGACCCGGGCCACCTGAATATTCAGATTTTTCGGATGCGCAAGCAGCTCGCGCTCCTGATGCCCCCCGGCGCGCACGTGCCCGAGCTGATTGAACGCCGCCGTGGCTCCCTGCGTTTGGGGAGTCTGCGTTTTCGCATCCAGCGGGGCGCCCAACTGGAATCCCACTTCGACCCACTGGCCCAGGAGGCCCAGACCTGCCCTGACGAATCGCTTGTGGCCTGAGTCTGCGCCACACCACCATGACAGGGGTGCCTCCGCACGGCTTTCCCGTGGGTGTGCCTGGCTACCAGTCGCTGGGTTGGTTGGGGCAGGGTGCATCGGGCCAGGTGTTCAAGGCCCGCCAGCGCAGCACGGGCCAGTGGGTGGCCATCAAAATTCCCCACCCGCCCGCCCCGGGTCACTCCGCGAGCAGCCGGCGGGTACAGCAGCGCCTGCACCAGGAGACCCGGGTGCTGGCGCTGTTGCAGCACCCCCATGTGGTGCGGCTGATCGACAAGGGCATGGCGGCAGGCGGGCTGCTGTTTGCCGTGCTGGAGTTCATTCCGGGGCAGACGCTGCGGGACTTTTTGCTGCACCATGGCCCCTTGTCTTTGGCGGATACGCTGGTCGTGATGGCCCAGTTGCTCGACGCGCTGGCCTGCCTGCACGCCCACCATATCGTGCACCGCGACCTCAAGCCGGAAAACATCATGGTGCTGTCCACGGGAGCGGCTCTGCACGCCAAGCTGCTGGACTTTGGCCTGGCCAGCCACCGTGGCGAACCCCTGTTTGCGGGGGGCGCCGAAGGCACACCCGCCTACTGCGCCCCGGAGCAGCTGCGCGGGGAGTGCTGCGTTGCGGCAACCGATCTCTATGCCTGGGCCTTGGTGTTTCTGGAATGCCTGAGCGCCAGGCCCTGTCTCCAGGGCGCCAGCTTCAACGAGGTGCTGCGCCAGCAACTGAGTCCGTCGGCCATCGTGCTGCCCGACATGGTGATGGGACACCCCCTGGAGCCACTGCTGCGCCGTGCCTTGCACAAGGATGTCCACCAGCGTGCGTCCGATGCCGCCCGCCTGCAGGGCGAGCTGTTGCAGTGCCTGGCGCCCTTGCGCGGCGCGGGCCAGGCTCCCCGGGTGGAGGTTTTTGCGCTGGCCCGAGGCGCCTGGGAGGGCACTGCGCAGCTGTTGACCCTGGACACGCTGCCAGCCCCGGTGGATGCCGCTGCCAGCGGGGGGCGTGCGCTGGTCATTTTGTGTGTGGCCCTGCACCTGTACCCCGCAAAAAATGCGTCAGTGGCCCTGTCCGACCTGCAGGAGATTCGGGCGCAGCAGATGCAGTGGTGCGCCAACGCGGTGCACGGTGGCCAGGGCCAGAGCGCCGGGGTGCTGGGGGATTGCATGCTGTTCCATTTTGAACAAGAGCCCAGCAGTGCGCAAAACCTGCACCAGGCCGCCGTGGTCGCCTTGGACCTGTGCACGCGGGTGCAGCGCAGGAGCCGCATGCTGGAGGTGCAGCACGGCGTGCGGGTCGATGTGTCCGGGGGCATGCACACGGTCACGCTGGCGTCTTGCGGGGACACCTCCGGCCGCAACCTGGGCACCAATGTGGCGCTGTACTTGAACCACCTGGCCGAGCCGGGCACGATTGTGGCCAGCCGGTGCGCCCACCATGAACTCGCGGGCAGCGTGCGGCTGGAGGAATACCGCAGCGCCGCCCGGGGGCACCAGGGTGTGCACGACGCGGTGTTCCGGCTGGTGGCCGATCCCCCTCCCTGAGCGGGCATGCGGGTGGTGGGCCTACAGCATCCACTGTTCGATCTGCTCCACCGGGTAACTGCGCCAGCGCCGGTTCAGCGTGTCTTTGGGGCTGGTGTTGCGGGTATGCACACGGGCCACGTACAGGTGCTGGGCGGGGTTGGTCGCAATGCGCTTGGTCTGCGGTGCCCAGACAAAGGCATTGTCTTCGCCCACGTTGATGTCGGCGAAGGGCGCGCCGCGCCAAAAGTCCTTGCGGTAGCACAGCGTGCCGCCGCACACCCAGGGCGCCTGCCCGTCGTACACGTATTGCCAGGCGCGACGCTCCTCGGGGGCATAGAAATACACCTTGTCCAGGCCGCAGATGTCGGCCCCCTGGTCCTGCAAGGCCGTGACCTGGGAGCGGAGCCAACTGGGCGCCATCCAGTCGTCGTCGTCCCAGTGTGCGATCAACTCGCCGCGTGCCAGCTCACAGGCGATGTTGCGCTTGGCGCCTATGCTGGATTTGCGGTCCAGCCGCAGGTAGCGGATGTTCTCGTGCACGGGTATCAGGTCGGCCACGCTGTCACGCCCGTCGTCCAGCACGATCAGCTCGCGCGGGCTGTAGTCCTGTGCCAGAAAATTGCGGATCGCCTGCGGCACGAACTCCCGCCGGTCCGAGGTCGGCATGATGCAAGACACCAGCGGCGGTGCCGGCAGGGCGCTGGCAGAGGGCTGCGGCGGAAAATAGAAGCCGTGGTCGTTTTCCAGGCACGGCGGCGGTGGCACCAGGGCCCAGGCATTTTTCTGCAGGAATTGGCCTTCCTTGAATTTCCAGGTGTTGCCCTGGTGGCGCACATAGATGCACAACGAGCGCCCCGAGACACGGCACAGGCGTGCACCACCGCGCAGGGTTTTTTGTAAAAAGTCAGAGTCCTCGCGCAAGGAGGTCGCGGGGTAGTGGCCGTGGCGCTCCCACAGGCTGCGCCGAAAGACCAGGGTGCCACCGCTGACGTTTTCCACAAACATGCGGCGAAACAGGGCCCGGCTGCAGGCCCAGAACTCCTTTTGCGCTCGGACCATGAACAGCACATCGTTGAGCCCGGTGATGTCGGCCAGGTTGTGCAGGATGGGCGCCGCTTGCTGGCTCAGGCGCTGCGCACCATACCAGTCGTCATCGTCCCAATGGGCGATCAGCTCGCCCTGGGCAAGGCGCACCGCTTCATTGCGCTTGGCGCCAATGCTGGTCTTGGGGGGCATGCGGACGCAACGGATGCGTGCGTCGCTGAGGTCGGCGGGCAGGTCGGTGTCGTCCTCGTACACGATGATGAGTTCCAGCGCCGGGTAGTCCTGGCGCTGGAAGTAGCGGATGGCCTGCGCTACAAACTCCGCCCGGGCGCGCGTGGGCATGATGCAGCTCAGCAAGGGGGCCGCAGGCGGCGCTGCTAGGGGCATTGCCGGGGGCGCGCCGGTGGGCGGGGGCACAAAAATACGCAGGTGCTCCGGCACGGCAAAGTGGTGGCACAGCTCCCCGGTACAGTGCCCATGGTAGGGCTGTGCGGGTGGGGCCGCCGCGCTGCGCCGGGCGCAAAAACGGTCCTGGTACAGCTGTTTGTTGGGCTCCAGCAGCTGGTTCTGCGCCTGTGTTTGTGCGGGGCAAGGCGGTGCGCGGTGCACGAAAGCACCCTGGGCCCAGACCCCGCGGTATCCGGCCCGCGCGGCACGGATGTTGTAGTCCATTTCCCAGCACGGCCCGTGGGTGTAGGCCGTGTCGGCGGCGCCGATGGCGGCCACCACCTCGGCTCGCACCACATAGCAAAAATCGGCCAGGCTGTGCAGTGGCTCCAGGGGGATGCAGGCCGCGCCAAAGCGCGCCAGCAAGGCGTCGGCCTGGTCCCACAGCGCGTCTTGCGCGGCGCCGCAGCGGGGTGCCACGGCCTGTTCATTCCAGCACCGGTTGGTGGACGGTCCCGCCAGGCCATGGCAGGCATCGCTGTCCAGTGCGGCCAACAGGATGTCCAGCCAACCCGGGGTGACCCGCACGCCGTTTTCCAGAAAGACATAGATGTCGGCCGGTTCATCCACCAGCCGGTTGAAGCAGGCGGCTGCGCCCTGCTGGACGGGGCCAGGCCGCTGGGTCAGGGTCGGAAAAGTGCTGAGCGTTTCTTGCAGCACGCGCGCCTGGGCTGCATCGGCCGGGTCCGGCAGCAGGCGCAAGCGAAAGGGCAGCGGTGTATTTTCGAAAATGCTGGACAGCGTGGCCTCCAGGGCCTGCACATGTGCAGCCACATGCACGCCAATCAGGATCTGGCGATGGTGTACCGCGGGCATGGGGCGCTCCTCCTGGCGGCTCACCAGATGGTTTGGGGGGCCGGACCCATGGTCGTGGCGCTGAACTGGAAGGGTTCGCCCTGGAAGACGAAGCCCGGCACGCTGATCTTGCACCACAGTGCCCCGGCATACCCGTTGCTGCCGGATACCAGCTTCATCTGGATGTTGACGTCTTGTTTGGCGGAGTCCTGGGTTTGCAGCGACAGCGGCATGAAGTAGTTGTTGCCGTAGAAGTTGGTCTTTTTGCTGCGTATTTCACACACCATGGTGTGGTAGTCACCGCTGCTGTTGTACACCAGCAGGAAAATGAACTGGTAGTCGGCGCTGGCCTGCCAGGTCAGCCGTACCGTGCTGCCGGGCACCGTTTGCTGCGCAGGAATGCTGCGTGCCGGGTAGAGGTTGACCACCCCCGGGCCACTGGCATACAGGGCGCTGACGGACACGTCTTGTATTGGCGAGGTGCTTTGCAGGGGGATGGCTGCGGCACTGACGGCGGTGCTGCTGGAGAGCGCCACCTCGGTCAAGGGGGGCACCAGTTGCGCCAGGGTGGAGTGGTAGCTGTTGCGCGCGCCATCGCAGTTGAACACATAACCACCGGTTTGCGTGATCACGCTGGGGGCCTGCACCCCCATGCCGCAGGAGGGCACCAGCTGCAGCTGGATCAGGTTTTCACCGGGCAACTGGGGGGACTGTTGCAAACGCTGCACGGTGGCGCTGTGGTCCAGGCAGACCTCCAGGCCCCAGGTGATACCCGCCAGCGCAAACACGCCGGCGCCGTCGTAGTTGACCACTTGCTGTTCGCGCCCCGGGCCGCCGCTGGTGGAGGCGGGCAGGTGCTCCACATCACCCAGCAACAGGCCGCCGGGGTTGGCGGCGGCGGCGATGAAGTCCACGCCCGACATCAGCTCCTTGGTCACCACCCGTGCGCCGGTGTCACCCTGGGCCACCACGCCGCCTTGCTGCACCAGGGCGAAGTTGTACACCTCCTGGTTTGCCAGGGGGTCGATGTCGTAGGGGGGCGTCTGCAGGGTGGGTGAGGAGACGCCCAAAATGGTGCCAAAGACAAACACCCAGTCCAGCCACTGGTCGTCGGCGGCCATCTGCTGCAGGGTGGTGATGGCGAGCTGCACGTCGTCCATCTGGTAGGCGCCCGAAGGACCGCGAAAGAAGAACTCGGGCGCCATGAAGACGTTGAGCGTGGTGCCCGCCGGCACCGGGGGCGACTGCTGCGGCAGCGCATCGCGCGCGGTCTGCATGGCGCGCAGCATCAGGTCGCAACGCGCCTCGATGTCGAGCTGCGGATTGCTCAGCCCGAGATAGGTCTCGGAGCCATTGGGGTTTTTCTGCGGCGCGGTGTCAAGCACGTAGCCGATGAATTGGACGTTGGTATAGGCCATGCATTTCTCTCCTGTGAATAGGCTCGGGTGGACTGCTGCGGATCACCTGGCAAACGGTGTCAGACCGTAGGTGAACTTGATGATGTAGTTGACGTAGACGTTCAGGGGCCGTGTTTCATACGGGCTCACCAGCACGGGGTTGGTCTGGCCGGTGCCCGGCACCGGCCCGCCCGTGGTCAGTGTGGCGGTGACACTGGGTGCGCCTGCCGCCGTGCCGCTGGGCGAGCTGGCCGAGGGCGCCGGTGCGCTGCTGTACGTGTGCTCGTGCGTCTCCAGGGCGAAGGACTGGACGGAGCCCACGCCGTTGCTCAGCCCCTGGCCACCGGGCGGTGCGGTGCGGGTGGCGATGTCGGGGTCGTTGGTGGTGTCCGTGCCCACACCGCGCAGGAAATAGCCCCGGTAGTCGGGGATCTTGAACTGGTCCGCGCTGCCGCCATAGACATAGCCCAGCACGGCGAACAGTTCGGGGTAGTCGTGGCTGGACAGGGTGCGCCCATCGCAGTACATCCAGCCCCAGGCTTCCAGCGGGTTGGTGACGAAGTCCTGCGCGGTCACGGTGGTGGGGGCGCCGGCGCTGTCGGGGGCTCCCAGGGTGCCGGCAAAGGCCGTCACGGAGCCCACCGGCGAGTCGCCAAAACCGGGGCGTACAAAGTAGGGATTGGCCATGCCGGGCGGCATCATGGTGTGCCACTCCCGATGGCAAAGGTACTGGGCCCGCCGCTGGCGCCAGACTCGTCGAGCACCTGCATGGCCGTGGGCACCACCACCTCCCAGCAGGGCCCCACGCGCTGGATGGGGCGGCGCCCCGGCTCCGCGTGTTTGAGGTCGTTGACCAGCGCGATATCGCCGGGGTTGACCGGTGCCAGCCGGTCTGGGGATGGCCACACCATGCCGGCGGAATAGAAGTACAAAAAAGCCATCACATGCGCCGGTTGCACCGGCAGCAAGACACGCGCCTGGTCGGCCTGCAAAAAGCTGGTGAACAGGGCGTCGTCATCCCCCGCCAGGCTGCCCAGCTCCAACGCGGGGCCCCCCGCGCCCAGGCCGGGGCTGGCGTAGAAGCTGTACACCATTTCGTTCCACTCCAGCACTTCATCGAAGAACTGCAGGTAGCGCGGCTCGTTGACGGCCCACTCCGAGGGTGGGGACCCCAGGGCGGCATCGGGTGCCATACCGGTCAATGTCAGCAGGCGTTCCAGCAGCAGGCGCAGGCAGGCGTTTTTCAGCTCACGCTGTTCAATCTGCCGGTTGGCCAGCGGCGAGCGGCTGGGGCCGCGCACCGGTGCTCCCGCATCGGAGCGCGCGTAGTAGGCGTCCAGCTGCGCCTGGTAGGCGCGCATGATGCTGGCGTAAATGCGGATACGCCACTGGTCCATGCAGCGCGCCGAGGGCGCGCAGGCGATTTCGACATTGACCAGCACCTGCGGGTCGCTGGGGGGCGACAGGCTGGGCGCGTAGTCCACTACCGACACCGGCACGCTGTCGTCCTCGCCGTACAGCGGTGCCGTGCCCGGGATGGCGGTGGGGCTGAAGGTCTGGCGCCCGACCAGCACCACCGGGGTGGGCAGACCGGCGGGCGTGCTGACGTAGTTGACAAAGGCATTGGTGGCGCAGTAGCCCGCGGGAATGGCGATCTGCTTTTCTTCGCCATTGCGCAAGCTGCTGGACGCGAAGCGCTGCGCCAGCGGCGGCGGCTCCAGGTCCAGCACGCCGTAGTAGGCGCCCAGGCGGGCGTAGTTGCGCGGGGTGATGTCTTCAAAGGTGGCCACACCCAGGCGCAGCGGTGGCAGGGGTTTGATGAAGTCCCGCCCGGCCAGCGTCTGCTCCTGCACGATGAAACGGGCGGCCGGTTTGCAGACCATGAATTCCATCACCAGGCGCTGGCCGTAGTTGACCACGCAGGCTTCGTACACCTTGTTGAGCCAGCGGAATACGGCGCGCATGCTGTGTGTGCCGGTGGTGTTGTCAACCAGGCTGAGCACCGTGTCCTCGGTCTGGTTCATGGTGCTGCTGGAGCGCGTCTGGCTGACGCTGCGGCTGATGCGGTTGACGGTTTTGTTCAGCACGTCGCGGGCGAAACGGGTGGTGTCGTCCAGCCCGGGGTTGGCGCCCGCCTGCACGGTTTTGCTCCAGGAGCCGTCCAGCGTGGCCTGGGTGGGCGGGCCGTAGCTGCTGGTGAATTTGTTGTACTGGTTGGTCTCGGTGGCGTCGGCCACGGTCTTGCGGGACTCTTCCTGCAGGTTGCTGCGCTCGTCCGCCGCGTCGTTTTGCAGGGTCTGCATCTCGGCTGTGGTTTGTTTTTGCTCGTCCAGCTGGCGGTGGGTGCGTTTGTGCGTCACCTCGCGGCGCTCGCCGCGCATCACGTTCTCAATGCGCGCAATTTCGCCGCTTTGGTAGCGCAGCAGGCGCTGGCGCACCATGTGCAGGTCACCCATGGCATAGGGTTCGATCCAGCCCAGGGGCGCGGGCGGCGGGGACGCGGCCGGGCCCTGGGCCGGTGGCAGCGGAAAGACCTGCGCGGGCAGCACCAGCGTGGCCTGGAGCAGGGCCATGATCTGCGCCAGCGTCAGGTGGGCGGCGGGTGCTGCGGGGGGGCTGGCCGCGCCGGCGCTTTGGGCGTCGGGTTGCAGGGCTACTTCAAGCAGGTGCGCCAGGCGCAGCGTGCGGGTGAATTCGTCCAGCAGGGCGGTGTCGTAGCCCAGCGTGATGACCAGGGCAAAGTAGCTCTGCCAGACCCGGTCCAGCGCCTGGGCGTAGTCGGCGCTGGCAAAGTAGTCCCAGGTGAGGGCATAGGGTGCCAGCTGCTGCGTGATCTGCGCACGGGCCTGGTCCTGCCAGTCCTGCGCTTTGCCTCCGGGCGGGGGCAGGTGGGCCAGGATGTGCGCAAACTGGCAGACGGGGCCTGCCAGTGGGTAGCGTTCGCTGATGAATTCCCCCTGGTAGGGGGCGTCGCCATCGATGAACTGCACGGCCAATGCCTGTGCGGCCTCGCGGCTCTGCGTGCGGGCGGCGACCAGGTTGTCAAAAAACGGGCTGGACGGCGGGCTGGCACTGGTGTACTGGACAAAGCCGTACAGCAGGTCGGACGCACTCACCTTGGGCCAGCGCCGCACATACATGTAGGGGAACAGCTCGTCGGGGTGGCTGGTGACGATGGGGATGGGCTCGACCGGGTCCACCGGATCGATGGGGATGTCGGGCTCGATGGGGGTGGGGTGCGGCGGCCAGGGTATGGGCGGCGGCATCGGCCCGCGTGTGGGGCAGACCACCATGATGCCTTCAAAGTGGTGGTCGTCGTGCTGGCCCGTCACACCGTAGTGGATGTCGGCAAAGATGGCCGTGTTGGTGACGCCGTCGATATGCACCGGTGTTTGCTGCTGCAAATAGCCGTACACATAACAACCGGAACGGAACTTGAAGTGGAACGTGGCCGGCTGCACGCCGGTGATGGTGACCTGCTGGGCGTCCGCCGCACCGGACTTGCACGAGACTCTGGCGCAGGAGGGAATGCCGTCACCCGGATCGCGGTTGATGGTGATGTCGAATACCAGGCAGCCGTCCATGGCAGTCCAGCTTCTTTTGACCATTTCGTTCACAGTGTGGGGCTCCCCTGGTAGGCCGCGTCATCCGCAGGGCCGGTGCGCGCCCACTGGGCGCGCACCGGCCCCAGGTCCATTAACACATCACGATGTTTTCAAGGTTGAAGGCAAAAGGTGTGGAACTGGCGCCTGGGCCACCACCGGTCATGACAATGTCGGCACTGGCAATGCCCAGCAAGGACAGTTCGGTGTTGATGTTGGACATGATGGCGGAGTTCATGACCTGGCCTTGGATGATTTGTGACGCCACGCCAATCCAGATGGTGGGTTTGAATTCGAACACGGCTTTTTGCTGCGGCGCAATCGAGGTCTTGACCGCCAGCAGCTTGCCTGCCTTGTAGATGCTGGCATTGATGGCGCCCTTGGGCAGGCTGTTGAGCACTTGCACCTCTTTGGAACTGGTGCCGCTGCCGGCGGGCACCAGCCGGTCCCCGGAGGTGGTCAATGCCATCTGGAACAACTGGCCGTTTTGGGCGTCCAGTTGGGGGGTGTAGTTGCCATAGCTGTCGCTGGCGCCGACCTGCATGGTCATGGGGAAGGTGAAGGGATGGTTGTCGCCCTGGCCGCAGTACTTGATGACCTGCCAAGCCACAGCCAGCTCGTCAAAATTCGTTGCCACATTTTTCTGGAAAATCACGATTTCCGAGTTGTTCGCGTCGTTCGAGTTATTGATGAAGTTCAGTGCGATATCCATGGTTCTCTCCTGTTGATAAAAATAATGGCAACACACTATGCGTTGCCCGTTTGCCATCGCGGCGGTGCTGCCCCGGCGGCGAACCTGGTGTGTTCAGACCCGTGCTGGCGCTCAGACCTGAACGATGTTTTCGAGATTGAATTCGTAGGCGGTGGATTGCTCGCCCCCGCCGCCCCCTGTCATCACGATGTCGGCGCTGGCGATGCCGATCAGCGAGAGCTGGGTGTTGATGTTGGACAGCACCGCCGAGTTGATGGCCAGGCCCTGGGACACCTCGGAAGCGACGCCAATCCACAAAACCGGGGCGTACTGGAAGACCGCTTTTTGCCCTGGAGATACCGAGGTTTTGAGTCCCATCAGGCGCCCGTCCTTGTACAGGCAGACGTCGATGGCGCCCTGGACCAGGCCGTTGAGCACGTCGAGTTCGTTGGATGCGCTGGCGGGGCCTGCGTACAACAGACGCCGCGCGCCGGTCGGCGTGGCGGTGAGGCGCAGCATCTGGCCGTTGGTGGCGCTTAGGCGGGGGGTGAAGTTGCCATGCTCGCCGGTGATGGACACCTCGTAGTCCATCGGGTACACAAACGGGTGGTAGCAGTCCCGTCCGCAGTAGCGAATCACTTTCCAGGCCACGGTCAAAGACGCCATGGTGGTGAGCACGTTCTTTTGGTAAATCACCACCTCGGATTGGTTGCCGTCGTTGGATCTGTTGACGAAGCGCAGTTTGATATCCATGGGGTCTCCTACCTTGGTTTTTATCTCCACCGACGAGTCTTTTCGCGGTAGTGGTGCCACTGTAGGGACGTCAGCAAAGCAAAGCGATTACAGTCGATTACAGACGGCGCTCGATCGATGCTCAGGGCTGGGCGGCTTGGGATGCCGGGGGCTTTTGGGCGCGCTCCAGTGCCCCCCGAATCTTCACGGGGTCGCGGGCCCGCAGCCCTTGCGCCAGATCCCGCGAGGCTTGCACGCGCTGGGTGGCATAGGTTTGCAGGGCCTCCAGTGTGGGGGCCGATGGCGCAGCGGAGCCGGGGTCGGCGGCCATCAACTGCGCAAAGCTTTTTTCGTACACCGCTGTCACGTCCGTGTCGATCTGGCCTGCCAGCTGGTCAAAGGACAGACCTTCGCGCCGGCCCGTGTCCAGCAGGCTGCCCCAGCGCTGGCTGATACGCTGGTCCTCCCGCAGAAACCGCTGGATCGCCGCACGCGCTTTGAGCTCTTCACCGAAACGGTAGCTGGGTTCGGGCAAATAGACCCACAGCGCCGCGCTGCCCACGGCCAACACCAGGGCCGCCGCCCAGGGCCCACGCCGGGGCTGGGCGCTGTGGGCCGTCCAGGGCCGGGCCAGCAGGCTGCCCCACAGTGCGCCCGCAACCAAGCCGCCACCGTGGGCCGCGTTGTCAATGCCCGGCACCATCCAACCCATGCCCAGCATCAGCAGGGAAAACGCCGAGGCCCCGCCAAACAACCAGCGGAATTCACCGGGGTCCAGCTGCTGGCGCTCGCGCCATAAAAACACCAGCAAGGCCCCATACAGGCTGAAGATCGCCCCCGATGCGCCACCGGACACGGCCTGGTTGCCATGCAGCACCAGCGACACCAGGTTGCCCAACAGGCCGCTGCCCAGGTACAGCAGCGCAAAACGCGAGCGCCCGTACACCCGCTCGACCAGCCGCCCCACATCCCACAGCGCCCCCATGTTGAGCGCCAGGTGCAGCACCCCAAAATGGATGAACAGGGCGGTGAACAGCCGCCACCACTGGCCGTCTTGCGTGGCTGGGCCAAAGTTGGCGCCCCAGGCCAGCTGCACCCCGTTCGGGGTGTGCCATAGACCAGCGCCCGCCAGCAGCATCAGGGCGAACACCAGCCCATTGAGCACCAGCAGGGCACTGGTCACCGGCGCCTGCGTGGGGCCGCAGCGCATCAACTCCGTCAAACGGATGGGGGGCGGGGCTGAGAGCGTGGGGGCAATGTCGGTCATGCGAACCCGCATTAGAGCGCAACAGATAGGCACGGAGCCTTAACGCCCAAACGGCGCCGCCAGCGGTTCTCCTACAAACACCCCCTGCGCGGGCCAGGCCACGCTGCGCCAGTAGGCTTCCAGTGCGGTGGCGCCCTGGGCGTAATGCAGCAACAGTACCTGGGGGTGGGGGAACTTTTGCACATGGTTGCAGGGCTCGCTCACCGTGCCGTAGCTGGCGGTGGCGCCGGCTTCCAGCCAGTCCAGCACCCCCATCTGCCCCTGTGGCGCCAGCAGTTGCCCGCCATGCGAGGTCAAATGGTCGGCCAGTGCGCCGGGCAGCCAGCCGATGCGGTCCAGGTGCTCCTCGCGCAGCACCCCGGTCTGGTACAGGATCACCCGGCCCACCGCGGTGCGGTCGCTGGCATCGCGTCGCTCCACTTGGACGCCCAAGGCGGGCACCGGTCCGGCCGGTGGAAACAGCGGCGCGCGCACATTGCGGGCCTGGTCTTGCGTGTGCACAAAGACGGCGCTGGCCAGCGGCACGCCGCGTTTACCCAGCTGCTGGTCGGAGGCCACGCCCCGGTCAATCAAGGCCTTGGCACCCTCCACGCTGTGCGAGGCCAGCAGCATGGACGGGCGCAATCCCAATTCGGCAAAGGGGCGGGGGCTGGTGGCATTGAAGTAGCGCGAAGGCGGGGTGGGGGCGCAGGTCTGTGTACACACCTCGGGCATGAACCCCAGGGTCAGCGCGGACGTGATGGAGTTGCATTCCACGGCATAGGGCTGGGTCCAGGCCAGGGCCAGGCCCTGTACCTGGGGCCCCAAGTGCTCCCGCACCCGAGCGGCCAACACTTCAAATTCGGCCACATTCAAGCGGGTTTTGACGGGAAGCTCCAGGCGCAAAATCTGCTCTGGGGGAATACCCCGCCGCTGGGCGTAATACTCCCCCACCGCCACCGAATACGGGTCGGCCGTGTTGATGAGCAAGCCCATGTCGTTGGCGGTGAGACGCCCTGCCGCACGCGGGGCTACCAAGGCGGATGCGGGCTGGGCGAAGGCCGCACAGGCGGCCAGGGCGCAAACCGCCGTGGCGCAGGCGCGCCGCAGCCTGCCTTGGGGCAAAGAACACCAAGCAAACACTTTTGCTATCAAATTTATAGCTGCTTACGCAGTATTTACAAGGGCTGCAGGCTGAATTTATGCCAAGTTTTCAGCCGAACGCGGCGCCAGCACCGCCATGGTGATGCGCGACACACAGCTCAACTCGCCCGCCCCATTGCACATGTCGATTTGCCACACCTGGGTGGTGCGCCCGATGTGCACGGCGCGGGCGGTGCCGGTCACCCAGCCGCTCTTCACGCCACGCAGGTGGTTGGCATTGATGTCCAGGCCCACACACTGGTGGCCGGGGGGGCTGGCGTAGTTGGCACCCACCGAGCCCAGGGTCTCTGCCAGCACCACCGACACGCCGCCGTGCAGCAGCCCAAAGGGTTGTACGGTGCGGCTGTCCACGGGGACGCGGGCCACCAAATAGTCGTCGCCGACCTCCAAAAATTCGATGCCAAGGTGGCTGACGGCGGTGTTCAGGCTCCCCGCGGTCAGTGCTTCAACAGAAATGGGCTTTTGCCAAATACGCATGCGGGCTCCGGGCAGATAAAAGTGGCACCACTATAAGCACAACAGCGGCCCGAAGCTGTCGTGTGGGTGCCTCTACCGCGCAAGACGCAGGGTGGATGCCCTTGCGTGGTGGATGCGCTGCGGCGCCTGGTGTTCGTCCTGGGCGCCCAGCTTGAACACGGCCACCACCTGCACCAGCTCCTGGGCCTGGGATTTCAGGCTGCTGGCTGCGGCCGCCATCTCCTCCACCAGTGCGGCGTTTTGCTGCGTCACCTGGTCCATTTGTGTCACGGCCTCGCCGATTTGGGACACGCCGGCACTTTGTTCGCTGCTGGCGGCGCTGATCTCGCCCATGATGTCGGTGACCCGTTTGATGGAGCTCACTACCTCGGTCATGGTGGCGCCGGCCCGGTCCACCAAGGCGCTGCCTTGCTCGACCCGCTCGACACTGGCGTTGATCAAGGACTTGATTTCCTTGGCGGCCTCGGCCGAACGGCCGGCCAGGCTGCGCACTTCGGAGGCCACCACCGCAAAACCGCGGCCCTGCTCGCCGGCACGCGCGGCTTCCACGGCTGCATTGAGGGCCAGGATGTTGGTCTGGAATGCAATGCCGTCGATCACGCCGATGATGTCGGAGATTTTGCGCGACGCGTCGTTGATGCCCTTCATGGTCTCCACCACCTGGCCGACCACCTCGCCGCCTTGCACGGCCACGGTGGAGGCGCTCAGGGCCAATTGGTTGGCCTGGCGGGCGCTGTCGGCGTTGTGGCGCACGGCGTCGCTGAGTTCTTCCATCGAGGCCGAGGTTTCCTCCAGCGAGCTGGCCTGGCTTTCGGTGCGGGCGCTCAGGTCGTGGTTGCCATGGGCAATCTCGGCGCTGGCGGTGGACACCCCTTCGGAGCCCCGGCGCACATTGGCCACCACATGGATCAGCCCGGTTTGCATTTCTTTGAGCGCCAGCAGCAGCTGGCCGATTTCATTGCGGCCAGAGGCGTCGAACTGCAGGCTCAAATCGCCAGCGGCCACCGCCCGCGATATCTCCACCGCTTGGTGGATCGGGCGGGTGATGGAGCGGATGATCCACCAGCCCATCAGCACGCCCACAGCCAAAGCAATCGCCAAGGTGGCCCCGATGACGTACTTCACGCTGTTGGCGGCGGTCTGGGTGGAACTGGTAGATTGGTCCAGCAACGCGTCCTGGTACTTGAGCAGGTCATCCAGCGTGGCAAAGTAGGCGTCTTGCGCGGGCACGACCTTGTCCAGCATCATGGCTTTGGCCTCGAAGATCTGGCCGCTCAGGGTCAGCTCCATGGTTTCGGTCTGCAAGGGTTCGTATTTGCTGCGCGTGTCGCTCACCCGGGCCAGGATGGCACGGCCTTCGTCGGACGTGGTGTGGTCGCCCAGCTGCTTCAGGCTGCTGTCAATACGCTTGCGCGCCACGTCGATCCGGGCGGCCTGCTTTTTGATGGCATCGGTATCACTCATGATGATCATGTTGCGCAGGGCCACGGCGATCAGGTGGACATCTTCCTTGACCTGGTTGGCCGAGACAATTTTCGGGATGCGCTCCGCGATCACTTCGTTGAACAGGCCGTTCATGACATTGACCTTGAATTGGGCAACGCCACCCATGAAGGCAATGAGCAAGCCCAGCATGCCGAAGCCGACCATGAGCTGGGTGGAGATTTTCATGTCGTCAAGTTTCACGGGGGGTCTCCTGGAACCGAAAGAATGCTGCAAATGCCCTGTCGGGGTCTGTGTCGAAAGGCATTAGAAAGCCTGGCTGCGAGACCGTCAACGTCTGAATTTGCCTGCTGCACTGATGATGGACAGATCGGAGAAATCCAGTCCGGTGTGGTCACTGGGGCTGTAGCTGATGTCCAGGCCACCCAGGTCAAATTTGTGCATGCCCTCCAGGGCGCTCTGGAGGTGCTCGCGCGTGGGCTTGCCATTGGTGCGGCGCAGGGCTTCCACCAGCACCTTGGCCGAGGCAAAGCCTTCCAGCATGGCCGGACTCAGGTCGGCGATGTCGCGCGCCTTGGCCAGTTGCGTGGCCTCTTTGACAATGGCGTAGCTGATGGTCTGCGGCATGACCTGGCTCACGATCACACCACGCGCCTGGTCGCCCAGCAGCTTGACGAACCCGCCCGAGGCGTTGTTGGACAGGGTGAGAATTTGCGCCCCTATGCCTGCCACTTTCATGGCCTTGATGCCATCGACCACGGCCGTGCCGGAGCCGATGATCAGGATGGCCTGGGCTTCCGCTTTCACCAGACGCGGCACGATGGCGGAAAAATCGGGCTTGCTGCGGTCGAACTTGGCCACCGCCACCGCCTGGAGCTTGGCGAGGGTCAGGCCTCTTTGGGCGCCCTCCAGGCCGTCGGCGCCAAAACTGTCGTCCACATGCACCACCGCAATCCGCGTCATGCCCTGGGCGGTCAGGTGGGCCATGGCCCGCTCGGCTTCGCGCTGGTAGGGGGCCCGTACGTTGAATACCCGTCGCTTGACCGGCGTGTGCAGCACCATGGCGCCGGTGGAGGGCCCGATCAAGGGCACACCATGCTGCTCCAGCAGCGGGATGATGCCTTCGGTATGGGGCGTGCCGCGGGTCATGAACAGGGCCACCACCTGGCGCTCTTCGATCAGCTGGCGCGCATTGGTGGCGGTCAGCTTGGGGTCGAACTTGTCGTCCAAGGTGATGATTTCGATCTTCTCGCCGCCCACGCCCCCCTTGGCATTGACGGCGTCGATGTAGAGCATGGCGCCGGTGCTGGATTCCTTGACCGTGGCGGCCACCGCCCCAGTCACCCCCACGGTTTGTCCGATCAGGATCTGCGCCTGGGCTGCCATGCCCCACAGCGCCAACACGCAGGTCCCGGCGATGCAGCGCCCTGTGGAGGTGGCCACGCTACATCATCCCCAACATGCGAGGGAACCAGGTGGACAGACCGGGCCAGTAGGTGACCACGCCCAAGAAGGCCAGCATGGACAGCAGCCAAGGCCACACCGCCACCGTGAGTTCGGTGATGCCCATCTTGGTGATGCCCGAGGCCACGTACAGGTTCAGCCCCACCGGCGGATGGCACATGCCCACTTCCATGTTCACCACCATGATGATGCCGAAGTGCACCGGGTCGATGCCCAGCTTGATCGCCACCGGGAACAGGATGGGGGCGAAGATCAGCACGATGGAGGAGGGCTCCATGAAGTTGCCCGCCAGCAGCAAAATCACGTTGACGGCCAGCAAGAAGGTGATCATGCCCAAGCCGTTGCCCAGCATCCAGTCGGCCAGCGCCTGCGGGATGTTTTCGTTGGTCATGATGAAGGAGAACAGCACCGCGTTGGTGATGATGTACAGCAGCATGGCCGACATATTGGCCGAGTTGAGCAGCACCTTGGGCACGTCTTTCAGACGCATGTCCTTGTACACAAACACGGCCACAAAGAAGGCATAGACCGCGCTCATGGCCGCCGCCTCGGTGGGCGTGAACATGCCGGAGTAGATGCCCCCCATCACGATGACGATCAGCAGCAGGCCCCAGGCAGAGGCGCGAAAGGCCTTCAGGCGCTCGCTCCAGCTGGCTTTTCGCAAACGGGGGTAGTTGAATTTCTTGGCGCGGTACCAGGTCACTCCGCCCAACACGCCAGCCAGCGCAATGCCCGGCACCACACCGGCCATGAACAAGGCGCCCACCGAGGTGTTGGTGGCCACCGAGTACATCACCATCACGATGGAGGGTGGGATCAAGATGCCCAGGGCGCCCGAGGTGGTGATGACACCAGCACCAAAGCTCTTGGGAAACCCGGCCTTGGTCATGGCGGGCAGCAAGATGGAGCCAATCGCCACCACGGTCGCGGGGCTGGAGCCCGACACCGCAGCAAACAGCGCACAACCCAGCACACCGGCCAGGCCCAGGCCACCGTACCAGTGGCCGACCATGCTGGAGGCAAAGTTGATCATGCGCCGGGCCACGCCGCCGTGGGTCAGGAAGTTGCCCGCCAGGATAAAGAACGGGATCGCCATGATCTCGAACTTCTCGATGCCGGTGAACAGCTTGAGCGCCACCGATTCCAGTGGCACTTCGGTGAAACCAAACAAAAAGGTAAGTACCGTCAGACCCAGGGAGATCGAGATCGGCATGCCGGTGAGCATGAGCACCAGCAAGAGGACAAAGATGATGGTGGCGTTCATTTCACACCGCCTTCTTTGTGCTGCAAATCGGTGGGGTGCAGGTTGTCGTTCATGGCGTAGGGGTTGGTGTCCACAGGGGGTATTTCGTCTTCCAGTCCGTCCACATGGCCGTGGTCATGGTGGGGCAGTTCGCCGGTTTTCAGGAAATTGACCATCACCTGCAGGAAGCGGAAACACATCAGGGAGGTGCCCAGCGGGATGGCGCTGTAGACCATCCAGGTGGGCCACTCCAGGTCGGGGGTGGTGGGGCCTTCAAAGAGGCCCTCCATCGCCAGGCCCAGCAGCTTGAAAAAATAGTGGTGCGCGCCGTTTTCCCAGACAAAACGCGCCCCCAAGGTGGCAACGATGGCGGTAAACAGCGCGCCGGCGCACAGGCCAAACACGATGAACTTGGAGCGCATCGCATCACTCAGCCGGTTGATCAGCACATCCACACCCACGTGGATGCCGGTGCGCACGCCGTAAGCGGCGCCAAACTTGGCCATCCACACAAACATGATGATGGTCAGCTCTTGTGCCCAGGTCAGGTTGATGGACAAGAGCCAGTCCTGCAGGCCGGGGACGGCCATGCCTGCTGCATAGCGGTGAAGTACCGCGACAAAGATGATCAGCGTCGCCGCGCCCATGAGGAAGGTGACGATCCACTCTTCCAGGTGATCTAGAAATTTCATAATTTTTGACTCCGACGGTGCGTCATCTGTGTTGCGGTAGGTCTCAAGCGCGCTTAGAGCTTTTCTGGGTCAAACCCGGTTTCTTTGTAAATGGTTTGCAGGGTTTCCTTGCCCACGCGCTCAGCCATCTTGGTGTGCACCGGAGCCATGGCTTTTTTCAGGGCCATGCGTTCTTCCTTGGTGGGGGTGTACACCGTGGTTTTGCCACTCTTTTTCACGCCGTCCAGCGACAGGTCATTTTCATCCTGGGCAATCTTGTTGGCGTAAAACGTGGCTTGTTTCATGGCGTCTTCCAGCTGGCCGCGCACATCCGCAGGCAGGCCATCCCAGAACTTCTTGTTCACGATGACCGCGTAGCCCAGGTAGCCGTGGTTGGTGAGCGTGAGGTGTTTTTGCACTTCATGCATCTTCTGGGTGTAGAAGTTGGAGATCGGGTTCTCGGTGCCATCCACCACGCCGGTTTGCAGCGCCTGGTACACCTCCGAGAAGGCCATCACCTGGGGAATGCCACCGACCGAACGGATCTCTTCTTCCAGCACTTTGGAGGACTGGATGCGGAATTTTTTGCCCTTGAAGTCGACCGCAGCTTTGAGGGGGGTGTTGGCCGAGAAAGACTTGAAACCGTTGTCCCAGTAGGCCAGACCCTTGATGCCGCGTGGCTCCAGTTTGGCCAGCAAACTGGCACCTACCGGGCCTTGGGTGATTTTGTGCAGGTCGGCTGTGTCATCAAAAATAAAAGGCAAGTCAAACGCTTCAAATTCCTTCACGCCCAAAGGCCCAAACTTGGCCAGCGAGGGGGCCAGCATTTGGACCGATCCGATTTGCAGGGCTTCCATTTCTTCCTTGTCTTTGTACAAGGCGCTGTTGGCGTACACCTCCACCTTGACCTTGCCCTTGGTCAGCTCTGCCGCTTTTTTGGCAAAAAATTCGGCGGCCTTACCTTTGGGCGTATCGGTCGCCACCACATGGCTGAACTTGATCACGGTCTGGGCGCTCGCGGCCACACCGATGGCAAGCAGTGCGCTGGCCAACACGAATTTCAATTTGAATTGCATCACGGTCTCCGGTTAAGTTGATTTGAAAACTGACCCGCGAAGGTTATCGCTCCAAACAGAATGCCGTAACTGTGGTGTTCAACAGCTAGGGTTTACCCGGGTTGTGGTTTCGCGAGTGCGTAGCGCACCGCGTCAATCCATTGCGGACCGATGCACTGCGCAAGGTCGCGGCCCTGCAAAGAGCGCACGGGAACCAGGATGTGAAAGAGGTGAGCCAAGCCCGATTTGGAGGTGAGCACCATGTCGTGGCAACGCGCTTTGGCGTCAGCCAGCTCGGGCAGGTAAGTAAAAGACCCCCACGCGGGGGGCGATCAATCAAAGGCCAGTGTGGTGATGGACAAGCGGAGCGCGCACAAAGTGGCCGGGGTACGTGAAGCCATTGAGGGCGCGGGGGCGACGTTGCGCTACCTGCCGCCCTACAGGCTGGATGCACTGGCGGCCAATGCGCTGGCCTTAGCCCTGTCGGATCGTATTGGCGTCCGCCACGGTCAGGGCCGTCATGTTCACAATTCGGCGTACGGTGGTGCTGGCAGTCAAAATATGCACGGGTTTGGCGGCTCCCAACAGCACCGGTCCGATGGCAATATTGCCGCCTGCCGCGGTTTTGAGCAGGT